>Ga0153999_1000259_pt1 | contig 25561 bp, 35 predicted proteins | sample TSNC083MetaG_FD_104675 | JGI IMG/M metagenome (GOLD analysis project Ga0153999, IMG submission 104675) | Attine ant fungus gardens microbial communities from North Carolina, USA - TSNC083 MetaG | ecosystem: Host-associated > Fungi > Mycelium > Unclassified | place: USA: North Carolina, Lumber... | reverse complement strand
CTTTAAAATTCATGCCCTGTTCTTTGCCCAGAAGCAACGGTCCAAGGGCAGTACCGTAAAGCGAGGTAGCCAGCGGCCCCGCATTGCAGTGAGTCAGCACACCGTCGCCATCATTCAGCAGCGTAAGGCCATGGCGGGCAATGGCAGAGCACATCTCAATATCTTCCAGCTGGATTTTAACCGCCTCTTCAAACAACAGGTCTTGTATTTCTGCAACCGGTCTATGGCTGTTGGTTCGTACCAGATCATCCATTCGGTTCAGCGCCCAGCTTAAGTTTACCGCCGTAGGGCGGGAGGAATTTAAGTATTCCTTGAATTCGCCGCATTTTTTATAAAATTCTTCATAAACCTTATCTTTCACCCCGCTGGCCAGTACGGCATAAAAATAGCCTGCTGCAATACCAATAGCGGGTGCTCCGCGTACCTGCAGTTCAAAAATGGCATGATACATCTGTTCGGCGGTTTCAAGTTCCAAATATACCGTTCGCGCGGGAAGCTGGGTCTGATCCAGAATGACAACAGCGCGGCGGTCATCCCGCAGGCGCACATTGTCTGGCTGTTTTGTTAATTGCATGGGTTCCCCTTTCTGTTTGGCAGCAAAGGCAGGGCGCCTCTACTGAAAGTTAAAGCCTGACTTGAAAGCCCGTGAAGCAAAGGCCTCCTGGTATTCGGCCAAAGAATACAAGTCAATCGGAGGCAGTTTTACAAGACCCCGGTTTAATAGATTGAGCGCCGGTACAAAGGGGCCGCAGCGGCTGCCCCGGAGAGTAATCTCCCGCACCACCAGTTCGCTGGTATTGAGAGCCGCCATTTCGGCAAAAGTACTTTTAACAATAATCAGCCCCATACTGCGGGTGAGTGAGATGGCGGTTTCCAGTCCGGCGGGCGAACCCGAAGCCTCGATTACAGTCTCAAAGCTGCCTTGCGGGGTCATTGATGTTCTGGCAAAGGGCTCAAACATGGCCAGCTTTTTGGCATTGCGGCCGAACACCATAAGCGGCGTTCCCCGCAGTGCCACTACCTGCCCAATCATGTAGGCAAGGCGCCCGTCTCCGATCAGGGCAACCTCCTGTGACGGGCGAAGGTGGGACTGCTCCACGACTTCCAGTGCGGCGGCCAGCGGCTCACAAAATATGGCTTGTCCGGTGGACAGCGAATCGGGAACGGGATGCAGAAGGTCGGTAGCAATGGTCATATATTCAGCAAAGCTGCCATCTTTTCCTTCCATTCCCAGCACCTTACGGTTTACGCAGTGGTGCTCGCGGCCGGTGGTACAGTAAATACAGGTTTTGCAGCCGGCGTTCAGCTCCCCTACCACCCGCCTGCCCACCAGGCTTTCATCGGGTGAAGCTTCCACCACTCCCACAAATTCGTGGCCAAGTACTCCTTTAAAACGGGGGCGGTACCCTTTTATTACCTCACGGTCGGTATTGCAGATAGCCGCCATCAAAATGCGCACCAGGCTTTCATTCTGCTGCGGTATCGGCTTTGGATAATTGTTCGTATAATATACATTTTTATCAAAAACAAGAGCCTGCACAGGTTACCTCCTTTTTCGCAGGTCAGTGCGTTTTATATATCAATAGTATACCATGTTCTCCACCGGACTGTCATCTGCTAAATTACCAAAATTTCTATTATATTGATAGTACGATAGCACAGTTAAGCCGCACCGAAAAACTTCCTACCTTCTTTTTTGCTGGCACACTTTACAATAATACGTCCCCCTGCCGCAAACCGCCTCTTTGGTCACCGGACCGCCACATACCGGACATACTTTTTGCATATGGATCTGCAGCTGCACCTGAAATAATCCGGTAATTCCGTTAGCGTCAAATGAATGAATTGTGGTTCCGCCCTGTTCCACCGCCTGCCCAAGGATTACTTTGGAACACTCCACCATTTCTTTAATCCGTTTTTTGCTGATCCGTTTGCCCGGTGTCTTCGGATTTATCTTCATCCGGAAACAAATCTCATTTGCATATATATTTCCGATTCCTGCCATGATACTCTGATCTAACAGCAAAGCTTTAACCGGCAGTGCGCTTTTATGAATTCTTGTGTAGAGCGCATTGGGATCTGCCCCCCACGGTTCGGGTCCGAGTCTGCTAAGGGGCATTTCCTGCCGGTAGGATTTTTTATCAGCCAGTTTTAAACGACCGAATTTTCGGGTGTCGTGATAGCGCAGCTGGGTGCCGTCATCAAAGAGGAACGTGATATGCTCATGCTTATTCAGCGGCTGGACGGCATCTGTAATATTATACTTGCCCTCCATCCGCAGATGCGAGATAAAGGCGTGATTGTTCAAAATAAAGACCAGATATTTACCCACTCTGTCAATATCCAAAATGGTGTGCCCCTGTAATGCTTCTATAAATATATCTCTATCACCGTCTATAATTCTGTCATAATATACATTAATCTGACTGATTGTTTTTCCGGCAACTAAATTTTTTAATGTCCTGCGGACGGTTTCCACTTCTGGTAATTCCGGCATCTTTTCCACCTGCTTCCTGTCTGACATATAACAGCCAAAGAGACAGCGGCCGGGAAAACATCCCGGTCAACTGTCTCCGCCGCAGGCCGTATACGTTATGTACTGTTAATCTCCAAACACAGCCTTATAATCAGCCCGGAACTTCTCAATTCCCTGATCCGTCAGCGGATGTTTGGTCATCTGTTCCAGGACCGGATATGGAACGGTGGCAATGTCCGCACCGGCCTTTGCACAATCTATCACATGAATCGGGCTGCGGACACTTGCCGCAATAATCTCCGTTTCAATGTTATGGACGGAGAAAATCTCGGAAATATCGCAGATCAGATCAATTCCCGGCATGGAAATATCATCCAGCCGGCCTAAAAACGGGGATACATAAGCCGCTCCTGCTCTGGCCGCCAAAAGTGCCTGGGCGGCGGTGAATATCAGTGTCACATTGGTTTTAATGCCTTCAGCACTAAGTACCTTGACTGCCTTTAAACCCTCTGTGGTCATCGGAATTTTGACTACCATATTAGGATGGATAGCCGCAATCTCCCGCCCTTCATAAATCATGCCTTCTACATCTGCGGTAGTTGCCTTTACTTCGCCGCTGATCGGCCCGTCTACAATGGAAGTTATTTCCTTGATTACCTGATTAAAATCCCGGCCTTCCTTTGCGATCAGGGAGGGGTTGGTAGTAACTCCGCAGATAATCCCCATATCGTTTGCCAGTTTTATTTGTTCTACATTCGCTGTATCTACAAAAAATTTCATTATACCAGACTCCTTATCGTTTTAATATATTCCTCATTCAAGTAAAAAGTATTACTATTTACCATGGAAGTATTGGAATCTTCAATTAAAATCATTTTCGTATCCTTTTGTGTAATAGTATTGTGCCATAAGCCTGCCGGGACATTATACACCTTCTGCTGTTCCATCTTAACCGCCCCGAACCGGAAGCCGTCATCCGTTTCATTGGCATAGACCAAGGTACATAAACCAGCTACCAGAACAAATAATTCATCCGTTTCATTGTGCCGCTCCAGGCGGTCGATGCCGGTAATATCATTTTCTGGTTTCCAGTTCTTGATACCGACCATCCATTTTTCATTTTCAAATACCCGCTGCATTCCTTTTTGCGCAAACTCATACATTGTGATCGTCATGATTTTCCTCCTTTATTTTAACAGATCTTTACTGGTTTTGGCAATGTTTTCTGCTGATAAACCATATTCTTTAAATAATTCCTCCGGTTTACCGGATTTTCCAAACTTATCCTGAATCCCAATCATGGAAAATTTTGCTCCGTTATGTCCCGCCAGTACTTCCGCGACAGCCGAACCCAGGCCGCCGATAACCGAATGCTCTTCGGCGGTTACAATGACCTTGCAGGTCTGATTCATATTTAGGATTACCTCTCTGTCAATCGACTTGATCGTATGCATGTTGACAACGGCCGTACTGATCCCTTCCCTCTCCAGTATTTCCCTCGCCTTTAGTGCCTGCACAATCATCAGGCCGCAGGATATGAGGCAGACCTCATTTCCCGCTTTCATAATATTGGCCTTTCCCGGTATAAAAGGGGTATCCGCATTAGTAACATCCTCACAGACCGGCCTGGCAACCCGGACATACACCGGCCCGTCAATTTCGGCAGCAGTCATTACCGCTTTTTCTGTTTCCGCCGGATCACAGGGCACAAAAATTGTCATATTGGGCATTTCCCGCATCAATGCAATATCTTCTATTGACTGATGGCTCCCGCCGTCCTCACCAACGGATAATCCCGAGTGGGAAAACCCAAATTTCACATTGGCATTGGTATAGCATACGGAATTGCGGATCTGCTCAAAGGCGCGTCCTGCTCCAAACAAGGCAAAGGTACTGACAAATGGAATGTGACCGGATCGGGCAAAGCCAGCTGCCGCACACATCATATTAGATTCGGCAATTCCCATATTAAAAAAACGGTCGGGGTATTTATCCTTGAACATACAAGTCTGGGTTGCATGCGCCAGATCTGCATCCAGTACAACCACCTTTTCATTGGTTTTCTTCATTAAACTTCTTAATAATATCCTGCATTAGCTGGGAATACTCGGTACCATCGGCCCAGTAACGGAATTTTATGGTAACTCCATCACCCGGCACTTCTGTGCCCGCCGCCGCTGCATCGCCACCGGTCTGTGAACTGGCCGAAGAACAAGCTGCCAGGATACCTGCCGTAAACATGGCTGCCGCACCCGCCGTCGCCAGTGTAATAAATAGTTTCCTTATTTTCATTATCCTTCCTCATGTCCGCAAACGTTTCCCATACATGGCGCTCAGCAAAAAAACGCGCCGCCATAAAATCCCCTCCGGCAATTGCCTTGTAAATTCCCATGTGGCTGCACTTTGCACGTTTAAAACTTTCGGTATCGTCATGCGTTTCCACATGGCTGCGTCTGATAGACTCATTAATAATCGGAATAATACGAATTAGAACTTCATTATGTGTGCACTCAGCCACGGCCGTATGAAACCGGACATCCAGTTCTGCCACTGCAGAACTGTTTACCTTGAATTCTGCCATTGCCTTTACCAGCAGCTCCAGATTCATGATATCTTGGGGAGTTGCACGCTGCGCCGCCAGGCCTGCAATATGCGGCTCAATCAGCAATCTCGTTTCAAATAAATTTTTAATGAGATTTTTTTGATTGGTGAAACTAAGTCCCAGCGGATCTTCTCCAATACCGCTTCCCGGGCTGACGAAGGTACCACTTCCCTGCCGGATTACGACGACATTCTCCGCTCTTAAACCTTCATTGCCTCCCTCAGTGTGGAGCGGCTGATGCCGGTTTGCTCCGTCAGTTCTTTCTCCGTTGGCAGCCTGTCACCAGGCTTCATCTCCCACTGGACAATTATGTTTTTTATTTTGTGGGCGGTTACAATTGGGAGAACATCGGCTTTCTGTTTTTTATTTGGAACGCTCCTCATTCATATTCCCTTTCCAAACTTAGTCAAATCAGCATGTGGACATTATTGCTACCATGTATTAATTTTACCGTTTGATATGATGAATGTAAATATATTTTAGTCACTCTTTTTATTTTCATTTATTTTGCAATAGGTTTTATGGTTATTTTATACACTTTTTGTTCGTTTTTGATTGTACTCATCATACCTTTTCTATTTTTCATACCAATTGATATACTGCTTTATCTCCCATAATACGACATCATTACCGAACCGTAACGCAAAAAGCTCTCACCGGACAGCCGGTAAGAGCTTTTTATTGTAACAATTATTTCTCCTTCTTGCGGTATTCCCAACAACGAAACCATAGTTTCAAAATAATTCTTCCTTCTACGATTTTAATGTTTTTCATATCGGCTAAAAATAAAAGCTTATTTAAAATGACATATAATTCAGAAATAAGCAGGCCTTTAGATGAGGTGATCATGATTGTAACATCGTATTCACCTGAGTCTATTTTGATATTAACAATTGTTTCCTTTATCAATTCATTCAATTCTTCATATAAACCTTCATATAATTTAAAAATCTTATCTTGTTTTTCTTTTAAGGCTAGCCTGCTATAATTTTCATCCAATAAATGGACTTTAGTCATAAGGTCATTAAAATCACTCACTCTTATTCCCCCGAATTTTAACGTCATTTTTCAAACACTCTCTAATGTGGTCAGGTGATTGATTACTTTCTGTTTCTGGCGTTCTTGTAGTTTTCTGCCACCTGTTCCCAGTCTACTACCTGGAAAAATGCATTGATGTAATCGGGGCGGAGATTTTTATACAGCAGATAGTAGGCGTGCTCCCAGACATCAATGCCAAAAATGGGATAAAGATCGCCCTCCGTCTCTAGAATCGGATTGTCTTGATTAGGGCTGGACGACACGCTGAGGTTACCTGCTGAATCGGTATTCAGCCAGGCCCATCCTGAGCCGAACCGGCCAATGGCCAGTTTAGTAATCTGCTCCTTAAAATTCTCAAAGGAGCCTAAGTCTTTGCTTATTTTCTCCGCCAGTTCTCCTTCAGGCTCACCACCGCCATTGGGAGACATATGTCCAAAATACAGGTTATGGTTATAGAAACCGCCGCCGTTGTTGCGAATGCCCTGCGCACTTTCCTGTCCCTGTGATTCACGCTTCCAGTGAGCAAGGATGATATCTGCCGGCTTATCTAAAATGCCTGCCGTTTCTGCTAATGCATTGAAATTTTTTGTATAAGCAGCGTGATGCTTTTGATAATGGGTCTCCATCGTTGTAGTGTCAATATAGGGCTCCATGGCATCAAAACTATAGCTCAATTCTATTTGTTTAAACATGTGATTCCTCCTTTATGAAAGCGGATATTGTAATACGCTTTGTTGTTTTCTGATAACCCCGCAGCCGCTTTACAACTTGTCAGTTGAGAGTCAACGGAGCTTTATTAAGTACTGCACTGATCATCCAGATATTTTTCTCAACAGCGCTCGTTAAATTGATGAACATATCCTCTGTAACTTTATCGTTCTCTTCAGCCGCTGTATCAATTCCCTCCTGATAAAGCCCCTGCATGTACCGATAGTTATCCAGAAGAGTTTGAAAATGCCCGGCCATGGAGACTTCAAAACTGCCGGCCATGTCAGAAATTTTTGTGTTAGCTGCGAACTCGGACAAGGTGGAATATGGCGCACCGCCGATGACAATCAGACGCTCGGCAACTTCATCCATCTGGTCGTTGATCTCATTCATGTATTCGTCCATCTTTTCGTGTTGCGTAAGAAAATCTGTGCCGCGCATATACCAATGTGCCTGATGTATAACAGTAGCGAATTGGCTTAAATCGGCTACAGCCTGGTTTAAAATGTTCTTTGTCTTTTCTCTTCCCATAATTTACCATCCTTTCATTATTAAAATTTATTCTGTATAATGTTTGTATCTTCATATTATCATAGAAAATTTTATAAGTCAATAACAATAATCATTATTATTTTCTCATTATGACACCAGATTTTTTTATTTACCCCTGATCCCAGGATTTTTTATAATAAAAATAATACGGTACCTCTGCCATCAGCATTACGCTCCAGCCTGCCGCGCAGGCTAATGCAATGCCATAAATACCCCAGACAGGAGCGAGGATCCAGGTGCAAAGCACTCTTATACTTGTTTGGATCAGGGTACCAAACAGCGTCATTTTCAGTTTACCCATCCCACGGAAAAATCCCTGAATGCCATTGGTAAATGCCGGCAGCAGATAAAACCAGGCCATCGTCCCCAAATACCGGTTTCCCAGGTCAATAACCGTATCGGCTTCTCTGCCGGATACAAACAGGTTCATAATCGGGCGCCGAAACAGAAAGATCAAAATAAAGATAAAAATCCAATAGCTAAATTCCAGCTGCAAGCCTTTACGAAAGCCATCGTGAATCCGTTTTGGCTTTTTGGCGCCCCGATTTTGTGCCGTAAAGGTGGTAATTCCATGAGCGATACTTTGTTCTGGAGTAAAAGCGAAGTCATCCACCCGGTTTACAGCATTAAACGCCGCTATAACATCCACTCCCAGCGTATTGACTGCTCCCTGGATCAGGAGCTTTCCGACCGGCTGGCATGATTGCTGGAGCGCGGTGATCGTTCCAAATTGAAGTGTTTTTTTCAGCATAGATCCATCCATTGTAAACTCCATCCGTTTTATGCGCAGCAGCGGAATGTGCTGATAGATGTATCCAACTGACAGAACTGCTGAAACTGCCTCTGCGACAACCGTAGTCGCCGCCGAGCATACAATTCCAAAGCCCATTCCCCCAATAAAAATCAGATCCAGCACGCCGTTTAAAACGGCTGAAGGCGTCCCCGATGCTTTTCAGTGCCGAAGCTAAGGCATTATAAAAATAAGTAAACGGCGCACCTAAAAAAATAATCCGCAAATAGGTTGTGGTGATTCCTATGAGTTCTTCAGGCACTTGAAGCGCACGCAAAAGAGGCTGGGCAAATATTATACCCAGCACAACCACGGCAACAGAAAAATAAAAACACCGGCACCTATACAGATGCCGGATATTCCCATAATCACAATATTCATTACCGGATTTGCCATTCCCGTTGCCGCCAGCGCCTCTTTGCCGATAAACCGGCCGGCAATAATGGAATCCACCGTATTATAAGTAAGCTGGAACAAATTGCCCAGAATCAGCGGTATGGAATAGTTTACCAGGTGCTTTGTAATATTGCCTTCCGTCATAGTATTTATATTATTTTCCGAATCCAGCCGTCCGGAGCCTCAACACTGCCCATTTGGATACCGGTAAGGGTGTCATATAGCTTTTTAGTAACCGGCCCCATCTCACTCATGCCACTGGCAAAACAGATTTCTTTTCCATGGTCTGCAATCTTGCCAACAGGAGAAATCACTGCCGCCGTTCCGCACAGGCCGCATTCGGCAAATTCTTCCAGCTCGGTCAGTTTCACCGGACGCTGCGTTACTTTTAATCCCAGATAATGCTCGGCCACATAAAGCAGCGAACGTCTGGTAATAGATGGCAGAATGGTATCTGATTTAGGCGTTATTACTTCATTGTCTTTGGTAACAAACAAAAAGTTTGCCCCTCCGGTTTCTTCTACATAGGTGCGGGTGGCGGAATCCAGGAATAAATTCTCATCATATCCGGCGGCCTTTGCCATTACTCCTGCATGCATACTCATTCCATAATTTAAGCCTGCCTTGACATGTCCTGTCCCCCGTGGTGCGGCACGGTCAAAATCACTGACACACAGCGTCAATGGCTTTGCACCGCCTTTGAAATACGGCCCCACCGGTGTGGCAAACAGACGGAACTGGTATTCATCGGACGGCTTCACTCCAATCACCGGCCCGGAGGCGAACATATATGGCCGCAGATAAAGAGTCGCCCCGCTGCCATAGGGCGGTACCCATGCCTCATTTGCCCTTACCACCTGGTCAATGGCATCTAAGAATCTTTCTTTCGGAAAAGCAGGCATCTCCAGCCACCTTGCCGAGTCTGCCATCCGTTCGGCATTCAGATCGGGCCGGAAGGTAACTACTGATCCGTCTTCTGTTGTGTATGCCTTCAGCCCTTCAAAACATTCCTGACAATACTGGAGGATTCCGGCACATTCATTAATCACAACATTAGGATCCGACGTCAAAATACCCTCATCCCATCTGCCCTCTTTATAATTAGATACATAACGCTTGTCCGTTAGTCTGTAAGAGAAACCAATATCGGCCCAATCCAGATTTTTTTTTTGCATAACCATTTCTCCATTCTCATGATTGTAATAAAAAATATTATAATCCCATTATTCATTAAAATCAACGAGTAATTATATAGATTTAAGCTCGGTTACTGCCAGTCCGGCTGCTAATTCCACTGAAGATGATGAAGCTTTCCATTCATCTGCATATGTTCAAATCCATTCTGGCGCAGCGCTTCATACAGCACAATCGCCGCTGAGTTGGCCAGATTAAGGGAACGAATATCTCCCCACATGGGTATCCGGATACAGTCCTCCTCATGCTCAACCAGTATTTCTTCCGGAATCCCGGCGCTTTCTTTACCAAACATCAGATAGCAGTCCGGCTCATACCGTACTTCCGTATAAATCTGATGAGCCTTAGTGGTGGCCATATAGATTCTGGCACCCGGATTTTTTTCCAGAAACTCCTGATAATCGCAATACACCGTCACATCAAGCTGATCCCAGTAATCCAGCCCCGCCCGTTTAACCGCCTTTTCATTCAGCCGAAAGCCAAGGGGCTCAATCAGATGCAGCCGGGTCTTCGTCGCCGCACAGGTTCGTCCGATATTACCGGTATTCAGCGGCATCTCAGGTTCATATAACACGATGTTCAAGTTCTATGCCTCCTGCTCCAGCCGGTTGACAAACCTCCTGATTCTCTCTAATGCCGCTTTCAGCTGTTCAAGCGAATATGCGTAAGATACTCTCAAATATCCCTCGCCGCAGTCTCCGAATGCCGTCCCCGGCACTACCGCTACCTTTTCCTCCTGAAGCAGCCGGATCGCAAATTCGTCTGAACTCATGCCGAACCGCTTAATGCTTGGGAATGTATAAAAAGCGCCGTAAGGCTCAAAGCAATCCATTCCCATTTCCCGGAATGCATGAACCAGATAACGCCGTCTCTGGTCGTAGGCTTCCCTCATATATGCCACGTCCTCATCACCGTCCCGCAGTGCGGCGATAGCTGCATACTGGCTGGTGGTAGGCGCACACATAATGGCAAATTGATGGATCTTAAGCATCTGCTCCAGGATATTTCCCGGTGCTGCTGCATAACCCAGCCGCCAACCGGTCATTGCGTAAGATTTGGAAAATCCGTTAATCAGCACGGTTCGTTCCTTCATTCCCGGAAGCCCGGCAATTGATACATGTTCACTTCCATATGTAAGCTCAGAATAAATCTCATCTGATATTACAAATATATCCTTTTCTTTTACGATTTCGGCAATCGCCTCCAATTCTTCCCGGTTCATGGTTGCACCGGTCGGATTGTTCGGAAACGGAACCACTAAAATCTTGGTCTTTGGCGTAATCTTTTCCAGGAGTTTTTCAGGTGTCAGTTTAAACTGGTCTTTTTCTTCCAGTTCAATGGCTACCGGAACACCCCCGGCTAAAATTGCGCACGGCACGTAGGAAACAAAGCTCGGCTGCGGGACTAAAACCTCTTCGCCCGGGTTGAGCATGGCACGCATTGCAATATCGATGGCCTCGCTGCCCCCAACAGTTACCAGAATCTCGGAATCGGGCAGGTAATTACAATTGCATCGGCGCCGCAGATAATTGCAGATTTCTTCTTTTAATTCTTTCAGGCCGGCATTGGAGGTGTAAAAGGTTCTTCCTTTTTCCAGAGAGTAAATCCCTTCCTCCCGGATATGCCACGGCGTATCAAAATCCGGCTCGCCTACACCAAGTGATATTGCTTCTTTCATCTCACTTGCAATGTCAAAAAATTTCCTGATTCCGGACGGCGGTATTGTTAAAATTCTCTCTGACAGTGGATTTCTCACGGGGTAACCAACATCCTTTCATCCCGGACCTCTTCTTCCAGTATGGTTCCATGGTCCTTATATTTTTTCAGTACAAAATGGGTTGCAGTACTTAAAACCGAGTCCATCGGCGCCAGTTTATCGGAAACAAACTGAGCCACTTGGCGCATGGTTTTACCTTCAATAATTACGGTAAAATCAAATGCACCCGACATCAGATATACCGATTTCACTTCATTGTACTGATAGATCCGCTCGGCAATTTTATCAAATCCCATCCCCCGCTGCGGCGTCACTTTAACTTCGATCAGAGCGACGACCTTTTCCTCACTGGTATTATCCCAGTTAATCAGGGTATGATATCCGCAGATAACATGCTCCTGCTCCATGGCGGCAATCTCATTGGCGACTGCGGCTTCGCTTTCACCTAAAAGTACGGACAGGTCTTTAATGTCTATTCTGCTGTTTTTTTCCATAACCGCTAAAATTTTTTCTCTCATAACAGATTGCCTCCTAAATAAATTTATTTATTTCATCTGGTCTGGGGCGTTCCAGATAGCCGGTCGTTTTGCTGCCCGGCATTTCTATTGCATGGCTCTGCGTAATAATGCCGATTACTCCGGCCGCCGTGTTCCGTCCGTTTAAGTATTCCACTGTCTGCCCGCCGTTTTGGCTTACCAGCAAATAGCAGTCTGCGGAAAACAGGCGGTACGGATTCACCTCCAGCCGTTCACAGATCTCTATGGTTTCCTGCCGGATCGGAATTTTTCGCTGAAAAAAACGGATTCCAGCCTCATAAGCACCGGATAAATCCCATATTGTTTTCAGAATTCCGCCTTCTCCGGAGGCTTCCCATTCGGTAACCCCCGGTATAATACACGCTGCCGGGTCGGCCGGCTTTTCGTCATCATAACAGCGGATAATTTCATCCAGATAAGCCGGCAAAAACCACTGCTCCAGTTCCTGCCGTTTTTTTTTAATCAGTAAAACGGTGCCGGCAAGCCCAGCATATCCGGCCACAACCAGATCCTGTCCGGCCGTCATAGTTCCCCGGCATTCCCGGGTTATCTTTGGCATCATCCGGTTACTCTCCCGGTGCCTCAGGGGCGGCCGGTTCAGCCGGAGCAGGAGCCGGCGCCGGTACTTCCGCCGCCGGCGGGGCAGGCGGGGCTGCTTCAGTCACGGCCGGAGCTGCTTCGGTTACAGTCGGTGCCGCTTCGACCGCAGCCGGAGCAGTAACACCCGGGCCGCCGTTAATCCCTTCAATCTTCGTTGCTTCTGTTGGTGCCTGAGTTTCAATTGGCTGAGTATCCACCGCCGGCTGGGTTTCGACCGGTATTGCTGCGGCCGGCGCCGTCGGACCAACCAAAACAATTGCTTTCGATGCATTATAAGTGTCCGTATGCATTAATGCTTTTTCCGTTTCCACACCGTCTATATAAACACATTTCCACAATCTGGACTTAATCCCTGTATGCGCCGACTGAACCTGTTTTCTTGCTCCCGGAGCAAGCGAATTATCAATTTTTTCAGTTGCCGCGCCGGGACTGATGACGTTTAGTGTCTCAGAGACATACTTGATCTCCCGGTTCGCCGGCCTGGTCTCTTTTCCAAAGATAGTAAAGGTCAGGGTTCTTCCCGAGGTGACACCCTCCACATAAATCGGACTGCTGTAATTGTTGGTAATTTTAAGGTCTTTATAGGTTCCGGCAATCGCCGCATCCATCGAAGGCTTTACATAGGCAACAATCATCGAGTGGTTCTGCCGCTGGGGAATCTCAAGCTCCGCCAGCAGGGACGCATTATATAAAGTGGTCGATATCTGGCATACGCCGCCGCCCACGCTGTCAACGACCTGACCGTTTTCATAGGCTGCCGCCGTATAATAGCCATTGGCCGTTGTAAACGGATGCATACACTCGTAACCTGATAAGGTTTCTCCCGGCATCAGCACATGACCGTTGATCTTGGCCGCGCCATTCTGCAGATTCTTGGAACGCGCCGAGCCGCTGCTGGAAAAATCAGTCGAAAAAGTCCCCAAAACATCCTGAATCGTATTTAAATCTTCTTCTGTGACAGCCGGCTCTTCCATCGTGACAACGGCTTTTGCCAGCACGTCCGCCTCCGCACCACCGGCCAGTGCTTCGTCTAATGCCTGCTTGGTAGCGGCAATGTCAACCACCTTGCCCGGCCGGCCTGGGGTCACGGTAAATTCACCGTTTTCCCTAATAATAACAGCACTCTGAGGTTCTTCCATCACACCTTTGCAATATTCATTTACAAAGCCTTCCAGCTTCTCTTCATCAACTGCTGTCGTCAGCGGTATATTAACCGGAGTCCTCTGCAGGTCTTTGATTCCCATATACTGCTGAACCAGGTTGCCGGAAAATACCAGATCAGCCGCTTCATCAACGGCATCGGTATTGCTCCAGTAAAACCCCAGTTCTTTTGCTGTGGTCTGCGCCTGTTCCCCGTCAATATCAAGAGTAATCTTCTGCCCCGCCAGACCGCCGATATATTCTTCTATTTTTTCCTGCGCTTCCTCTCTTGTCATGCCGCCGAGACTGAATTCACCCACGAAGATACCTTCCGGGATGGTTTTTTCTTTTGCATATACCGGCAGCGCCATTCCCATTCCCATTGCCAGCATTACCACGCCGCTGGCCAGTACCTTAAGTTTTTTCATAATCTGCTCCTTATTTCCTTTTTACTTACATAACTGCCATCATTATGGTTGGAACTACCATCGCCAGCACTAAAATAATGATAATTACGGCTGAAACTATTTTTTTTGTTTTATTATTCATCATAGTCAATTTCACCTCTTTTATTCCTGTTGTCGCATTACTTTATTCTTCCATACTTTGAGATAATTTTATCTGTAATCCGGGATACTTCGTTTCGGGTTAAATAAGCAATCTCAAATGACAGTTCTATTCTATGATATTTTGACAAATACCGCAAGTCTTCTTTTTGCTTTTTTGTTGCCGGCTGCTCACTTTTAACCTTATAAATCAACTGCTGCTGTGCAAATGCTTCCGGATGGCCGCTTCCGTATCGTTCCCACAGTACCTGATACAGACGGCAGGTATCCGCCGCGTCTTCCAGCGCTCGATGGGAAGCTGTCCTTTTTATGTCATAATAGGCACAGGCATTGTCAAGACTTTTCTTACTGTTTTCGGGCATAAAACGGCGGCACATTTTAAGCGTATCAACCCCTTCCCGGTCAAATTCCAGTTTTTGGTTAACTACCGCCCGTTTTAAAAAGCTATAGTCAAATATGATATTATGTCCAAGCAGCAAAAGCTCTCCTGAAAAATCCAGAAAGCCACCGATACAGGCTTCTATTCCCGGAGCCTCTTTGAGCATTTCATCATTGATTCCGGTCAGATCGGTAATCCGCTGCGTTAACTTTTGACGCGGCGAAATAAGGGAATGAAAGTGTCCTTCCACCTGTCCATTGACGACCTTTACCGCACCGATTTCGATTATTTTATCTATTTTCGGATTCAGGCCTGTCGTTTCCAGATCCACGGAAATATAGGAATCATTCATATCTGTACCTGAGCCCCGGGACAATACGTCTGCAGGAAGCATTCCGCGCATCTTGGCTTCCTGGCCACACAAATGGTTCGGCCAAGGGTGATAATCTGGATATTCCATAAAATCCAATGATCCTTCGGCAGTACTTCCATCAGTTCATACTCTATTTTATCCGGGTTCTCCTCCTTCGCCAGTCCCAGCTTCCGCGAAATACGCTTAACATGGGTATCCACAACGATACTCGGATCATTGTAGATATTACCTCTGATGACATTGGCTGTCTTTCTCCCGACCCCGGCCAGGGCGGTCAGCTCTTCAACCGTCTGCGGCACCTTTCCCTGATGCCGTTTTAAGAGTTCCCGGCTGCACGCAATAATATTCTTTGCTTTCATATGATAAAATCCCAGGGAATGAATGTCCTGTTCCAGCTCCTGCTGCCCGGCTTGGGCAAATTTTTCCAGAGTATCATATTTTTTAAACAAATCGGCCGTGACCATATTTACCCTGGCATCGGTACATTGGGCACTCAAAATAACTGCAATCAGCAGCTGCCACGGTGTGTCATGATTCAGATAGCAGCGGTATTCTGTTCCATATTCTTTGTCCAGCGCCGACAGGATGAGACGAACCCGTTCATCCCGCTGTTTTTTTGTTTCACGCTTTGCCATCCTGATCCCTCCTTACAACACCGGCATTGCCTGTTAATGGGTCTTTCCTGCGGTAATCAAACACCAGCAGCTCACCATTTTGAAATACCTCCGCATGAAGCTGGGTGCCCATCAGCCTAAGCTCCGGTACGGCCTTTCTTATCATCGCTTTATAGAGCGACTGATCCGGTGCAAAGGATGGGCGGCTTTTGGCATTCTCCCGCAGATACAAGTCATAAATAAGGGCGTCCTCGATCTCCGGTAACCGGTCTTTTCCGGTCTGCGCTTTAATCCAGGCATATAAGATTTCATACCGTGCCAGCCGGCTGTGGCTGCGCTCTGTCAAATGCTGCTCTTGATAGTAATCCGTCAGCTTTTCAAACATGGTGAACGGATCGGAAAATTCTGCTTCCAGAAGCTTAAGCGTCCGGGTAAACTGCCGGCTGTTATAGTATACCTCAACCACTTGTTCAATCCCTTTTAATTTCAGTACATCCCCGTAGGACAGCCAGCGGGTTGACAGTACCTCATAGGGCGGCTGCGTCCGGTACTTCAATTGGTAGGCCGCTGCCATATCGTGCATAAAAGAGCCTTTCAGCACCTTTAAAAAACCCAGCTGCAGCTGTTCCGGCTGCATTGCATAGACTTCATTAAAGGAACGTGCAAAGCTTTCATAATCTTCATATGGCAGGCCGGCAATCAGATCCAGATGCTGATGGACGTTTCCGCCCCGGCGGATTTCTGCCACCGCCCACTTCAATTGCTCCAGATCCATCGTCCGGCGGATTTCCCGTAAAGTCTCCGGATTCGTGCTCTGCACTCCGATCTCAAGCTGAATCAGACCCGGACGCATCCTGCCAATCAGTGCAAGTGCCTCCTGATTCAGTAAGTCGGCGGCAATCTCAAAGTGAAAGTTGGTGATGCCATTATCATGCTCCTGAATATAACTCCAGATCTCCATTGCACGCCCCCTGCTGCAGTTAAAGGTACGGTCTATAAACTTTACCTGGGGAACCCGGTGTTTTAAAAAAAAGGCCAGTTCTTCTTTTACCAGCTCCACATCGCGGAAGCGGACCGATTTATCAATCGAGGAGAGGCAGTAGCTGCAGGAGAACGGACAGCCCCGGCTGCTTTCATAATAGACAATCCGGTGTTCAAATCCTTCCAGGCTGTCATACAAAAACGGAAGCCCGCTAAGATCCATAACCGGCTTAAGCGGTGTCTCCTTTATTGTGCCATCCCCGTCCCGGCAGGCCAGCCCGGAGATCGCTGACAATTCTGCCCGGAATGAGCCGCGGTTTTTGGCGGTTTTAAAGCTGCTTCCCAAATGTTCGTATGCGCTCAGCAGCCGGGCAAAAACCTCTTCGCCCTCGCCTTTCATGATCCCCAAAACCGCCGGTTCCCGTTTCAGAAGCTCTTGTGCGTCAAATGACACTTCCGGCCCGCCGAGCCAGATATCAGTGTCCGGCAGCACCTTATGAAGATCACGGACAATCCCCAGCACATAACTGATATTCCAGATATAGCAGGAAAATCCCACCGCGTCCGGCTGTCTGCGGAAAATATCTTCAAGAATCTGTTCCATCTGATTATTGATGGTATATTCCCCGATCTCTACATGCCACCCAGGGAGACCGCATCCGGACGGATGACGGCCTCCCTGTCTGGGCATTTCAGCATATGCCTTTAAACTGTACACTCCCGGATTGGAGTGAATATATTTTGCATTGATTGCTGCCAATAAAAATTTCATGCTCTACACTTTAATCTGGATGGTTCTGCCTGTTTTCTCGTATTGATAATAACGCACTCCCGCGGCATTCAGCATCCGTTTGGAGGCACGCACCGACGGACTGTCGGGATATAGATCGATTTTATAGATTACCGTTTTAATCCCGGACTGGATAATGGCTTTCGCACATTCATTACAGGGAAACAAGGTTACATACAGCTTGCTCCCTTCCAGGCTCCCGCCCCGGTAATTCAATATGGCATTTAGTTCACTGTGGGTGACATACAGGTATTTGGTGCTGTATGGATCATCGCTCTGATTTTCATTTTCCCGTGCCCACGGAAACTCATCATCGGAACATCCTTTGGGAAATCCGTTATATCCCATCGACATAATCTTGTTATCATAGCTTACAATACAGGCTCCCACCTGCGTATTGGGATCCTTGGATCGTTTTCCGGATAAATCGGCAACGCCCATAAAATATTCATCCCAGGAAATATAATCTGCCCGTTTTTGTGACATCCAGCTCTTCTCTCCTTTTCTCTGATCTTTTCTCTGCTGTGTTATATTTGAATCACGTGGTATCCCGCCGCTTTTGTCAGACGGTTCATAATGGCCTGGCCGATCTGTTCTCTGGAAAAGCTTTCGGAATAAATATAATCCACCTGCAGATCGTCAAAATCACGCAGTACCGCGAACAGATTATGGGCGATGGATTCCGGCTCTGACCGTCTGCCGGCACTGCGCAATATTCCCTGCGGATAGCAAGCTTTTGTCTCGTCGGTACATAAAATCCCCACCTGATAGCCTTCGCTGATGCGGCATGCTGCCAGACGGTTGATTTCAGAAATAACAGCGCCGCTCAGTCCGGCTCCCTGCTGCCCTTCAATCACAGTCAATTCTGCCTGCGGGGCATAGTGGCGGTACTTCATGCCCGGGGCTTTTGGTTTCCGGTCTTCTGCAGCCGGGCCCAAGGTGGCCGGATCAAGCTCCACCTGCCCCACGGTTTGTTTCAGCATTTCCAGTGTGACGGCACCGGGACGAAGCAAGACCGGAACACTCTCTGTCACATCTACAATCGTAGATTCCATACCAATTCCAACCGGGCCGCCGTCTATAATCATATCAATCCGGCCTTTCATATCCTGCAGTACATGTTCTGCAGTCGTTGGACTTGGCCGTCCTGACGTATTCGCACTGGGAGCAGCAATCGGCACTCCTGCCAGGGTAATCAGCCGGCGAGCCAGAGGATGTCCGGGCAGCCTTACGGCGACCGTATTAAGTCCTCCGGTTGTACCATAGGGAACTAAGTCACTCTTTGAAAAAACGAGGGTAAGCGGCCCCGGCCAGAACGCTTCCGCCAGTCTCCTGCCGGTCTCCGGAATCTCGGATACCAACGGCTTAAGTCCGGCAAATGAAGCAATATGGGCAATCAGCGGATTGTCACACGGCCGTCCTTTGGCCTCGTATATCTTCCCGGCTGCCGCTTCATCCAGCGCATTGGCTCCCAGTCCATAGACAGTCTCAGTCGGAAAAGCGACCAGTCCGCCGGCTTTGATAATCCGGGCGGCGGCTGTCAATTCCCGGTCAGCCAATTCTGCATTTCTTATATATATCAGTTTAGTATCCATTACCATTACTTCCTTTTGCTAAGGCTTTCTAGAGCGTCCTGTCTCTTATCATATCACAGCTGATATGGTGACGCAATAATTGTAATTATATTTTCAATCTTCCGCTGTTGGAAGAATGGCTTTTTCCGACACTGTGAATGATATAACTGATCCGTTTATAAATCAATGCCGTGATAAAGGAAACAACTGCACCTTTTATCAGGTTAAACGGCCCCACACAGATAACCGCAAAAGTCCATATACTGCTTACTGCCGGATTTATTGCCGAACCGGCTGCCAGAATCGTTTCCAGCGGCATAAAGTTGGAGTAGAACGGAAGCATCACCAGCGCATTTATCACAACTCCTGCTGCTGTCATCGTAATGGTTCCGGCAAGCATTCCGGCCACCGCACCTTTTTTTGTTTTATACTTTTGGTAAATCAACCCGGCAGGCAGAATCAGGGAACAGCCAACTACGAGGTTGGCAAACTCACCAACAAAGCCGGTAGTGGTTGGTTTCAGCAAAAGCTTAATCAGAATTTTAACAACTTCAATAATCATTCCGCCCAGCGGACCGAGAGCAAACGTTCCTACTAGCACCGGAACTTCGGCAAGATCAAGCCCGTAAAAATTGGGTGCCACAAATAGAAGCGGAACTTCAAAAAGCATCAGCACCGCTGCCAATGCCCCAAGCATTCCCATGACTGCTAAACTTTTTGTTTCTGATAAACGACTTTGTTTCACAATTTTTTCCTCCTGCAATTTTGCTTTAAGTTCATCAAAAGAGGTATTGTGTGGCAAATCAAAAACCCCGGCGGTAATGGCCGGGGCGATTCTTTTCTTTGCGTTACAGCGGCTGCTGCCTTTTTGTCACACAATTTCTTCTCTCATCCAGACTTTACTGTCGGTTCCGGAATTTCACCAGATCAGCCGCCGATGGCGGGTCGCGGACTATAACCGCCGGTAGGGAGTTGCACCCTGCCCCGAAGAACTTATATTTAGTTTATGTCTGTATGATAGCATAGAAATGGGTTGATTTCAATAGGTTTATCAAGATTTATTATACCGACGAGTTCTTAAAAATTATCTTGCAACGACTACTTGACCTGTCGTAGTAATTCTGTTATAATTACTACGACAGATGATATAGTTCGATGAACGGAGGTGTGTGTGTGCTTGGCAGCGACGTGATGCGCGGATACAATGATATGCTGGTGCTGTGCCTTCTCATGGAAGGGGATTCCTATGGATATGAAATATCTAAGGAGGTTGAAAGGCGCTCCGAGGCACAATATATCATGAAGGAGACGACACTGTATTCGGCCTTTGGAAGGCTTGAAAAGCTAGGATTTGTGAGTTCATATAAAGGTTCGGAAACACAAGGCCGGCCGCGTGTCTACTATACGATTACAAGGAAGGGCGAAAAGGCGTTTTTAGACAAATGCGCCGAGTGGTGTATTTTAAAGAAAGTGGTTGACCGATTTATAGGGGAGGACAATATCTATGGAAACGATTCGTAATTATGTGGAGGCACTGTTTGCATCCTTGCCGCAGACTGCGGATATACTGAGCATGAAAGAGGAAATGCTCACAAATTTGGAGGAAAAATTGCTTGGCAGTATTGATGAATATCGGAAGGGCTTATGATTTTGCCCTTCTCAATATTGTTTGTGCACGGAAGCTTAATAAGCAAAGACTTTTTGCATCAAAAATTCAGCCTTTACTAATGATAAATGTAGTGGTAAAATATTCTTTGGCAGAGGAGTACGCCAAGGGAGAAGACTGGCTGTATATCACTGCTCCTTGCAGCTCACTGTGTGATTACAGGAATAGGTTAGTCTTGGCTAATACCCAATTTTATGCATGGACTGCATTCGCTGATAAAATAGATTTACATTTGGAAAAGCGGATCCTGCCAAAAAGCTCCATTCCCCCAGGATTTTTTGAGGAATATGGCTCCGGTTCCCTATCTCTTTGCTCTAAGGAAACTATGTGCACATTTGCAGCAAAGGAAGAAGATCTTAAAGGCGTAGCAAGGCTGCCATAACGGAGACGGCATCCAAGGAAGGAACCTGCATGAGAAAGCACCTTAAGGCTGTTGTGGTGAGTCTAATTATTTTATTGCTATGGTATCTTGCCGGCAGAAGCGGAATTTGGAGTACCTATGTGTTGCCCCGCCCGGAAAAGGTATGGTCTGCTTTTGTGGTGATGTTGAAAAACGGAACCTTATTTAACCACATTTTAATCAGCCTGACCCGAGTACTTATAGGTTTTTGTATTGCCTTTGTGCTGGCTTTTGGCATTGGATTGTTAGCAGGGATGTTTCCTTCTGCTTCCCGGTATTACAGTCATTTGGTGGAATTTTTCCGCAACGTCCCTCCCATGAGCCTGATACCTCTATTGATTTTATGGTTTGGTATCGGTGAAAAATCAAAAATTATTATAATTGTTCTGGCTTCCTTTTTTCCTATGTTTTTAAATATCCAAAAAGGTCTGGCTGCCTGCGATGCTAAACTATTGGAGGTAGGGGACTCCTTAAACTTTTCCAATTGGCAGAAGTTTTACCGCATCCGTCTGCCTAATGCTCTTCCTGACATTTTAGTAGGGATGCGCATTGGATTGGGTTATAGCTGGCGGGCTATTATTGGGGCTGAAATGATTGCTGCTGCAAGTGGTCTGGGATATCTCATACTAGATTCACAGCAAATGTCCCGAACCGATAAAGTTATAGTGGGGATTTTTGTTATCGGCATTATGGGCAGCCTTTGTAATTGGCTGTTTTCCCTGATCATTAGGCGTTTTGTGAGGGGAGGTGTAAACGATAGCTGGAATTGAACTTATAGAGGTATATAAAAGTTATACTGTATCAGGGAAGTCTCTTCCCGTGCTTCGGGGCGTGACCCTTTCTCTGCATGAGGAGGGCATCACCGTTGTCGTAGGAAGAAGCGGCTGTGGCAAGACAACCCTGCTTCGAACATTGGGAGGTCTGGAACACATTGATAAAGGGGAAATTCGCTTTCCTGCCTATGGCAAAATCGGTATGGTTTTTCAAGAGCCACGGCTCATGCCATGGCTCACGGTCTGGAAAAACATTACCTTTGGGCAGTTTTACCCGAATCAAGAACACATCCATTCTCTGATTAGTACGGTAGGGCTTACGGGCTTTGAATCCGCTTACCCGGATCAGCTATCCGGAGGGATGCAGCAGCGGGTCTCATTAGCCCGTGTTTTGGCCTACAACTCAGATTTCATCCTCATGGATGAACCATTTGCTGCCTTGGACTATTTTACCAGAGGAACCATGCAGCAGGAGTTGATTCGCATCAATGCGATGGAGAAGAAGGGGATTGTTTTTGTCACCCATAGTATTGACGAAGCGCTGTTATTGGGCAGTCAAATTGTGGTTTTGGATAAAGGATTGATCAAAAATACCTATGACTTAAAAGAATTCACTTATGAAAGGGATATCCTCACCCCCGCCTTTATTTCTTTGAAACGAAGGATATTAGAGGATTTAAACGAATCGATGCATACAAAAGGAGATAATATATGAAAAAAATTTTAATTCTTTTTCTGATAGGAAGTATTGCCGTATCAACGCTCACCGGATGCAATGGAAATTCCAGTAAAAAAAATCAGGCAGGGAAAACAGAAACCTCGGCTCATGCGAGTACGTCCGAGGAAAAAAACTACAATTTTGACACCATAAGCGTAACCTATGTAAAATCTCCCTTAAATGTACCCTCCATTATAGAAAAAGAAAAGGGTTTTTTTGCAGATGCTTTTTCTTCGTATGGCTTAAATGTAAGCTATTCTAATCTTACCACCGGACCTGAGCAGACACAGGCTCTGGCCTCTGGTGATATTCAGTTTCTTTATGCTGTTGGTGCTACCTCAGTCATCTTGGCTGCATCCAACGATTCAGACATTAAAATTGTTAATACCTATAGCCGTTCTCCCGATGCTTTTTGTCTGTTTACTAATAATGACAGCATCACAAGCCCTGAGGATCTAAGAGGAAAGAAGGTTGCCGGTCCTAAGGGAACTATTCTTCATGAGCTTTTGATAGCATATCTGGCCACCGCTGGAATGACCGAAAACGATATTGAGTTTTACGCTATGGATATTCCATCCTCTCAGGCAGCTCTTATCGCAAAAGAAGTGGACTGCGCCCTTCTTGCCGGAGCCACCGCCTATAATATGGAGAAGGATGGTTATACCGTCATTACGACTGGTGAAGGACTGGTAAATGCCACTATTGTTACTGCCACCAGCAATACCTTTTATGAAGAAAATCCGGAGTTAGTGCAGGCTTTTGTAGACGCACAGAAAACTATTCTGACTTACATGGAGGACAATTATGATGAGATAATGGAAATTACTGCCGCCGAGGCAGAGCTGGACGCTGACGCTGTTAAAGAGATGTATCCGATGTACGATTTCAATTTTAAAATTTCAGAAAGTGATATTGAATCCATGAAAAGAACCGAGGAATTCATGCGTGTAAACGATATGACAGAAAAAGAAGTGGATGTGGAAAGCCTTATTTTGGATTTGGAATTCAACTAATCATACAATGAAATGGGTAATACGAAAATGAAAACCCCTGTATCCTTTGGTATAAGGATTACAGGAGTTTTTTTGTCAAAAAATGAACTTTTATCTTTACATTTGCATGATATGAATAGCGAAGCCGCCGAACTCACCGTCCAGGTAGACGTTCTTTAGCTTGCCCTCCGCAGTATATGCGGCAGTGTCCATGTTGAAAGAAAAGCCCTTTTCCTTCAACTCTTCCACAACTGCGGTCAGATCCGGAGTACGCATGGCGATATGACCGTTTACACCTAAAAAGGGAGACTTCATACACTCGAAGTAAGAGCCGCCGAATTCGGACTTCTGGCCGTGACGAGGTTCCAGATTAAACATCATACTCAGAAGACTGGCAAGTTTTGCCGCCTCTTCTGCATTGGGGGTATTAATACCGATGTGTTCCAGTTCAAATTTACCTCCGAATGCCGGAACGTTATATTTCCTACACTTACATGGGAAACATCAGCAGCGCCCCCGCAGTCAGTGCCAGCAAACGGATGAAGTACATCGGAACGGTGAACTTCCAGAACTCCGTCAGCTTGTAGTTACCCATACCCATGATCATAGCAGGCATACCGTCAATAGGCAGGAAATGGCCGTTCCAGCCGGAAACCACAATTGCAGCCGCTGCCGCGGTGGGTTCAGACCCAAACTCATACAGGTAGAAATTGCCATCGGAGCAAAGACATACACGGTACCTATCGTGGAACCAGTGAGGGTTGCCAAAACACTGGTGAGCACACAGAAGGCAAATATCAAAAGGAAGGGATTGATGCTGGTGCCCAGCATATTTGCCACAGTCTCACCAACTAAAGCGGTCAGACCGGTATTGCCCAGAGCATCGGCAATACCGATAACACCTGCGGACATCAATATGATGGGCGAACAGATGCTGTCACGGATTTCTTTAAAGTCCATAGCACCAATGGCCAGCAGCAGTGCAACCGAAAGGCCGGGAACTGCATAACCGGTATCACCAATCTTGTTCTGGAGTATCATTCCCACAACCGCAGGGGCATTGTAATAACGTCATCACCCTTTTTTTTGGCTTCTTTAGTTGCTTCTGCGATAGGATGATCGGGCAGTATTTTGTAAGCAATCACGCACCACGCCAGGTAAGCGAACGAAAGTACAAGGTTCACGACTGAAAACTTTACCAGGGAAACGTCACCGGCGGCACCGGCACTTTTTAAAACAGCAATAACAATGCCGAACTGCAGCGCCACATTCACAGGAATCAACGGATGGTTGGCAGCGAAGCCGGCGGGCATCATGATTTTGGAGCCTGGTAAATTTTTGCTGTAAGGGATGGTGGAGAGTAATGCCAGGGTCAGAACATAGTATGCGGTGGAGCATAGGATTTGTAGCCACCCTTTTCAGCCATATTATACATAGCCTTTTTGAAGTTGGTAATGAAGCTGGTCTTTTGCAGCGCGACCATAATTGCCATGAACGAGGCAAGCATAACGATGGTAGCATTAGAGAAGCCTGCAAAAGCAGTCTTGATATCAGCTACGCCGAAAACCACCAGCAGCAGACACGCGAGCAGGGGAGGTGCGCCAAAAGGTAGTTTCTCCGTCATAATCAGGATAATCATGAATACAGTGATTGCAAGAGCAATAATCATTGAGACTGTCATTTATTTGTTCTCCTCTTTCTACTATTTGGATTGATAATACTGCTCTGTTATCTGCTCTGTGCGGCAGTAGGGTTATATAGTCCGACAGCTTCTCGCTTGCTGCCCATTACATCCTCCTCGGAAAAACTCATATACTTAACGCCGATGCGGCTCTTGTAGGCAAACGCAAGATGGAGCATTATGCAATCAGCATATTATTTTTAGCATCGATCGCATTAGGATTGTCACAGGCCTCGATAATATTATTGATGATTAAGTCAAGTGCCTCCAATGCAAAGGTGTCGCTGAAGGGGTTTGACTTGTTT
>Ga0153999_1000258_pt1 | contig 25589 bp, 15 predicted proteins | sample TSNC083MetaG_FD_104675 | JGI IMG/M metagenome (GOLD analysis project Ga0153999, IMG submission 104675) | Attine ant fungus gardens microbial communities from North Carolina, USA - TSNC083 MetaG | ecosystem: Host-associated > Fungi > Mycelium > Unclassified | place: USA: North Carolina, Lumber... | reverse complement strand
TAGTTACTATTCTAAGTATGGCATGAACATCAGACAATTGTTATGTAAAGTTTTTCAGGCGAATCCCTTATAAACAGGGCTGTCTTGCTTGCTTCTTTACATATCATTTTACTTTACATACCCTGCACCCACGCAATGAGCAAGCAGAGTATTATCTCCATAAAGCTGATGTGCTACCGCATTTTTCTGGTGGAGCTTTAATTCAATGTCCGGCGTCATGCCGGGAAATGTTAAATGACTGCCATCGTATTCACGGGGACGGATTGCATTAAACATCTCATTGTAAGTCTTGCATAAGACCTCCCGCCTTTCCACATCCTGAAAGATCCAATCTGCAAAAGCCGCCTTGATGGCTTCTTGCTTCTGACCTGCCAACATCGTCTGCTCTTTATTTACAACACGCTTCTCCTGCCCGTCTTCATAGACTTTATCCCAGATTTTTGTATCCCTCTGATTCAGAACATCTTCCAGAATCTTATAAGCATTTGCCCGTTCTGTTCCAAAATTCATGTACGTCAGGATATTTCCCCGATCTGCACTCTTCCCCCGGATATTCCACACTCCATTGACATTTGAGTATTGCACTCCGATAATCTCGTCCTCTAAAAGATGCCCCGGTGTTTCAAATACTTCCCGCATAAAGTCATTGATATAGTCTTTGCTTATCCAATTTGCCCCTAACCGGATTTCAATTTCCGATGCCTCCAGATCCTTTGGCTGCACCGTTTCCAGTGCGCTTACATTAATGGCATACTCCACATGATTTTCTGCAAATGTTTTGGCCGTCTGCAGCTTTTCCCGGACATTGCCGGAAAGATACTCATCGGCTGTTTCCCATTCTTCCGTGATCGGATTTAAGAAAATAACTCCAGCCAGTTTTTCTGCTACCTCTTCTTTTCCAATTCCCGTCAGTCCGGCCATGTATTCCAGATCAACACCGGCTCTTTCGTTCAGTGATACTGTCAATGCTTCTGTTGGAGTATCTACCGCATCCACCACTTCCGGTTTCTTAATCGTCCGTTTTGAAAACATATCCGCTTTTTGTTTCAGCGTCCCATCATCATTTAAGACTTCCAGCGAACAGAGCAGACAATAACTGGAATCCTGATTAAAAGCTCTGCGATTGGTCACGGAATTGATCAAACCATGTTCTTTATAAAAGGCATCATATAGCATATTCAGATCTCTTTGTGTTGCCTTTATCTCCTCCGGGTTATATTCTTCCAACTGATATTCAATCAGTTTCTGGGTACAATCACGAAGTGCCACCATTCCTTTGATGCGCTCCTCCATACTTCCACTGACATCCGCCGGACGCATGATAGAATCTTCCCGGTAATAGACATTACCATCTACAATGGTATAGCTGTAATTCTTGACCTCCGGATCTGCCGGAATAGACAGCAGATCGGATTCATCCTCGAATTCATCCAGTCCGGCACTCTCGATCATCCCCGTAATATTCTCCATACTCTTACGAAGCTGCTCGCTAAGAGATGCATCCGTTATCGGGCTACAGGCAGCTTCTGGCCCATATGGCCCGGATACCATTTCCATCTTTCCGGCGATCATCTCCGGATGATCGGCAAAGTATTGATTCATGGTGATTCCATCTTCATTTTCAGCTAAGTGTAACCACTCCGGCGATATCTCCATGACCCGGTCACGCTTCTTTAAAAACAGAATATCCGATGTGACGCTTGTACCGGCGTTTGCTTTAAATGCAGTGTTAGGCAAACGCACCGCTCCTAATAGTTCTGCCCGTTGTGCTATATATTTTCGCACTGCGGAATTTTTCTTATCCAGTGTTCCCTTGGTCGTAATGACTGCAACCACGCCGCCACTGCGCACTTTGTCCAGCGATTTTGCAATGAAATAGTCATGGATATTAAAATTATGCTTATCGTATGCCTTATCATAGACTTTGTATTGCCCAAAAGGAACGTTACCGATGACCACATCGAAGAAATTGCTGGGGTAGTTGGTTTCTTCAAATCCCTTTACCTGAATACCTGCTTTTGGATAAAGCTGCTTAGCAATCCTTCCGGTGATGCTGTCAAGCTCCACCCCATATAGCTTACTTTCCTTTAATGCATCCGGCAGCATTCCGAAGAAGTTTCCGGTTCCCATAGACGGCTCTAAGATATTTCCTTTCTCAAATCCCATTCGATTCAGTGTTTCATACATCGCCTGGATAATCACCGGCGATGTGTAATGGGCATTCAGTGTGGAACTTCTTGCTGCCTGATACTCTGATTCACCCAGCAATTCCTTTAAGTGGTGATATTCCTTATGCCAGGATGCGTTGTTTTCATCAAAGGCTTCTGCCAGGCCACCCCATCCAACGTAAGCCGCTAATACCTTTTGCTCTTCCGGGGTAGCAATTCGATGTTCGGTTTCTATTTTCTGCAGCAATGCGATCGCTTCTATGTTTCTGCGGAATTTCTCTTTTGGAGTTCCTTCTCCAAGTGTTTCTTCTTCAATCACAAAGTTTGCCGCATGGGTGCGGTCGATATCCGGTACCGGCATTTCTTCGCTTGCCGGGGAATCCTCTTTTTCTGCAGGCAATGATTCTTCCGTCTGTTCTTCCTGCGGCTCTTCAATACTGCCTTCGGACGTAAACTCTTTAAACTGTTTTTGAACCATACGGTCGCCTGCCATATGTACAATCGCATCGTATCCGATTACCTCTAATTCAGACTCATGCTCCCGGATATGTTCGTCAATCCGTTCTTTGTCAACAAAAAATTTGTTTGCTCCCGGATAAGCAACCAGCTCTCCTTCTTCCCCAAGCATTACCAGCCGGTACCGAACCCCCTCACGCCCATCTTGATAGTGATAAGTGTAAAAACCGATACTATAGTCGGTATAATCTTCGCTGCTTTCGATCGCAACAGTCATTTTGTTCCGGGTATCTTTCGCGGCATTTTCTTCTGGAACTTCTGGTATATCTTCCACTTCCAAAATCGACCTGACCACACCTATCGTTGTTGTTTTACTTTCAAAAGGATATCCATTTTTGTATAAGGTGACTTCATCACTATCCTGTTCACCCATAATCCAATGTACGTTATAGGTAATATTACCAAGCGTTATTTCCCGACCGATCAGATCACTGGTTTTATTTAATTCTTGTATCTGTTTCCACTGATCATACTTTTCGATTTCATCTGGCATAAAGTATCGTCCGGAATCAACCAATGTCTGAATACGTTCCGCAACTTTATTCCATTTGAGCAGCATTTTTACATCCGGCTCAAATATATTACCCTTTTTTAATTCAATCCCCTTTGCATCATGGTCTTCCCAGGACTCATCTGAACCTGGCAATGCACCCGATTGTCCTCCGGTTCCATATTCCTTTTTTAAGAAGTCGCTGCATTCCTTTTTCGTATGCTCCCCTAAAAAGAAATCATACACACGCATTTTCCCCTCGGCAAAGCCGCTGCCTCTGGTCAGCCGCCAATCAATCTCATCCTGGGTAATAAAGCCTTCGGTCAGCACCTTTACATCCTCTGCTAAAGGAAAAACTTTTGGCGCTTTCTGTAAATCCGTCACTCCCGTCTGTACATCTTTAAGTGTATAAACCAACTGAAACCGCTGTTCCCATTCTCCATGCCCTACTTTATCCACTGCTTCATTGACTTTGTCAAGAATAAGCGCTACTCCATCCTCGGTCGCAAGCATGTTACTGAGTCGCTCCATGCTTTCCGGTGCACCATAAATTGAACCAAACTCCTCTGGCCAGTGATTCTCTGAAAAGTTCGTAAAGGTTCCCCATAGCTGCTGCCCCAGTTCTCGCTTTTCATTGTAGGCCGCCTGCTCTGCGCCGATGACGTCCATATACGCTCCCGACTCAATCAGGATCTGTGTATAATCAGCTACTTCCTCCCAGCTCAATTTTCGTTCATAGTTAAATCTTGCTGCATTTCCATTTGCTATGTACATTCCATCTTTGTCGTACCAGACACTTACCGGATTGTCACCGATTAGAAAACCTTTCCCCCCTTGACCGTATTCTCTTTGTAAAAATGCTGCCATCTCTTCCGTAGACTTTCCCTTTTGATATTGTGCAAAAATCCGAAAGCGGCTGTTATCCCGTCCACTTCCGGTCAACAGGATATCATTTATTATTTCACCGGAAACTAAAAAAGCAGCAGATAAAGCAAACGATTGATCTGCGTTATCCACTGCTATATTTCCAATCTGTTCATCCATCCCCGGAAACAGACTGATTTGTTCGTACTTTGGTTCTTCTATTCGCTTATTAACCTCTGCGGTTTCCTCGGCAGATAGGAACTCATTATTTTGTATAAGGCCATCTATAATATCTGCTGCCACTTCCCATGAAAGATGTATTTCGCTCTCCCGGCTAAGGTATGACCCTGGTCCTTTCCATATGAGAAGTCCATCATCGTCTGTTTTATAACCAAAATGCTCCTGTTTCTTACCAAACAGCAGCTCGGAAAACTCGTTATTATAATACCGTCTAAGGTAACCCCCTCGCACCATTTCATTTGATTCCTGGGCAAAATATTCCGCAATATCCACCCGGCTTGCTTTTCTGAAATCATCTGCTCGTAATATCTGGTTAATCTCATCCGGCAACAAAGCGGATTGCTTATCGTCATCCGCTTCCTTAATATTGCTTTTTAAATATAAATCACTTCCGCCAGTATAATCTCCTCCGCCCGGTTCTGAATACTGTTCATCTTCTGAACCCAAAGCATCTGATCGCTGGCTTTCAGCTCCTCGGTCACTCCCTCGGTCTGCATCATCTGCATTACGAGCTGCTCCATTTTCTCCTTCGCCTGCTCCTGAATCTCGCTTAGATGCTCCATCAATGTTCCGTTCAGAATCATCCCGTTGTAGAATCCCTTCCTGTGATCCTTCAGGTATGTCCGGCGCATCAGCCCGTATTTGGTCAGGCTCATCTCGCTCTGGTTGTTCGGTACTATATTCGGGATGTAATAATCGCCGTTCTTCCGATATGTCAGTTCCATGGTCTTCTCCTCCTGTTTGATCTTGAATGTTTTCTTGTTTACCCTTTTCGCTTTCGCGCTTTAAAGCATTATAGTCTACTCCTTTAGAATTTGCAACACTTTTCTCTGCTTGATTTTGGATCTCTTGTGTCCTGTCATAAGAACGTATTGTTTTCCCGATTTCCATGAGGATAGGCTTGCATAAGTCAGTAGTTGCCGTTCCAAGTTCCGATACCGTCAGCAATGTGTTAAACTCATGGACATAGGGGAACTCTAATTCTTCTTGATATAGCTCCGGATCAATGCCACATCTGGATAACAGCGTATAAGCAATGCTGTTTGATAAGGTGCTGCGAAGATGAATTTTTAGATTTAATTCGTCCAGTTCCTCTAAGTAGCTGTCCTTTGTCGTATAGGCCAGATCTTTCAGTACCTCGTCCGATACATCAAAAGCAATCCACTCGGCTATCTCTATCAAACGGTCTACAAATGAATATCTGGTATTGGTAGAACCATAGATTTCTTCCAGGCGGCTTAATACAACTTCCTGATGCTCCTCTTTCATTTCCCAGAGATACGGATCTCGGCCAATGTATCTTGCTTTATGCACATCGGATACATCGAATACATAGCGCAACCGCTGTGTATCTTCATCCAGTAAGGCAATTCCTTTCGCACCCTTGTTTACCCAGCAGTTCATCTTTTGATTCCATACGTCGATACTGGCACAGGCAGTCGCATCCGGACGCTGTGCATAAATCAAAAGCTGGTCGGCAAAGGGGTATTTATAAAGCCTGGCCGCTACATCCAGGTAGCGCGTCCAGGCTTCTTTTCCTTTAGTGACTTCGCCGGCTGTGTCGACGGCGGTGTCTTTTACTGTATGATATTTATGATATCTGTTCAAAAAAGCTCCTCCCTTCAAAAAAGCCCTGCCAGAGTGGGCAAGGCTTTGATAATTTATATTGGCGTCTAACTAATGCTTATACATTAATGTTCCATGTCTACACTTTTTGATTTCTTTTCCCCCGGTTGGGTGGTCGCCACCTGCTCTTTCTTGGCTTTAAGTGAATCCTTTAGACTTGGCTTCGACTGCAGCTCCTTTTTAAGCTTCCGCTTTTCCCACTCATCACCAATCATCAACTTCTTTTCCGCCTTATCATACACATAAACTTGATTGGCTAATACCTCCTCCGGCTTCACCTGCGTTTGATTAATCTCTGCCACCATTTTCTTTAAATCTGACAAGTCCATCTCTGGTACGTAAGGCAGCAAGATCATTTCATGCACAGATGACGGAAGTACCACCATGTCCCGATCAAAAGCCTGTGCGATCTTATCAATAACCCCCGGATAAAAGGCCACCGCTGCCCCATAATGTTTCTCGGCATTGCTAAGTATGTACATTCCATCTTCTTTTTGCATTTTTTCTAACACCATGTCCAGGCTCTCTGTTTCTTCCAATGATTGATCAAAAAACATTTTCTCTATCGTATCATTCATATTTTCAAAAAATGGAGGTAACAATCGTGGCATATTTGATATTGCCGCCCGATAAAGCTCATCTTCAGTAACCCCCATTCTCTTTTGTATCAAATCGGTAATCGCATAACTTGCCAGCCCCTCTTCATCTACTTTAAGCAATGCCTGATATGTCAGAAGAAGATCTTCTTCATGTCTGCAAGGATAATCTTCCTGATACCCTTGATTCTCCTCACTGCCAACGACTCGAAAGATCACCGTCTCTTTTACACGCTCCCAATTCATGCATTGATCTACATCCAGACTCTGTATGACAGGGTTTCGCTCCAAATCCTGCAAGATTTTCCGGACCATCTCCCGGACATCTGTTCCATTTTCATATTCCTGATGCAGCTGATTCACATACACCACCGGCGAAACATTAGAATTACCTTTTAATACAAATCCATCCATGCTCACCCCATTATTCTTCATCACATCCTGAAACCCCAGTTTAACATCCAGCCCAAGTTGATAAATCTGTTTTTCAAACTGCGCAATTAATTCTTTCCTGAATTCCTGATAATCCATCATCGTTTTGTCTCCTCTCCGTTCTCCATTAACTTTACTCTTGCTGCATCATAAGCCAACATCCTCTCCATCTGGCTTCTTTTCGTTACTCTTTCCATCTCTACCTGTAATGGTGTTTCCTTTTGTTTCTGCATATGTTTCCTCCTGACTGTTTGCTTCTAAACTTAATATCTTTTTGTTTTTATGTTCCTCTTCCTTAATGAGCTTTTGTAACACAAAGGGGCTAACCAATATCTTCTTAGCCCCTTCATCCTGATTGCATAATAGCTGTCTTTCCGATTTTAATTCCTTTAGCTCTTTCTCCAGCTCCTCAATCTTCTTTTCATAATAGCCACGCTTTTTCACACATATCACTTCTTTGATTTCTTCTTATAAAGCACTATCCCAATTCCTGCCGCTGATGCGATCAAAGCCATAAGTAACACAATGATTGAAGTATTATCCCCGGTTTTAACAGAAGATGCAGTCTTTCCCTCTGTCGATGTTGTCATAGTGGCTGCAGTCGGGGTAGTTCCTGGTTTTGTTTCCTCCACCGACTTCTCCTTTTCGGTTTCTGGTTCAGTCTCCGGCTCTGGCTTGGTATCCGGCTCTTCTGGTATCAATTCATTCGTCAGCTCAAACTGCACTTCAATAATCGGCGTATTACCATCCACATAAGCAAAAACCACTTCATAAACGGTCTTATCTATAGCGTAACCCGCTAATGCTTTGGATTCGATCAGATAATATTGCAACGGCTCACCAAATACACCATCTTCATAGGTCCCGATCTGATATAGCTGACTGACCGCTTTTCCGCTTTTATCTGTGACCAGTGTTTCCAATACCTTTCCATCGGCATCCAATAATTCATATTCCACACCTGCCAGCGCCTTTTTATTCGCCTTATCCGTCTTATGGAGCAGCACCTGTCCCATTGGTACTTCATCGTGCATGATTACGCTTTGTACCTCCCCGGATTCCTTCACTGTAAACGGTACTTTACTTGCTGCCAGATATCCGGTCGGAACAAGATTTTCTTTCAAAACGTAATCTCCCGGTGCTAGCTCTTCGATACGATGGGGTTCTTTTCCTGATACCCATGTTTCAATGGTATTGCCCTCACCATCTGTCAGCTCCATTTCTGCACCTTCGATTTCTTGTTCCCCGGTAATCTCCTGTTTTGAAATATCCACTTTTGAATAATCATTTTCGACCGTCAGCTTTCCAATCCGCTCACCATCTACATACCCATTCTCATCTATGGTAATCTCATAAACCGCATCTTCAAGCAGGAATCCCGGTAAGCTTGATACTTCCTGAAAGCAGTAAGTTCCCGGAACTAAATATTGCAGGATGATAGCGCCCTGCTCATCTGTCGTTAGGATCTCTTTTTCCAACGCCTCATTCTCTTCATCTGCTTTATTCCAAAAGGCAAATTTCACACCAGACAGGGTACGCGCCGGCTGTCCTGCCTTAATCTTTGTCAGAATAATCTTCGTTGGATGATTTACTACTTCTACAACTTCTCTTACCAGTGCCACCTCCTGGTTTTCATATTTCAGTTCCACCGTTTTTGTAGTTGCCGGCTTCACATATCCCGCCGGGATTTTCGTTTCCTCAACCTCGTAAATACCTAAAAACAGCTTGTCAGTGACTGCCATACCATTTTTATTGGAAGTGATTACCGCCGCAGGCTCACCGGCTTTCAGGCGAATAGTTCCATCTGCTGTCACGATATCCTCTTTGGCTGTAATGGTAAATTCGGCACCTTCTATGTTCCCCTCTGTATCAGAATCGGTCTTATGCACAACGATTTTTCCCATTACCGGTTCATCGGAATATTCTACGATAAATGGTTCCTCCCACTTGTGCCCTTTCTCAATCTTAATCTCCAACAACGCCCCTTTTAAGTATCCATCTGGGGCCTGTACCTCTTCCAGATAGTAAATACCATAGGCCAGCTTCTCTGGAAATGTAAACTGCCCGTTATCACCTGTTTTAAAAGTCTCATGCACAACTTTATTCGGATAATAAGTCGTCATTGTCACCACTTCTTTATTTTCATCCAGCAGACGAAACTCTGTATCTTCCACCGGGATGACATTTCCCGTTGTGCTGTCCTTTTTCACGATGGTCAACGGACTCATGATATTCTTATCTTCAATGATAAAGTAATGGGTAACACCCTCCTCTGATATGGTTACTTCAAACGGTTCTATGGCTTTCACACCCTCGGGAACCGTATCTGCAACCTCTTCTACCAAATAAGTATCGTATACCAATCCACCCCGTGGATGCTCTTTTGTTGCCGTGGATGCATACCCATTCTTATCCGTGGTGATCGTTCGTACCACTTTCCCGGTGGTCTTTGAGGTAAAGGTAAACGCAATCCCCTCCAGTGGTGTTTTTATCTCCTCTTCACTATCCAGACTTTCCCGAAACTTCACAAGCTGCACGTCGCCCCGGATGATATCCTCCTCTGATGTAACCCCTTTTACAAACAACGGTGTTACCCGGTCGGCAGACTCGATCTTGACGGTGTATGTTTTCTGGTCGATCAAATGCCCTTCCGAAGAAATGACCTCTTTTATCGTATAAGTTCCCAGCGGATATTTGTCGGATACTGCTTTCCCCTCCTTGTCAGTTGTCAGGGTTTCCAACAACTTTCCGGCAGAGTTATGGAGTTGATACGACGCTTTTTCTAATGATGCTGCGCCTTGTGGTTCGCTCTTCCCGGTTTCTGAATCCACTTTTTTAAGCTCGATCTGTCCATATTGGGGCTGCTCTTTTACCGTTACGGACGCTGAAATGCTCTCTAATTCAACGCTTGCATCGGCAGCAAACAAGTAACCTGTCGGATTCTTTGTTTCCACCAATTTGTAATTGCCATATGGAAGTAATACAGAGGTCGCTTCTCCATTCTCATCTGTAACCAAGGTATCCACCACCGCACCACTACTATTTCTGACTTCAAAAGTTGCCCCCTTTAGCGAGTAGTAACTATCATCCACGCCATCTGCTGTCGCACTGGTGTCAGAACTCACTTTCTTTAAGCTGATCTGTCCCATATCCAGCCACTTTACCGAAAATGATATGGGTTCTACCTCGCCGGCGATGGTGTAAGACCAACTTCCGACAGTCTGAGTGGAATCTCCCTCATTAATGACCAGTGCCTTATACTGATCCGTGATTGCCCCATAGATACTCCCGGTTTTCCATGTGCCGGTAACGGTCAGTGGTGCCGTAAAATAGAATTTATCACCGCCGCTGATCTTCACCTTTCCAGTGCCATTCTTATCCGTCGTCTGATTATGGATAGTCACATCATCTGGTAGTGTAATGGTAATATAGTTTTTATCATCTCCGGTAAGTTTAAAGCTGCCCGTTTTCTGAATCCCGTCACTTTTCACGTAACTGCTCTCCTGACTGGACGGTGATATGCTAAGTTCTGCATCCGGTGCTGCCTCCAATCCCTGAATGATCGCGGTGATATCTTTCACTTGCTGCAGTGTTGCCGAACTTACTCCGGTAAAAGCATCACCACTCGCGCTGCAGTTATCGTAGATATAACTCAGCACAACATGGGAAATACAATAATTTCTCTCCTGATTTCCTACACTGCCCGGAAAGAACTGCTTTTCCAGTGCCGAAGTGTATCCCGGTCCGCCTACCAGATAGTACAAGGCTTTTGACAACAACTTATTATCTGCCAAAACCGTTGCCGCATAACTGCCGCTATTCGGACTATTTGCAGACGGTTCCAGGCAATAACCCAGATTTCCATTTATATAAAAATAGTGGGTTGTCCAACTATCATAATAAAGGGTCTCCCCTTTTACCAGCGAAACAGTTGTACTGGCTCTGGATGTTGCCGCCCTTGCTGCCAGCTCCTCTTCGTCAGCCATCAGAAGTACGGCTTCACCCTCTTCAATCTGGGTAATGACCTCCTCTTCTTCCTGCTTAGCTTCTGCATCTTTCGATCCGGCAACCAGGTTTATGTCAGCATATTCCGGACCGCTGTCCGTTTCCTCCTGGGCAGACACGGTGGTCTGCCCCTGGAAGATTAGCAATACCGCAATGATAATCACTGCAATAATGTTGATATATTTTTTCTCCATGCTTACGCTCCTCCTACTTTCTTTTCTTCGGGAAATCCACTTTAAAATTGACAAATTCCCCGGTATCCTCTAATGACAAATATGCGGTATATCGTTTCCCGGACTTTGCTGAATACAGGCCGCTGACCTTGACCTTTTGATTGGTCAGCAATCCCTTTACGATCTCCGGTGTTAATTCTTTCTTTGCTGTCTGAAAAAAGCGGTTTTTCTTCCATAATCCAAAACCACAGTCCCGGCCGCCTTCGCACACATATCCACTCTTAATCTCAATAACACCTGCCCCGCATCTGGGGCAATTTCCAAGCACCTGCTTTTCCTTTTCAAACTGCTTTCCGGCTTCTTCCCCCACTTCATGATAGGTACTTACCAGCTCTGCCACCATCCGCTCGATTTCCTGCATAAATACTTCCGGCTCCTGATTCCCTTTGGCAATCTCGGTAAGCTGCATTTCCCACTCTGCGGTCAGCTTTGCGGATTTTACTGTTTCCGGAAGTATCGTGATCAGCTTACCGCCATCCGGAGTCGGCAAAATAGATTTATTTTTCCGCTCTGCCAATCCAGCCGCAATCAACTTTTCAATGATCGCCGCTCTGGTCGCCGGAGTACCAAGACCTTTTCGCTCCACCTCTTCACCCATATCCTCATTACCTGCCCGCTCCATAGCTGACAAAAGGCTGTCCTCGGTATAGTGTTTTGGCGGTGATGTGAAATGCTCACTGACCATGCTTTGTACTCCCTGCAGAACCTGCCCCTGTTGCAATACAGGCAGAATACGCTCCTTCTTCTCTTCCTGCTGTACCCTTAAGGACTGTTTAAATTGCTTTTCGATCGCACTATAACCAGGTTCTGATATAACCTTGCCTGTGGCCTCAAATTCTGCATCACAGCATCCGATGATAATCTTTGTCGTTTCATATTCCATCTTAGCAGCCGTCGCCGCCAGTAACTTATGGGCAATCAGGCAGAGCAATTTTTGTTCCGTTGCCGGCAGGCCTTTTAGATCTGCGCTCCCAAGTTGCATCGTCGGAACGATCGCATGATGATCGGTCACTTTCTGATTGTCCATTACCTTTCGGATATCCGGCGCATACTGGATTTCTCTTGCAAATGGTACGCACTCTTTCACTTCCTTAATGATCTCTCTGGCGGTCTGCTCCATATCTTCGGTTAAAAATCTGCTGTCTGTCCGGGGGTAGGTGATCAGCTTCTTTTCATATAGCGCCTGGGCATAATCCAAAGTCTGTTGTGCGGTATACCCATACAGTCGATTGGCTTCTCTTTGCAGCGTAGTTAAATCGTAAAGTTTAGGGGCTGCCGATGACTTTTTCTCTTTTTCTACAGACCTGACAAGAGCCTGCCCATTTTGGCAAGCCCTCTGTAAATGTTCTGCATCCGCCCGGTTTGTAAAGCGTTCGGAAACAGCATCCAGATTATTCTGTTGGATATGTACCATGTAATACGGTTCCTTTATAAAATTGCTGATCTGGCATTCACGTTCAACCAACATAGCCAGCGTCGGTGTCTGCACACGTCCCACGGGCAGCTTGTGATTATAAAGCACCGTGAAAAGTCTGGTTCCATTAATACCGACCAGCCAATCGGCTTTGGAACGGCAAAGGGCAGATGCATACAAGTTATCATATTCACTGCCATCTTTCAGATTCCGAAAGCCATCCGCAATCGCACTGTTTTCCATGGAAGATATCCATAGACGCTTTATCGGTTTTCTGCATCCTGCCTGTTCATACACCAATCGGAAGATCAATTCTCCTTCCCGCCCGGCATCGGTGGCACAGATGACCTCCTCTACTTTATCACTAAGCAGGAGTTTCTTTAATATCTGATACTGCCCCTTGGTGTTTGGCAACACCTTATGCTGCCATGGATGTGGCAGGATTGGTAAATGCTCATACCGCCACTTCTTATACTTCTCATCGTAGACATCTGATTCACAAAGTCCCACCAAATGCCCGATACACCAGCTTACAATATAACCATTCCCGGTAAGACAGCCATCCTCTGACTGGTCTGCCCTTAACACCTCTGCAATGCTTCTTGCAACGCTTGGTTTCTCTGCAATTACTAATTTCATTTTTCCTCCTAACAAAAAGAGACCATGACCCGCGAAGGTTCACCGTCTCTATTTTTAATAGATGATATTTTAGAGCGAAAATGCTGCTCTTAATTGTTCTATGGTTTCAATTTGTTCTTGATTAAATATTTCCCACTCGTTTATCATGTTTTCCAAAAACTCGATTATTGCTTGAGTTTGATAAATTACATCTTCCTTACATCCATCCCCTACTCCTCCGTCTTCATCTTCTTCGATAAATCCATATGTAATGTCGATAAATCCTTTAGCCAAAATAACTTCTTGGTCGTTTCGTATTCTCATACCAATTTGATCTGTCGAGCCATCTACCGGCGATAGATTAAGTGCATCCAATTCAAAAGTGTATTTCTTCTTATTACAATCATATATCTTTATTTTATCGCCAAATTCAATACTATACTGTATACGTTCTTCCCAAAATTCATGATTCACTAGTTTGTCTTGCTTATCTATCCAGAATAAAAACTCTTCTATTTCACTAACTTTGAATTCAGGATCTACAGAATCTTCTAAACAACCACAAAATTCATCTGCAATTTTTAAAATCGTAGGTAACTCAGCTAATCTCTGACTTCTTACGTAATAACTAATATCTTCCTCATAATATCCACTATTTTCTTCAAGTTTTCCATACTCTGTTCTCAATTGAGAAAACAATGCCACCATTTGATCGTGAAACTTGCTGTCAAAAAAAGCATTTTCAAAGTTGTCCTCAAAACTACTTAGCGCTGATAATCCGACACTTTCTCTGTATAAATCTTCATAATCTAGTCGAATTTGTTCTTCTTGCTCTGCTTCTGCGACGGCCATCTCTTTTTCAAATTCTTCCTCTAGATTTGCATTTTCAACATTTTCTTTCAGAACTTCTTGAATCAGTCTTCCGAATTCGCCAATATATGTTAGATTCTCAACACCTTCCCTTTGTAAATCTTCTATGATATCTGGATGTAGTTCTTCCTTTTTGGAGCTCGAATGGGAGAAGTCCTTGTAATTTCTAGTTACGAAAATAATATCGTCATCTGTTTCTATCTGAATATAATTTTTAATATGGATTAAGGTTTCTGCAATCAAACCATCTGCAAAAGATTCCTTTGCCTCAATATGAAACGGTGCTCTTTTATATATTCTTCGTTTTAAAACCGCATTATTTAAAAAATCATCATCTTCCACTAAAATGCAGTTTCCATGATCAAAAAGCAATTCCATAATATTCGTCAGTTCTTTTTCATAATCCCCTTTATTATTTTCAAACATTTCTTTTGCTATATTTAGTTGCTTAGTGGATTCCTTCTTATATTCCTGAATATCAAGACCATCAATCTTATATGCGTTGATTCCATACAACGCTTTTATATTTTTAATAACCGTCTGAATATTCTTGCCCACTTTTTCTAACTCATCTTCTAAATGACGATACGTTTCTACTTTTACTATTTGGGGAACTACTAACTTGATTTCATTATAGTTCAATAGTTTAATAAAAAGTTCCAGCAAAATTCCAGAAACCTTATTATTACGGTCGACCACCATATCAATAAAAATATTTGTATCTAACAGTACGTATTTCATCGTCGTTTCCCGCTCCTCTACCGTTTCTTTTATAGTAGCATGATTTTATAGAAAAAACTAGTTGACGGTAATTAAAAAACACCTTCCTCTCCCGTTTCAAACTGCTCCTGCTCCTCTCTGATACGGTTTTGTTCTTGCTCCAAACGCTTTTGTTCCTCCTTAAGCCGGCGCTGCTGCTCTTCCAGCTTCCTTTCTTCTGCTTTTAACCGCTCCTGATTTTCCTTCAGCTTTTCTTTGCGGATACGCTCCTGCTCCCGTTTTGCCTGGCGCTCTTCCTCTAACCTTGCCTGCCGCTCTGCTTCCTGTCTGGCTTGCTCCTGTGCCTCACGCTCTGCTTCCTCGTCGTCTTCATCCTCACGATCATCAAGATCATCTTCCTCATATGTTTCTTCATCGTATTCGTCATCCCCCTCATACTCCTCTTCGGTCTCGTATTCGTCATAGGATGACTGCTGTTTTTTCTTATGGATTTTGAAGTAGTATGCCAGACCAAAGACTCCGGCCACAACGATCACCATCAGATAATTTAAGTTACTGCCACTTTGCGCCTGGTCAAGTCCCTCTTTCACAACATCCTCGCTTTTTGTCTCCTCACTCTCGCCAGTTTCCTCTACGATTTCCGACTCTGGCTCCGTTTCTGCCGGCAGTGATACAATCGAATCCAATCCGGCAGCACTATTCTCTTCAAGAAATGCGGCTAGATCGCTTTCATCCACCATGTTTAAGAAATACACGTTATTACTGTCACGCTGATGGTCGATGATCAGATAAAAGACATTTCCGTCTTTGGTCGTGACCGTAATAAATTCTTTATTGTCCTCACTGGTTGCACTATCTCCTAAGGTTGCGTTCCCATCCTCGGAAAACGGATTATCCTCTAAGGAAACTTCCTCTATTGCTTCTGTACTGTCGTTTTCCTGGGTATTTTCAGTTTCTGCACCCTCGGTCTGGGCATATGCCGTGACCGAAGTGCCAAATATGAGCGTCATTGCCAGTGCAAGAACCGCTCCTAACTTTTTATACATCGCTTTCTTCCTCCTCAAATTTATTCTGTTGTTTTGCTGGCCGGAACATTTCCCGCAATTCCGTCACAGACATATCTGCTGAACGTACCAGCTTGATGATCTGGGCATTTTCTTCATTTAATTTACGCTGTTTCAAGGCTTTCACTTTTTCCTTATATGCCGCGATCTTCTCTTCTGTTTTCGTAATCTCATGTTCTAATGCTGTTAAATTCATATATCCTCACTTTCTGCTTTTTATAGCTTCTTTCCATCAATAAGCCGGACGTCCGAATGCGTAGAAATGCTGCTGCCAATACGGACTATGGATGCTGGCATATTGGATTGGGTTTCCGCAGTGTATCATCATCCCATCCCCGGCATAAATGCCCACATGGGTAACCGGGTTACTGGTACTGTAAGTTCCGGTAAAGAAGATAATATCTCCCGGCTGCGCTTCCGATGGGTCGATCGGGGTGCATTGATCGTAAATACCCTGTGCCGTGGTCCGACCGATATTCCAGACTCCGGAATTGGAAAACACATAGCAGACAAAACCACTGCAGTCAAAAGAGGTTGCCGGACTGGAACCGCCCCATACATAAGGCATTCCCAAATATTTTTCTGCTTCCTCAAACAATCTTCGCACTGTCTCATCATCGTAATGCGCTCCTGAACCACTACTGCCATAGCCGCCTTCACCGGTATCTACATAAAAGATCGGGTTATAATACGTCCCGTCCTTTACCAGCTCCAGATATAACTGGCTGCCGCTGACACTTCCGCTGCTTCCTGTCTTTCCGATCACATCTCCCGCGGCGATCGCTTGTCCTTTCTCGACCTGCACGCTTTGCAAGTGACCATACTTTAGCTGGTAACCTTTCTTATCCCGTGTCACCACATAATGACCGTAATGATCATCGTATCCGGTATTGGCAACAACTCCCGTCTGTCCTGACTTCACTTCGGTTCCCTCGGTAACGGAAATCTCCACACCTCGATGCAGCTCTTGCTTTCCCGTGCCGACATTAATGCGGTATCCGTAAAAACTCTTTATGTAGGCATACCAGTTAAGCTCGATCGGAGTCGTATAAATCTGTAAGTTTCCCTTTGCCGCATAAAGATACCCGTATAACTCCTTTTGTTCCTCATTCATCCGGCTCTGGACCGCCATCTGCAATGATCTTGCTGTTAGTGTGACATTCAGGGCTTCTACTGTTTCTGTTTTGGTCACTTCCACTGTATGTTCATTACCCTCTGCCAAAAATGCTTCCCATGTTCGGTGTCCATGTGCCAGTGCCGCCGCATGATTGTCAAAGTAAACATCAAACGATACCCCATATCTGGCAAAATTTCCGGTATCTTCAACGGTGTATTCCACACCGTTCATGACAATCTTCGTCCCCATGGGAACGATTGGGTTACTTGCATCTACGGCAATCGTATGATTCGCCTTTGGCATAACACCGCTTGCCGTCGGACCGCCACTCCAAACACCACAGCAGATTCTGCAGTTACAATATCCGCTGGTCACAACCCTGCCTAATGATTCTCCGACCTGAACAGTCTTTGTCTCTTCAACGGTTTCCTTTACCTGTTCCACATCTAAGCCATACTGCACCGCAAAAAGTGCTTCTATCTCACTTTTCACTTGCTCAAAGGTAAAGACTTCGTATTTTGCTGACAGATAGCTGATCAGCACATGGGGATCATGGCTGATTTCACTAATGTTATAACGATACGCATCCATTCCCGGATAGGCATTTTCCATTTCATTGATCTTTTTTTGCAGCGCCGCTTCCAGCTCCGTATAATAAAGTTCTGCCTGTTCGATATCTTCCGGTTCTGATAAATAGCTGGATGCCAATGTGCCGGACAACACCTGCAATGCTCCCATAGAACAGGACGTTACCGTATTCATAACCACCACCAGCAGTAAAACGAGTGCTGCCATGCTAAGCGCCATCCCTTTATGTTCTGCAAAGAAACTAAGCACTTTCCGGCTTGCGGTCTTCATAAACAAACTGCCCTGTTTTACCGCTTCCCCGCCTGCTTTCTCTGCCCGATACGCTTTGGCATACTGCCGCTTGATCTGCTGCTTCCTGATAAAGCGCTTTAAGGCATTGGCATCTTGCAGTCTCTGGTCACTTTGCAGGTGTTCTCTATAATGCAGTGCTGCTTTCGAACGAATGGAGCGTTGTTCCAGCTTATGCGCCCTTTTATACTGCTTCTTTCGATGCTTATCCGATCGGCGGCTGCCAAAACGGTAGGCACTGGATACTGCCTGATCTCCACCTTTCATACCATCTACTGCCGCATTTTCATCCTCTTCTCCTTCTTGTGCATCTGCCGGCATTGCCATGGCGAACTGACGGAGGGCAATGGCAGACCGTTTTACTTTAGAAGCGATTGCACGCTCTTTCTTTACCATGCCGCCATCTTCCTGACCGGAAGACACTGCATTCTCAAAATGGAGCTTTGACGCCTTTTTCTTCTTTTGTTCTTCCTGGTAAACCCTGCTTCGTTTTCCCTTTTCTTTCACTGCCGTTCTAACGTCCGGCGAAGAAGATTTTAAGGCAGCTCTGCTTTGATTTACCGCCTGCTTTGATGTTTTTTCCGCACCGTTTGATACCGGTTCACTTTTTGGTGTCCGCTCCTCTTCTGAAAATTGAAGTCTTGCCCTATGTATAGACGGAGAACGACTACGGGGTTTTCTTTCCCCCTCTTTTCTTAAATCCTTGGCATCTTCTTTTGATTCTCCGTGCTTTCCGGTAAACTCTGCATCCTCCAAACGGCTACTGATGCGTCTGACAGTCTTTTTAGACAGATTTGTTTCTACCAGACCCTCTTTGGTCATTTTCTGCACTTTCTTTTCCGATGCCTGTAATCTTTTTTCTGCCAATCAGTTAAATCCTCCTCACTATGCTACTTCGTTTGGTTTGGTCGTCATAATTCTGTACAGATTGGAATCCTTCGGAAAATGATCTACGAATGGGATAATGACATTTCCATAGAACAATAACCCCTCGCCCTCTGCGCTATTGGTTACATAGGAAAGCTGATGCGGACTGATATTAAGTGCCTTTGCTAAAATCTTTCGATCTCCCGATGCCTGGTTTAACATATAAATGAAGTCACTATTCTCAAAGATGTTTTCAATCTCACGACTGGCCAGAAGATCTTTCACGTTCTGGGTGATCCCGGTTGGTATTCCGCCCCATTTTCTGAATCGTTTCCAGATCTCTACGCTATAAGAAGCCGTCTGTTCTTCTTTTAACATCAAGTGGAACTCATCCTGATAGAATCTGGTCGCTTTCTTTTGTTCCCGGTTGATCGTAACCCGGTTCCATACCTGATCCTGAACCACCAGCATTCCGATCTTCTTTAACTGCTTTCCAAGCTCCTTAATGTCAAAACAGACAATGCGGTTCTCAATATCCACGTTTGTCCGGTGGTTAAAAATGTTCAAAGAACCATTTACATAGATATCCAGACAAGTCGCGATCCGCTGTGCCTTCGGGTTATCATTGCGTTTCAAAATCCCATATAGGTCACCCAGGATCGGCATCTTTTCCGGAACCGGATTTAACAGATATTCCTCATATACTTCTCTAACTGCCTGGTCGATAATACTGATCTCGTCGCCTTCCAGCCCCTCCTTGCCGCCGGCAATCAGTTCACACACCGAGAAGATGAACTCACTTTTCAGCTTGATCGGGTTATCATCCTCGCTGTAATTCAGGTTGATATCCATCAGGTTGATATACTGCTTTGAGGTCGTGGAAATCTTCACAACCTGACCTTTTAACAGCTTCACAAGGGGACTATACTCACCCTCCGGATCGGAGATAATGATGTCATCCGGCGTCAGCAGAAAGCAGTTTACAATCTCACGCTTACCGGAAAATGACTTTCCTGATCCCGGTGTTCCAAGTATCAGCCCATTGGGATTCTTCAGCCGCTTACGATCGACCATGATCAGGTTGTTTGATAAGGCATTAAGCCCGTAATACAAGGCTTCGCCGCTCTGAAACAACTCCTGTGTGGTAAAAGGCACAAAAATAGCCGTTGCTGATGTGGTCAGCGCACGGCGTATTTCAATCTTATTCAGTCCCAGCGGCAGAGAAGAGGCAAATCCCGCTTCCTGCTGATAATCAAGAGGACGCAGCATACAATTATATTTCTGTGCAATTCCTCTCGCCTGAAACATCATATTTTCTAACTTCTTTTTACTCTTATCCATACTAAGGAATACCAATGTCACCAAAAACATCCGCTCATTCCGGTTCTGCAATTCCTCTAACAGATTCTTTGCTTCCCCGCCATAGGTGATTAAATCCGATGGAATGATATCCATATCGTATCCATTGCGAACGGCTTTTTTCTGCTCTTCTATCTTCATTTTGTCGATATCGGAGAGTTTTCGCTTGATCATCTTGATCGCTTCTGCCTGATCCATAGACTGCAGGTGCATGTTGATGGTGATATTCTCCTCTACATTTAAAAACTCTGCCAGCATCCGGTCAGTCAGTTCCGGAGCCAATATCTGCAAGTAGCTGGTCGAGCCGGTCACACTGCCAAGCTGAAAGGCACGCTTTTCACCAAATCCCATTGATGGCGGCGCGATAAAATCTTTTGTAGACATCCCAGTCTCTGCCAGCATCTTGAAATGAAAGCGGAACGGCTCTTTGTGTTCTTCATTCATCATCTTATATAAGATTTCCAGACGCTCTCTGCCATTTAAGGCTCTCGATTTTACCCCCAGCACTTTAAAGTTATTGATAGAATCCATTGCAATACGTTCCAACCTCGCCCTGGCTGTTTTGATACCTTTTGCTTCTATTCCGAGCGTAACGTACTTTACCTTCTCTAAACCATTATTCCCTTTACTCATCTGTCGCTCTAAGATACCGCTGTACTCCTCCCGGATGTCATCAAAGCCATCTCCCTGCGCCGGGATGATGATATTCTTCGTATATTCCTTTAGATTGGCACGGGAATTGAAAAAGGTGAGCTGCACCGATATGGTGGAATCATAATAATTCAGGAAATCACAATAGTTCTCAAATATGGATACCTTGTCCTCATTCTGGGCCAGCTGATAATTGATATCCTCATAGGCAAGCGTGATCGAATAATAATTTGCTGTTACTTTACAGATTCCATCCTGATACATTGCTTTATAAGGAATGGACTGCTGTGCTGTCTGTGGCTCCTGCCTTTTTTCGAACAGGCTCCACCATTTCTTTTGCTCCCATATCTTCCGGCCTTTTACCGGCGGTTTCTTATCCCTTTGGTTTGACTTTTTTACGCTTTTTCGTTTGATTTTCTCTTTTTGCTTCAAGCTGTCTCCCCCTTTCACGTTTCCCCTCATCTTTTAAATACTGATACATATTTTCTGTCACATAAGGACGTACTTTTGGATTTTGTTTTGTCCGAATGTAGTTGATTATGATCTTCTCAAGGGGCTGGCCATCCTTTTCATATAGAGCCAAAAGGAAAAACGGCAGCATTAGCACAATCATAATTGTTGCCGCTATATCCACCCCTATGATTCCTTTTGTCAAAAAATAAAATGGGAATCCCACTACCGCCGCCAATACAAAACATATGATCTGACGGAGCGTTAAATTGAAAATGATTTTAGTCCTTACCTTGGAAAGATCCTTTGGCACTGGTACATAAGCCATTTTTTATACCTCACTTCCTAGTGTTTTATCACTGTTTACTTTGTTTTTAATGTCTGTTAATGCGCATTGAATATAGACTTTGAAAGCGTTCCGGTCTTAAACAGACTGAAACACAAGATCACTGTATAGGCCGCTATGGAAAACAGTGCGGTATGTATGTTCTCTGCAATCGTCATGCTGTTGACCAGCACGCTGTAGATGGCCACACACACCATAATAAAAAATCCCTGAAATCCCAGTGCCAGTAATCCGCGCACATAATTGGTTCCAATACTTCCCCACTCCCGGTTTGTGAATGTTGCAAAAGGAATCGGGGATACCGATGTATAAAGGTATATTTCGATCATCCTTCCATAGAGAATGACGGTTATCAATATGGACATGATCTTCATACATAAGCTGATCAGCATCGTTTCCATCATTAGGGCAATCAATCCGCCCAGCTCCATCTCCTCCAGCATTTCAAGCATGGAAGTAATGGTCGTGGAAACATCAATGGCAGTCGATCCGGTAATGACATTAGCACTCTTATTCACCACATGCTGTGCCACATCAAACACTGCCAACGTAATATCAAAGACGTGGGTAAGCAAGTACACCGCCACCCACATCTTAAAGATGTATTTAAAAAACAGGAATGTTTCAAACTCATGCAGATTATTCTTCTCCATCACCATCGTGATCAACTCATAACACAGAATGAACGTAATAATCATGCCTGCTATCGGCACAATCACATTTTCAGAAAGGTTCTTTATCATATCAAAGATACTAGAGTTCCAACCCTGTGGCGTCTGCCCCACCTGCTTTGCAATTGTTCCTACTTTTTCATTTACATCCGTAAACATTTCTTCAAGATTCGCTTGAATACAGCTAATCAGCATTTCTTTTATCGCATCGGTAATTTTTTCAATAATCCCCATGTGAATTAGCTAAATAGACCCGATAAGAGAGGAATCAAGTTCATTCCAATCAAGGCGATACCGCCACCCGCCATAAGCTGCTTAATTCCCTGTGATTTTGCCCCAGGATTGTCATTTCCATATCCCTCCATCAAGTTCACTACGCCCCAGACTGCCAGTCCGGCACCCAGTGCAATAACGAGGGTTTTTAGTGTAGTTACTGCTGTTCCAAAAAAACTCATAAAATTTCCTCACTTTCATTTTTGTTATTGTTGGAAAAAAGTGAATTGTTTTTTTTTAAACCCTGCCCATATGTTAAAATAGGGCAGGGTTATCCTTATGTGATAGCTCATTGCGCATCTGATACTAACACTTTCGCAGGTAGAGGTATCAGGTGCCTTTTTGCTTCATCACAATTCATTCACGCTTTCCTTCCTAAGTAGAGGTTTCATACACCTCTACCGTATCATTTGGTTTTACTCTCAACTGTTTCTTATTCAAGTAACGGTTGATGTCAAATAGATTCTTATCATCATAATCTGCCAGATACATATAGTTAGGATGCTTGGTGATATCATATTTCTTACTAAAGAATGGGCGTGCTCCACGCACTTGCAGAATGCACTTTTCCCCGTCCATTATCGCAATCTCATCCTGGCTCATAAGCGCCTTGCCGGTCTTCTGATAATTCAGTCCATAGGACTTCTGGTTACTTCTCGTTTCAGATGTATTAAATAGATCAATCGTCTCCTTCCCTAAATCTTCGCTTAATTCCTTGGCATTTTTGCCTTTTCCACCTAAGAACAAGGTGGAATCACAGTTGTCTGCAATTATTTCGGCATTATCTTTGTAGATTGCCTTAAGCTGACTGCGTGATTGCAATATAATAGCCGCTGAAATCTCACGGCTTCGTATCGTTGCTATTAACTTGTCGAACTTCGGAATTTGTCCGATGTTGCTAAATTCATCGAGCAAGCATCTGACATGCACGGGTAAGCGCCCGCCATATACATCATCGGCTTTATCACAGAGTAGATTAAACATCTGCGTATACATAAGCGATACGACAAAGTTAAATGTATCATCCGTATCACTGATAATAACGAATAATGCTGTTTTCCGATCCCCCAAAGTGTCTAGCTCCAACTCATCATCAAGCATCAGATCACGCAGCTCTTTAATATCAAACGGCGCTAATCTTGCCCCACAGGAAATAAGAATACTCTTTGCTGTCTTGCCGGCCGCAAGTTTATACTTCTTGTACTGACGCACTGCAAAATGCTCCGGATTCTCCTTTTCCAGATCTTCAAACAACAGATCAACGGCATTTTTAAAGTTCTCGTCATCCTCTCTGGTCTCCGATGCATCAATCAAATCAAGCATGGTACTGAAGTTCTTTTCATCTTCATCCGCTTCATAATGAATGTAACCAATAAGCGCCATATAATAAAGACGTTCGGATTTCACCCAAAAATCTTCAGAAGACTTTTCGCCCTCTCCCTTGGTGTTTGCGATAATTGCATTTACCAATTTCATAATGTCTTTCTCCGAGCGGATATAGACGAAAGGGTTATAGTGCATGGATTTTGCAAAGTTGATGGTATTCAGGATCTTCACACGATATCCGTTATCCTTTAGCAGCTTCCCGCACTCTAAAACGACCGTGCCTTTGGGATCGGTCACGATGTAACTACTATGCATTTGCATAAGATTCGGCTTAACAAAAAAGCGAGTCTTACCGCTTCCTGAGCCACCAATCACAAGGATATTTTTATTCCGGGCATACTTCGCTTTTTTTGGTCTGCCATTCATGGTAATGCGCTCTGTCTCCGTTAATAGAATATTTCTTTCAAATTTCGCATCCATAAAAGGCTTAATATCCTTTGTATCGCCCCAACGGGCAGAACCATACTCCTCACCCTGCCTAAACTTCTTGGCATTCTTTTTCTTCTGATACACATAGAAATACATAAGAGCTGCCCCGGCAATTCCGGTGAACATATCTTTCCATTTAAAACTAGGAAGATATGTCAAAAACAGCTTATCTATATGTACAAACATTAAAGATACGGTCTGAAACCATCCATCATACTGACATTGATGATACAGTGCTGCCAGTTTATTCACCATATACCCCACGAGCAGATAGGGGCATAGAACGGCAATCACTTTCTTTTTATCCGCCTGTCTCCACGCTGCACTAATCTCATCCCGTTTATCCAGCAATTTTTCCAGAAATCCTTTTATTACCGGATGTTGTAAGAGCCGCTTCATCGTTCTCTGTCCTTTGTCTTATTTCTGCTCTTCTTAACGCTCTTTGCTACTATCTCCTTATAATGTGCCAGGCGCTTCTTGATAGACGGCTTACTCTTGCTTTTGGTCTGTCCTGCAACATACTCCTTAAACGCCTGATTTACTACGTCCGTATCCTTCCCCCGGAAAAATACAATATAGCGTGGCGGCTCTCTGGATTTATCCTTTTTAAGCGAAAAATCAATGCCATACTTTCTTGCTATTCGTTCAAAGGACTTGATATTACGGTCGGTAATCTCAATGTTAGAGACGCCTGATCCAGATGAAACTAATTGTTTCACACTCATCTTACCATGCAGCTTTTTATTCTGCCGGCTAGCCTGATGCTCACTTCTTTTCCGGCTGCGCTTTTGCCCATCCTCCTGCAACTTTCTTTCAATCGCACGTTTTAAGACCGATGCAGTCATTTTCGTCGTATTTACAACCAAGGCAACCGTTTTTTGATTAACCTCTTCCTGCATAATATCACCTTCTTAGCTTATTTGAGGTTTGTATGGCTCGCGATATCTGGTAAGCAGCACATCCGAAAATCCCATTAAAAAGTGTTCCAGATAATCTGCCAGAGCCTCCTTATGGTTTACCATTGCCATGCTCTCCTCTGAAAATTGATAAGCAGAGTCTCCGCTCATTTCAATCAGCATATCCAGAAACTCCCGACTATCCGCCAGTGAATAGAATGCTTTTAAACTGTATTCCAGTTCCACTAATGTCAATTCAGCTCCATAAGGGATACCCACCGTATAGAGTCTTACAAAGGCTTCTCCATCTTCATATCCCATTTCCTCGATTACTGGTTCATTCACCTCTCCATCAATATCTAAAATTCCTAGATCGTATAATTTAATAATTGTTTTTTTATCCACGTTTCTT
>Ga0153999_1000257_pt1 | contig 25599 bp, 23 predicted proteins | sample TSNC083MetaG_FD_104675 | JGI IMG/M metagenome (GOLD analysis project Ga0153999, IMG submission 104675) | Attine ant fungus gardens microbial communities from North Carolina, USA - TSNC083 MetaG | ecosystem: Host-associated > Fungi > Mycelium > Unclassified | place: USA: North Carolina, Lumber... | reverse complement strand
TTGGCACTTGCAACTGATAGATTAACGATATAATCTTTTACCACTTGGAGGTTTCATCATGAGTAGAGTTGACGAAAAATTAGGCTTCGGCCCATCAGCTATTCTTGGTTTTCAACACGTTGCTGTTATGTACGGCGGTGCAGTTATTGTTCCAATTCTAATTGGAAAATCTGTTGGTTTGACAGGTGAACAGCTTATTTTCCTGATTTCATATGATTTATTTACGTGTGGTATAGCAACTTTGATTCAAGCTCTGGGAATAGGTAAGCATTTTGGGATTAAACTTCCGGCTCTAATGGCAATATCCTTTGTTGTAGTAGGCCCTGCAATAGCAATTGGTGATATACATGGTATTACAGGTATATTTGGTGCTGTAATTGCTTCGGGTATTATTGTGACGATCTTGTCACAGTTTGCAGGAAAGCTTGTTAAGTACTTCCCGCCAATCGTAACAGGAAGCGTTGTACTTGTTATTGGTATTACTTTGATGCCTGTAGCTATGACGAATGTAGCTGGTGGTAATGGAGCGGCTAACTTTGGTAGCTGGCAGAACTTGACTGCTGCTGCAGTCACATTTGGTATATTCCTTCTTTTGAATCGGTATGCTAAAGGTTTCTTGAAATCGGTAGGTGTTCTAATCGCACTTGTAGCGGGAACTATTTTCGCATCATTCCTTGGTCTAGTAGATCCAACAGTTGTTAAAGAAGCTTCATGGTTCACTGCAATCAAGCCGTTCCATTTTGGATTGCCTACTTTCCATTTGTCAGCAATTATTACGATGACACTAATTGGTATTATCATTATGGTTGAATCAACTGGTGTCTTCTTTGCACTTGGTGAAGTTGCAGATAAGAAAGTAACTGGAGAAGACGTTAAAAAAGGTTTGCGTGCAGAAGGGATAGCTGCTGTTTTTAGTGGTATTTTCAACTCTTTCAACCACTCAACTTTCTCTCAAAACGTTGGTCTTGTTTCATTAACGAAAGTTGTCAGCCGCTACGTAGTAGCAACAGGTGGTCTGATATTAGTAGTTGTTGGACTCGTTCCCAAAATTGCGGCTCTAACAACAATGATTCCTGCATCAGTTTTAGGTGGGGCAATGATTCCGATGTTCGGAATGCTGATGGCAACTGCAATTCAAATGATTTTGAAAGACGATATTTCTAAATCGTCGAACCAGTTGATTATTGGTGTTGGTGTTGGTCTTGCGCTTGCTTGTGCTGGAACACCTGCAGCGTTTGCAAACTTACCAGAAACAGCAAGACTTATTCTTGAAACTGGTCCGGCAGTAGCAGCAATTGCAACATTTGCATTGAACTGGTGGTTGAATGGACCAAGTGACCATGCCGAAATTAAAGAAGTTGTTACAGAGAATAGACAGATGAATGAACATACAGCATAATCATTTGTTTAACATTTAATAGATTAAAAGTTGACCAGAAGCGCAAGGGCATGAACCTGCGTTTCTGGTCATATCTTTAATGGATAGTCTTAAATATTATTTATTTTAGTTGGAAAGCTTTTGGTTATAACTATCAATTGAGAGCAAAATCATGTATATTTAGAATAAAAGATTAATGGGGTGTATATATGAAAAAAGGTTTTAGCGATGCAATGTTTGTAAAAAAATGGAGTACAAAGAAATTTCTCGAATTATCAAGTAAAGCTGGTTTTGATGGGGTAGAGTTGAATTTCCGTGAAGATGGTGGAGATTTGACTGATGATACAAGCCTCGCAACGGCCAGAGAAATAGCTGATATGGCTAATGGTTTGGGACTTGAAATTCCTTCAATTTCAACAGGACATCATAATGTATATGCAATTTCTGCTGGAGACGATAAGCTTCGTCAACGTGGAATTGATATTGCTCGCAAAATGATTGAATTTGCTGCGACAATGGATTGTCCAATTATTCAAGTAGTACCTGGTGTGCCATATGTTGATACACCATATCAGAAAAGCTATGAACTGGCTCAGGAAGCACTTAGAGAGCTTGGTGATGAAGCTAAAGCTGTCGGCGTAACAATAGGTCTCGAAAACGTATGCAATAATTTCTTGCATAGTCCACTTGAATTTTCCCGTTTCCTCAATGAAATCAACCATCCGAATGTTAAATTTTATCTAGATAACGGGAATGCTCTCAAAACTGGATTCCCAGAACACTACCTTGACCTTATGGGCGATCAGCTCTGCTGTGTACATTTCAAAGACTACCGTATTAAATCAAATGATAATGTTGCCTTGCTTGATGGTGATATTGATTGGGAATCACAAATGAAGTGGCTTAAGAAACTTAATTACGAAGGATATGTAATCAATACACCAGCTACACCATTTAATCACTGTCTAGAACATCTTGTTAATCAGTCTGCACAAGACCTTAATGCTGTGATGGGTATATTGGAAAGAATTGAAAACCATTCTTAAATATCGAAGTGGATATTTAATTATTAGAAAATATCGTTTATTTGAACAAAAAGACGCGCCTTTATAGGCGCGTCTTTTTATATCTTTGGAACATCAAGCAAGGAACCAATTAGCAGAGCTACACGTACACGGAGAGAATCAGAAGGGTCCTGGAAGGATAGCTCTGTAATTGCTTCTGTTTTCTCTATTCGGTATTTCACTGTATTTCTATGAATATAGAGCTTTCTGGAAGTTTCCGAGATTTCACATTGGGAATCAAGGAATACTTGGATCGTTTTAAGTAGCTCTTCATCTTCTTTGGATTTTGGATAGGCGAGTTTTTTTAATGTGCTTTCATATAGTTCACGTAAATTATTGAGCGGGATCATGCTTAGCAGCTCTTTAATTTCACGCACTTTGTAGAAACGAATGAAACCGTTCAATTTCAAATCATAGCCACTATTAATTGCTTCTACAGCCTCATGATAGGCGACTGGAATGCTCTTTGGTGAATGAACCTGATTGCTGATTCCAAAAGATAATGTACAATCGGATTCAATATGCTGCTGAGCTTTCTCTAAGAATGATTTAATCAATTGCATTTCTTCATCTGTGTAATCTTCAAACTGGAGAAGCAGGACGAAGTATTTCTCCTTTGTGAATAATGTACCGGTTATCTTGCTATTAATCATTTCATCCTCAAGCAGATCGTATATGCTATTATGCAACTCACTTACCATTTTCTCATGATTATGCAAGCTAGTGTAATCGTCATCTGCTGGGTCTATATTGCACACAATACTGATTGTTTTTAAGTCGCTCTTCAATCCATAATAATCACAACGGCTAAGAATTTCATTCTCTGAATTGATTCTGCCTTCAATTAAATCCGCGAAGAAATTATTCTTGTAAAGACGAGCATTCTCTTCAATTGCCTGCTCCTTGATTAATGTAAATGAAATAACATTACAGGCCTGTTCAATTGCCAGTTGAGAAGAAGGATATGGCAAAGACTGAGCATCAATGATTACGAGTATAGCCGGGTGCTGTCTCTGTGTCTGGATTGGGAAAGTTTTAATAGTCTTGTCCAAGTCGGAAGGTATATTAAAGCTTGTGCCCTCTCTTGCTGCAGCTAAGTTCTCACGTATCTTCATAATTATCTCAGTTTCAGCTTGTTTCATTGAAGCTTTGCGGAAATCATGTCCATAAGCAAGTTTTTCGGCACGATGATTGAGCAAAAGCACCGGTCGCTTTAAAAAGTATCCAAGTTGTTCAACGATTGAAGGGAGACTGAAACCTTTAATAAGCATATCTGAGAATTCATTATGAACATGCAGGGCATAGTATAGTTGCTCCGCTTTGTGATTGTTCAGGAAATTTAAAATATGATATGAAACTTCTCCCAGTGTATATTCCATTGGCAAGTCGATAATTGGAAAAGAGAGCTCGTTAGCTAGTAATCTAACTTCCTCAGGCAGTTCAATAAGGAATCGCTTCAATTTAATAATAAGTCCTGAACAATTAAGTGCATTCATTTGTCGAATCAGATCGCAAAGTTTTTGCGGATCATCTTTAAAAGCATAGGCAGTCGTCAATAACAGATGATTTTCATCGGAGAATTCAATGATGTCGGGGGCGTCGGATATGTTGACGAATTGCACGGGTCTGGTAAGACCGCGATGTCCTGCGAGCACAGTTGCTTCTTCCATGCCTTCTAGTATAAACAGGTCATTGACGGTTTTTAATTTCATTGATCATATCGCCTCGATTTATTATGATTTTAATGAATGGGTCGAGAGTATTACAGAGTATAACAGGATGAATTCAGAATAATGAAGCTGTTTTATTTGAAATTAACTAGCTTCTAATATAAAATAGGAAGAGAACGTTATTGGTGCAGTACTATTTTCCTGTTTTTAGTTTACGTTAAACTTAAACAAAATGCAAATTAGATTTTGGTCACTTTGAACAATGACAATTGGCTGAAATTTTATTAAATTTAGGAAAGAGTATTGCTAAAATGTGCGCGTTTGAGAATATTTACATTTATTTAATCATTTGCCTATAGTAACGGAAGGAGTGAGAACATGGGTGAAATAAACTTGGAAAAAGAAATAGCAGATTTAGTTGAGTGGCTCGGAAGTTACGGTGCAGATTCTAAAGGTGGCGTATCACGTCTTCTTTATGATGAAAACTGGGTTAAGGCTCAAGAAGCTATGAAGGACCACTTTGACCAAATTGGATTAACAACTAGATATGATGAAGTAGGAAACCTGTTCGCGAGATTCGAAGGTTCTGAACTCACAGATGAAACAGTAGCTACAGGATCCCATGTCGACTCGGTAAAATTCGGAGGTAAGCTTGACGGTGCTTTTGGTGTCCTTGCTGGATATCTTGCTGTTAAGTATCTTAAAGAGAAGTACGGCCAGCCACGCCGCAATATTGAAGTGGTATCAATAGCCGAAGAAGAAGGAAGCCGTTTCCCATTCACTTTCTGGGGTTCTAAGAATATTATTGGAAAAGTTGATGCCAACGAAGTTCGCGATATTAAGGACCAGGATGGCATAAACTTTGTCGACGCTATGAAGCAGGCTGGTTTCGGCTTCAAGACAACTGATGATGGTATTCCTAAGGACTGGAAACAGTGGCTTGAGATTCATATTGAACAAGGTGCTGTACTGGAAATCGAAAAGATTCCAGTTGGTATCGTTCAACATATCGCTGGCCAGAATCGTTATACAGTTGAGATTAAAGGTCAGGCAAATCATGCTGGAACAACACCTATGAAATACCGCAAGGACGCTGGTGTTGCAGCAGCTAAGATTATTAGCATGATCCATGAGCAGGCTGAAGCGTACGGCGAGCCTATGGTAGCAACAGTAGGTTCAATTGAATTCGTACCGGGTACAGTAAACGTTGTTCCTGGACAAGCGAACTTCTCAATTGATATTAGAAATACACATTCGGACCAGATTAATTCGTTTGCTGATGAAATGACAGCGAAAATGAAGAAAATTGCTGAAGAGCAGGGATGTGAAATCAGCATCAATCTCTACATGCAAGAAGATCCGGTACCAATGGATCCATCTATTGTCCAAACTATCGTGGAACAGTGTGATGAACAGAACTTGTCTTATAAATTGATGCACAGTGGAGCAGGTCATGATACTCAGAACATTGCACCACTAGTTCCATCGGCGATGATTTTCGTACCAAGCCGTGGAGGCATTAGCCACAATCCTGCAGAGTACACATATCCAAGGGAATTGGCAGAAGGCGTTAAAGTTCTTGCTCTCGCGTTGCATAAATTAGCTTACTAGTTCCAAAAGATCCAAAACTTTAAGGGGGAAATTCTTTATGGCTTACTCAGAATTGTTAGTACCTAAACACTCTATTATGACGCCAGGTCCAGTTGAAGCAGATCCACGTGTACTTCAAGCAATGGCAAATCCGATTATCGGACAGTTTGATCCAGTATTGCTAAAAATGATGGATGAAACAAAAGAACTTTTGAAATACGTTTTCAAAACAGATAACAAGGAAGCATTCCCTGTAAGTGGTACAGCGCGTTCTGGTGCTGAAGCTGTCCTTAATGCTGTAATCGAACCAGGTGACAAAGTTCTCGTTCCTTCATTTGGTCGTTTTGGTTATCTTTTAGCTGAAATGGTTGAACGTAGTGGAGCTGACATGAAGTTGCTTGAACAAGAGTGGGGTAAAGTTTACGATCCACAAGAATTGATCAAGGAAATCAAAGCTTTCGGACCGAAAGTTGTTGCTATTGTTCACGGTGAATCTTCTACTGGTGCATTGCAGCCACTTGAAGAAATCGGTAAATTCTGTCGCGAAAATGATATCCTATTCGTAGTTGACTGTGTGCCAACTCTTGGTGGTGTTGAATTCAAGACAGATGAGTGGAATATTGATGCAGCAATTTCTGGTACTCAGAAATGTTTAGCTGTTCCAACAGGTTATTCTCCACTAACTTATAACGACCGTGTTGGCAAAATTCTTGCTGAACGTAGAAAAATTGAAAAAGGTCTAGACCTTAATGACGAAAACCCTAGAAGAATCCAAAGCAACTACTTGGATCTTAGCCAAATTCAGGAGTATTGGGGTCCAAGCCGTTTGAACCACCATACTGAGCCTACAACATTGCTTTATGGTTTGCGCGAAGGTCTTCGTGTTATTCAAGAAGAAGGTATTGATAACCGTATCAAGCGTCACACTATTCATGGTGAAGCTCTTGTTAAAGGTCTTCAAGCTTCAGGCGTTAAGATCTTCAATGACCTTGATACAAAAATGCCAGTTGTTACATTGGTTGAAACTCCAGAAGGCGTTGACGAAGCTAAAGTGCGTGCAACAATGAACAATGACTTCGGTATCGAAATTGCTGGTGGATTCGGACCACTTGCTGGCAAGACATTCCGTATCGGTAACATGGGCTACGGTTGCCGCAAAGACAACATCCTTGGTTGCCTAGCTGCTCTTGAAGCTACACTTGTTTTCCACGGTGCTAAAGGAATTAACGTTGGTGACGGTGTTCAGGCTGCAATGGAGTTCTACAAGAACCTCGGCGACGATCAGCCAATTGCGTAATGTATAATAAAAAGAACCCGCTGATGAACATCAGTGGGTTCTTTTTAGATTGACTTCCTACAAGGGGGCTTTTTCGATGGGGAAATTAAAAAGCCATATTGAGACTAAACAGCAGCTTTCAGATTGGATTGATGAGAAGGAAGATGCTATCGTACGATTCGTACAGGAGCTAATTTCTGTTCCTTCTGATAATCCGCCTGGTGATTGTGCGGATATTGCTGAATTCATTGAACGTAAATTCAAGGAATTTGGCTTGGAAAATACACAATTGCTTGAGGTTGAACAATCTGATGCTGCATTACGTGGCCTTGCGAATGCTCAAAACATTGTATCCGTGCACAAGTTTGGAAAAGGTAGGACTCCGGAGATTGTTTTAAATGCATACGGAGATACTGTGCCGCCGGGTAGAGGATGGACTCACGATCCTTATGATGGAGATATTGAGGATGGAACGATTTATGGTCGAGGTGCAGCTCTTTCTAAATCAGATATATCGGCTTATGCTTTTGCATTACTAGCTTTAAAGGCAATAGATGAAGATTCCTTATCGGGAAAGATAGACTTAGCTGTTACTTTTGACGGAGAATCTGGGGGATTTCTTGGTCCCCAATGGTTGCTCAAGCATAAGTATATTGAGCCAGATCTTGCTATTACCTCAGGGTTTACTCATTCCATCCTTAATGCGCATAGTGGTTGTCTGCAGATGCGTATTGAAGTATCTGGAAAGTCTGCTCATGCAGCCTCTCAAGAGAGTGCAGTTGATGCTTTTGAAGCGATGACGGCAGTTATGCAAGCCTTATATAAATACCGCAATCATATATCAAAGAAAAAATCCTCTGTTAGAGGAATTAAGTCGCCATCACTTACAATTGGTCAGATTAAAGGTGGAACAAGTACGAATGTTATACCAGATCAGTGTGAAATCACTATTGATCGCCGATTTATCCCCGGTGAAAAGGGTGAAGAGATCGAAGAGGAAATTAGAATGATCGTGGAGGAAGCTTGTGAGCCATTCTCGGGTATCTCTTTATATACGGAACGAATTCTAATAGCAGATACATTTGGTCCTACTTCTGAAAATACTAAGCTTATACAATATCTAGGTGAGAATTGGAAAGCTGCTTATCCTAGAGAGGAATTGAAAGTAGGCGGCATACCATTGTATGCAGATGCGAGATTTTATTCAAATCTTGGAATTCCAACAGTTATGTATGGAGTGGGACCGAAGACGATTGAGATGGCTAATGGCTATCAGGCTGATGAGCATGTGAAAATTGAAGATCTCATGCAAGCAACGAAGATTATCGCATGTACTTTATTTGATTTATTGGCAGTAGACTCAAAATAAAAATAAGAACGTCCTTTAATGGTAGGACGTTCTTATTTTTATTATTTAATGACTTGATTATAAAGCATGCCGTTTTTATCCAATTCAATCAACTTTAGGCGGTTTGTTTTTTTGATGAATATAGACTTATATTTTTTTTGGCCTTCATCTGATTGGTATAAGATAACACGTTTATTTGGATTATTGGTTTCCGTAATTGCTTTAAAATCCTCAATATTTGAAACCTTTTCTTTGATATATGCATACTCTTTAAATTGAACGACTTCTGAATTAGAATCCGTTTTATCGGAGTCTTGATTTTCAGGAGACTTCCCGGATTGAGATTTGTTACTGTCTTCAGTGGTTGCCGCCTTTTGTTGATCATTATTATCGCTGTCAGACATTGATGACGTTTGTGTAGTTTCCTTTTCTTTATCGGCATTGATCTCTTTGTCTTCATTATTTCCACATGCTGCAAGGAAAGTTAGGGCAGAAATAGCCACAATGATACAGAGTTTCTTCATTTTAAAAATCCTTTCTTGGGTGATGTGCTTGTGTTTAGTTCAAGCTTCTAGATGGATTACACATATGTATTTAATCTATAAGCTTTTTCCGTAATTATACTCTAATTGTAAGATTTTAAAACCGTAATGTCTATAAAGCTACTTATGCTTAATTTTAAATAAGTATCTTAACGAGGTTTTATTTATAAAATCAACATACTTATCTTTATTTAGTTTTCAGTTACTCTGTTACGAGTTTAACATCTAGGCTAACCACTTTCACACTTCTCGTTGTCTGTTTCGATCGGTTAGAAGTTTGCTTGATAAGCGGTTCATCTGCGATCAAGGAAATCACGTGCTATCTAGTGCTCTGCTTAGGAGCTTCTTTTCTATACAAATCGCTTTCGCATTTCGTCTATAAAGGGGTTTTTCTATGGGTGTTTTGTTTGCTGTTTTGTCTGCTTGTGCTTTTGCTACGAATAATGTAATTATAAAAAAAGGGGCACGTGGGTCCAAGAGTAATAATGGGTTTTATATTACTGTACTTATGAATGCAATCTTACTGGGGATTTGTTTCTTTGTCGTGGTGCTTTTGCAAGATAGGCCATTTTCTATTAGTTGGCAAGCCTTGCCGTTCTTCCTGTTAGCGGGCCTTTGTACGACGGGGCTTGGGAGGATGACATTATATTCGAGTATTTTGCGTGTGGGGCCTTCGAAGGCTTCAGCGATTCGAAATGCGACACCAATTTTTACGACATTATTTGCGGTATTGATATTACATGAGTCGATTGCTCTGTTACCGGGTATCGGGATGATTCTCCTTGTTGGTGGAGTCTTGTTTGCTGGCTATGGATTTGTAAAAGATCGGGAGCGGTCTGGAAACTTGACTGAGGAAAGCAGGCAGGCACAGAAGCAAGCTTTGACTGGCTACGGTATGGCTGTTTTTTCTGCGGCGATATTTGGAATTGGACAGGGATTTAGAAAGCAAGGTCTGAATATTATGGACGATGCTTTCTTCGGTGCAGCTTCCGGTGCATTTGCATCATTGCTTTTCATCATTGTTCTGCAAGCGGCAAAGGGAAAGTTGAAGGAGACAGTCGAAGGTGTCCGCAATGATTTCAATCGTTACTTTCTCTTGGCTGGTGCTTTAACAAGCGTTGGGCCTTTGCTATTTTTTATGGCGGCAAGCACGTTACAAATATCTTATGTAAGTGCAATTGCTGCATCCGAACCACTCATTACAACTGTTGTAAGTGCGCTTTTTATTCGTAATCAGGAAACAATCACACCAGCAACTTGGACGACGGTCGCGATGATTTTTGCGGGTACTGCAATCATGGCAGTGTTTGCAGGGTGATTAATTGCTTATCATCTCAATTAAGCATTCTCTAAAGCGTTCTCGTTCTTGGTCTGTAAACGGCTTCGGTCCCTTGGTTCGTAGGCCGCTCCGGCGCATTTTTGCGCTAGCGTGCCTAGACTCAAGCATTTGCCCAATGTTCTCATGTGTGTAGCGGAATCCGGCGTGGTGTAATACAATACAGCCTTTTGCCAAGGCAAGTGACGCAAGTCCATAATCTTGAGTAACGATCAGGTCATCTTTCTGAGCGAGCCTCATAATACGATAATCAGCAGCATCAATTCCATCATCAACGTAAATCGTTTCGATGCCAGCTGGTTGGATATCATTTGAAAAATGTGAATAGCTCGTCACATTGACAACCGGTAAATGGCGCTTTAAGGCTTCTTCTTGGATGATGTTTTTAACCGGACAAGCATCGGCGTCTACATAGATTTTCAAAAAATCACCTCTATATTCTTATGCTTTTGTATTCATTTTATTTTCATTTGAAATTAACGGTTGGTAAAATTTAGATTAGTACATCCAGCATTCCATGGGGGCCACGCCATGGAATGAAGTTTTATATTTTATAATTCTGGTAAAACTCTTTTTGCTGCGAGCATGAGCCATGTTGTGAGTACAAATGGTAGAGTTAGGGCAGGGAGGCCATATGGTTGCATCCAGGCACTGATACTTGCGGTAATGAGTACTGAGAGTATAGCCGCAATGAGCCCGGAAAATACAGGGCGATTCCTTTTTTCAGAAGGCAGTGCAACAGATATAGCAAGTACAGCAAGGATCGCATTATAGCCATATAACCCTTTACCGATTAGTACATGGTCGGCTCCGAAAAAGTAGGCTGTTGCAAGTGCAACAAGGTTTGCACCTATTACAAATAATCCGCTTCGCCAGCTTGATACGAATACAGCTGCGAGTATGAGTATGCAGGATAAATTTTGTTCAATAAAGAAAATTTGCCCGTAACCGTTGATCAATGCTTCTGGCCAGTCTGGAATCGCGATTTGATCAAGCTTTTCATGAGATAGAAATTGTGGTACAAGATCATTTGTTAGAATGAATCTATCGAAACGGTAAGCCATCATGAGCATGAACCATGTTAACAGGATAAATGGCATTGTAAGTACGGGCAGCGTAGATTCTTTGAAAAATTCCATGAAAGCTGCTGTGATTAACACTGCAATAAAAGCACCAACTAGGGCAATCCACCATTTATTAGGACCAGTCATAAAAAGATACATGGCCATTCCTGTCAGGATTGAATTGAAACCAAGTAGGCCGTGTCTGGTGAGTTCTGGATCTGCTTTTAAAAACTGTGCAGTGGCCGTTGCAATAAGGGCAGCGATTAGAGCAATAAGCCCGAGCTCCCATGAAGAGACTGCAATACCTGCAAGAATAAGCAGGCCGGAGAGTGGGTTTTCGATCAAGATGACTTGGGAAATATTTTTTAGCGAGGCGTTCGCCCAATCTTTTGCAGTGTTCATAGTTGGTTCACTCTTTCTGTTAGCATTGTGATTTATCATAGATTAACGGGCAGTAAGAACGTACTTTAAGAAGTTGAGTAAAACAAAAAACTCTAAGTAGAGGATCATTTGTCCGTAGAGGTCTGATTGGTTCGACTAACAATCAACGAGGGATAAGGAGAATGCCAGCTGATTTAGTTTCACCTTATCTATTATATGAAATCACTGACAACTATTAAAGCCTTTTTGAGGGGGAGTATTCATGATTAAGATTGGTGTGACTGGCTGGGGAGATCATAATACACTTTATAAGCTGGGAACAAAACCGGGTGACAAGCTGAAAGAATACAGTGCGCACTTTCCAGTTGTTGAGCTAGATGCGAGTTTTTACGCTGTGCAGCCTGAGCGTAACAATAGAAAATGGATCCGTGATACACCAGATACTTTTCAGTTTATTGTCAAAGCATATCAAGGCATGACCGGTCATCAGCGTGGGGATATACCGTTTGAAACGAAAGAAGAAATGTTCAACGCCTTCAAACTTTCAATTGGTCCGTATGAAGAGGCTGGCAAGCTTGGTTGCGTCTTATTCCAGTTCCCGCCATGGTTCGATTGTAAAAAAGAGCATGTTGATTATTTGCGCTGGTGCAAACAGCAGATGGGGAATATCCCATGTGCGCTTGAATTCCGGAATGAATCATGGTTCCTTGAGAACAGAAGAAAATCTACCTTGGAGTTCATGCGCCAAGAAAGGTGGATCCATTCGATTTGTGACGAACCGCAAGCCGGAGAGAAGTCGATTCCGACTGTACTTGAGCTAGGAGCCGATGATAAGGTGCTAGTACGTTTTCATGGACGTAATGTTCATGGCTGGAATAAGACAGAGGCAGGCAAGGAATGGAGAGAAGTACGCTATTTGTACCGATATAATGATGCCGAGTTAAAGGAGTGGGCAGAGCACTTGAAATGGCTGGAATCTAAATGTGATAATGTCTATGCCGTCTTTAACAACAACTCTGGAGGAGATGCAGCAGACAATGCTAAAAGGATGATTGAATTGCTCAATCTTGAGTACGATGACTTGGCTCCGAAGCAGTTGGATCTGTTCTAGTAGACTATTATGATATTGACTTTAAATGATCTATTTGCGATAATAAATCCAATAAATGAATCGGATTGCCCTTTAACTCAGTCCAGAGAGGCTGACAAGGCTGCTTGTTTCTATGAGAGACATGCATATCTTTGGGGGAGCACCTTGTCTATTATGGGCGAAGGTGCTTTTTGGCGGGAATGTCGAGCATGAGAATGAAAGGAAGAAAAAATTATGGCTCAAAGAGAAATTCAAGTAGACGAAAGACTTCCGTTATTGCAAAGTTTACCACTCAGCTTGCAGCATCTGTTCGCGATGTTCGGCTCGACTGTGCTTGTTCCTGTACTCTTCCATGTTGATCCGGCGACAATTTTGCTTATGAACGGAATTGGAACACTGCTTTATTTATTTTCTACGAAGGGTAAGATTCCAGCTTACCTTGGGTCAAGTTTTGCCTTTATATCACCGGTTTCTGTTGTACTAGCCAAGTATGCGGGGAATGAAGGGTTTGGCTACGCGCTAGGCGGTTTCTTCTTTATTGGTGTCATTCTGGTTATCTTCGGTTTAATTATAAAATTTGTCGGAACGAACTGGATTAATGTTATTTTCCCTCCAGCAGCGATGGGTGCAATTGTCGCTGTTATTGGACTGGAAATCTTGCCTGTTGCGGCGAAAATGGCCGGGCTGATTGCTCCAGATGGAGCACCGAAAAATTGGTCGCCGGATTCTTCTCAAATTACTGTTTCTCTTTTGACACTTGGAATAACGATTGTATGTTGGGTAACAATGCGCGGATTCCTTAAAATCATTCCAATTCTGCTTGGATTAATTGCAGGCTATATCATATCCTTCTTCTATGGCATGGTTGACATGGCACAAGTTACTGCGGCTGAATGGATTACAACTCCGACATTTTATCAAATTAAGTTTAATTGGGAAGATATCCTTATTATCCTGCCAGCAGCATTTGTTTTGCTTCCAGAACATATTGGTCATTTGATTGTAACTGGTAACCTCGTTAAGAAGGATCTTGTCAAGGATCCTGGACTTGATCGTTCTATCATGAGTAATGGATTTTCGACGATTATCTCCAGTTTGCTTGGTTCAACACCAAATACGACTTATGGAGAGAACATCGGTGTACTTGCCATTACCCGTGTATATTCAACATGGATTATTGGAGGAGCTGCGGTATTTGCAATTGTACTTTCATTCTGTGGAAAACTTGCCATGTTGATTCGTATCATTCCAGCGCCTGTGATGGGCGGGATTTCCTTATTGCTCTTTGGAATTATTGCAGTAAGTGGTTTGCGGATGCTTGTTGAAGCTAATGTAGACTATAATATTTCTCAAAACCTTATTCTAACTTGTGTCGTTCTTGCAATTGGTGTAAGTGGTGCAACGATTACGCTTGGCGCAGTTGAGTTAAAAGGAATGGGATTAGCAACAATTGTTGCAATTATTGTCAGCCTCTTCTTTAAACTGCTTGAAACATTTAAATTAACAAATGATTAACGAAGTGAAAGCTTGTCCTGAAGCAAACTGGACAAGTTTTCACTTTTTTACTTGGAAAATTGTATTTGCTGAAAGTTCCAATTAATTATATAATGATTAGATATAGTCTAAGAGAAGTGCAGAACGGGTTATAGCCCGCATGCCATGAAAGGAGAGACTGTGCGTTGCCGATTAATATACCGAAACAGCTGCCTGCAGGAGAGATACTTAGAAAAGAGAAGATCTTCGTAATGGATGAGTCAAGAGCCAATACTCAGGATATCAGGCCCTTGAACATTATTATTCTGAACTTGATGCCGGAGAAAGAGAGAACAGAACTTCAGTTGCTGCGTCTGCTGGGCAATACGCCGTTACAAGTGAATATCTCCTTTTTGCATACGGCAACCCATGAATCAAAGAATGTTAGTAAGACTCATTTAGATGCTTTTTATAAGACTTTTGATGAGGTGAAAGACCGCCGCTATGATGGCATGATTGTTACGGGTGCCCCAGTTGAACATCTACCGTTTGAAGATGTGAATTATTGGGAAGAACTCAAGGCAATCATGGATTGGTCCAAAACGAACGTGACCTCAGTTTTGCATATATGTTGGGGAGCACAGGCTGCTTTGTACCATCATTACGGTATTGGTAAAGAAGGTTTACCAATGAAATGTTCAGGTGTTTATGAGCACAAGATTAATGAGCCGAAGCTTAAGCTTGTCAGAGGGTTTGATGATATATTCAGAGCTCCACATTCACGCTATACAACGGTGAATAAAGAAGAGATTGAACAGCATCCTGATTTGTTCCTTGTTTCGCATTCAGATGAGGCAGGCGTCTTCCTGATCATGTCGAAGGATGAGAAGCATATTATGATAACAGGTCACTTCGAATATGATGCAGATACGCTTTTAGAAGAATACGAAAGAGACAGTGCAAAAGGGCTCAATCCTTGTGTACCCAAGCACTACTTGCCTAACGATGACATTAATGAACAGCCTTTGAACAGTTGGCGTTCACATACGCATCTATTGTTCTCTAATTGGCTTAACTATTATGTATACCAGCAAACTCCATTTGTTTGGGAATAAAGTTGCCTAGTTGGCGAGCTTCAATATAAAAGGCAGAGATTCCTGTATGGGTCTCTGTCTTTTTTTGCTTATTAAATACGGAACATAAACGCAGAAAGGAGAATGCATGTGGCAACAAAGAGAGAGATTTTCATGGTATTCTTTCGTGCTGGAATGCTTGGTTTTGGTGGTGGACTTTCTGCCATCCCTCTTATGCATAGGGAAGTTGTAACGGCCAAGAGTTGGATGGATGATGAAGAATTCGGAGATATTTTGGCCTTAGCTAACACACTGCCTGGGCCTATTAATACAAAGCTATCGGGTTATATCGGCTGGCGACTGAAAGGATTTTGGGGGATGGTAGTCGGTATTAGTGCGACAATATTTCCAACAGCTATTCTAATGATCCTTTTACTAACAGTATTAAATGCATTTAAAGATAAACCGTGGGTTCAAGGGATGGCCCAAGGCGTCATTCCTGTTGCGGGTGTTATGATTGGGGTCCTTGCCTGGGATTTCGTATGGAAATCAAAGAAATCGATGGGCTGGACGCGTTCTATCGTACTTATTGTTTTCAGCGTTATAATTATGTTAATCCTCGGTATTCATCCAGCGATTTTGATTCTAATGCTAATTCTTGGGGCGTTACTTTCCCCAAGTAAAAAGCGGGAAGAGCAGGTGGATAAATGATTTATTGGAAAATATTCATGGCTAATTTTGTTCCAAATATACTTGGTTATGGTGGAGGGCCAGCAATAATTCCCCTTTTGGAACATGAAGTTGTTGGTCGTTACGGCTGGTTTACTACTAATGAATTTAGTGAAATGGTTGCTCTAGGAAACGGTTTACCAGGGCCAATAGCAACTAAAATGGCAGCTTATATTGGTTATGACCAAGGAGGGGTGCTTGGAGCAGTGATTGGACTCTTCGGCACTGTAGCTCCTTCGATGATTCTCATGCTTGCACTCCTCGGAATCTTGATGAAATATAAGTCCTCTTTAAAAGTTCAGCGTCTTGCCCAATATGTGCGCCCAGCAATTGCTGTGTTGCTCGGTGTCATGGCATTTGATTTCTTTTTCAATTCTTATGAAGGAACAGGTATTTGGCATACAATTATACTTGGAGTTGTGAGTTTCCTATTGCTACAGAAATTCAAAGTTAATCCTGTGTATGTTGTGCTTGGTGCGCTTGTTTATGGTGGAGTCCTGCTCGGTTCGTAAGTCTTACTAAACCGAGTAGGAAAGTCATATTATATAAGGGTTTACCAGTTATAAATACCCAATCTAGTTATTGACTAACATAGAGTCTATGATATAATTAAGTTTAATTTTCAGCATTGTTTTATTATTTTTACAAATAGTTTTCAGAATTAATAAACGAAATAACAGGGGGAACAGACACAATGAAAAAATGGTTTAAATTAGCTGCGGTAGCACTAGCAAGTACAGCTGTACTTGGTGCGTGCGGTAATAGTGATTCTAATGGTGAAGACAGCAAGGATTCGAAAGTTGCTAAATATACAATCGGTGCAACACAGTATGTAGAGCACCCGTCGCTAGATGCAGCTTACAAAGGGTTTAAAGATGCACTTAAAGACCGGGATATCGATGCAAAGTTTGATTTCCAAAGTGCTCAGGGAGACCAGAGTAACGTAAATACAATTGCAAAGAACCTCGTTTCTAAGAAAGTGGATTTGATCTTTGCAAACTCCACTCCGAGTGCACTTGGTGCTTTGCAGGCAACGAAAGACATCCCAATCGTCTTCACATCTGTAACAGACGCAGTTGATTCAGGTCTGATCAAATCAATGAAAGAACCAGAAGAGAACATTACAGGCGTACTTGATTTGCATCCAGATGCAATTAAAAAAACCGTGGAATTCATTGGTGATAATTTCAAAGGTGCAACAGTCGGACTATTGTACAATGCAGGTGAACAGAACTCTGTAACACAGATTAACCAAGTTGAGAAAGCTGCGAAAGGCACAGATCTAAAGCTTGCTAAGCGCACAGTTTCTACATCAGCTGAAGTTCAACAGGCAGCGAAGACTTTAGCTGGAAAGGCTGATGTCATCTATGTTGTAACAGACAATACCGTTGTTTCTGCACTTGATAGTGTTGTGAAGGTTGCTAATGAACAGAAGATACCACTTGTGGTTGGTGAACCAGATTCACTTGCTAAAGGCGGATTTGCTACATTTGGTTTTGACTTCCATACAATTGGTTATCGTACGGGAGAAATGGCAGCAGACATTTTAGAAGGTAAGAAGAAAGTGAAAGATTTCCCAGTTGAGTATCCACCAGAAATCAAACTGTACATTAATAAGAAAGCAGTTGAAAAACAGGGCGTTAAATGGAATAAAGATTGGGATAAAGATGCAACAATTGTTGAATAATTAAGCTTTTTATTTAAATAAGAGAGGGGAAGCAGAAACTTACTGCTTCCCCATTAAAAGTTAGCAGGTTAAAAAGGTTTAACATATTGGCAAGCTTTTGGCCGCGAGAAGGAGAATTAACATGTTCTTATCATTATTTGGTGCTGTAGAATCAGGCATGATCTATGCAATTATGGCTTTGGGAGTCTATTTATCCTTCCGCGTGCTTGATTTTCCGGATTTAACAGTAGACGGTAGCTTCGTTACAGGAGCGGCTGTAGGTACAATTTCTATCATGAATGGTGTGCCCCCGATTCTAGCTATAGTATTGGCTGCGCTCGCCGGATTTATTGCAGGTTGTATCACAGGTATTCTGCATACGAAGGGTAAAATCAATCCACTGTTATCAGGAATTCTGATGATGATTGCTCTTTATTCTATTAATCTTAGAATTATGGGGCAACCTACACTTTCTATGTTGAATGAGACGACATTCTTCATTCAACTTCAGGATCTATGGGCTAGTACGGGTATTGACACACTTTTGAATAATATGCTTGGAGCAATTGGGCTTGATTTGCCATCAACGTGGTCGATTCTCATTGTGATGCTAATTGTTACACTATTGATTAAGTTCTTAACTGATTTTTACTTGAAAACAGAAGTCGGTCTAGCACTTCGGGCAACAGGGGATAACAAACGTATGATTCGTAGCTTCTCCGCGAATACGGATATGCTTATCATTACAGGTCTAGGTATTTCTAATGCGCTTGTCGCACTCGCTGGTGGCTTAATCGCCCAGTATGGCGGATTTGCTGATGCGGGTATGGGAATCGGGATGATTATCATCGGTCTTGCATCGGTAATCATTGGTGAAGCATTATTTGGAACAAAAAGTATTGCCAGAACAACAATTGCTGTTATCTTCGGGGCAATCATTTATCGTATCGTTGTTACTCTTGCATTGCAGGTTGGCTTCCTTGAGGCTGGAGATATGAAGTTAATTACGGCCCTTCTCGTAATTATCGCTCTTGTCGCACCAAAAACAATGCAGGCCCAACGTGAGAAGAAACGTAGATCGCGGAAACGCCGTGAGCTCGAACAACAACAGGCAGAGGGGGCGTAAACGATGCTCGATATGCAAAATATTATGCTTACATTCAACGAAGACACACCAGATGAAAAAAAGGCTCTGCAACGGTTGAATCTGCATATGCACGAAGGAGACTTTGTGACTGTGATTGGCAGCAATGGAGCTGGTAAGTCTACACTGATGAATGTCATCTCCGGCAACTTGATTCCAGATGCGGGTAATGTTTTGATTGATGGCAAGGAAGTTGTTCATTTGCCTGAGTATAAACGGTCTGCTTATATTGGACGTGTCTTCCAGGATCCGATGGCAGGGACTGCTCCTAGCATGACCATCGAAGAGAACTTGGCAATGGCTTATTCACGGAATAAAAAACGTACACTTACTTTTGGTGTTAACAAGAAGCGTCGTGAATTATTCGTTGAATATTTAAAGACGCTCCATATTGGACTTGAAGACAGACTTACTGCGAAGGTTGGTTTGCTTTCAGGAGGGGAGCGGCAGGCGCTGTCACTTTTAATGGCTACGTTTACTGAACCTAGTATTCTTCTTCTTGATGAACATACAGCAGCACTTGACCCATCACGTGCCGAGCTGATCACTAATCTTACAAAAGAAATTGTGGATAAGTTCAGCCTGACAACACTAATGGTTACGCATAATATGCAACAGGCGCTTGATCTAGGAAATCGTCTAATCATGATGGATAAAGGACAGATTATCTTTGAAGCTTCTGGTGAGGATAAGTCTAAATTGACTATTTCTGACTTGATGGCTGAATTCCAGCGTATTCGTGGTACTCAATTTGAAAGTGATCGAGCGGTGCTTGGATAAATAAAAAGGCCATATCAATCTCGTTTAAAACAAGATTGATATGGCCTTTTTTTTGTTATTTTTTATGCTTATGATGTGGTTCATTTGGATGATGGAACTCATCTGATAAATCATATGTTCCAGCATCAGCTCCAAAGAATCGGTTGTAGCGATCTTTGAATTTGCTATATAGATAGGTAACAATTACTTTTAATATTGCATAGCCCGGTATTGCTAGAATGACACCGAATACTCCGAACAGATTACCTGAAACGAGGAGTACAAACATAATCGTAAGTGGGTGAATCTGCATCGTTCTTCCCATGATATTAGGTGAAATGAAATGTCCTTCTAAAAACTGTACGGCTGCCCATACAATTGCCATTTTAAGGAGCATAATTGGCGATGTAACGAGTGCGATAATGATTGCAGGTGTTACGGCAATCATTGGCCCTAGATACGGGACCACACTTGTTATGGCCGCTATAATCGCAAGGGTAATCGCATAATCAAGTCCGATAATCAGATAGCCAATATACAGTAGGATTCCGATACAAGAAGCTACAATAATTTGCCCTTGGATATAAGAGCCGACTTGAACATCCATCCGTTCTAAAATATGATCTGCATCTGCACGGAATTTAGGCGGTAATACTTTAAGGAAATATTCCTTGAATCGCCCGCTATCCTTCAACAAGAAGAATAGGACAAATGGGAATGTGATCAGAACAATAATGACATGTGTTAGTGTGCTTGCAAAGTTCATTAATCCTTCAGCTGCCCCACCCAAATAGCTACTTATGTCACTTGGAAGATTATTCAGTTTCTTCATGACCCAGTCATATGCTTGATCATAATAAGGTCCGAGGAAAGAACCATCAATCCACGATTTGAATCCCATGCTCATTTTTTCTACATAGGCAGGGAAGTTATCTGCTAGCTCAATTAGTTGATCGCGAATTGCAGGAAGTGTGACAAAGAAGAGTCCTGTAAATAGACCTGCAAATGCGAGGACAATAATGATGATGCCCCAGACACGTTTAATCTTTATCTTCTCAAGCAGATTAACAATGGGATTGAGGAGATAGTAGGCGACGAAAGCCAAGATAATTGGCGGACCTACAGTCGTTAACACGATAAGCAATGGTTTGAAAATGAATGATACTTTGTTAAATACATAGACTGTGATCCCAATTAAAATAAGGACTAGCAACATGAAGATAATATTATGTCCACCGAAGAAGCGAATGATCCGTGATGACGGAATATTGCTATTACTTTTATTATCCATAACTTCACCTATTTTCATTTAATATACTCTAATATACTATTACCCATAATGAGGGGAAATTATATACGTCACTTACTTGCATTATAGAATAAAGTATATAAGTCCGCCAGAAATAATACCTTGTTATAACCTTATTGTATAAAGGTAGAGTAACTGTTATATTGTATATATAACAAATAGATTTAAGGAAGAAGAGGAACGATGATTATACAACTTGATTTTGAATCTGAGAAACCAATTTATTCGCAGCTTACAGAGCAAATTATTGAAGGAATTGCTAAAGGTGATCTGAGTTATGGTGAAACACTACCGTCCGTTCGTTCCATGGCTGCAGATATTGGTATTAACTTGCATACTGTAAACAAAGCTTATCAGCAGTTAAAGGTTGATGGATATATTGTTATTCACCGTCGTAAAGGTGTGGTTGTGAATCCAGAAGGGCCTCCATTAGCGGATAATTTATTTAAGGAATCTTTACAGATGAGTCTTAGACCTTATATTGCGAAAGCTGTTAGCAGAGGAATTTCCAAAGAAGAATTTCAACAATATGTTAATTCTATATATAAAGATATGAAGGGGGAAGATTAATGAACGGAATGATGCTTATATTTTTTATGATTATCTTTTTACCAGTTGCTATTCTCTTTGTTTTTATGCCCTATGTTACGAGAAAGACGGAATGTTTCGGGGTAACAATCCCAGCAGATATGGCCACGCATGCGGATGTTCAACAATTGCGTAAGAAATATGTCAAATCCTCTGCCCTTTATCAAGTGATATTATTGTTTTTAATTTTAGTTGGGGCGTTTCTTCCTATTAAGGAGGAATGGATAGAAGCTTTATTTTCCGGAGTTGTCTTATTACAGATTGTTATCATGTTTCTGTTATATCTCTACTTCCATAAACGTGCGAAAGTATTTAAATTAGTGCATTTTGGAACAGAGAGTAATAGTAAGAACATCGTATCAATCAGTACGAATTTTCGTGAAGAGAGGCTTATAGTATCTAACGTTTGGTTCTTAATCCCATTGGTTATAGTAATTTTCACCATTTTTGTCTCCTTGAAGATGTATGATCAAATCGCACAGCATATTCCGACGAATTACAACTTCAAAGGAGATCCTGTGAACTTCACAGAGAAGACATATCGCACTGTTTTGTTGTTACCTGCTGTACAACTATTCATGACGATTCTGTTCTTATTCGTTAACATCATGATAAGCAAAGCGAAACAGCAATTATCTGGAGAAAATCCGCAAGCGGCGATGAAAAGAAATATTATATTTAGAAGAAGATGGTCAGCATTTATGGTATTAACAGCAATTCTATGTTCAGTCATGTTCGCTGTCCATCAGCTGTCGCTTATATACGAACTGCCAAGTACCCTTTTAATGATGACACCGATTCTATTTACATTGATTCTAATTGCTGGCTGTGTTTATCTGACGTTTACAACAGGGCAAGGTGGTAGCCGGATAAAACTTGCTGATTCGGAAACAAGTCCAGTTGTAAATAGGGATGATGATCAACATTGGAAGCTCGGCATGTTTTATTTTAATAGGCAGGATCCTTCGATTTTTATCGAAAAGCGGTTTGGTGTTGGTTGGACGAATAACTGGGCACGTCCGCTTTCTTGGGTAATGATAATCGTTATTGTGGCACTTGCTGTAGGTTTGCCACTAATTCTCAGCAATTGACCCTTATTTAAATATAGATTACCTGCCCGTAAAAGCCCGATTGGCTCAACTAACATTCTGTGGGTAGACCACCTCAGAATGAAGTTTCACTTTATCGCAGATTAACGGGCAATAAATTCCTGCGTGAAGCTCTGTTGGGATATTGGTTTCGGAAGGCAAGAATAAACTGCCCGTAAAAGCCCGATTGGTTCAACTAACATTCTGTGGGGAAACGACCCCCAGAATGAAGTTTCACTTTATCGCAGATTAACGGGCAATAAATTCCTGCATTAAACTCTGTTGAGATATGGAGTTTGGAATTGCAGGAGTAAACTGCCCGTAAAAGCCCGATTGGTTCAACTAACATTCTGTGGGGAAACCATCCCCAGAATGAAGTTTCACTTTATGGTATAATACGTTTATAAGATCAGAACAGATTCGAACAGGGGTCCGATATAAAGGGTCCCTGTTCTTTTTAACTTAAAGGAATGAGGTGCTATAAATGAGACAAACATTTAGTTTACAAGCAGATGATAAAGCGACGGCACGTTTTGAAAGAGGTTATCCACTTATTGATAAGGATGCGGTAGTCAATAATGAAAAGCTCCAGAAAGAAGGAAGCATTGTCCAGATTTTTACTAAGAATAAGAAATTCCTTGGGAAAGGCTATTACGGTAAGCAGAATAAAGGAATTGGCTGGATTCTTACGCATAGACAAGAAGAACAGATTGACCAGACGTTCTTTAATGCAAAAATAACGAATGCTATTGGAAAGAGAAGTGCATTTTTTGATAGTGATGAAACGACTGCTTTTCGCTTGTTCAATGGTGAAGGAGATGGCATTGGCGGCCTAATTATTGATTATTATGCAGGCTATTGTGTCATTCAATGGTATAGTGAGGGGATTTATTCGTTTAAAGATGAAATTGTTGCGGCGCTTGAAGGGACAGTCAATCCTATAGGTATCTATGAGAAGAAGCGGTTTGACCACGGTGGCAAGTATGTAGAAGATCGGGACTTTATCCAAGGTGAAGAAGCACCAGCTTCGCTGCAAGTTAAAGAAAATGGTATGAATTACGCTATATATCTTGATGATGGCGCAATGGTAGGCATTTTCCTTGATCAGCGTGATGTGCGCGATGCCATTCGTAATAAGTATGCAAAAGAAGCGAAGCGTGTTTTGAATACATTCTCCTATACAGGTGCTTTTTCAGTTCCTGCAGCACTGGCTGGAGCGCATACAACTAGCGTCGATCTTGCAAAGCGCAGTCGCCCGAAAACAGTTGAGCAGTTTGAAGTGAATGGTATTGATGCAGAAGCTCAAGATATTATGGTGATGGATGTTTTTGATTACTTCAAATATGCACGCCGCAAGAACCTATTATTTAATATGGTCATTCTTGATCCACCTAGCTTCGCAAGATCTAAGAAGAAGACATTCAGCACCGCGAAAGACTACCCAGCTCTAATTATGGATGCTGCTGAAATTACGGCTCCAGGTGGCTATATTGTAGCTTCGACGAACAATGCGAGCTTCTCTATGGAGAGATTCCAGAAGTTCATTGCAGAAGGTATGAAAGCCCATGGTTCAAAATATGAAATCTGTGAAACGTTCAGTTTGCCGAAAGATTTCGTTGTTAGCCCTAAGTTCAAACAGGGCAATTACTTGAAAGTTGTAATCTTGAAGAAACAAGACTGATTGGACGGGAGATAGATCGTGAAAGAGATAATTAGAATCCTTGCTGATGCAGTAAATCATTTGCATGATGTTTTGAGCCATATCTTCGGAGCTGCAATGACGGACAAGCAGCTTCATTTTTGGGTAATGGGTTTGCTTGGTGTTGGACTGTATATTATTGTCTATCTCGTATTCAAGCTGATTTCAAAATTCAGCTTCAGCATTCCAATTCTATCGTTCATTTACACATTTACAGTAATGATAGTTATTGTCTTTGCCATCGAACTTGAGCAGGCGCTGACAAATCGAGGGCATATGGAATTTGCTGATGCTGCTGCAGGTATTTATGGATTCCTTGTTTTTTTCATCATATATGCCTTGGTTGCGCTTATTGTATACGCATTATGGAGAACGATCAAGAACAGATTGAATACTAAATAGAAAAAAGCTGCGTTCCTTTCATATTTGAAAGGAACGTAGCTTTTTTATTATAGTTCTGACACTTTCATACCTTCTGTATCAATGCGCAAAGAGGCGACTTCATAGTCAGGAAGCAGTGATTGCATCTTCCTTGCTATTTCTTCACCTTTGCCAGAAGGGACAAAAGAGATTGTCGTAGGGCCTGCACCACTGATCACAGTTGCGTATGCATTGTTTGCTTTTGCTTCTCTCTTAATTTCATCGTAACGCGGGATTAGTCTCGCACGGTATGTTTCGTGGAACAAATCACGTTCCATCATTTTACCGGCTAATTCATAATCACCTTTCATAAAAGCTGCAATCATTAAACTGCTGATTGCACTAGCACTTGTTGCGACTGGACGTGGATAAGCATCTGGCAGAACCTTTCTTGCATCCTCTGTCTTCAGTTCGAAGCTTGGGATGTAGACAATGAGATCAACATCGATTTCAGGAAGAATGAGATAGTCCAAGTCTTGTTCTATCTGAACAGCAGTTACGAAGCCGCCAAAGAGGGCTGGTGCCACGTTATCGGGATGGCCTTCGATTTTGACAGCATGTTTCAATTTCTGTTCGTCTGACAGATCAAGTCCTGCGAGTCGATTGGCAAGCTCAATGGCTGCAACAATGGCGGATGCACTGCTGCCCATACCGCGTGCCAGCGGAATCTCTGTGTCTACAGCAATACGAGCTGAAGTCAATTCTTTTCCGTATTCGGCAGCGATTTTTTTCGCGATTTTATAAATAAAATGGTTCTCATAATGATTGATATCGGGAAGCAGTGGAGACTGGTGGTCAAAAATCCATTCGTCACTAGGAGTTACAGTCAACGTTAGATACCTTTCAATTGCAATACCGGCCGAGTCGAAACCCGGACCGATATTAGCAGAGCTGGCAGGTACTTTTATCATG
>Ga0153999_1000254_pt1 | contig 25737 bp, 24 predicted proteins | sample TSNC083MetaG_FD_104675 | JGI IMG/M metagenome (GOLD analysis project Ga0153999, IMG submission 104675) | Attine ant fungus gardens microbial communities from North Carolina, USA - TSNC083 MetaG | ecosystem: Host-associated > Fungi > Mycelium > Unclassified | place: USA: North Carolina, Lumber... | reverse complement strand
TTTTTCCAAGCAGTGGCAGAAGTTCTTGCCTATGTATACCGAGTCGAGAAAAAAGCGTAAGTACGAAGGAGAATTACTATGAAAGCACGAGATCTAACTGTACTACTGGGTGTAATCCTTATTATTGTCATGCTCATCGTCCCGCTACCGGGATGGCTATTAAGTGTGCTGATCTTGGTAAACATCTCATTGGCGCTAATTGTTATTCTCGTCTCCATGAACATGCAGGAAGCACTTCAATTTTCTATTTTCCCCTCACTATTGCTTGTCCTGACATTATTCAGACTAGCTTTGAACGTGTCTACGACGAGATCAATTCTTTCCAACGGTGAAGCTGGCGGCGTTGTTGAAACGTTTGGATCCTTTGTAATTGGTGGCAATCCGCTAGTCGGTTTCGTTGTCTTCATTATTTTAGTTATTATCCAGTTTATGGTTATCACGAAAGGTTCAGAGCGTGTATCCGAAGTTGCTGCAAGATTTACGCTAGATGCAATGCCAGGTAAACAGATGAGTATTGATGCTGACCTTAATGCTGGACTCATTTCGGAGCATGAAGCGAAGGAGCGCCGAGAGAAAGTTGGTAATGAAGCGGATTTCTATGGTGCAATGGATGGTGCGAGCAAGTTCGTTAAAGGTGATGCGATTGCCGGTATTATTATCGTTATTATAAATATTATATTTGGTCTTATTATTGGTATGACGCAAATGGGTATGCCCTTCCAAGAAGCAATTGATACTTTTATGCGCTTAACAGTAGGAGACGGTCTTGTAAGTCAAGTACCTGCTTTACTTATTTCTACTGCAACTGGGATCATGGTTACAAGAGTTACGACCACTGGAGGGAATCTTAGCTCTGATGTTGTAGGTCAGCTCTTGCAGTACCCGAAAATGCTCTTTATTGCTGCAGGAACAATTTTCATGCTAGGTCTAACGCCAATTAATTTCTTCCTGACAACAACGATTGCAGCTATTCTTGCTATTGGCGGCTATGTACTGCTTCAACGTTCTAAAGTAGTTGAAGAACCGGATGAAGAGATGGAAGAGGAGGTCGAGTCTTCTGCTATGAAATCACCGGAGAATGTGATCAATCTACTTAATATGGATCCAATTGAATTTGAGTTTGGTTATGCCTTGATCCCACTTGTTGATGCGAATCAGGGAGGGGACTTGCTCGACCGAGTTATTATGATTCGCAGACAGTTGGCAATTGAACTTGGAATCGTTATTCCTGTTGTCCGTATTCGAGATAATATTCAATTGAACCCAAATGAATATCGATTGAAGATAAAAGGAAATGAGGTCGCATTTGGTGAATTACTTCTCGATCATTTCTTAGCGATTACGCCTGGGGGCGAGGAAGATATGATTGAAGGTATTGATACAAAGGAACCAGCATTTGGGCTTCCTGCTAAATGGATTACTGAAGAAGCGAAAGATGAAGCTGAACTATCGGGCTACACAGTTGTTGATCCTCCTTCAGTTGTATCTACACATTTGACTGAAACGATTAAACGGCATGCTCATGAGTTGCTTGGTCGTCAGGAAACAAAGCAACTCATCGACCACCTTCAGGAGAGTTATCCGATTTTGGCAGAAGAAGTTACGCCTGATCCACTCTCAGTCAGTGAAATTCAAAAAGTGCTTGCCAAACTTCTTAAAGAAGGCGTATCAGTTCGGAATCTGCCGATCATTTTCGAGACACTCGCAGATTTTTCCAAGATGTCAAACGATCCCGATCTGCTTGCTGAATATGTGCGCCAATCACTTTCTGCACAAATTACGAAGCAATATGCAGATAATGACCATGCACTTAGTGTCGTTACAGTTTCCGGTAAAGTTGAGAAGGCAATTGCAGAGAGCATTCAGCAGACGGAGCATGGTAATTATTTATCTTTAGATCCAGAGGTGCAGCAATCTATTCTTAAATCAATATCTGCTGAAACTGAAAAGCTTGCTATACGAGAAGAAAATGCTGTCTTACTTTGTTCGCCAGCTGTGCGTATGTATGTAAAACAACTGATTGAAAGATTCCTGCCAAATGTGGCTGTGCTTTCTTATAATGAACTTGAGCCAGACGTGCAAGTGCAAAGTGTTGGGGTGGTGAACATAGGATGAAGGTAAAAAAATATACAGCACCAACGATGCCCGAAGCAATGCAACAAATTCGCAAGGAACTCGGTAAAGATGCCATTATTCTAAATTCCAAGGAAATTCGCACTGGCGGATTTCTTGGACTTTTTAAAAAGAAACAGCTTGAAGTTGTCGCGGCACTTGATCCGAATCCAATAGAAGATAAGCCAAAGCCTCCATTGCCGATTTTTGAAACGATTCAGCCAGAATTAAAGCTAGAAAATTCATCAAATGATGCAGTACTTACGGAGATAAAGCAATTGAAACAGCTTTTTAAGCAACAGGTTTCAAGTGTAAATGATGGATATCCAGATGTATTTACGCGAGCTTTTGAGTATCTTATTAGTCAGGATGTTGAGGAAACGATTGCCCACAAATTAATTGAATCGACACTCGCTACCTTTGAATCTCCAGACAACCTAACTATGGAAGATATTTCCCAGGCTATAAGTAAGCAGATTACGACCATGCTAGCATCTATACCTATGTCACATGAACTCTCACATTATAAAATGACCTATCTTGTGGGACCTACAGGTGTTGGGAAGACAACAACAGTTGCTAAACTTGCTGCAAAAGCGATGCTTGAAGATAAAAAAGATGTTGCTTTCATTACAGCGGATACATATCGGATTGCAGCTATTGATCAGTTAAAAACATATGCTAAAATCTTGGATATTCCTATTGAAGTTTCCTACTCGAATGAAGATTTCATAAAGGCATCGGAATTATTTATGAATCGAGATATTATTTTTGTGGATACTGCCGGGAGGAATTTTAAAGAAGATAAGTATATTAAAGAAATTCAAGATAAAATTGAAGATGGACCGGAAGCCAATATTATCTTGGTTCTTCCTCTGACAGGAAAACGAGTGGATCTTGAACAAATCACAGAACAATTCATCCGTATGCCAATTCAGAGTGTGCTTTTTACAAAATCTGATGAAACTTCTTCTTACGGTGCGATGCTTTCGATTATGCTTAAATTTAATTTGAATGTTTGCTATATTGCAAATGGTCAAGATGTACCGGATGACCTGTTTAAGCCATCAATTGAAGCAATAAGTAAATACGTAGCAGGTGGAATTAAACATGCATGACCAAGCAGAAAATCTACGCAATAAATTAAAGGCCCATGCTTCGGGCAGGGAAGGCAAGGTCATATCAATTGTTAGTGGAAAGGGCGGGGTTGGTAAGTCCAATTTTGCATTGAACTTCGCACTTGCTCTTATTCGTGAAGGAAAAAAGGTTCTAGTAATGGATTTGGATATTGGCATGGGTAATATTGATGTATTACTCGGTATACATTCAAAATATAGTATTAAACATTTATTTGAGCGAGACATGCCTTTGGAAGATTTAATTGAACAAGGCCCTGAAGGCTTGGAATATATATCTGGGGGTTCTAGTCTAGGCAGTTTTCTAGAAATAGATGAATCAAAAAGATCTCGATTTTTCACTCAATTTGAGATTGTATCGAAGTCTTATGACTATGTATTGTTTGATATGGGTGCAGGTGCCACGAGGGACAGCATATATTTTATTTTAGCCTCTGATATATGCGTCTTAATATCTACTCCTGAGCCTACAGCACTAACTGATGCATATGGGATGATTAAGTATATTGTAAACAATTATGGAGAAATGCCGATAAATATAGTGATGAATCGAGCTATTTCGGTTAAAATTGGGTATAAAGCTCTAAAGGGCTTGCAGGATGTTGCAAAACAGTTTTTAGATACGGACCTATTTGCACTCGGGGTTCTTCCAGAAGATGCAACCGTTCAAAGGGCTGTAATGAGACAAACGCCCTATTTGATCCATAAAGAGAATGCAGCGGTTTCAACAGCTGTCCGAAATATTGCTTCAGCATTTCTTGGTAATATTTCGCTTAAACACTCTGAAGGTTCATTTCTCACAAGATTGAAACAGCTGGTGAAACAGAGAGGTGGCGGTTATGGAAATCACAGCGATCGTTATAGATGATTCAGCCTTTATGAGAAAAATGATTACTGAAATGCTTGAAAGCGACCCTCGGATAACTGTTGTCGCCACTGCGAGGAGCGGTGTAGACGGAATCGAAAAAATCAATAAATATCGTCCTAGTGTCGTGACGCTCGATGTTGAAATGCCTGTAAAAGATGGAATTGAAACATTGGAAGAGATCATGTCAACGAACCCATTGCCTGTTGTAATGCTATCTAGTCTAACGACAGCAGGTGCTTCCATGACAATGCGGGCAATTCAGTTGGGGGCAATTGATTTCATTGCCAAACCATCCGGATCAATTTCTCTTAATATTGATGAAATCCAAGATGAGTTGATTCAAAAGGTGATTACAGCTTCACTTGCTCGGGTTCAGAAGAAAGAAACTGTTTCAAAAGTAGAAGATGTAATACCATCACGTCCAAAAGAAAAGAGTTTTCTTCAGCAGCCTCATTCAAAGTCTATTGTTGCAATTGGTACATCCACAGGGGGACCAAAAGCATTACTTAACGTTTTAAAAGATATTCCTGCAGGCTTTCCTGCTCCAATTGTCATTGTGCAGCATATGCCTCCTGGGTTTACGAAATCTTTAGCAGATCGTCTTGACCATAGCGCGCATATTCATATAAAAGAAGCAGAGCATGGAGAAATTTTACAAGATGCTCATGCGTATATAGCACCTGGAGATTATCATATGGAAATCAAGAAGGTCGGTACGGCGCTTGCAATCAGTTTGACTAAGGAAGCAAAAATTAACGGTCATCGTCCTTCAGTTGATGTACTATTTAAGTCATTATCTATCATTAATAATATGAATAAGATTGCAGTCGTACTTACTGGTATGGGTACAGATGGATCAGTAGGGATTAAGGAACTTAAAAAGACGGACTCGAAAACAATTGTGATTGCTGAACATAAAGAGACCTCTGTCGTATATGGCATGCCAAAAGCCGCCGTATTGACTAATTATGTTGATCATGTGGCTAAATTGCCTCAGATCAGCGAAATTATTTCGGGATTGGTAGTTAAAAAAAGGGGGATTTAAAATGGATACTGCACAATACCTGGATATTTTTATTGAAGAGAGCAGAGAACATTTGCAAACTGTATCTGAAAAACTGCTCGATCTTGAAAAAAATCCTGAAGAAAAAGGAATCATTGAAGAGATATTTCGTGCTGCTCATACATTGAAGGGCATGTCTGCAACAATGGGCTATACAGATCTAGCTAATCTAACACACAAACTCGAGAACGTATTTGACGGTGTCCGTTACGATAAAATCAAAGTAAATGCAAGTATGATTGATGTACTGTTCGAAGCGCTTGATGACATGATTGCAATGGTTGAGAATGTTGCAGAAGGCGGAGACGGTAAGCGTGATGTAGAGAATGTTGTAAATGATCTGTTGGCCATTGAAAAAGGTGAAGCACTACAAGCTCGTGCGGAAGCTGTATCTAATCCAGCTGACTCTGCTGATGCAAGTATTGATGGTCATAAACTTGATGAATTCGAAATCACAATTCTTGGAGAATCCAAAGAACGCGGTTTTGAAAATTATGAGATTTCCGTTGAATTAAGTGAGACCTGCCTGCTTAAAGGTGCTCGTGTGTTCATGATTTTTGAAATTCTCGAGAAGCTTGGAGAAGTTATCAAGTCTGTACCTGCTGTAAGCGAGTTGGAAGAAGAAAACTTCGAGCATACATTTACCGTCCTATTTGTTTCTAAACACGATCAGAAGGAAATTGAAGCAAAAATAAAGAAAGTATCCGAAGTAAAGGATGTATCTGTATCTGTATTTTCAATTGAAGAATATAAGGCTGATATTGAGAAAAAGGTACAGGAAGAAGAGCAAGCAGCAACTGCTCCAACGCCGGTTCAACAGGCTCCAGAAGCTCCAAAGGCTGAAAGTAAAACACCAGCTAAAAAAGAGGGTAAGTCTGCCAAGTCCGGTCAAAATAAAACAATTCGTGTGAATATTGAACGTCTTGATATTTTAATGAATCTTTTTGAAGAACTGCTAATCGACCGTGGTCGCTTGGAACAAATTTCCGTTGACTTGAATCATGGGGATCTTCAAGAAACTGTAGAAAGAATGGCGCGAGTTTCAGGAGATTTACAAAATATAATTCTAACGATGCGGATGGTGCCGATTGACCAAGTATTTAGCCGTTTCCCTAGAATGATTCGTCAGTTAGCACGTGATTTAAATAAAAATGTTGAAGTACAAATCATGGGAGCTGAGACAGAGCTTGACCGAACTGTAATTGATGAAATCGGTGATCCACTCGTTCACTTGATCCGTAATGCAATTGATCATGGTATTGAGAACCCTGAGCAGAGACTTGCAAAGGGCAAAACAGAGCAAGGAACAATGAAGCTTGAAGCTTATCATAGCGGAAATCATGTCTTTATAGATATTTCAGATGATGGAGCTGGGATTAATAAACATAAAGTATTAGATAAGGCTATTAAAAATGGTGTTGTGACTCACGAACAGGGCTTGAATATGACAGATCAGCAAATTTACCAGCTGATTATGTCCAGTGGATTCTCAACAGCAGAGATTGTTTCCGATGTTTCTGGTCGTGGTGTGGGTCTTGACGTTGTTAAAAACACAATCGAATCACTTGGAGGCAGCATTTCCATAGACTCCGAGGAAGATAAAGGCTCTATTTTCTCAATTCAGCTGCCGCTCACACTTTCAATTATTTCAGCTTTGCTAGTTGAGTTGAAAGAAGAAAAATACGCAATACCTCTATCATCAATTATTGAAACGGCAATTATTCATAAGGATCAAATTTTCCATGCTCATGCGAAGAAAGTCATTGATATTCGTGGCAAAGTGATCCCGCTCGTCTTCTTAAATGACATTTTTGATGTTCCAAGCACTGAGGAGGAAGAAAGCGATTATACATCTGTTGTTATTGTCAAAAAAGGCGAGAAGATTGCTGGTCTTGTTGTAGATTCCTTTATTGGTCAACAAGAAGTTGTTCTGAAATCACTTGGGGATTATTTATCCAGCACATTTGCAATTTCCGGAGCTACAATACTTGGTGACGGGCAAGTTGCTTTGATTGTTGATACGAATGCATTGGTGAAATAAACTTTTCAGCAAGGAAGGAAGATCCATATGACTACTACATTGCAAGATAGAAAAGTTATTGTTTTTAACCTGAATGGGGAAGAATATGCTGTTCCGGTACAGAATGTCGGCTCTATTGAACGCATGATGCAAATAACAAGGGTACCCAAGACAGAACATTTCATTAAAGGCGTAATCAACTTGAAAGGTGTCGTTACTCCAATAGTAGATTTGCGCGTTCGTTTTGGAACTGATCGACGGGAATATGATGATTCAACTCGTATTATTATCGTTTATTACAGGGAAATGGAAATTGGTCTTGTTGTGGATGGTGCAAATGATGTAATTGATATTCCAGAAGATGCAATAGAGCCTCCTCCGGAAGTAATTAACACTGTCCATGCAGATTATATTGAAGGCGTTGCAAAAATGGGTAATCGTCTGCTCGTTTTGCTCGACCTTGAGAAAGTTCTTGATAAAAAGGAAAACGATTACCTCAAGTTGGAAGCATAATATGGAGATTCATAATCTAACGAGTGTCCAACTTGATGTATTGCGGGAAATTGGCAATATTGGTGCTGGCAACGCCGCAACTTCCATGTCACTTTTGACAAATCAGAAGATTGATATGGAAGTACCGGTTGTAAAGATCATTCCTTTTGAACAGGTAATGGATTTAATTGGTGGACCAGAGGAGCTTGTTGTTGCCATTTATTTGCGTATATTGGGCAACGCACCTGGCACAGTTTATTTCATCATGTCTATATCGGAAGCGACACAGCTTGTAAGACAAATTATCCGTGACGACTCGTTTCATATGGAGAATTTGAGCGAAGTTAGCGATTTTGCACTTTCTGCTCTCAATGAAGCAGGTAATATTCTAACTGGCTCTTATTTGTCTGCATTATCTGATTTCCTACAAATTAATATGCAGCCTTCTATCCCAAGTTTGGGTATTGACATGGCAGGTGCGATTCTTTCTGTAGGTCTGATCGAACTGTCTAATCACACGGATTATGCGATTGTCATAGATACGAAAATGAACAATGATGAAACAAATAACAATTTCCAGGGCCATTTCTTCATGTTGCCTGATGCAGAAACGCTGCCAAAGATTTTTTCTGCTCTTGGAATTGAAGATTATGAGTAACATTTATCAGGTTGTTAAAGTAGGTATTGCTGATTTAAATATAGCACTTAGCCCCGACACAATTCGTACCTCAGGGCTAGGTTCTTGTGTTGGTTGCGTCATTTATGATCCGATCCGCAAGGTGGCAGGCCTGGCACATATTATGCTTCCGGATTCTAGCTTGTCAAGACAAGCGAAAATGAATGACTATAAGTACGCTGATACTGCGTTGCCAATATTAGTTGAACGTTTGATTTCAGCAGGTGCGAGGAAAATAGCATTAAAAGCAAAGATTGCTGGCGGTGCTCAAATGTTCAAATTTAGTTCTCAATCTGATATGATGCGCATCGGTCCGAGGAATACAGAGGCTGTTATTGCAAAATTATCAGAACTAGGTATTCCGCTCATTGCATCGGATACGGGAGGAAATTGTGGTAGAACGATCGAATTTTTTCCAGAATCGAGTGAATTGAATATTAGAACAGTCAATAAAGGGGAAACAACTTTATAGAAGGGCATGAGAGTAGCTAAGCAGGGAGGGGGCGTATTACATGGCTGCCAATAAAACTCCTCATGAACCAAAATTATGGCAGGATTGGCTGGAATATAGGGACCGTGAGGCAGCCAATCAGCTAATTGAGAAATATATGTACTTGGTGAACTATCAGGTCGAAAGAATTCGAAGCACATTGCCAAGCAGTGTTTCAAAAGATGATTTGAAAAGTTTTGGATTGCTTGGTTTGTTTGATGCATTAAAGAAATTTGAGCCTAAGCGGAACCTTAAATTCGATACGTACGCTTCATTCCGTGTACGAGGAGCTATTATCGACGGTTTGAGGAAAGAAGATTGGCTCCCACGTTCCATAAGGGACAAGTCTAAAAGAATTGAACTTGCGATCCAACAGCTCGAACAGAAATTACAAAGAACTCCTAGTGCCGAAGAAATAGCAACTATAACTGGCATTAATGCAGAAGAAATAGAAACGATTATGAAAGACGCGTTGTTTTCTAATGTTTGGTCATTGGAAGAAAAACCAAATGATGGGACTGAATCATCTAAGGAAGGTGTTGGCTATCTTCTGGAAGATGAAACAGCGATTGCTCCAGATGACAACTTACTTCAAGCTGAGCTTCAAGACGAACTAGTAGAAGGTATAAAAAATTTAAATGAGAATGAGCAATTGGTCATCAGCCTTTTCTATCAGGAGGAGCTGACCTTTACAGAAGTGGGTCATATTCTTGGATTAACGACATCCAGAATTTCGCAAATTCATAAGAAGGCGATTTTCAAATTGCGAGCATCACTTGAAAAAATCCAAACCATGGCTTAATCAATTGGAGGAACTCAAAGGGGTAGAGACATGGAATCAATTCAAGGGAAATTTTTCATTGAAATTTTGCAAGATCATATGAGTGCGATGCTACACTGCACTAGTGATTATGATGGTTCCCCTGTTGATGAGACAGCCTTGAAGAAATTTTTATTAGTAGAGGGCATTCGTGCAGGTATCATTAAAGAAGCAGTGGAAAACACTGCTTCCGGGATGGAAGGCGATCAATTTCCGATTTTAATTGCGAAAGGTTCCAATCCGAAGCATGGACAAGATGGGGAAATTAAATGCTTTTTTGAAACGAGTAATGAACGAATTCAGAATTCCGAAGAGTATGATTTCCGGGAAGTGATGAAGATCCCATCTGTTAAGAAAGATGAGAAGCTTGCCATCATTATTCCTCCTGAACCAGGGGTAAATGGAGAAAATATATTCGGAGAGCAGATATTTGCACAACCTGGCAAACCGTGTTTTATTAAAGCTGGGAAAAATGTCAGTTTTAATAAAGAAGATCATGCTTTTTATGCAAAAGATACTGGACAAGCATCAATTCATAATAATGAAATACATGTCTATTCTGTATATACGATTCACGAGAGCGTATCAATGAAAACAGGCAATATTCAATTTGCGGGGTCAATTGTCATACATGGTGATGTACCGTCTGGTTTTAAAGTAAAAGCGAACGGTGATGTTAAAATTTTTGGGATGGTAGAAGCTGCTACTATTACTGCAAACGGATCAGTATTTATTGAAGAAGGTTTTTCGGGAATGAAGAAAGGTATGGTCATGGCAGGAAAAGACGTCCACATGGGTTATATCAACCAAGGGACAGTGCTTGCAGGCCATGATATTATTGTCGTGAATTCGATACTTCATAGTTACTGTACTGCTTCGGGTAAAATTACGAGCAAAAATGGCAATATTATTGGCGGTTCGACTTCTGCGGGCACCTTTATTGAATCTCAAGAAATTGGTAATAAACATAATACGCTTACGAACATCCATTTTGGCCTTGATAAGGAGCACGAGCAGCGGCTAGAAGAATTATGTATAAAGAAATCTAGTGTTGCTGAAGAACGTCAAAAAATCGATTCTCTAGGTAAACAAATTGAAGAGCGAGATTATCAAAATAATTTAAGGCTCAGAATTGCTCTACTTAGACAGCGGAACAAGCTTTCTCAGCTGGACGATGCAATAGCAGACATCGAGATACAAATTGAACAACTTGAGAACCTTCTTGGAAGAGAACATGACTCCAAATTGACTGCAAGGGAAGCGATATTTTCTAATTCTGTAATTTCTTTTGGGAAGTATATGCAAAAGGTCGATAAAGATTATGGTCCAATCCAAGTCGTGCTAGAGCAAAATGAAATTTTCTTCCGTCCTCTTGTTTGAGTAGGTAATTATTAGGGCAATGAACGCTTTTGAGGTGAATAAATGACTTCTCTGCTTTTTATCATCAGTTTTTTACTTCATATAATTGCTTTATTCGCAATTTATCAGCTTTTTAAAGAAACACAGAATTTAAAAAAGACGCATATCGAAGATCTTGATGAATTAATGACCGCTTACCTTGATGAATTGAGAGTAGAAAATGAAAGATTGGAATCGCGGCTATCCAATAAAACGCAACTGTTAAAAAGTTCAATATCTTCGTTGCGTTCTGAAGAACCCAGTGAAGATAATGAGATTATTGGCGAGGGTATAAATGAAAAACAATTAGAATCTGAAAGGCGTTTAGAATTTTCTGCTTCAGAAATTCCGATGAAACAAGAAGATCAATTCACAACTTCTCTACAATCACGTATTTTACTTTTAGCACAACAGGGAAAGAAACCTGCAGAGATTGCGAAAGAGCTTGATTGTGGAGAAACAGAAGCCGCACTCGTCATGAAATTGCATAAAAGAAACGATAACGCTTGAACTAAATTTTAATTTGTGCTATATTTACATACGGTGAATAGATCACTGCTTAGAAGTAGCTGTTCTCTACCACACACGCCCGGCGATCGGAATGAGTTGGTGCCGTTTTATTAACGGTTCTTGTTCAGAAAAGACCCCGGCGGAGGATAAGTAACCATTTGGGAGGAATTAACAATGTCAGTAATTTCAATGAAACAATTGCTTGAAGCTGGTGTGCATTTTGGCCATCAGACTCGTCGCTGGAACCCTAAGATGAAGAAGTATATCTTCACAGAGCGTAACGGCATCTACATCATCGACCTTCAAAAAACAGTTAAGAAGCTTGACGAAGCGTATAACTTTGTCCGTGATCTTGCTGCTAATGGTGGTTCTGTATTGTTCGTAGGAACTAAAAAACAAGCGCAGGATTCTGTACGTGATGAAGCGAATCGCTCAGGCATGTACTTTGTAAACCAGCGTTGGTTGGGTGGTACTTTGACGAACTTCCAGACTATCCGTAAACGTGTTCGTCGTTTGAAGGATATCGAGCGTATGGAAGAAGATGGTACGTTTGAAGTACTTCCTAAGAAGGAAGTTGTCGATCTAAACAAAGAAAAAGATCGTCTAATCAAATTCCTCGGCGGTATTAAAGAGATGGATCGTCTTCCAGACGCGCTATTCGTTATTGATCCGCGCAAGGAACGCATCGCAATTGCTGAAGCACATAAATTGAACATTCCAATCATTGCTATGGTTGATACTAACTGTGATCCGGATGAAATCGATTATGTAATTCCTGCTAACGATGACGCAATCCGCGCTGTCAAATTGCTAACTTCTAAGATGGCTGATGCTATTATTGAAGTGAAGCAAGGTGAAGAAAACGAAGAAGCTGCTGAGCAGACAGAAGCTGCACCTGAGGCAGAAACTGCTGAACAAGCGTAATTTTATTTCAAAGAACAGGTGATAAGGGGAAATCCTTTTATCACCTTTTTTAAAGAAATTTTATAAAAATACAATATTATTTATTATTGGAGGCGTTAGTGTGGCTGTTACAGCAAAAATGGTAAAAGAATTGCGTGATCAAACTGGTGCAGGCATGATGGACTGCAAAAAAGCGTTGACTGAAACAAATGGTGATATGGAGAAAGCAGTTGACTATCTTCGTGAAAATGGAATTGCTAAAGCTGCTAAGAAATCTGGACGTATTGCAGCAGAAGGTTCAACGTACATTATTACTGAAGGAAATACTGCTGTATTGATCGAAGTAAACTGCGAAACGGATTTCGTAACTAAAAATGATCAGTTCAAGCAATTGCTTGAAGATCTTGGTAAACATCTTGTTTCCCAAAAACCTGCTGATGTTGAAGCTGCTCTTGCTCAGAAGCTAAATGGTAGTGACGAAACTGTTGAGACATACATCAATAGTGTTATAGCTAAAATTGGCGAAAAGCTTTCATTGCGTCGTTTTACAATTGTGGACAAGACTGATCAGGATGCTTTTGGCGCATACTTGCATATGGGTGGTCGCATTGGTGTACTTACTCTTCTTGAAGGTACAACAGATGAATCTATTGCAAAAGATGTTGCTATGCATATTGCAGCAGCAAACCCTAAATACGTATCACGCGACGAAGTAGCTGAAGATGAAGTGAATCGTGAACGTGAAGTATTGAAGTCACAAGCTTTAAATGAAGGCAAGCCAGAGAAAATCATCGAAAAAATGGTAGAAGGCCGTCTTGGCAAATTCTTTGAAGATATCTGCCTACTTGAACAGAGCTTCATTAAAGATCCAGATCAAAAAGTGAAGAAGTATGTAGCTGATAAAGGCGCAACTGTTAAATCATTCATTCGCTATGAAGTTGGCGAAGGTATGGAAAAACGTGAAGAAAACTTTGCTGAAGAAGTTATGAGCCAAATTAAAAAGTAAATAGTGTGACATTAAATGGGGGACTGAACTGTTCCCTATTTGACTGTCAGCTATTAAAAGAACTGTAGCGAAATTACTGAATCAATTTTCATGGAGGTCATTATGGCACAGGCAAGGTACCAGAGAATCATACTCAAATTAAGCGGTGAAGCGCTAAGCGGTGAACAAGGATACGGGATTGATCCGAAAGTCATTAAATCCATCGCAGATCAAGTAAAAGAAGTAGCGGAACTAGGTGTTGAAGTTGCAGTTGTAGTTGGCGGCGGAAACATTTGGAGAGGCAAAGTCGGAAGCGAGATGGGCATGGACCGCGCAACAGCGGATTATATGGGGATGCTTGCTACGATTATGAATTCTTTGGCACTTCAGGATGCATTGGAAACAATCGAGATTCCCACCAGAGTGCAGACATCTATTGAAATGCGTCAGGTTGCTGAACCATACATAAGAAGAAAAGCCATTCGCCACCTTGAAAAGAAGCGTGTTGTCATATTTGCAGCAGGGACGGGAAATCCGTACTTCTCTACAGATACAACAGCTGCATTGCGAGCTGCAGAGATTGAAGCCGATGTCATCCTCATGGCGAAAAATAATGTCGATGGAGTTTATTCGGATGATCCAAAATTAAACAAAGATGCTACAAAATATGATATTCTATCTTATATGGACATGCTTAATGAAGGGCTTGGTGTTATGGATTCCACAGCATCTTCGCTTTGCATGGATAATGACATTCCACTCATTGTATTTTCGATTACAGAAGAAGGCAATATTAAAAGAGTCGTTCTGGGCGAATCGATCGGAACAACGATAAGGGGGAAATAAGATGACGAATGCGATTATGAAAGATATGGACAGTAAAATGGAAAAAGCTGTACAGGCTTTTTCAAGAAACTTGGCAACAGTTCGTGCTGGAAGAGCAAACCCAAGTATTCTTGATAATGTATATGTCGACTATTATGGCGCTACTACACCATTGAATCAGTTGGCAACTGTGGGTGCTCCTGAACCCCGACTAATTGTTATTACTCCATTTGATAAAACAGCTATCGGTGATATGGAGAAAGCGATTCAGAAGGCAGATCTTGGCCTTTCTCCATCAAGTGATGGGAATGTAATTCGCATTAATGTCCCTGCACTTACAGAAGATCGTCGTAAGGAGCTTGTCAAAGTTGTTGGCAAATTTGCTGAAGAAGCACGTGTTCAAATTCGTAACGTCCGTCGTGATGCAAACGACCAGCTTAAAAAAGCTGAAAAAGATGGAGATATTACTGAAGATGAATTGCGTGGCAAGCAAGATGATGTTCAAAAAGGAACGGATAAAGCAATTAAAGATATTGATAAAATTGCTAAGGACAAAGAAGCGGAAATTCTCGAAGTTTAATCACACGCAGTTTCAATTTTTCATTAATATTCTTGAATATATAAGGCTCTTTGTAAAAACCCTCTTTTATAAAAAAGAGGGTTTTTGTTTTCTACTTCATTTTGTATTAAAATTAATGATATAATGGGGATTCAATAAGCACTGCCATGTTGTCTTTCCAAGGAATGGCAATGGATCAGCGTATCGACTCGGAGGACAAATGATGTCAATTAGACTTCCCTTTTTTAAAAATAAAAATAAATCATCAGGGCAGCCGACCGAGCTGGAGAATGTACCTGAGCATGTAGCAATTATAATGGATGGGAATGGCCGCTGGGCTAAGAAACGGGGACTCCCAAGAATTGCAGGGCATAAAGAAGGAATGAACAATGTTAAGAGGATAGTCAAGGCTGCTACTAAGCACAATATTAAAGTTCTTACTCTCTACGCATTCTCGACGGAGAACTGGAAGCGCCCAAAATCAGAAGTTGAGTTTTTATTAAAGCTTCCTAAGGACTTTCTGCAAGTGTATTTACCCGAAATGATTGAGAATAATGTTAGGATTGAAACGATTGGCGAGTTCGATGCTCTTCCAATACATACGAAGGAAGCAATTCAGAACGGTATTGAACAAACAAAGAACAATGATGGACTTCTACTCAACTTCGCATTGAATTATGGAAGCAGATTTGAGATTATGAGAGCGGTAAAGGCGCTTGCTGAAGATGTTAAAGATAATAAGCTGCCTTTAGAAGAGCTTGATGAAACACGTTTTTCGGACTACCTATATACGGGTAGCATGCCGGATCCGGATCTCGTTATTCGAACTAGTGGAGAGAAGCGACTTAGTAATTTCCTGCTTTGGCAGGCGGCTTATTCGGAACTATGGTTCACAAATGAATTATGGCCAGATTTTAATGAAGAAATTTTCACAAAAGCGTTGCTTGATTATCAACAGAGAAAAAGACGTTACGGAGGCATTTAGGAGGCTAGTTGTTTTATGAAACAGAGAATTATTACCGCAATTATTGCGTTGGCAATTGTGTTGCCTTTTCTGATATATGGAAGCTGGCCATTTGTATTATTTGGTTTCCTTTTGGCAACAATTGGTTTATATGAATTAATTACAATGCGCAAGCTTGGTCATTTTGCAATTCCAGGAATTCTAGCAGTTCTTCTATTGTGGGTCATTCTATCTCGCTTTAAAGATGATCTACTGCCCTATGTGTCACTTACTAAACTAGAAGGCATTGGTTTACTGATCTTACTGCTATTAGCCTTCGCAGTTTTCTCAAAGAACAAGTTTACGTTTGACGATGCAGGTTTTATGGCAATATCGGCATTCTATGTTGGATTGGGTTTCTTTTACTTAATTGAAGCTAGAATGCTTGGACTTGACTATCTACTTTTCATTTTCTTTGTCATCTGGGCGACGGATTCGGGGGCTTATTTTGTCGGAAGATCAATAGGGAAACGCAAGCTATGGCCTGTAATCAGCCCGAATAAAACAATTGAAGGAGCGGTAGGCGGCATTGTGATCGCAATTGTTGTAGCAATTGTATTCCAGCTTATTTCTCCATTTGAGGGCTATTCGCTCATTCAGATGATATTCATTGCGCTGTTAATATCGGTTGCTGGGCAAATCGGCGATCTTGTGGAATCTGCCTTTAAGCGTCATTATGGGGTGAAGGATTCGGGCAAAATTATGCCGGGTCATGGCGGTGTGCTAGACCGTCTTGATAGCATGATCTTTGTATTGCCATTCCTCCACATCATCCAATTCATTCATTAAGCGAATACATATATGCATGGGCATATGAATATATTTAGAATTAGAGCCGGACGTTGCAAACAACGAAAGGCAGCCTTATTATTAATATAAAGGATGTGCTTTTCTTGACTACCGTCATAGCATTTATTTTCATGTTTGGTCTGCTTGTATTTATACATGAATTTGGCCACTTGATTTTTGCCAAACGTGCTGGCATGCTTGCGAGAGAATTCGCAATTGGTTTCGGCCCGAAAATCTTTTCTTTTGTAAAGAATGAAACACTATATACAATCCGTTTAATTCCAGCGGGCGGTTATGTACGTGTTGCGGGTGAAGATCCGGAAACCCCAGATTTGAATGCTGGCCAGCATGTTGGTCTTGAATTCAATTCTGATGGTAAAGTTAGTAAGCTTATTGTTAACAATAAATCAAAACATCCCTATGCACGTGTTATTGAGGTAGAGAACGCTGATCTTGATCATGCCCTAACGATTGAAGGTTATGAGCCGGACGAGCATGATGAGAAACTTGTTTTTCAGGTGGATCGCAAAGCGGTATATGTAATGGACGAAAAAGAAACTCAAATTGCTCCATATGATAGACAATTTGCTTCAAAAACAAAACGTCAGCGTGCAATGCAGCTTTTTGCTGGTCCAATGATGAACTTCTTGCTTGCGATTGTACTCTTTATTATTCTGGGTATTATTCAAGGTGTGCCTGCTGAAACAGCAAAGCTTGGTAATATTAAAGCAGATGGGCCAGCGATGGAAGCAGGACTAAAAAAAGGTGATGAAGTTGTCCAGGTTAATGACAAGCACATTACTACCTTTGATCAATTTGCAATGTATGTAAATAAGCATCCTGGAGAAGAACTTGATTTCACCGTTGTACGAAATGGTGAATCTAAAAATTACGCAATTACTCCAGATAAAGTAAAAGTTGAAGATCAGACAATCGGGCTGATTGGTGTCGAGCGAGGGATGGAGAAATCTGTTGTCGGTACATTCACATACGGTTTTGAGAAAACATATGACACGACGAAGCTAATCCTAACTAATTTGTTTATGCTCATTACTGGGCAGTATTCGCTTGATATGCTTTCAGGCCCTGTAGGGATTTACAATATAACAGACCAGGTTGTTCAAACAGGATTTAACAACTTCCTAATGTGGACAGCAATGCTGAGCGTCAATCTTGGTATTGTAAACCTAGTTCCACTTCCAGCACTTGATGGAGGAAGATTGCTATTTGTTGGTATCGAGGCGCTTCGTGGCAAGCCAATTGATCCACAAAAAGAAGGTATTTTCCACTTTGTCGGCTTTGCATTGCTTATGCTGCTGATGATTGTCATTACGTGGAACGATATTCAAAGACTATTTATGTAATGAAATGAAAAGCCCTTGTCATGGTATGCTTGACAAGGGCTTCTAATAATTATATGCAAGGAATCTAGAGGAGGATTTCAGATGGATTTGTCCAAGCGGGAAAAAATGAACATACTTCTCAATCAACTTCAATTGGATTCTGCCTCAATTGAGACCTATTTTCAAAATGCAATCCTAGAAAAATTGGAAGTGTTCAAGAAAACAAAAGTGTGGCGTTTCCATATCAAACTTGAGAAACCACTGCCACATCCAGTCTATCAGGATCTCTTGCAAAATATTGAAAGTACATTTAAGCACATAGCTACAACTGATTTGATTTTGCTTTGTGACAGCTCAGATATGGAAGAAGATTTCTTTCAACCTTATTGGCAGCAATTTATAACTCATCAAGCTGCAACATTGCCGGCTTATCAAGAAATGTTATTAAAACAAAAGCCGCGCATGGATCAGGGGAAATGGCTGCTGTCCGTGAGAAACGATACAGAAAGCAGTATTTTAAAAAGAAAACTGCATGATCCATTCCGTGCGTATTGCCGGAAAATTGGTATACCGACTCTTCTCTTTGATATAGAAATTAAAGATGATCTTGAGCAGATGGCTAAATTTAAAGAACAAAAAGCTCTGGAAGATCAGCAGTTGATCATAAAAACAGTTCAAGAAAAAGAAAAGCGCGAGCAGAACAAACAACAGGGAGCTGATGGAAAACCGCTCATGCTCGGCTACAAAATTCCAGATGAACCTGTTGAGATGGAAACGATTCAAGAAGAGGAAAGACGGATTACGGTGCAAGGCTATGTCTTTGATGCAGAAGTCCGCAAGCTTCGTTCGGGAAGAAGCCTGCTCATTGCTAAAGTGACAGATTATACCGATTCACTGCAAGTCAAAATGTTCTCAAAAGACGACGATGATGCAAGAAGCTTTGAGCTCGTCCAAAAAGGAATGTGGGTGAAAGCACGCGGCAGCATCCAGACAGATATGTATACAAATGAGCTCGCAATGATGGCAAATGATATGCAGGAAATCAAAGTCGAAACAAAAAAAGATAACGCACCTGAAGATGAAAAGCGGGTGGAGTTGCATACCCATACGACAATGAGTCAGCTTGATGCGGTGACTACACCAGCACGCCTTGTTGAGCAAGCTGCAAAATGGGGACATCCAGCAGTAGCGATTACTGACCATGGTGGGGTACAAGGTTTTCCTGAAGCATATGGTGCAGGTAAGAAACATGGCATTAAGATTCTTTATGGCCTGGAGGCAAATCTTGTAGATGACGGTGTACCGATTGCCTATAATGTTAAAGATATTGATCTTGATACTGCTGTCTATGTTGTATTTGACGTTGAGACAACTGGACTCTCAGCTGTGTATGATACGATCATCGAACTCGCAGGTGTAAAAATTCAAAATGGCGAAATTATAGACCGTTTCGAGAGATTTGCAAACCCGCATCACCCGCTTTCTGAAACAACGGTGAGATTAACTGGTATTACGGATGAGATGGTTCAGGATGCACCGGAGATTGAAGATGTACTTAAAGACTTCCATGCTTGGGCGCAAGACTCTATTCTAGTCGCGCATAATGCGACATTTGATATTGGTTTTCTAAACGCTGGATATCAGAGAATCGATTATCCGAAGATTGATCAACCAGGAATGGATACACTTGAATTAGCGCGTTTCTTGGTGCCGCAATTGCGCAATCATAGATTGAACACATTGTGTAAGCATTTCGATATAGAGCTTACTCAACATCACCGGGCAATTTATGATGCGGAAGCAACGGGTTACTTAATGACCAAGCTAGTGAAACTTCTAGGTGAAAAGGATATCCACAATCATTTGGATTTGAACAAACATATGGGAGAAGGCAATGCCTATCAAAGGTCACGTCCTTATCACTGTATTTTGCTCGCCCAAAATGAAGTTGGACTTAAGAATATATATAAGCTCGTATCGTACTCAAACATTCATTATTTCTATCGGGTGCCTAGAATACCGCGCTCAGTACTGGAAAAATATCGAGAAGGCATTCTTGTTGGGACGGCGTGTGATCAAGGAGAAGTATTTGAAACCATGATGCAGAAATCTGCTGAGGAAGCAGAAAAAGCTGCTGAATTTTATGATTATATTGAAGTACAGCCTCCGGCAAACTATTCTCATCTAATTCAGAAGGATCTTGTCCAAAATGAAGCACAGATCATGGATATTCTTAAGAAAATCGTCGAGCTTGGCGATCGGCTTGGAAAACCTGTCGCTGCAACGGGAAATGTTCATTATATTGAAGACCATGATAAAATCTATCGCGAGATTTTAATAGCTTCACAAGCAGGGAATCCACTAAATCGGGTAACACTGCCTGATACACCATTCAGAACAACTGGCGAAATGCTTGAATGCTTTAAATTCCTAGGCGAAGAAAAAGCGAAGGAAATTGTTATTCAGAACACACAGAAGATCTCTGATTGGGTGGAAGCTATTTCACCTGTAAAAGATGAATTGTTTACCCCAAAAATTGATGGTGCTGAAGAAGAAGTTAGAAACTTGAGTTATTCCAGAGCTAAACATATTTATGGTGAAGAAGTACCTCAAATAGTAGTCGATAGGCTTGAAAAGGAACTAACCAGTATCATTGATAATGGATTTGCTGTTATTTATTTAATTTCTCATAAGCTTGTTAAGAAGTCATTAGATGATGGGTATCTAGTAGGTTCACGAGGATCGGTAGGATCTTCGCTTGTTGCAACAATGACAGAAATTACTGAAGTAAATCCGTTACCTGCACACTATATTTGTATAGATTGTCACTATAATGAATTCATCACGGATGGTTCTTATGCGAGCGGATTTGATTTACCAGATAAAAATTGCCCGAGTTGTGGCAAACCGCTTAAGAAAGATGGTCAGGATATTCCGTTTGAAACATTCCTCGGTTTTAAAGGAGACAAAGTTCCGGATATTGACTTGAACTTCTCAGGAGAATACCAACCTAAGGCTCATAATTACACGAAGGAACTGTTTGGTGAGGATTATGTATATCGTGCTGGAACAATCGGAACAATTGCCGAGAAAACGGCTTACGGCTATGTAAAAGGCTATGCATCTGATAAAGATCTTATACTAAAGAACGCTGAGGTCGATCGACTTGTAAAAGGTTGTACTGGTGTGAAGCGAACAACGGGTCAGCATCCGGGTGGTATTATTGTTGTGCCAAACGATAAAGAAATTTATGATTTTACGCCAATACAGTTTCCAGCAGATGACCGGAATAGTGAATGGCGGACAACGCATTTCGATTTCCACTCAATCGACAGTAATTTATTGAAGCTTGATATACTTGGACATGATGACCCGACAGTAATTCGGATGCTCCAGGATTTGAGCGGTATGGATCCGCAATTGATTCCAACCGATGACAAAGAAGTGATGAAGATCTTCTCTGGTACAGAATCACTTGGTGTCTCTCCTGAACAGATTGGTTGTAAAACTGGTACATTGGGGGTACCTGAATTCGGAACAAGATTTGTTCGTCAAATGCTTGAAGAGACGAAGCCGTCAACCTTTGCTGAACTTGTTATTATTTCGGGTCTATCACATGGTACAGATGTATGGCTAGGGAATGCACAGGAACTGATCAATAACGGTACATGTGAAATTGGTGATGTAATCGGTTGTCGTGATGATATTATGGTTTACTTGATGCATAAGGGCCTTGATGCTTCACTTGCCTTTAAAATAATGGAATTCGTCCGTAAAGGCAAAGGCCTGCAACCGGAATGGATCGATGAAATGAGAAAGCATGGTGTACCAGACTGGTATGTTAACTCATGTGAGAAGATCAAGTATATGTTCCCGAAAGCACACGCAGTCGCCTATGTATTGATGGCTGTTCGAATTGCTTATTTCAAAGTACACCATCCAATTCTTTTCTATGCGGCTTACTTTACGGTCCGCGCTGCTGACTTTGAACTTAATACGATGTGCAAAGGACCAGATGCAATTCGCAAACGTATTAAGGAGATTGAAGTCAAAGGTAATGATGCCTTACCTAAGGAGAAGACATTGCTAACTGTTCTGGAAATTTCTTTAGAGATGGCAGAACGTGGATTTAAATTCCAAAAAGTCGACTTGTACAGATCTAGTGCAACCGAATTCCTTGTCGAAGGGAATACACTGATTCCACCGTTTAATGCGATTGATGGTCTTGGAACGAATGCAGCAATCAATATTGTGAAATCTCGGGAAGACGGTGAATTTCTTTCCAAAGAAGACCTGCGGGAGCGGAGCCGAATTTCTAAGACTATTCTTGAATTCATGGATACTCACGGTTGTCTTGAAGGCATGGAGGAGAAAAATCAGCTTTCACTTTTCTAATGTGACATAATAGAAAATGAGGAAGTCCGATAGCATGAAGAAAGAAGGGGCTATTTTGGAATTTAACGAGACAGATATAGAACAGTTTAAATATTATTTAAGCGAGAATAAAAATCTTTTTGAAGAGGACTTGCTAAACCGATCAGTAAACGTTCGTGATAAAATCGAACAAATTCGGCTCATTGGCAATATTCATCTTCTACAGAATGCGTACAAGCTTGTTAGACTCGTAGTTGACGGTAAAGAACAAGAAGTTATTTATTTCGCTCAGGAAGAAGGCGTTGCTTGGGCGAGTTCCAAGCTTACTCTTGAATTGAAGCTTGAATGGGTACGTTCGATTCGCAGCACACTTTGGAGTTTTTTACGCAAGTTTGATGAAACATTAGATGAGGTTAAAACTTCAGGACAGGTTTATCGATTAGGAGATAAGGTGAATGGACTAATTGATCAATTCCTCCAAGGATTCTTTATCAGTTATTCCAAATATAAAGATCATCTAATAGATCAACAGGAGATGCTTGTAAAACATTTGTCTGTGCCGATAATACCGATTGCCGAAACGGTTAGTGTTTTGCCTCTTATCGGAAAGATTGATGTAGCTAGAGCACGTATTCTGGAAGAAAAAATTCTCATGGAAATAAGTAAAAAGAGAATTGCACTATTGTTTATTGATTTATCTGGGATAGCGGATGTTGAAGAAGATACGATGCACTATCTTGTCAATATTTTGCGCGGAGTCAAAATGATGGGCTGTCGTCCTGTCATAACAGGGCTTCAGCCCAAAATCGTACAGGCCATTTTGCAAGAAGGTCTTAGTATGGAGCTGCATGCTGAGACAAAAGCATCTTTGCAGCAAGCGCTTAGAGACCATATCCATGTGCTTAACCCATCGGACTAATTAGATATGGACTGTGTAAACTGCGTTTCTTGCAACAACTGGAAGACTGTGTTATAGTTTCTTTGGTAAGCAGTGCTACGATGGCAAAAGAGTAGGGTTATCCCTGCTCTTTCTTATACTTTTTGAGATTCCCTTGCCTAACGTTCTGGCAGGGGTTTTATATTGAATGGGATATACTGCAAAAGAATTGACAAAAATAAAAACCAATTACACCAAGGGAGGTATCCGATTTTGAGTTCTGATGCAATCAAAATCACAGAAGAAATGGCGAGACCGATTGCGGAATCGCTTAACCTTGAACTTGTCGATGTGGAGTATGTAAAGGAAGGAAGCAACTGGTTCCTTCGTGTATATATCGATAAAGAAGGCGGTGTCGACATTGATGAATGCGGCCTTGTTTCCGAGAAGCTGAGTGCCAAACTCGATGAAACGGATCCGATTAAAGAAGCTTACTTCCTTGAAGTATCTTCTCCTGGAGCCGAGCGCCCGCTGAAAACAAAGGCGGATATCGCAGCACACATCGGTTCTTATGTGAACATTAAACTTTATGAAAAAATGAATGGCGAAAAAGAATACGAAGGAACAATTCAATCCTTCGCAGACGATGTTCTGACACTTGAGTACAAAGATAAAACAAGAACAAAGGAACTCGAAGTTCCATATGAGAAGATAGCAAAGGCAAGACTCGCCATTGCATTTTAAGGGGGATTACAAATCGTGAGCAGTCAGCTGTTTGACGCGATTGATTATTTAGAAAAGGAAAAGGGCATTTCGAAAGTCGTATTAATTGAGGCTTTGGAAGCAGCACTTATTTCAGCTTATAAGAAAAACTTTAAATCTGCTACGAATGTACGTGTGGACATAGACGAGAAATTAGGAACGATGCGTCTCTTCTCACGCAAAATAGTTGTCGATGAAATTGAAGATGACCAAAACGAAATTACCTTGGAAGAAGCTTGTAAGGTTGATCCAAATTATGAAGTAGATGATGTTCTTGAAGTTGAAGTGACACCGAAAGACTTCGGCAGAATTGCTGCTCAAGCTGCTAAACAGGTTGTTACGCAACGTGTACGTGAAGCTGAAAGAGGTGTGATTTTCAGCGAATATTCAGATCGTGAAGACGATGTCATGACAGGAATTATTTCTCGTAAAGATAATCGCTTCATCTATGTAAACCTTGGTAAGATTGAAGCCAAGCTTGCAGAGTCTGAACAGATTCCTACTGAAACATACGAAGTACACGATCGTTTGAAGGTATATGTAACTAAGGTGGAAAACACAAATAAGGGACCACAAATTTACATTTCACGTTCTCACCCAGGCCTTCTAAAGCGTTTATTTGAAATGGAAGTACCTGAAATATATGATGGTACTGTAGAGATTAAATCCATTGCACGTGAGGCGGGAGATCGGTCTAAAATTTCTGTATTTGCTGAGGATACTGAAGTTGATCCAGTCGGTTCATGTGTCGGTCAAAAAGGCCAGCGTGTCCAAGCAATTGTTAACGAACTTAAGGGTGAAAAAATTGACATTGTAGAGTGGTCAGAAGACCCTGTTATTTATGTGTCCAATGCACTTAGCCCATCCAAAGTACTTAAAGTTATCGTTGATGAAGAAGAAAATGCTACAACTGTGATTGTTCCAGATTATCAGCTTTCCCTTGCTATTGGCAAAAGAGGACAGAATGCTCGTCTTGCTGCTAAATTGACAGGTTGGAAAATCGATATTAAAAGTGAAACAGATGCTAGAGAACTCGGTTTGATTGACGATAGTGATGTTCAAATCATTCAAGAATCAACTGAAACTGGTGAAAATCATGAAGAAGACGACTTCTTGTTCTAAAGGAGGCGTTCCATTATGAAAAACAGAAAAATTCCAGAACGCAAATGTATAGCAACGAATGAAATGAAACCTAAAAAAGACTTGATTCGCATCGTTCGTAATAAAGAAGGAGAAGTTTCAGTCGACCCTACGGGTAAGAAAAATGGCAGGGGAGCCTATTTGTCTCTTGACTTAAAAGCAATCGACAAAGCTGAAAAGGACAATATATTGGAAAAGCATTTGAATAATGCTATTCCTCCGCAAATCTATGAAGAGTTGCGAGAGCTTGCCAGAAAGAGTGCTAATGAAAAATAACTATTTAAATATGTTAGGACTAGCTTACCGAGCGAGAAGATGTTCACTCGGTGAAGATACAATTGTAAAAGATATCCAGCAGCAAAAGGCCAAGCTTGTTATCATTGCTCATGATACTGGGAAACAGACAATGAAAAAGCTGACAGACAAGTGTACGTACTATAATGTACCTTATAAGATTGCCGGTAGCCGTGATGAACTTTCTAATGCAATGGGGAAATCCGGTCGTGTAGCTGTAGCTATTCTTGACGCAGGCTTTGCAAAAAAGATTGAGAGTATGCTGGATTAAAATTTCGGGGGTGAACGTATGAGTAAA
>Ga0153999_1000253_pt1 | contig 26004 bp, 28 predicted proteins | sample TSNC083MetaG_FD_104675 | JGI IMG/M metagenome (GOLD analysis project Ga0153999, IMG submission 104675) | Attine ant fungus gardens microbial communities from North Carolina, USA - TSNC083 MetaG | ecosystem: Host-associated > Fungi > Mycelium > Unclassified | place: USA: North Carolina, Lumber... | reverse complement strand
GCATGTTTTTTAGATTCTATTGCTACTTTAGGGTTAAATGGAGACGGTATTGGATTGAATTATCATTTGGGTTTATTTAAACAAGTATTTAGGAATCATATGCAGAAGGAAACGCCAAACCCATGGATTGAAGAGGAAAGCTGGCTTCATAAAACAGATATTTCGTTTAATGTCCCATTTAAGGATTTTATATTGAAATCATCCTTGTACAATATTGACATCATTGGCTATGATAACGGCGTTAACCAATTGCATCTGTTTGATTTAGACTCAACGGATGAATTCATAGTCAGAGAAGGTATTGATTTTGATAAGGAAGATATTAAGCATAATCTGACATTGTTTTTATATCCTGATGACGGTGATCAGGAAGGGCAGCTTCTGCGGATTTATCAGCAATACTTCATGGTTAGTAATGGCGCACAAATGATCCTAAAAGAGTGTAAAGATAAAGGATATGACCTCAGAAAACTTCATGAACACGTGGTTATTCAAATCAACGACACCCATCCGTCAATGATTATTCCTGAGCTTATCCGGCTATTAAAGATAGAGGGAATTGATGAGGAAGAAGCTGCCAAAATTGTATCTAAAACATGTGCTTACACAAACCATACGATATTAGCCGAGGCTCTTGAAAAGTGGCCGCTGGATTATTTGGAGCAGGTGGTTCCCCATCTGATTCCCATCATTAAGAGATTGGATGAGCAGGTTAAACAGGTATATACGGATGAGAAAGTAGCTATCATTGATAAAGATAAAAGAGTACACATGGCTCACATGGATATCCATTATGGATTTAGTGTTAATGGTGTGGCCGCTTTACATACGAAGATTTTAATAAAATCTGAGTTAAAGGCGTTTTATGATATATATCCGGATAAATTCAATAACAAAACTAACGGAATCACTTTTAGAAGATGGCTGCTGCACTGTAATTCTAAGTTAGCAGATTATATTACAAGTTTGATTGGTGATGGCTATAAAAAAGATGCCGGGAAGCTTGAAGAGCTTGCTCAATTCATGGATGATAAAGCGGTTTTAAAACGGCTTCAGGAAATTAAACATCAAGATAAACTGGCTTTGAAAGACTATATTAAAGAGACACAAAATATTGATATTAATGAAAATTCTATCTTTGATATCCAAATCAAAAGACTCCATGAATATAAACGTCAGCAGATGAATGCACTATATGTTATTCATAAATATCTGGAAATTAAGCAAGGGAAGCTTCCGACAACATCGATGACGATTATTTTTGGCGCTAAAGCTGCTCCGGCTTATACAATCGCAAAAGATATTATTCACTTAATACTTTGCTTACAAGAGCTGATTAATAATGATGAGACGGTAAGTTCTCATTTAAAAGTAGTCATGGTTGAAAACTATAATGTAACAAAGGCATCTAAGCTGATTCCGGCCTGTGATATATCTGAACAAATCTCACTGGCATCTAAAGAAGCCAGCGGCACCGGAAATATGAAGTTTATGCTTAATGGAGCAATCACCTTAGGAACGATGGATGGAGCCAATGTGGAGATTTATGAATTAGTCGGTGATGAAAATATTTATATATTTGGTGAATCCAGTGAAGCAGTCATCAGTCATTATGAAAAAGGTGATTACTCAGCAGAAAAGTACTATAGTGAAGATGAAGATATCAAGGCAATGGTGGATTTTATCATTGGTGAGGATATCCTTGCGATAGGAAATAAAGAAATGCTTTTGCGCTTGCACAAAGAATTGAAAACGAAAGACTGGTTTATGACTCTATTGGATTTGAAGGATTATATTAAAGTCAAGGATCAGGCAATGAAGGATTATGAAGATAAGGACAGTTGGAACCAAAAAATGCTGGTGAATATCAGCAAAGCCGGTTACTTCTCCTCTGATAGAACGATAAGGCAGTACAATGAAGATATTTGGAAGTTATAAATTCTTCCTTGACAAATCACTTGTCCTGGTGATAAACTTACACTAATTGAAAATTTAAAATCAATGAACAAAAGGAGTACTTGTAGACCCTGTACATTACAGAAAGCCGTAGTTGATGAGAATCGGTATGTAAGACTTCAAGGAATGGATTTGGGAGATGTCAGGCGAATCGTAATTGCGTACGTAGTAGCCCCGGCCGCGTTCTCGCGTTATAGGGAGAGGATATCGAAGGTTTCTTCTGTATTCGTTAAGGTAGAACTTATAGTTATTTTGAGTTTTATAAATTAGGGTGGCACCACGAAAGCATCGTCCCTGACTTTAGTCAGCGACGGTGCTTTTTGGTTTCCCATGAAAGTAAAAACCCCTCGAAAGACATTCCTTCATAAGGAAAGGAGCATATGCAATGGAAAAAGTTTTAAGAGCCTATAAAAAAACAGTGAGTATTGTAGAGGAAACTGCTGTCCGTTTATACGAAGGATATGTAGGCGATGGTGTTGGATTTTTGCTTGAAAGCTATGATAAGAACAACGGACGTTATTCCTTTTTTGGCGGTGAACCGGCGGAAATTATTTCATCAACCAACGATGGACTGGTGATTCAAAAAAAAGATGGAACGACAGAGATAAAAAAAGGGGATCCTCTTGAGTTGCTGAAGGAATATTATAGTGAATTCAAGGTCAGTAAAGATGATGGAGAGCTGGCATTTACCGGCGGTCTTGTGGGAAGCATAGGTTACGACTTCATTCGCTATACGGAGGAGCTGCCGGATAATAATCCGGATGATATCGGCATAGAAACGATTCAGTTAATGCTTGTAACGGAATTTTTAAGTATTGACCATGTGGCAGAAACACTAACGGCAGTTGTTATTGATGAGGATACATCGGTGGGACGTAAAAGGGCTATGGAAGCCGTCAACCATTTAATTGCTAACGTAAAAGATAGTATGGCACCTGTGAACAAATCTTTTCGCCATGATGGAAAAATCATTCATAAATCAGATTCCTTAGAAGATTATAGCGGGAAAGTGGGTAAAATCAAAGAATACATTAAAGAAGGTCATATTTTCCAGACAGTACTTTCACAGCGATGGACGATTGAAACTAAACAAAAGGGGTTTGAACTTTATAAGGAGCTGAGAGAATTAAATCCTTCACCTTATTTATATTACTTTAATTTCAGTGATTTTGAAATCATCGGGAGCTCCCCGGAAATGCTTGTGAAGCAAATGGATCAGAAAGTATTTACCTGTCCTATTGCCGGAACAAGAAAGCGTGGAAAGACACCCGAAGAAGATGAAATGTTGGCAAAAGAACTTTTAAGTGATGAAAAAGAGCGGGCAGAACATGTAATGCTTGTGGATCTGGCCAGGAATGATATGGGACGCATATCCGAATTTGGAACAGTGAAGGTGACTGAGTTCATGGGAGTACAAAATTATTCCCATGTGATGCATATCGTATCTTTAGTAGAAGGAAAGAAAAAAGGTGAATATCATCCCTTGGATTTAGTTGCCTCGTTTCTACCGGCAGGGACTTTAAGCGGGGCGCCTAAAATCAGAGCGATGGAGATTATTGATGAATTGGAAGTTTTTAGAAGGGGTCTTTATGGCGGTGTAACCGGGTATATTGACTTTAACGGCAACATGGATTTCTGCATTACCATAAGAACGATGATAAAAAAAGGGAATCGCATATATTTACAGGCCGGCGCCGGTATTGTCGCTGATTCCGTACCTGAAACGGAATATGAAGAATGCTGTAACAAGGTTATGGCATTGGCAAAAACGTTAGTAGAGGAGGAGAACCTGTGATTTTAATGATTGATAATTATGATTCATTCACTTATAATTTATATCAGTATATTGGGATTTTTGAGCCGGAGATTAAAGTTGTCAGAAATGACAAAATATCAATTGAGGAAATCAGGGAACTAAACCCGGAAAAAATCGTTATTTCTCCTGGTGCCAAGAATCCGGAACAGGCGGGAATAAGTATAGAAGTTATTCGCCATTTCTATCAGGAGAAGCCCATATTGGGGATATGTCTGGGGCATCAGTCGATAGGCGCTGCATTTGGAGCTGTTGTATCCTATGCAAAAACCATATGTCATGGCAAGCAATCAGAAATTAGCCATGATGGGAAAGGCATTTTTGAAGGGATACCTAAAAAAATAAAAGTGGCGAGATATCATTCTTTGGCGATTATGGAAGATACCCTGCCTGAATCTTTAAAAGTAGCGGCCAGGACCGATAACGGAGAGATTATGGCGATATGGCATCAGGAATATCCCACCGTGGGACTTCAATTCCACCCGGAATCTATTTATACTGAATATGGGAAACGAATGATTGATAATTTTATTAATGGGAGAATGGTGATATAAATGATTTTAGATCAAATTGTTGCGGATAAGAAATTAAGGCTTGGGGAGCATAAAGCCAGGGTTGATATGAAAACGATGAAGCAAGAGGCCGAAAGGTCTGACAGAATCTCCTATAGTTTTTACGATGCACTGGCAAAAGAAGGACTGTCCATTATCGGAGAATGTAAGAAGGCTTCTCCAAGTATGGGCACCATAGATGGCAAGATTGACATAGCTGATAGAGTGGCCGGGTACAATGATTCAGTGGATTGTATTTCGGTATTAACTGAAGAAGACCATTTTAGCGGTAATATTGAGGATTTGAAAGCAGTCAGGCGGCTGTCTAAACTTCCTATAATCAGGAAGGACTTTGTAATTGATGAATACCAGATTTATGAGGCTAAGGTGGCGGGTGCCGATGCTATATTGTTGATTGCTGCCATTTTAAATGATGATGATATGAAACGTTTCTATGAACTGGCTTATTCTCTTGGGTTGGATGTACTCGTTGAAGTCCATGATGAGAAAGAAATGACAAGAGCCTTAAAGATTAATCCGAAAATTTTGGGTGTAAATAACCGAAACCTTAAAGATTTTACGATTGACTTATCCAATACAAAACGTTTAATGGATATGGCACCTGAAGATAAGGTGTTTGTTTCCGAAAGCGGGGTAACAACCGATGAGGATATCAAATTGTTAAAGAAATGGGGTGTTAAGGCCCTGCTAATTGGAAGAGCATTGATGGAAACCAGGAATCCGAAAGCTTTGGCGGTGCATTGGAAGGAAATTTACAAAAAGGATAGGGGATAAAATGATGAATAATGTAAAAATTAAAATATGTGGACTGTCCAGATATGAGGACATTGCTTATGTGAATAAAGTAAAGGCGGATTATGCCGGTTTTGTCGTATTTTATCCGGAGAGTACAAGGTATATTGGGATTGATAAAGCCCAGCAGTTGATTGCGTGTATCGATGATGGGATTCAAACAGTGGCAGTCACGGTGAGTCCGGATGTGAAGCAGTTGAAAGCCATTGAAGGTGCCGGCTTTGATATTTTACAGGTTCATGGTGAACTGGGAGCGGAGATATTAGAAGAAAGCAGCCTGCCTATATTCAGGGCATTAAACATGAATCAGACAGAGACTTGCCAAAATGTCGAAAGGCATGATAAAATTATAGGATATGTGCTGGATGGAAAAACATCCGGCAGCGGGGAGATTTTTGACTGGCATTTGATTGATAACTTTGACAGAGGTGATAAGCTTCTTTTATTGGCCGGAGGGCTTAATGAAGCGAATGTGTTACATGGTATCAAGGCAGTCAACCCGGATATTGTCGATGTCAGCTCCGGTGTGGAAGGCCGCGATGGTCAAAAATCCGGAGATAAAATAATAGCATTTACGCAAAGTGTAAGAAAGGAATAAGCTAATGGGAAGAAAAATGTATGGTGAATTCGGGGGGCAGTATGTACCTGAAACATTAATGAATACGTTAAAAGATTTGGAAGCGGCATTGAATGAGGCGATTCATGATCGCGAATTTATGGAACAGTATGATTATTATTTAAAAGAATACGTGGGAAGAGAAACACCTTTATATTTTGCAAGGCGGTTGACTAAGAAATATGGTCCAAAGATTTATTTGAAAAGAGAAGACTTAAATCATACCGGAGCTCATAAAATCAATAATGTTATCGGACAGGTTTTGCTGGCAAGAAGAATGGGGAAAACGAAACTGATTGCCGAAACAGGTGCCGGTCAGCATGGCGTGGCAACGGCGACAGCAGCGGCATTATTCGGCATGGAATGTACGGTTTATATGGGTCAGGAAGACATGGAGCGTCAGGCACTGAATGTATTTAGGATGGAGCTTTTGGGTGCGAAAGTTGAAGCGGTAACTTCCGGCAGCAATACTCTTAAAGATGCAACAAATGAAGCAATCAGGACTTGGGCTAAAACAGCAGAGGATACATTTTATGTCATTGGTTCAGCGGTCGGTCCCCATCCTTACCCCATGATGGTCAAAGAATTTCAGCGAGTCATCAGTCTGGAAACTAAAAAACAGATTCTGGAGAAAGAAGGAAGACTGCCCGATAAAGTTGTTGCCTGCTGTGGCGGCGGTTCTAATTCCATAGGCATGTTTGCGGAATTTATAGATGAAAAAAATGTTGAACTAATTGGTGTAGAGGCGGCAGGTCTGGGGATAGAAACCGGAAAGCATGCCAGCGCTTTGGCATTGGGGCGTCCCGGTGTACTTCATGGGATGAAATCATATTTACTCCAAGATGATGATGGTAATGTTCAAATAGCTCATTCTATTTCAGCCGGGCTTGATTATCCCGGAATCGGACCTGAACATGCTTATCTGAGAGATACGAAGCGGGCCTCCTATGTTTCTGTGACAGATGCCGAAGCCATAGAAGCATTAGAAGAGCTGTGCCGTCTGGAAGGGATTATTCCGGCCATCGAAAGCGCACATGCTCTGGCCTATGTGTTTAAAATAGCCGACACATTACCGGAAAATGAAATCATATGTATTTGTCTTTCCGGTCGTGGTGATAAAGATGTGAATACTATCATTGATTATATGAAAAGAGGGGAAGCGCATAATGAACAGAATTGAAGAACGACTGGAACTGTTGAAGAATAAAGATAAGAAAGCCTTTATTACGTATATGACGGCGGGTCTTCCCAACTTAGCGAAAACGGCAGAGGTTATTAAAGCCCAGACAGAGGCAGGTGTCGATATTATTGAACTTGGCGTACCATTTTCTGATCCGGTGGCAGATGGCCCGGTTATTCAAAACGCCTCTTTTAAGTCTATTGCCGGAGGTACAAATATTCAAAACATATTTGAAATGGTTAAAGAAGTCAGAAAAACATGTGAGATACCATTAGTCTTTATGATGTATTATAATACAATCCTTTATTATGGTGTGGAAAAGTTTATAAGCAAATGTATTGAGGTGGGAATTGATGGTCTGATTGTACCAGACGTACCTTTTGAGGAACAAGATGAAATTACAATGTACTTGGATAAAGAAAATGCTCCGATTTTAATTCAGCTGGTAGCACCAGTGTCAAAGGACCGTATCCCCATGTTGGTATCAAAAGCCAGAGGGTTTATTTACTGCGTATCCTCTATGGGGGTCACCGGACAGGGGGTCCAGGCTTTCCACAAAGACGTGGCCGAATACTTGCAATCGGTTAAAGCTGTATCCAAAGCTCCTGTCATGATGGGTTTTGGTATTAAGGCAGCGGCTGATGTAGAACCATTTAAAGATTTTATAGATGGCTGTATCGTAGGCTCCGCATTTATACAATTGATGGAAGAGAACGATTATGATTTAGAGGTAATTAAGGATTACATAAAAACCTTTAAGAGAGATTGGAGTTAGTATGAAAAAATCCTTGCTTTTGTTGGCAATACTGTGTATTCTATATTTTGTCAGTATCATTGTATACACTGGCTTTAATTCTATGTTTAATTATTTTTGGTTATTCCTGGCGGTAGTATTTCTTGGTTCAAGATATTTGCTGATATATTTAGAACGAAAACAAATAGGGATACCAATCTATGTAAAAGGTCTGTTGATTGTAGTCCTTGCTTTTTTCCTTATTGTGGAAGGGAGGATTATTTCCGGAGGAATCAGAGAGCCGGAAGCAAATGCAGACTATGTCATTGTTCTTGGCGCACAGGTGCGTGGGGAAACACCCTCAAAAATACTCTATCGCCGAATTATGGCCGCTTACGAGTATCTGACCCAAAATCCGGAAAGTATAGCTATTGTTTCCGGCGGGCAGGGTGAGGATGAACTCATATCTGAAGCTGAATGTATGCGCCGTGTGCTAGTGGAAAAAGGGATTGATGAAAATCGGATTATCAAAGAAGAGGAATCCGGAAATACTGATGAGAATATAAAAAACAGTTTGGAAATTGCGGGAAAAGACAGCCGGATTGTGATTGTAACATGCAATTTTCATATTTATCGGGCAGTAGCAATCACCAAAAAACAAGGAGCCAAGAACGTCTCAGGACAGGCAAGTGTTTCGGATGTATTACTGATGCCTAATTATTATGTGAGAGAATTTTTCGCTGTCGTAAAATATAAGATAGCAGGCCAGATATAAACGTGTTAGTATGCCGGGAGGGTTTATGATTTATGTAGCTTCTGATTTACATGGATATTATGATGAATTTCTAAAAATGCTTGAAATCATTGACTTTAAAAACGATGATTTTATCTATATTGTTGGTGATGTTGTTGACCGGGGACCGGAGTCAATCAAGCTGCTTAGGTATATCATGAAACAATCCAATATGCAGTTGATTATGGGGAATCATGACCAAACGCTGCTTTGGGCGGCCGAGGGAAACACAAGCCCTTTTCCGGCAGGAGAGCTAATGAGCTTATGGGGAGCACATGGCGGCAGAGATACTTATGCTCAGTTTTTGGCTTTAGAGGAAGCACAGAGAAAAGAAATAGTTGACTTTTTAAAGACCATTCCTTATTATATTATTTTAGATGAGTTCCTTTTGGTTCATGCGGCAATTGCGATAGAAGGATACGAGGATGATGATATTGAAACGATGATGAGAAAGCAGACCCACATAGATTTGCTTTGGGAAACATATCGTTTCCTGACCCATCCGTTAAATCTTAAAAAGCATACGATGATTTTTGGGCATACGTTTACCCTTATGATTCGTCAAATATGCGGTCAACCTATGGATTCGGTGGATATTTGGAAGGATAAATGCAGAATCGGTATCGACTGCGGCTATTTATACGGCGGCAGAATGGCTGTTTTAAGGCTTGATGACATGAAAGAATTTTATTTAAGTCCTTCCGGCATCGTTTCTATTAAAAATACTCAGGGTGACTTATTGAAGAGATACAGGATTTAGATAAAACAGACAGATGGAGAAATTTCAGAATGATTGGTTTAGGTACAATTGTAAATGTAATCGCAGTTTTAGCCGGCGCAGCAATAGGTATGATTATCAAAGGCGGACTGCCTCAGAGATTTGAAAAGACGATTTTAGGAGCTATCGGACTGGCCACATTCTTTATTGGAATTACCGGTGCTCTTTCCGGTATGTTGGTGATTGATGAGAGTCACAGTGTATCATCACAACATACGATGCTGATGATTATAAGCCTGGTTGTTGGTGCTTTTTTGGGCGAACTCATCAATATTGAGAAGCGGCTGGATACATTTGGAGAATGGTGTAAAAAACGCTTTAAATTCATCGGAGGTAAGGTTGGCTCAATTTCCAATGATACATTTGTTGAAGGCTTTGTCAGCAGCGCCTTATTATTTTGTGTGGGGGCCATGGCTATTGTTGGCGCATTGGAAGATGGCCTTAGTGCCAATGCAACAACTCTTTATGCTAAATCCATTCTGGATGGTGTGGCGGCTATGATTTTTTCCGCATCACTGGGCGTAGGTGTTTTCTTTTCGGTGATACCGCTTGCCATTTATCAGGGCAGTATCACTTTAATGGCAAAGTTCATCAAACCTTATTTAAGTGATATGGTTATAAGCCAAATGTCTTTCGTAGGCTCAATTCTTATTTTTGCCATCGGTTTCAATTTGATTTTTGGCAAGAAAATCAAGGTAGGTAATATGCTGCCGGCCATGTTTATGCCAATTCTTATTGACGGAATTGTTCAAATTGCAAAAAAATGGTTGACACTCATGTAAAAGATGATATACTTTGAGTATCAAACTATTTTAAGATAAGTACCCTCATTTAACTGAGGCTATCAATTAAATTATATTTTAAAGGAGATTATGAAGTATGTTTGAAAAAATTCAACAAATCGTAGCGGAGCAATTAAATGTGGAAGAAAGTGAAGTTGTCTTAGAAGCTTCTTTTAAAGAGAATCTAGGTGCAGATTCATTGGATTTATTCGAGTTGGTTATGGCTTTAGAAGAGGAATATGGCATTGAGATTCCGACAGATGATTTAGAAAAGATTACAACAGTGAGTGCAGTTGTAGATTATTTAAAGAATCTGGGTATAGAGGATTAATTGATGAGAACAGAAATTACCGAGTTACTGAATATTAAATATCCCGTAATCCAGGGAGGTATGGCCTGGGTTGCGGAGTATCATCTGGCAGCAGCGGTTTCCTCTGCGGGAGGTCTTGGTCTAATTGGGGCAGGCGGAGCATCAGCTGCTTTTGTCAGGGAGCAGATAGAAAACTGTAAGAAGCTGACAGATAGACCTTTCGGAGTCAATATTATGCTGATGAATCCGGAAGCAGATGAAATTGCTCAGATTATTGTAGATACTGGTGTCAAAGTTGTAACTACCGGTGCGGGAAGTCCTGAAAAGTATATGAAGCTTTGGAAAGAAGCCGGTGTTAAGGTGATTCCGGTCGTGGCCTCCGTAGCTATGGCAAAGCGGATGGAGCGATATGGAGCAGATGCACTTGTCGTTGAAGGAACTGAATCCGGCGGACATATCGGAGAACATACCACAATGTCTTTGGTTCCTCAGGTAGTAGACGCAGTTGATATTCCGGTAATAGCTGCCGGAGGCATTGGTGATGGCAGAGGTATTGCTGCGGCATTGATGCTGGGAGCTAAGGGCGTCCAGATGGGAACAAGATTTTTACTTGCCCATGAGACACAGATTCATGATGCTTATAAAGAAAAGGTGGCGAAAGCTAAAGATATTGATACCCAGGTAACCGGCCGTTCAACCGGACATCCTGTCAGAGGCATAAGAAATCCAATGACGAAAGAATATTTACGAATGGAGAAAGAAGGCGCTTCTTTTGAAGAGTTAGAAATATTAACCCTTGGGAGCCTTCGTAAAGCTGTCATAGAGGGTGATACCAAAAAGGGCTCATTTCTTGCGGGTCAGATAGTTGGCTTGGTATCAAAGCGGCAGTCCTGTAAAGAAATCATTGAAGAGGTCGTTGCTGAAGCTATTGAAACGATAGATAGAATACATAAGGCATATTTTTGATGAGGGATGTTGCAGATTGCAGCAGCCCTATTCAAATATACACGACATACCCTCGCTTGACAAAGCAACACACGGCTTTGAAGCAACAATTTTTTTTATAATAATAGTTTGAATATCAAAATATTACAGAAAAGGTGATTTGGTGAGTCGAATAGCATTTGTTTTTCCCGGTCAGGGGGCCCAGTATTTTGGTATGGGTAAAGATTTTTATGAGAATAATACAGATAGCAGGAAAGTATATGATAAAGCGTCGGCAATGCTTGGCATAGATATGGCGAAGCTTTGTTTTGAAGAAAATGACCGGCTGAATATAACAGAATATACTCAGATAGGACTGTTAACGACCGAATTAGCGATGCTAGAGGCCGTTAAAGGGTGTCATGTCATCCCGGAAGTGACTGCCGGACTCAGCTTGGGAGAATACAGTGCTTTAGTGGCCGCAGGGAAAATGGATATGGAAGATGCCATGAAAGTGGTGCGCCAAAGAGGAATATTGATGCAGAAAGCAGTGCCCACAGGCGGTGCAATGGCAGCAGTTCTTGGGCTTTCTGGGGAGACGGTTTTTCAGATTTGTAAGGGAATTGACGGGATTGTTGAATTGGCTAATTATAATTGTCCCGGGCAAATTGTTATTTCAGGTGAAGAAAAGTCTGTAGCTGAGGCCGGTAAAGCATTAAAGGCAGCCGGCGCTAAAAGTGTTATGCCGCTTAAGGTCAGCGGTCCTTTTCATTCTTCAATGCTTAAAGCAGCCGGAGAAAAATTAGGTGAAGTTCTTGAAGACGTACATTTTAGTCATTCTTCGATTCCCTATGTATCCAATACAATTGCTGAGTATGTGGAGGATGAGACGAAGATTAAGGACTTGCTCATACGTCAGGTATCGTCTGGCGTTAAGTGGGAGCCAAGTATTCGTCTGATGCTTCAAATGGGGATTGATACTTTTATTGAAATAGGTCCGGGCAGAACCTTATCTGGTTTTCTTAAAAGAATTGATCGAAGTGCCAAGGCAATTAATATTGGAAAGTATGAAGACTTAAATAAATTACAGCTAAAGGACTAAAGGAGGTAGTTATGCTAAAAGCTAAGATAGCATTAGTGACCGGCGCCAGCCGAGGGATAGGTAAGGCAATCGCCATGGCTTTAGCCGCAGAAGGTGCTAAAGTTATTGTTAATTATAATGGTTCAAAGGTTGCTGCCGAAGCTGTTGCAAAGGAAATCAAAGCAGCAGGAGGAAGTGCTAAAACCTATCAGTGTGATGTAAGTCATTATGATGATACAAAGGCGATGATTGACTGTATTATCAAAGATGAAGGGGCTTTAGATATCCTTGTAAATAATGCAGGAATAACAAAAGATAATTTAATGATGCGGATGAGTGAAGCGGATTTTCAGGCAGTTATCGATATTAATTTGAAAGGGACCTTCAACTGTATGAAGCATGTCTCAAGGCAAATGCTGAAACAGAAAAGCGGGAGAATCATCAATCTGTCTTCCATCGTAGGCCGTGTAGGTAATGGCGGACAAATGAACTATGCTGCGTCAAAGGCCGGCGTTATCGGCATGACGATGTCAGCTGCCAAAGAACTGGGATCCAGAGGGATTACAGTGAATGCCATTGCTCCCGGATTTATTCAGACCGAGATGACAGGGCTTCTTGATGAAAATATTAAAAAACAGTTCATTGACAGCATTCCCTTAAGGAGCTTGGGAGAAACAAAGGATGTTGCCGATTTAGTTGTATATCTGGCTTCTGAAAAAGGCAAGTATATTACCGGGCAGACAATTAGTGTAGATGGCGGCATGTACATGGGCTGATTTAAAAAGGAGAATCATATGAGAAATAGAGTCGTAATAACCGGAATGGGTGCGATTACTCCCATTGGAAATAGTGTGGCGGAATTTTGGACATCAGTTAAAGCGGGTAAGGTTGGAATCAATGAAATAACCAAATTTGATGCCTCTGAATATAAGTCTACCCTGGCAGCGGAAGTTAAAGATTTTGTGGCTAAAGAGCATATTGATTTTAAAGCAGCTAAGAGGATGGAACTGTTTAGCCAATATGCAGTGGCGGCAGCTCAGGAAGCCATTGTCCAATCCGGCTTAGATATGGAAAAAGAAAATCCATACCGGGTAGGTGTTTGTGTAGGTTCGGGAATTGGCAGTTTACAGGCAATGGAAAGAGAAGAGAAGCGATTGTTGGAAAAAGGACCCAACAGAGTGGGGCCGCTGCTCGTTCCTTTAATGATTGCCAATATGGCGGCAGGAAATGTATCCATTTATTTTGGCTTAAAAGGAAAGAGTCTCAACATTGTAACGGCATGTGCAACCGGTACCCATTCTATTGGCGAAGCTTTCCGGACGATTCAATATGGTGATGCCGATGTTATGATTGCCGGTGGTACGGAAGCGGCAGTGTGTCCGATAGGGATTGCCGGCTTTGCTTCACTTACGGCACTAAGTGCCGCAACCAATCCCCTAAGAGCGTCAATTCCCTTTGATAAGGATAGAAGCGGTTTTATCATGGGTGAAGGTGCAGCAATTATGGTACTGGAGAGTATGGAACATGCCAGGGCAAGAGGGGCCGAAATTCTTGCCGAGGTTTCCGGCTACGGTTCAACTTCCGATGCCTACCATATCACATCGCCGGCTGAAGATGGCGCAGGTGCGGCTATGTCCATGAAACTGGCCGTTCGGGATGCCGGTCTTGAAATGACCGATGTGGATTATATCAACGCCCATGGAACAAGTACCCAGTTAAATGATTTGTTTGAATCAAGAGCAATCAAGGCGGCATTTGAACAGGCAGCTTATAAGATTCCGATTAGTTCCACAAAATCTATGATTGGTCATTTATTGGGAGCAGCAGGCGGCATAGAACTGATTACATGCGTTAAATCCATCGAAGAAGGATATATTCACCCCAATGTTGGTCTTGTGGAAAGTGAAGAAGAACTGGATTTAAATTATGTCAAGGGAAGCGGACTAAATCAGCCGGTTAACGTGGCTATCAGTAATTCTTTTGGATTTGGCGGACATAATGCAACCGTCCTTTTGAAGAAGTTTGAATAAAGAAAGAGGATATGAAAATGGATATAGATAAAATCATGATGCTTGTAGATAAAGTGGCGGCTTCTCCCATTTCAAGCTTAAGTGTTGAAGAAGGAAGTCTGAAAATAAGTATTAAGAAACAGGGAGGACAGGTGGGAACCACATCGGAGGTGCCTGTAGCGGCAAATGCTGTCACTAAAACAGAAGTTCCTGCCATACAGCCGGATTTCCAAGTAACAAAGGAAGTTGCCCATGACGATTTAAAAGAAATAGCGGCTCCCATTGTTGGGGTGTTTTATGCGGCGCCTAACCCTAAGAGCGAAGCTTTTGTTCAAGTAGGCGATTCTGTAAAGAAGGGGCAGGTTATTGGCCTGATCGAAGCAATGAAGCTGATGAATGAAATTGAAAGTGATGTTGATGGTATCATTACAGACATATTAGTTGAAAATGAGCAGGGCGTAGAATATGGACAACCTCTTTTCAAGATAAAATGAAAATGAAAGGGATGTAAGAAATATGCTAATGGAAACAAAGGAAATCATGGAAATTATACCTCACAGGAGTCCCTTTTTACTTTTAGACAAAGCAGAAATTATAGAACCGGGAGTAAAGGCAGTTGGATATAAGGCCGTTACCTATAATGAACCTTATTTTGCAGGTCATTTTCCGGGCGAACCGGTTATGCCGGGAGTGCTCATTATTGAGGCATTAGCGCAGGTAGGTGCGGTAATTTTATTAGAAGAAGAATCAATGCGAGGGAAAATCGTTCTTTTTGGCGGGATTAATAAAGCGAGATTTAAAAAGAAAGTACTTCCGGGAACGATGCTCCGCTTAGAAGTAGAAATAACTAAGAAAAAAGGACCGATAGGTGTCGGTCGTGGCAGAGCCTTTGATGAAGAGGGCCTTGTGGCAGAAGGAGAATTAACATTTATTATTAATTCTTAAGAGGTGGCATATGATTAAAAAAATATTAATAGCCAACCGGGGTGAAATTGCTGTTCGCATTATCAGAGCATGTCGCGAGATGGGCATAGCTACGGTGGCCATATATTCTACGGAAGATGTGGAAGCACTCCATACACAGTTAGCAGATGAGGCTATCTGTGTAGGGTCGGCATCATCTAAAGACAGCTATCTAAATATGGAAAATATTATAAGTGCAACAATCGTCAGTAAAGCTGATGCCATACACCCCGGCTTTGGATTTTTATCAGAGAATACAAAGTTTGTTCAGATGTGTGAGCGGTGTAATATTATATTTATCGGTCCTCCTTCTGGTGTAATCCATAAAATGGGTGATAAGTCGGAAGCCAGAACAACGATGATGGCTGCCACAGTGCCGGTAGTTCCGGGAACAAAAGAACCGGTATTTGATGCTGAGACGGGCATGGAAGCAGCAGCCGAAATTGGCTATCCGGTAATGATTAAAGCTGCTTTTGGCGGGGGCGGCAAAGGGATGCGCATAGCAGAAAACGAAGAAGTGTTTGCCGATCGTTTTAATACTGCCCAGATGGAAGCGTTTAATAGTTTCGGAGATAATACCATGTATATTGAAAAATATATGGTCAATCCAAGACATATTGAAGTCCAGATTTTGGCCGACAAATTGGGCCATGTCGTATATTTAGGCGAAAGAGACTGTTCGATCCAGCGAAGACATCAAAAAATTCTTGAAGAATCGCCCTCCTGTGCGCTTGATGAAGAATTGCGAAATCAAATGGGAGCGGCAGCTGTGGCGGCGGCAAAAGCCGTTGGTTATGAAAATGCAGGAACCATTGAGTTTCTTTTAGATAAAGATAAAAAATTCTATTTTATGGAAATGAATACAAGAATACAGGTAGAGCATCCGGTGACAGAAATGGTTACGGGGATTGATTTGATTAAAGAGCAGATTAAAATCGCTGCCGGCACACCTCTTAGCTTTACTCAAGAGGATATAAAACTATCCGGCCATGCCATTGAATGCCGGATTAATGCCGAGAATCCTGATAAAAATTTTAGACCATCACCAGGAACCATTGAAGAACTTCACATGCCGGGAGGTCACGGTATTCGTGTGGATTCGGCGATATATCAGGGATATAAAATCCCCCCCTACTATGATTCTATGATAGCGAAATTGATTGTAAAAGGTGAAAATCGTGAAGATGCAATTCATAAAATGCAAAGTGCATTGGGTGAATTTATCATTCAAGGGATTGACACAAACATAGATTTCTTATTTGAAATCATTGGTCATGAAAAATTTAGAGAAGGCGATTTTAGTACGGGATTTATCGAAACAATGAGTGAATCGAGGGATGATTAATGCCTATATTAAAGGGACGATTTAAAAAAACAACATATATTACCTTAGGTCAGGAAACACCGGAGGACATTGGAAGAGCCGCAGCACCCGATGAAATACATCCTGAAATCCCTCAGGGACTCTGGACAAAATGTAAAAAATGTGGCTCGGCCTTGTACACTCAGGATTTGCGGGATAATTATAATGTGTGCAGTAAATGCGGCTATCATTTAAGAATCAAGGCCAATGACAGAATCGCCATGGTTTTAGATGAAGGAAGCTTTAAACCGTGGGATAATGATATTCCGGCTTCTAATCCTCTTGATTTTCCCGGCTATGAAGAAAAATTGGAAAGGTTTAAAGCACGAACAGGTCTTGATGAAGCGGTGCTCACCGGAACAGGTGCCATAGATGGGCAGAGTACAGTCATAGCCGTGATGGATGCATCTTTTTTCATGGGAAGTATGGGAGGTGTTGTAGGTGAAAAAATAACCCGTGCCATTGAAAGAGCAACTCAGTTAAAATTACCGGTTATTATTTTTTGCTGTTCAGGGGGAGCCAGAATGCAGGAAGGAATGGTATCCTTAATGCAGATGGCAAAAACCAGTGCGGCCCTAAAGCGGCATGCCGATATGAATCTTCCTTACTTCAGCGTCCTGACAGATCCGACAACAGGGGGCGTAACAGCCAGCTTTGCAATGCTGGGTGATGTTATTTTGGCAGAGCCGGGAGCACTTATCGGTTTTGCCGGTCCCAGAGTGATTGAACAGACAATAGGCCAGAAGCTTCCCAAAGGCTTTCAGGAAGCAGAATTTTTACAGGAGCATGGTTTCGTGGATATGATTGTTAAACGGGAAGAATTGAAAGATACGTTAAGTCATTTAATCAAGATGCATATGCCGTGGGTGAATCTTTCGTAAACGAAAGAACCTTTCGTTTACGAGAGGTGGTACCGTAAAAATCTTTGTGGTTTGTGGCAAGAATGGAGAATAAGATGGGAATAACAGCATGGGAACGGGTGAAAATCGCAAGATGGAAGGAAAGACCCACCAGTCTTTATTATATAAATCATATATTTGAACATTTTATAGAGTTTCACGGAGATCGTAATTTTGGTGATGATAAAGCCATTGTGGGGGGGATAGCTTATTTAAACGGCAGACCCGTGACAGTGATTGGTCAGCAAAAAGGGCGCTCAACCAAGGAGAATGTGGAAAGAAACTTTGGGATGCCTTGTCCCGAGGGCTACAGAAAGGCTTTACGGATGATGAAGCAGGCAGACAAGTTTGGACGTCCCATTATTTGTTTTGTCGATACTTCCGGTGCTTACTGCGGTATTGGAGCAGAAGAACGGGGACAGGGAGAAGCCATTGCCAGAAATTTGATGGAAATGGCCGGTATTGGGGTGCCGATACTATCTATTATTATTGGTGAAGGCGGCAGCGGCGGAGCCCTTGCTCTTGCCGTTGGCAATGAAGTCTGGATGCTGGAAAATTCCATCTATTCCATTTTATCTCCCGAAGGTTTTTCGGCTATTTTATGGAAAGATAATAAGCGAGCCGGTGAAGCTGCCAAAGTCATGAAGCTAACGGCTGCAGAATTGAAAGAGATGGGTATCGTCGATAAAATCCTCAGAGAAAAAGAAAAACTCACCGAAGACAGCGGTGAATATGTCGTTTACAAATTAAAAATGGGAATTTTACGATTTCTAAAGCAATATGAGTTAAAGTCAAGAGAAGAAATCATCGATGAACGATATGAGCGATTTAGAAAATATTAAATTTTAAGGGAGGGAATCATAGGATGCAAGCGATAATTAAACCACTTCGTATTGGTGATTTGACAGCAAGAATTCCCATTATCCAGGGAGGTATGGGTGTTGGCATCAGTCTATCCTCCCTTGCCGGCGCCGTGGCCGCAGAAGGCGGCGTAGGTGTCATATCAACAGCCCAAATAGGGTTTAATGAAGAAGGCTGGCTAAAAAAGCCGGTTGAGACTAACTTAAAGGCTATCGGTAAGCAAATAAGATTGGCGAAAGAAAAAGCAAAAGGTGGTATTGTCGGCGTCAATATTATGGTGGCTACAAAATATTATGAGAAATATGTCAAGGCCGCCGTTAAAGCCGGTGTTGACCTGATTATCTCTGGTGCAGGACTGCCGGTATCACTGCCTGAATATGTTAAAGGCTCATTGACAAAGATTGCGCCGGTCATATCAACGGAAAAGGCGGCAAGAGTTATTTGCAGGCTATGGGATAGAAAAAGCCACAGAGCTCCTGATTTGCTTATTATAGAAGGACCGAAAGCCGGAGGACATTTAGGTTTTACTTATGACGAAGTTTTAAAGACCGATGATGATACTTATGATCAAGAAATTTTGAAAATTATTGGTGTGGCCAGGGAATTTGAAGATAAATTCAAACAGAAAATACCGGTCATTGTAGCCGGAGGGATTGACAACAGCGAAAAGATGAGACACTATCTTGAGTTGGGGGCTGATGGTGTCCAGATTGCCACAAGCTTCGTGACAACCAAAGAGTGTGATGCACCCGACAGTTATAAGCAGGCTTATATTGATGCTAAAGAGGAAGACATTGTGCTTGTTAAAAGTCCGGTGGGGATGCCGGGACGGGCTATCAAAAATAAATTTATTGAAGAAGTTAACCAAGGGAAGAAATTTCCTATTCAATGCAAAAGCTGTATTGAAATGTGCAATCAGAAGGATATACCTTATTGCATCACAGATGCCCTTGTGAATGCTGCAAAAGGTAATATTGATAATGCTCTTGTATTTTGTGGTGCAAATGCTTATAAAGCGGATAAAATCACAACAGTTCATGAGGTCATTGAGAGTTTTTTAAATTGACTCAGATGATATAGCAAAAATTATTAAAAAACCTTACAAGCCGGTTGGGATCACGTGACACTATAAAGCGCAATACCTTTATAGTACTTCCATATACCGGCTTGTAAGACTATACAAAGCATTTACCAGCTATCGACAATGAGTATATTGTCAATGGTAATGCTTCTTAATAAATATAGTATGCGGACAAGTGATTGTTATATACCTGTTTTTTGAAATTTTCTGGATTTTACTTTTAAAAAATTATTGCGAAGAGCCTGTAATGGTGCTAAAGTTATGATATGTAAAATAGCGGAAGGGATCATAAGGCAAAATGGCAGATAGTTTAGAAGCTACATTTAACACCTATGAAGAGGCAATAGCATATATTGATAAAACAAGTCGCTTCGGAAGTATTTTGGGGCTTGACAGAATAAAAAAGTTGTTGGATTCTTTAGGTAATCCGGAAAAAGATTTGAAATTTATTCATGTTGCAGGAACCAATGGTAAAGGTTCAATCTGCACATTTATAGCTTCAATTCTCGAAAGCAGTGGTTATCGGGTAGGACGCTATATTTCACCGGCACTATTTGAGTACCGGGAAAGAATTCAAATTAATGGAGACTATATTGATGAAGCATCAGTGACTGAATCGATGACAACAATTTCCAGAGTATGCCAACGATTTTTGGAGGAAGGGATAGAGCATCCCACAGTATTTGAAATTGAAACCGCCATGAGCTTCATGTATTTTAAAAAGAAAGCATGTGATTTTGTCGTTTTAGAGGTGGGATTGGGCGGTCGTTTTGATTCCACTAATGCGATTGCTTCATCTTTAATTTCTGTAATCGGAGCGATTGGATTAGATCATACGGATATTCTTGGCGATAGCCTTGGTGTCATTGCTTTTGAAAAGGCAGGAATTATAAAAGCCTGCCAACCGGTGGTGATTTACGCCCAAGATCAGGAAGCTGTTGATGTCATTATGGCTCAGTGTATCCGCAAAAAATCCAAACCTGCTTTAACTGACTGGGAGCAATTAAGCGTTAAGGAGAGTATCATAGGCCGCCAGACATTTGACTATAAGCAGCATCACAACATGGAAATCACATTAACGGGAATGCATCAGGTTAAAAATGCGGCAACAGCAATTGAAGTGATAGAGCAGTTGGCGTTTTTAGGATATACTGTAGACGAGAGTGCCATGAAGTCCGGCTTAAAATCAGCCAGATGGCCGGGGCGGTTTCAGATAATTCACCAGAAGCCAATGATGATTGTAGATGGTGCCCACAATCCCGATGGTGCCAAAGCATTAGCTGATTGTATCAAAATGTATTTTAAAAATAAAAAAGTGATTCTAGTCATGGGTGTTTTTTTGGATAAGGATTACAGCCAGATATTGGAAATCATGAGTTCGTGTGGAGAAACATTGATTGTATACAAGCCAAACCATCAAAGAGGTCTTTCTTCTGAAATTTTAGCGGCCGAAGCAGAAGATTATTTTGAGCATGTCGACGATGGTGTTGATGTTCATCATGCGATTTCGATAGCTATAGATAATGCATCTGAAGAAGATGTGATTATATCTTTCGGTTCCCTCTCTACTATTGGTGAAATTTGTGATATAATGCAAGTGAAACTTTCTAATTGTAAAAAGAGTACAGCTAGAGTATAATAAATAATATAGAATAGATATTCAAAAACGGCGGCAATTAATGGAGGTGTTTTTATGAACTCTACAGTGAAAAATTTGTATACAGATGAAGAATTAACAAGAATGGAGATATGTAATTTTATTAATGAAGGAGCCAAAGATATTAAAGACGGTAATCTTCTTGAATTTGATGAAGTATTCAATGAACTAGAGGAGAGATATGCAGATATATAAAATTGTTATGACCAATAGATCAAAAGACGATTTGATTGATATTGGAGATTATATTACGTATACATTACTCGAGCCGGAAACGGCTCGAAATTTTATAAAAGGCTTAAGGAAATCAATAAATAAGAGAGGCTTGATTTTAACATGATAGATTCAAACAAGATACAAGCGGCCATTCGTTTATTTTTAGAAGGTATAGGAGAGGATATAGACCGGGAAGGCCTTAGAGAAACGCCAGAGCGAATTGCCAATATGTGCCATGAGCTTTATGGCGGTTTGGAAGAAGACGTTTCCGGGCATCTTTTGAAAACCTTCAAAGCCGTTAACAATGAAATGATTCTGGAAAAGGACATCACCTTTTATTCCACCTGTGAGCATCACCTGCTCCCTTTTTTCGGAAAAGCCCACATTGCCTATATCCCTGATGGCAAGGTCGTTGGATTGAGTAAATTAGCCAGAACTGTAGAAGCTTTTGCAAAGCGGGCGCAAATTCAGGAACAGATGACAGTGCAGATTGGAGAAGCCATCATGAAATATTTACAGCCAAAGGGCGTGATGGTGGTCATAGAGGCAGAGCATATGTGTATGACCATGCGGGGAATCAAAAAGCCGGGAAGTAAAACACTATCTTATGTCTGTCTGGGCGAATTTAAAGACAATGTTCACCGCATGAATGCTGTATTCTCACTGATTAAGTAAAGGAATGTCAAAGCAGCCATGAAAAAAGTGAACCATATATTACAAAATCCCCAATATTGTAAAATGATTGAGCAAATCAATACATTGGAGGCTGACAGACCTTACTGCCGGCATGGTTTGCCACATTTACTTGATGTAGCCAGAATTGCCTATATTATTTCTTTAGAGAATCAATATGATATAGCCAAAGAGGTAATTTATGGGACGGCACTGCTCCACGATCTGGGAAAGTCCGCTCAGTATTTGAATGGGACACCCCATGAATTGGAAAGTGCAAAAGCGGCACCGGATGTTTTAAAGGAAGCCGGTTATAGTGATGAGGAAATAAAGATGATTACAGAGGCAATATTAGCTCATCGAAAACCTGAAAGTGGGAAAGCAAAGAACCTTAAAGGTATTTTGTATCAGGCTGACAAAAGGTCTAGGGCATGCTTTAATTGTATGATAGAAAATAGATGTAACTGGTCAGAAGATAAGAAAAATAAGTATCTTGAATATTAAAGAGTTATAATGAATAATGGAGATTATCATGGATAGAGGCATGAAAATAGGGAGCAGAGTATTTGACACTGAAAACAGAACTTATATTATGGGCATACTCAATGTTACACCCGACTCATTTTCCGATGGCGGCAGTTACAAAAATATGGATATGATTCTTAAAAGAGCAGAGACAATGATTGAAGAAGGCGCCGATATCATTGATGTAGGTGGAGAATCTACCCGACCCGGCTATCTAAAAATCACGGTTGAGGAAGAGGCGGCGCGGGTAATACCTGTCATTGAACGCATTCATTGTGAATTTGATGTTCCTATATCTGTTGATACCTATAAGTCAGGTGTTGCCAGAGTCGCATTGCACTCGGGCGCCCATTTAATCAATGATATCTGGGGCCTGAAATATGACAAAGATATGGCTCGAGTAATTAGTGATGCAGAGGCGGTATGTTGTTTAATGCATAACCGTAAGGAGATAGATTATAGGGATTTTTTTAGTGATTGTCTGAATGACTTGAATGAAAGTGCAGCGATAGCAATAGAAGCAGGTATTCGCAGGGACAGGATTATTCTGGATCCGGGAGTAGGATTTTCAAAGACAGGGGCGCAAAATCTTCAAGTGATTAAAAGGTTAAATGAGTTTAATAGGCTGGGTTATCCGATACTTTTAGGCGCTTCAAGAAAATCTGTGATTGGTTTGACTCTTGATTTACCGGTTAGTAAACGGTTGGAAGGAACAATTGTAACCTCGGTTTTTGCAGCTTTAAACCACTGTGCATTTGTGCGTGTCCATGATGTTAAAGAAAATAAACGTGCCATTGCCATGGCAGAGGCAATTATCAATAGTTAAGAGGGATTCAATGGATAAAGTAAGAATTGAAAATCTGGAGCTTTATGCAAAACATGGAGTATATCCGGAAGAAAATAAATTGGGACAGTTATTTATTATTTCTGTCGATTTATATACAGATGTCCAAAAGGCGGCACGACGAGATGATATTAGAGCGGCAGTCAATTACGGTGAGGCCTGTCATTTTATTAAATCCTTAATGGAAGATCATACATTCAAATTAATAGAAACCGTAGCCGATTTCATAGCAGAACAATTGCTGATTAAGTATCCGCTTTTGAAAACTGTTACGGTTGAAGTAAAGAAGCCCAATGCGCCTATTTTACTCCATGTAGAATATGTCTCGGTAGTCATTACAAGAGGCTGGCACAAGGTATATCTGGGGATAGGTGGTAATCAGGGAGATGTCGGGCAGCAATTTGAAAGCGCGATAGAAATTCTGGATTCTATGAAGGACACAGAAGTATTGACTGTCTCTGACTTTATAACGACAAAGCCTTATGGTGATGTTAAGCAGGAAGATTTCTTAAATGGGGTTTTATGTATCAAAACGTTAAAGGAACCTCTGGTGCTTTTAGAAAGTCTCCATAAGATAGAGGCCGAACTTGGCAGAGTCAGAGAGGTTCATTGGGGACCAAGAACAATTGATTTGGATATTTTACTATATGATGATTTTATTATGGATACAAAAGAGTTGACGATACCCCATTATGATATGGCCAATCGGACTTTTGTATTAGAGCCATTTGTGGAGATTGGCGGTTACGAGCGGCATCCCGTTTATAATAAGACGATTTGCCAACTATACTCAGAACTGATAAGGAAGAATGATAAAGGATGAAGGACATTTTAGAGCTTAGGAACGAAATTGACAGTATTGACAAAGAAATCGTTGCCTTGTATGAGAAAAGAGTAAAAGCATCGGAAGCGGTAGCCCGCTATAAAATAAATACAGGCAAGCCGGTGTTGGATACTAATAGAGAAGCACAGAAGATTAGAGAAATCAAAGAGTTAGCATCAACACCATTTAACGGACAAAGCCTTGAATCGATTTTTGCGCATATCATGGCCATCAGCAGAATGCGCCAGTATATGTTGATGGCAGACGAAATGCAAGATACAACAGGATTCAGGTTGATTGAGGCGGCGATTAATAAGCAGACGAAGGTGGTATTTCAGGGTGTCAAAGGAGCTTATGGACAGCAGGCGATGGAAGGTTATTTTGGCCGGGGAATTGACAGTTTCAATGTGGAAACCTTTCAGGAAACTATGGAGGTTATTAAAAATAATCGTGCCGAGTATGGTGTGCTGCCCATAGAGAATTCTTCCACAGGCATTATTACAGATGTCTATGATTTACTGGAACGATATGAAAATTATATTGTGGGAGAATATGTGGTTAAAGTTGAACATGCGCTGCTTGGTTTGCCCGATGCGCTTATTGATGATATTAAGACGGTTTATTCCCATCCCCAGGGGCTGCTTCAATGTCGTAGATTCTTAGATGAACATGAGCAGTGGGAGCAAATAAGCCTGCAAAATACTGCAATTGCCGCTAAAAAAGTCGTTGATGATGGCAATAAATTTCAGGCAGCGATTGCCAGTGAAAGGGCAGCTAAGGCTTATGGCCTAAAGGTTTTAAAGTCTCAGATCAATGATATTGATAATAATTCGACCCGTTTTATTATTATAAAAAGCAAAAAAGAATACGTTAAGGAAGCCAATCAGGTAAGTATTTGCTTTGAATTACCTCATGCCAGCGGGAGTCTGTATAATATTCTGGCGCATTTTATTTTCAATGATATAAACATGACTAAGATTGAATCCAGACCGATAAGAGGTGAAAAATGGAGATATCACTTTTTTATTGATTTTGAGGGAAATCTTATGGATAAATCGGTTAAGAGTGCATTGACAGGTATTTCGTCAGAAACAAAGAATTTTAGAATATTAGGTAATTATGTAAGGAGCAAAGATGAAAATTCGAACGAATGAGCTGATCTTATACAGAGATTTTAATGATGATGTATTTAAACGGCTGGTTCACGTGGCAAATAATCACCAAAGTGAAGACTTTGATCAAGAGAAAGCCATTGGTGAGACTTATGATTGTATCAACCAGATAGTTACCCTTGCAAGAATTCACGGGTTTGAAGGGAATCTATGGAATGGTTATCTGACGTATTTGCTGACAACCAATGAAAATGCATTCAGTATGGCATGTGAAAAGCGAGGCGCTGTATCAGGTACTTTAAATCAATTAGCGCTTCATGATTTGAAAATATTTAAAGAAGCTTATGAAATAGACTGGGGGACGGTGGAGAAACAATTAGGGGTACATTTCTTTGGGTTGATTTGCCGATATGAGGATAGTAAGAACAAGGGTGTCATCTATAGTCATGGTTTACAGGAACGCATCAATGAATTGAGTGTAGTGCTTAGGGCAGCGGAAGACGAGCATCAAATGTATGAGGCTCTGACAGATTTTTATAAGGATTATGGTGTTGGAAAGTTTGGCTTGCATCGTGCATTTAAAATGATGGATAGGGATGGAGATGCGTTGATTACGCCAATAACGAAAACAGAAAAAATATATCTTAAT
>Ga0153999_1000252_pt1 | contig 26041 bp, 22 predicted proteins | sample TSNC083MetaG_FD_104675 | JGI IMG/M metagenome (GOLD analysis project Ga0153999, IMG submission 104675) | Attine ant fungus gardens microbial communities from North Carolina, USA - TSNC083 MetaG | ecosystem: Host-associated > Fungi > Mycelium > Unclassified | place: USA: North Carolina, Lumber... | reverse complement strand
ATATTGCTAAAAGTAAGAATATAGATTTTCAAGCGGTACATTTAGATACAACACAACTGGCTCAAAATGCCCCTTCCCCATTTACTACATTTAGTTTATTCTATAATGGTAAGTTAATAACACATGAAATATTGACGGACAAAAAGTTTGAAAAATTATTAGAGGAAAAAGTATTATAGTGATTTCCGTGGTTCTTCCGTAAAAAATATACCGTGAAGTGGAGCGTGCCGCTTGCGGGAATGATTTTTCAAACACACTCCAGAGCAAGAAATTTTCCTCCCAGCAAGCCTTTTTTTGGTAATGGAATTAAGCAGAATGGATGACCGACAGGGTCCTTCATCGTAACCATCCCCGGCACATCATCAGCACACCTGTATTGGCTTGATTGAGATTGTCGGCCGCTGCAATTTAGGTTGCCCGATGTGCTACGCGAACAGCGGCGATGGCGGTGATTTGTCGCTAGACACTATTGAAAAAATGATGGATTTTTATATGGATGCCGAGGGCGGTAGCGCAGAGCTTATACAAATCAGCGGTGGCGAGCCGACATTACATAAAGATGTCATTGCTATAATTGAGATGGCGAAAAACAAGGGATTCAAATACGTTATGCTGAATACCAACGGTGTAAAGCTCGCTGAAGATGAGTCGTTTGTCCGTGAAATTGCAAAATTTCGTGGTGGCTTTGAGATTTATCTGCAATTTGACGGGCTTGACGATAAGGTTTACTCAAAGCTGCGCGGTAAAAATCTTGTAAACACAAAAAAACAGGCGCTAGCTAATTTGAACAAATATGACATTCCCACTACGCTGGTCGCCACAATAGAAAACGGCGTCAATGACCATTTATGCGGTGAAATATTGGTGTATGGCATGAATACTACTTGTGTACGTGGAGTTAATTACCAACCCGTAAGTTATTACGGCGATGTTGCCGCCCCACGGGAGAGGATAACTCTTTCAGGCATTTTGAACAGAATCGAAAAACAGACAGGGCAAATGGTAAAGTCTCTCGACTTTATACCTCTTCCCTGTAATGTGGAGCGGGTCGCAATTACATACTTGTTTAAGGATAAAAAAGGGTTCGTTCCCATAACCCGCGATAGGGATTTGAGCGAATTTAAGGGTCTTATCGGAAACACCTTTGTATTCACCATAGAAGACGCTTTGAAGAATTTTAACGATGATAGCAAGATATTTAATATGTGTTCCTGTTGCGATTTAATAAACGATATAAAAAAATATATACCGAAAAATTTTATATTTAAGTCCAAAGAAGAAAAATTAAAATTCGTGGATGAGAATACTTTCAGGATTAGTGTCAGTTCCTTTGTGGATAAATACAACTTCGATATAAAATCCATGCAGAAGGAGTGCGTGCATATTATTACACCGGATTTGAAACGCATACCGTTTTCATCCTATAATATGATGCACCGGAGAGGGTAGAATGACATTCAACATATTTGGTGTTTCGTCAACAGCATATGTTCTTTCTACAATTATTACACTTTCGGTTATTGCGGTATTTGTGGCTATTATCATTGATTTTATTATGTACAACAATAAAAACACCGTAAAAAAAAGCAAGCGTTCTATTGTAGCGACCGGCAGTATGATTGCTTTTTACATTGCTTATTATTTGGTATTGCGTTTTCGATTAGGTAGCATTTATGGTGGCATTTATTTTATTAACATCCATATCATATTTTTGGGGAACGGCATTGATTGTTATAGGTACCGTTATCAATATTATTGGCAGAATACAGCTTAAAAGTAATTGGGCGAATCACATAAAAATATACAAAAATCACAGCTTAATAAATCGCGGTATTTACAAAGTGGTGCGCCATCCGCTGTATGCTTCGATTATGCTAATGCTTTTTGGCGGTAGTATCGCATATAGAAACTGGCTGAGCGCTGTGTTGACCGCATTTGTGTTTATTCCGTTCATGTATTATCGTGCAAAGCAGGAGGAAACGCTTTTACAGGAAGAATTTACGGAATATGAAGAATACAAAAACACAACGGGAATGTTTTTCCCGAAGTTATGAAAGAAAGGTGATATAAATGGCGGCATTCAAACCAGCGACAATTTCAAAAGGCAGTTTCGCGTTTTGTAGAGTAGTAGTGGCGGGGCTTTTGTGGCTTAGTGTGGCTTTGCAAATTAAGTGGCTTGTTGGCGTGGTATTTCTAATTATGCTGTTTTCCGCAATACTTAAAGTGGAAAAAGCTCCGTTGATTCTGCTGTATAAGTACACGGCAGATAGAATCAAGCAAAGTGAAAATGTAATTGTTGATGAAAAAGGAATTTTCGTTTCACATTTGGTGGGAGCGATATTTTCGGTTATCTGCCTTGCGCTTTTATATTTTGCGAATCCGATTGCGGCGTGGATTGTAACAGGACTGTTTGCGGTATTACAAACGTCGGCAGCTTGCGGGTTTTGCTCCGCGCTTAAACTGTATATCTGTATGACAAACGGAACCTGTTGCCGTGTCGGAAAGTTCGCAAAGAAGGTGAAGGATAATGCTCGACACTCATGACCGGCTTTACGGAAACGAAGCGCCGTATATATTTGGTATTCCGGCGTATACGTTTTTTGTGGGTCTTGGAATAATCGCTGGATTGTTATATTATTTTGTCAGCTTAAAACGGCGTGGCCAGGCAAACGAAGGTGCGGTGAAAATCGTGTTTTCCGCGTTGATCTGCGGCGTAATCGGTTCAAGAGTTCCTTTGCTTTTTGAAGGACGCGGGTGGGAAGAAATATTATTCGGCAAATCCATTGTCGGCGGTCTTATCGGCGGAATGTTCGGCGTTATCGCTATAAAGAAAATATTAGGTATCAAATTAAAACTCGGAAATGTCATCGCCCCTTCCATTGCACTCGGTATGGCGATTGGACGGCTCGGCTGTTTCTTTAATGGATGTTGCTACGGCATCATCGCATCTTGGGGGGGTGACTTTGGCGACGGATTGTTTAGACTGCCAACACAGTTGTTTGAATCGGCGTATCATTTTATCGCGTTTGTACTTTTGGTTTATTATAGAAACAAAGTAAAGACCCCTGGAATACTTTTCAAGCTATATCTCTTGGTATATCTTATATTTCGGTTCTTAACCGAGTTTATCCGTGAAAATCCGGTAGTGTGCTGCGGGATGACGATTTATCAAATCATATGTATTCTTAGTTCAATATACTTAGGGATAATTTTATGGAGGTTAAGCAAAAATGAACGAAAACAACAGCCCGAATAACTTGAACGAGGTAGGCGGGCAACCGCCGAAAGAAAATCCTTTTAAGAATTGGAGATTTTACGCGGCGTATTTTATAACGATAGTAATTTTAGCTACTGTATCTTGGATCTTAACTGGCGGCGATAATTATTGGATTCTTGGCGTGTTATTACTCAGCATACCATACATTATTGTCGGTCTAATAGTTTGGGTAATCGTAAGAAGAAAAAATCGTCCAATCTCATTAGGAATACTTTTTGGGAGCATGACTCCATTTATAGTTATGTTTATTGTAACAGGCGGTTGTGGGCTATTAATGTTTTGATTTTATAAACCCGATCTATGCCCGTGTCGATGGATACCTGTACTGTTCTTTGGAATGAATGGCACAAACGCAGAAGATTGTAGAGGCAAGAATATCTATGAAAAAGAAAAATATTACTATATCAATTCTTGCTGTTCTTGTTTTGATATTGTTTATTTCATCATGGCTATTTTTTACAAGTTCAGTTCCACTTAAATATCGTTTTTACTCAGACGATAGAATTACAGAGATATTTATAATGACTGTCAACGGGATAGGATATGACCTTGTTGAGAAAATCCTTGAATACGAGAACACAGGAACACAACGATTGCACAATAGTGCTCTGAAGACATCATTGTTACAGTTAAAGAATAAGCTGGAAAGGCATACCAGATCAACCTGATATGCCTTGTGAGGTAAGTTAATTTTCTATAGTTCATTACCGAGTAATAAGGTAATAAAATAAAATACAATTGATCTGTTTGATAATTGTGTGCTTATTTTGTCACTTTAATCGTCCTGATTTACAAGTCATAACTATTCTGTCTGATCTGTCATAAAGTTTAATAAATTCCAAATGGGCTTACTCCAGTTCAGGCAACTGTTCCTGAATACTGTGTCGATCTGCGTAAGCTGTCAGAATCAGAGTCAATGCACCATCACCGGTGATATTACATGCAGTGCCAAAACTGTCCTGCAGAGCAAAAATGGTCAGCATTAGAGCGGTTCCGGTGTCGTCAAAACCAAGGATACTGATAATAATGCCTAGTGAGGCCATTACCGTTCCTCCAGGTACGCCTGGTGCACCTACGGCAAATACGCCCAACAGCAGGCAGAAAAGCACCATAATACTGATTGGCGGGATATAACCGTATAGAATTTGGGATACCGTCATAACAAAAAAGACTTCGGTTAAAACCGAACCGCACAAGTGGATATTGGCAAACAGGGGGATGCCAAAATTTATCATGTCCTTCCGCAGCACCTTACTTTTTCCGGCACAGCGCAACGCTACTGCCAGAGTAGCGGCAGAGCTCATAGTTCCAACGGCTGTCAGATAGGCAGGACCATAATGACTAAAAACATCCTTTGGATTCTTTTTTGCATAGAGACCCGCCAACACATACAGAACTGTCATCCAGATATAATGACCCGCCATTACAATCAAGATTACCTGCAGAAAAACGGGAAACTGTTGGGTAACCGAACCTTCATAGGCCAGACCACAGAAAGTGGAAGCAATGTAGAAGGGCAAAACAGGAATAATTACCCGTGTAACTATCACAAGTACAATTTTTTGAAATTCATCCAGTACTGAGGTAATCGTTTTAGCCTTTGTGGATGCCGCTGCCAGACCTATCATGATGGAAAACACCAGAGCACTCATCACTTCCATTATCTGGGGAATATCCAGCCTGAACAAAACTTCCGGCAATTCCCTGGACTGACCTATATTAGAAGCGAAGTACAGGTGAGGGATCAGGGCATAGCCCGCTCCCATGCTCATGAATGCCGCACAGATTGATGAGACGTAAGCAAGAAGCAGTGCCACACCCAGCATGCGTGATGCACTCCCGCCCAGTTTGGTAATGGATGGGGCAATGAAGCCAATAATGATCAGAGGTACACAGAAGTTAATGAGCTGTCCTAAAAGATACTTGATGGTGACTACAACATTCATAATCGACTCATTAGCCAACAAACCCAACGGAATACCAATGACAACCGCAACTAACAGCTTAAAAGGCAGACTCTTAATCATCTTCATTCATAATTCCTCCTTTAATTTAAATAGTTTGGGTGACTCATAGTTTAATCTTGTCCTGATCCACACTCCTTTCTAAGGCCGACTTCTTTTCCGTTCACTTATCAATGCTTTAATAAAAAGTAATTATAGTGAACAGAACGATCAGATAATGGTATTACTTATATTTTATCATTTAGGCGTATATTGAAAAAGCCTGAACGTATGTTTTTAACGTCGAGGGCAGTTAAACATGCGGCTGAATCGCCGTCATAACATTCCCGGCTGCATCAAAATCCAATTCCCGCGGCTCATTAAGAGCCGTTATTCCCGGATATTTCCCAGAGAGGCTTCACTTAAATTCAGAAAACAGGTTCGCTGTACTTTAATTCCTACGCTCGCATAAGGTGTTGAAAAGGTACCTGTAATATTAGGATCAACACCAGTTCCGCTATAATTCTTTCCAATTTCATCAACTACCAGAACATCTGCCTTTCCGACTAACAGCTTTGGCATATTAGAAAATGCGTATTTTAATAATTCCGGTTCTTTATTTAATATATCTTTTGCCAAAATTGCTTCTATTTTACACGTCTCATCGTATGCATTCTCAATACATGGGATCGCAAATAATATCTTTGCTTTTTCCAGCACTACCTTTGCCATGGTTGGAATATTCTCTGCGATCACATCCATTCCATCACTATGGACAACGGATGCACCGACCTGCTTTCCCAAACCCACTGTCATCATTTTACAGGGGCCGCTTTCATATGGCCCGCGGAAAGCATTATGAGGTTTTAACCGGCAGGAGATGATAATGCCGTCTGCCTCATAAGCATATTTGTCAATCACTACCCGCCGTCCTCTTTCCGAATAACCAAGTTCTGTCACTTCCATAGAAGATTTTATCGGACAGCCCATACTCGCTTCGGTAATGCTGTAACTTTCAAGTACTTCCTTCTGACCGTCCGGTGTGGCTCCCCCATGGCTTCCCATCGCCGGAACAATAAAGGGAAAAGCCCCCTTTGCCTTTACAAAATCAACAATTGCTCTGGTTATAATATCAACATTACGGATGCCCCGGCTGCCTGCGGTAATAGCGATACTCATCCCCGGCAAAATGAGGGCGGAAATACTATCTTTCTCTAATTCTGCCGCAACCGCGGTCGGAATCTCCTCCGGTCTTATTGCTTCTCTTAAAAATTCCTGTGACGCATGAAACATTTTGGGGATATTAATATCCTTTAATAGGCCTGATACCGTGCCGCCATTTGTAACTTTCATTTTTTTTCATCCCTTTCCCGGAACTATGTTATTTATTATGACCCCAACATCATAATATAAGAAAAAGTGAAGGAAGTAAAATTAATAAAAATTTGAGTGCTCTAACAAAAGGTTATAATAACCAAAAAAATATGTTGACGTAGTTCCTCATCTGTGCTATTTTTTGATTAAGAAACTAAGGAGAAAGGAATGTGAATTAACATGAATAAAATATTAATTATCGGTGGGGTGGCCGGCGGCGCATCCGCTGCCGCTCGTCTGCGCCGGCTTGATGAACATGCTGAGATCATATTATTTGAACGGGGTGAACACATTTCATTTGCCAATTGCGGACTTCCCTATTATATTGGAGGAACCATTGTCAACCAGAGCGATTTGACCTTACAGACACCAGAAAGCTTCCATGCCCGTTTCCGCGTAGATGTCCGGGTTATGCATGAAGTCACCAGAATCGACCGTTCTGCCAAAACAGTAACTGTCGTAAATACTTTAACAAAAGAAACTTACATAGAAAACTATGATAAGCTGATTCTCTCTCCCGGTGCCGAACCAATCCGTCCAAACATACCGGGAGTCGATAATGAGCGGGTATTCACCCTTAGAAACATTCCGGATACCCTGCGGATCAGTAATTTTATTGCCCGCCAAAAGGCTCGCAGTGCTGCCGTCGTAGGAGCCGGCTATATCGGTGTGGAAATGGCTGAAAACCTGCATTCGGCCGGTCTGGAAGTGACTCTTATCGAGATGCAGAATCAGGTAATTGCGCCTTTGGATTATGATATGGCTTGCGAAGTACATAACCATCTGCGCGAGAAAGGCGTTCATCTTATTCTTTCCAATGGGGTAACATCGGTGGCCGAACAGGCAGAGGGACTTGATATTACTCTGAACAACGGCTGCATCACCGCCGATATGCTGGTTCTTGCGATCGGGGTTCGTCCCGAAAGCTCGCTGGCAAAGGATGCCGGCCTGGTCGTAAATGGCCGTGGCTGCATTCAGGTAGATGAACATATGTGCACATCTGACGAAAATATTTATGCCGTCGGTGATGCCGTCGAAATCACCGATTATGTAACTGAACACAAAGGCTATATTCCCCTGGCCGGGCCGGCCAACCGGCAGGGACGGATTGCCGCCGACTGCATATGCGGAATCAACCGGATGTACACGGGGACGCAGGGTTCTTCCGTACTGAAGGTATTTGACCTTACTGTCGCAGCAACCGGAATCAATGAAAAAACAGCCAGACAACTGGGGATTCTATATGAAAAATCGTATACCTTATCCGGCAGCCATGCCAGTTATTATCCCGGGTCTGCGCCAATGTCCATCAAAACTTTATTTAACTCGAAATCAGGTAAAATACTGGGTGCCCAAATTGTTGGATCTGGCGGTGTGGACAAGCGCTGTGACGTATTTGCCACTGCAATCCGGGCCGGTATGACGGCCGGAGATCTGACCGAACTGGAGCTCTGCTATGCACCGCCCTACTCTTCGGCTAAAGATCCGGTTAATATGGCGGGCTTTGTAATCCAGAACATTCTGGAAAAACAGGTGAAAATTTTTCACTGGCACGATGTCGAAAGCCTTCCCCGAGACGGCAGCGTCACTCTTTTAGACGTAAGAACTCCAGCAGAATATCAAGCCGTATCCATTGATGGCTTTATCAATATTCCGCTGGATGAATTAAGAGAACATCTGGACAAACTGGATCGTGAAAAGCCGGTCTATGTCACCTGCCAGGTCGGGCTGCGCGGGTATGTGGCTTCCTGTATCCTTTGCCAGCACGGCTTTGACGTGTACAACTTAAGCGGCGGCAACCGGCTTTACCAGTCCATCCGCATAAGTGAATCGCTCTGACTTAATTGCTTTTAAGCAATTCCTCAACATAAGCGACCAACTCCGGCTGATTTTTTTCAATCCGCCGGATCGCTCCGGAAAACTGCGGCAGATATTTCCGATGGGCATACAAGAGTTCGTCAAGAAGCGTCTTTGCCATTGCACCGGCCGGCACAAGCGGATTGATGGTAAAGGCGTGGAGCGCTTTGTTATAGTCACCGGTAATAGCGGCATCAATGACAGTTTGCTCCATCCCCTTCATAAGCTGGAGAATTCCTCTTGCCGCCGGGTCAAACCTGCCCCAGTTAAAAGGCTCCGGACCATGGCTTGTCACGGCACAGGATAACTCTGCGGCGCAGTCATATGGCAGTTCGCTGATGGTTCCGCTATTCGCCGTACTGACAACCATCTCCGTTTTCTTATTATTATAAATGGACGCGATCATCTCACAGGCGGCATCACTATAATGGGTTCCGCCGCGCTGCGTAAGCTCTTTGGGTTTATAATCCAGTTGGGGATCCTTGTATAGCTCAAACAGGCTGGTCTCTGTCTTCTTAACCAGCTGTGCCCGTGTTTCGCCCCTTTTAAAATCCTCCAGTGATTTCTCCAGCATCTTATCACTGATATAATAATATCGATGGTAATTGCAGGGCAGGATGCCTAAATCTTTGATTACTTCATACGGAAACGGAATAGCATGGATATTTTTTTCGGTATTATCATCATCCGTTTTTCGGTCCGGATGATAAAGCAGATCAATCAACTCACCGGTCCGCTCTCTGCCATCGAGATCCCAGACCCGATGCCAGTGAAAGTGATTCAGGCCGGCAAACTTAAAAGACAAATCATCCCGGGCTATGCCCAGCTTCTCCGCTGCCGTGGTCATATGGCCGATCGGCACATTGCAAAGCCCCACCGTCTTTTTCCAGCCGCCTTTATAAATAGCGGCTTCCGTTACCATTCCGGAAGGGTTGGTAAAGTTCACAAGCCAGGCCTCCGGACAGAGTTCCTTCATATCATTAATAATGTCAAGGATCACCGGAATGGTTCGAAACGCCTTAAGCATTCCCCCTGCGCCATTGGTTTCCTGTCCCATCACGCCGTGCGACAGGGGGATTCTCTCATCCTTGACGCGGGCATCAAGCAGGCCGACACGGAACTGAGTAGTCACAAAATCCGCATCCTTTAATGCCGCCCGCCTGTCAAGTGTTAAGTGAACCTCCCAGTCCAGACCGGCCGCCCGAACCATCCGCTGTGCCATGGCTCCGACAATGTTTAGCTTCTCCTGGCCGTCCTCAATATCAACCAGCCAGATTTCCTTAATGGGCAGCTCCTCTTTTCTTAAAATATAGCCCTCAATCAGCTCCGGGGTATAACTGGAGCCGCCGCCAATTGTAGCGATTTTCAATGCACCTTTTGACATATTTATTACTCCAATCAACTACCAAGTTTATTTTGTACCATTTTAATAATTGCTTTGCCATTCATGGTGCCGTAAGCACGCATATCAATAACCTCAACCGGAGTGTCCGGAAAGTTTCCCTGAAGCTTTGCCAGATTATGCCGGACCTGCGGACCGAGAAGAATGATATCGGCACCGGTACAGGCAGTTTCCGCCTCACTAAGTGCGTAAGCATCAATCTGGCTTTCATATCCCTCTTCCTTTGCTGCCGCCTTCATTTTTGTTACTAAAAGACTGGTTGACATACCGGCAGCACATAATAATACGATTTTTTTCATATCCATCAGCTCCTTACTTTTAAAATTTCGATCATTTCTTTTACTAATTCCAATACGGTCATGGCATTCATAATGTGATCCTGTGCATGTACCGTCAGTAAATCAATTGGAGTCTTATCACCATTTATTTCCCGCTGAATCATATCCGTCTGAACATGATGAGCTTTCAGCAGGCTGGCATCAGCCTCCTTTAATTTTTTTTCAGCCTGCTCAAAATCATCGGCTTTTGCACACCGTAATGCTTCAATTGCGGTACTTCTTGCATTACCGCCGGCTACGACAAGTTCCATGATAATCATCTCCTGATCCGGCATTTGCTGTTCCTCCTTTCCGGCCATGTTGATTTGATTTCTATTCGCTGTATTCACTCTCTGCCGGCTGCTTATTTGCGGCGATAACAAACGGCGCATAGACCACCGCGGAAAGCAGAATGCAGATTAGCTGGGTGACCGCGGCACCGACGCTGCCGCCGGAAGACAAAAGTCCCATTAAAACCGGCGGCGTGGTCCATGGCGCATTAACCACCATACGTCCGCAGAAGCCTATCGTTGTCATAAAATAAGCAAACGCAGCACTGACTGCCGGGGCAATCATAAACGGAATTACGAGGATCGGATTCATGACAATCGGGAGACCAAATACCAGTGGTTCATTAATGTTAAATACTGCACATGGAATTGCCAGCCTGCCAATTGCCCGGTAATCCTCACGTTTGGAAAACAAAAAGATGGCAATGAGCAAACCGCCTGTGACTCCGGCTCCGGTCATTGTCGAGAAGCAGGACATAAAAGGAGTGTTAATGATGTTCGGGATCCCGGCACCTGCCAGGTAAGCTGCCTCGTTTTCCGCAAAAGCGGCCAGCAGGATCGGCTCATAAACCGCCTTAAGCGTCTGAGTCCCGTGAATACCGAAGGACCACAGCAGCGTGGACATAAAGACCAGGAACAGGTATCCCGGCAGCCCGGTAAGCACATGGGCGAGCGGTTTTTGAATAAACCGGACAATTGCATCAAAAACAGTCAGGCCGGTAGCCGCAGAAAAAATCAGGCCGACAGCGGAAACCAGCAGAATTGTGATTGCCGATGGAAATAAAATTGTAAAGGAGCGAGATACATTAGGCGGTACTGACTCCGGCATTTTGATTTCCATCCTGCCGCCCTTTACCAGCCGGCAATAGATCTCTGCACTGGCGAGGGCAACCAGCATGGCAACAAACAAGCCCTGCGCCCCGGTATAACGAACCGCCAGTACATCCGTAATACTGTGGACGGAACCTGCCGGATCAGTAAAAACTGTTGAGGTCGTGCAAAGAGAAATATAGGATGCCAGCGATACCATTGGCAGTGCCTTATCCTGAATGCCATAAGACCCCCCAAGCTCGATTGCGATCAGAACAGCTATGGCAATCGCCAGAAAATTCATGGTTCCGTAATTAGCAGCGGCAAATATTGGTTTCAGATTGCCAAGGAAGGAAAGACCCGGCACGTTGGCAAGGCTGAAGTAGCCCTCGGTAGTGTTACAGATTACGTTTGAAAACAACGTACAAAATGAACCTACTATAATAATCGGCAGCAATGTTGTAAAACCGTTTTTAATGGCTGAAAAGTGCCGCTGGGACTGGAGCCTGGTTGCCACAATCAGCATCCCGTTGTTGAATTTTTCTTTCATTATACAATTTCTCCTTCATTATTTTTCTTGTGTCAGATGATTTGACGAATGATTCCTTGTTCAACCGATTTTATGAACAAATTATATCAGGCACAATATATAAACACCACTCCCGCTTTTTCCATTTCATTGTGGAAGTTTTAGTTCTGGAAATATAAGGATTCTTTAAATATAATAAAATCAACTAAGTTACTTATTATCAAAGAGGAGGTTATATGATGAAGAAACGAACATTTCCCGAAGGCTTTCTATGGGGCGGTGCGACGGCGGCCAACCAGGTGGAGGGCGGCTGGAAAGAAGGCGGAAAGGGGATCAGCGTTTCCGACTGCGCCCGTTCCCATCCCGATATTGATGTTACCAACTATAACGCCCATAATTCCACTACATCGAAAGAAATTGAAATCGCTTTGGCTGCCGATGATGAGGTTTATTATCCAAAGCGCCACGGTTCCCAATTTTACTATCATTATAAAGAAGATATCAAGCTGTTTGCCGACATGGGATTTAAGGTTTACCGCATGAGCATTGCATGGAGCCGGATCTTCCCAAACGCCGATGATGCGTCCCCCAATGAAGCGGGACTTAAATTTTATGATGATGTATTTGATGAGCTTGCCAGATACGGCATCGAACCACTGGTAACCATCAGCCATTATGAACCGCCGATCAATCTTACCCTGAATTACAGTGGCTGGTATTCCCGCGAGGCCATCGGTTTCTTTACCCGCTATGTTACAGCCATCTGCAAACGTTATAGGAACAAGGTAAAGTATTGGCTGACTTTTAATGAAGTCGATTCAATGATCCGTCACCCGTATACCACCGGCGGATTGATTGAGGACAGATTCCCCGGCATGAACTTTAAGGAGGTTATCTTCCAGGCAATGCATCACCAGTTTGTTGCTTCGGCACTGGCTACCAAAATCTGCCATGAGATAATTCCCGGATCGAAGGTCGGCTGCATGCTGACCAAGCTGACCTATTATCCATACACCTGCCGGCCCGAGGATGTCCAGGAGGCTCAGCGGATGATGCGAAGTACCTATTGCTACAGTGATACGCAGGTTTATGGGGAATATCCGGCATATCTGCTGGCTGAATTCGAAAATGGGGGGATTCACATTAAGAAGGAAACCGGCGATGACGAGATAATGAAGGCTTATCCGGTTGACTTTGTCTCTTTTTCATATTATATGTCCTCCTGTGCTGCAAAAAATCCGGACGGTCTTAAAACCACTGCCGGCAATTCTATTACCGCCGTTAAAAATCCTTATCTGGAAAGCTCTGACTGGGGTTGGCAGATTGACCCGATGGGGCTTAGAATTTCAATGACTGAACTGTATGACAGATACCGCAAACCACTGTTTATTGTTGAAAATGGTCTTGGTGCCAAAGACGAGTTCGTGCCCGGCCAGATGATCGATGACCAGTATCGTATTGATTACTTCAAAGAACATTTTAAAGCAATGCTGGATGCAATTGAGATCGACGGGGTTGAATGCCTGGGATATACTTCCTGGGGCTGCATAGATATTGTTTCGGAATCTACAAAACAGATGAGTAAACGCTATGGATTTATCTATGTTGACTGCGATGATTACGGAAACGGTACCTACAAGCGTGTCCCCAAGAAATCATTTTACTGGTATAAGGACGTGATTGCCTCAAACGGAGCCTGCCTGTTCGATGAAGAGAATTAGGTTTCAGCAATACTCACGCTTTAATAATTGGGAAAGGGTGATTTAGTGGAAGACCGCTTCTATGAAATTTACAAGATGCTTTTAGACGGATATCAGACCGCTCAGACCCTTTCCGCAAAACTGGGGCTCAGCAGTAAAACAATTCGGAATTATATTAAGGAACTGGACGAGCTTTTATCCGGGCATGGAGCTTTTGTGAAAAGCAAGGCGGGCACGGGATTCAAGGTGATAACCGAGGATCAGGCATTGCTTGATACGTTTATTCGGGAAACAGGAATGGATTTTTTTAATAACAGCAGTATTCCTAATACATCAAAAAAGCGGATCCGGTATCTGCTGCAGTACCTCCTCGGCACCGATGAATATGTGCGGATGGATGATTTGTGCAACACCCTGTATATTTCAAAAAAAACTCTGCGAAATGAGTTGAAGGAGGTTGAAGCTCTGTTAAATGAACACCACCTTAAGCTTGAGCGGCGGCCAAAATATGGAATACGTGCTGTCGGCACAGAATTCAACACCCGGATGTGTCTTGCCAGCTATACCATGCGGGAACAGGCAAGAAATGAGCATCATATCCTTTTATTTGCACATGAACTGGAAGATTTAAAGACAATTATCACCGACTGCCTGAGGGAACAGAACTTTGATATGTCAAATACTGCCCTCCAAAATCTGACGCTTCATCTCTATATCGCGATGGAGCGCATCAAAAATGGGCACACCATTGAAATGGACAAATCCTTAAAGGAGACCATTTCCAGCTACCGGGAACTGAGCATTGCCAATGTTGTGGCTGTTAAGATTTCAGAAAGCAGCGGGATGGCCTTCCCGGAGGAAGAGGTCTATTATCTGGCCATTCATCTGGCCGGAAAAAAGATGATGAATGATGACAGGGAAACGCTCGACAATATTGTAATCAACCAGGAAATAATGGATATCATTACGGATATGTTTGAAGTGGTCGGCAATGCTTTCCAGCTTGATTTTAAAAATGATCTGGAGCTTCGTATGTCACTTGGCCGCCACATTGTTCCGCTGATCACACGGATTCAGTGTAATATAAACCTGAGAAATCCTCTGCTGAAGGATATTAAGAAAAACTTTCCGCTTGCCTATACCATCGCGGCAACCGCCTGTACCGTGTTCACCGAGCGGTATGGCAAAACCCTGAAGGAGGATGAAATCGGCTATATCGCCCTTGCCTTTGCTCTTTCTCTGGAACATATGCATGGCGATGAGACAAAATTGAACATTCTGTTGGTCTGCGCTTCCGGGATGGGCAGTGCCCAGCTTTTAAAATACCGATATCAGAAGGTTTTTGAAGGCTATATCGGGATGATTACGACATGCGATGTCAACCAGGTTCAAACCATGGACTTCGCTCATATTGACTACATATTTACAACCGTTCCAATCCGGGTAAAGGTTCCGGTTCCGATTCTGGAGGTATCATATTTCATTGAAGACGCGGATATCGATGGGATCAAATTGATCCTGAGTAAGGGCTCGCACTATGATATGGAACTGCATTACAAAAGAGAACTCTTTTTTCCCTCTCTCGCACTTTCCACCAAGCACGAGGTACTGCTCTTTCTGAGTCAGCAAGTTATGAACTATACCGGACTGGGAATGGAATTTTACGAATCGGTTCTGCAGCGGGAAAAGCTGGCACAAACTGAGTTTGGAAACATGGTGGCAATGCCCCACCCCTACCTGGCCATGGGGCATGAGACGATTGTCAGCGTAGCGGTTTTACAGGAGCCGATTTTGTGGGGTCAAGGCAAAATACAGGTGGTTTTTTTAATTTCCTTTGGCCGGCAAAAGAAAAAAGATCTTGAGAACTTTTACCAGATAACATCACAGTATCTGCTTAGTAAGAATTATATCCATGACTTGATTCAGAACCGGGATTTTGACCAGATGATTGCCCGGTTTGAAGAGATTGAAAAGGATGCCGCCAATTGACTTTTACAGCGGCAGGCAGACGGATAAAAGACCGATCACCTGCGGAAATACCGTACTCACCATCAACAGGCGGATCACATGCAAAACAATTAAATCCGGGCTTTGTACACCCATGTCTATCGACAGCAGCGCCATGAATTACGAGACAGCGCATCTCCAGTACCGACTGTATGCCGATGGAGCTGCCGATATATGCACCTGAAAACAGCTGCGCCAGGCACTTGCTCCATGGCGGCAAATAGTATTTGTTCCAAATCAGCTTTAACAGCATTACTCCAATAAGAGAGAAAAGCAATGTCCCGGCGGGTACGCCCAAATAACGGCCGGTCAGGCCGCACACGGCAGCAGTCCCCATCGTGATTATGAAGACAGGCAGTGATTTAACCTGATCGGCAGTGATTCGTACCGGCACCGATGTGAAGGCTGTATGGGAAACTTCATTACAGCAGCAGCAGGTAATCATTCCGGGAAAGACACCAATTCCCATTATCATCCTGACGAACTGCATTACCACAACTTTAGATGCATCTGCTCCCATGTCGGCGGCAATCAGCGGTACGTCGCTCATTCCGCCGGGGACGGCGCCAAACAACACAGTCATTAGATCCAGTGGACTGACAAGACATATGAGAAGACCCAGCACGATATTCATGATAAGGTAACCGATGATCAGGAGCAATGCCCTTATCATAATCTCCCGAAAACGCATAAGGTCGCTGCGCTCAATCGTCAGGCCGATAAAAGCGCCGGCGATAATCTGGGCAAGCAGCTTTGCGTTGGATGACATATAGGCGGCATCAAAGGCGATATTCAGAAACGCTGCTGCCGCCACCGCACCGACAAGCATAAAGCCCGGAATTTTTAATTTTTTAAATAGCAGGCCACCTAAAAAGCAGCACGCCAAAGTCAGTATAAAATAGATGATATCCATTTTCCCCTCCCGTGCTTTTTAGTTTATCATGGATCCTGCATTTGAACAACTATAAATAAATGACGCAGAGGAGGATCTGCCTGTTTCGCAAACCCTCCTCGTAATCCGGACTCTTCTGCTTTATTCTGCCGTCTCTGCCAGATAGTCAACAGCAAACCGTGCCATAACTGCCGTACCTCTTTTTAAAACATCTTCATCTACCGTATATTGTTCCTGATGGTTGGTATAAATAAGTCCCTTTTCCTTGTTGCGGCTGCCGATAAATCCAAAGAGATAGGGGATGTCAGGGCAAAGGTGGGTGAAGTCCTCGCTTCCCATCATGGTTTCTAAATGACCGATGCCCTCTTCTCCATACAACTTCACCACTGCGTCATGGGCAATGCGGTTTAATTGCGGATCTTTATTAATAACCGGAATGGTCATATAGCGGTAATCAACACTTCCCCTGGCGCCAAAGGCCGCGGCCGTATTTTCCACGATCTGTTTTATCACACGTTCAGCCTCTTTATCATTGGCGAACGTGCGGACAGTTCCTTCCATGGTAACATGATTTGGAATAATATTAAACCGCGTCCCCCCATGGATCTCGCCGATTGTTACCACCAGCGGATTCAGCGGATCGTTGATCCGGGAAACATACTGCTGGATGTTATTAATCACAGCGGCTGCCGCAGTAATGGCATCGACCCCCAGATTCGGTGCCGAGCCATGGGCGGACACGCCTTCAATCGTAATGGTGAACAGATCACATCCGGCCATCCGGTTACCGGGCGTCACATCAATAAACGGAGCATCAAAATTACCCCAGATATGGGCACCGTAAATCGCATCCACGCCATCCATGGCATGTTCCTTTACCATCCATTTGGCACCCATGGCAATCTCCTCGGCCGGCTGAATAATAAGCCTGACATCGCCGCCGAGTTCATCCCTGACTTCATTAAGAATCCGGGCCGCTCCCAAAAGCATAGCCATGTGGGCATCGTGGCCGCAGCCATGCATCTTGCCGCCGGCTGCCGCAAAGGGCAGATCGGTTGCCTCGACAATATTGAGGGCGTCGGTATCCGTCCGTAAAGCAATCGTCCGGCCAGGCTTGCTGCCATGGATGGTGGCAATCATGCCATAGCATTCTTTCATCTCCCGGATATCCGTAATACCCATCTCTTCCAGATCCCGGCGAAGCTGTGCACGGGTTTCTTTCTCTTCACCAGATAACTCCGGATGTTCATGATAGTGACGTCTGCGGCTTATTATATATGGTTCATACTTCTCGGCTAAAGCTTTAATATCCATTTACAGCACTTCCTTTCATAATTGAAAATTGAATGTTAAGTTAAAACATCTTGACAAAAAATCCGGCAATAACAACTGATGTAATTGTAACTGTAACAAAACCGCCTACGATCATTGATGGGAACATCTTGCTCATCAGATAGTCTTTCTCTTTTGGTGTTGAGGCCATTGCATTACAGGTAGACTCTGTGATGATTGCATCACACGGGAAACCATATAATGCGGTCAGTCCGTTAGCAAATGCCAGCGGAAATGATGTCTTAAGAACCTTTGCAACAATGAAGCTCGCAACTGCCATACCGACAACACCGATTACGATCAAAACCACCATCGGAAAAATAATGCTTCCCAGCATCTGCGGGGTACAGTCCTTTAAGCCGTCAAATATGTACATCATAAGCGCAAACATAATGATACCGTAAGAATTTGCCCGGTTTAGCAGGCTGGTTTCCAGAAAGCCGATGGTCGTAAAAAATACTCCCAGCACCAACGCCCAAATCGCCCCACTGAGCCCTGTAAACGTTCCTAGTTGTGTTGCAAACCATCCCACCAGCGCCAATTTACCAAGCATCACAATCGGAGAATTGAATTTTTCCGGCAGCGGCGGCAGCAGTTTTTTGGTGGTCTGTTCGGACTTACCGGAAATATTTGCCATAGCGGCTCTGTCGGCCTCGGTAAGCTGTGCTTTGCCGGATCTGAAATCCTTAAGCAGCCGTTTCCCCTCGAACTGCAGACAGACAGCCGTAATCGGATAGCCGGCAAAACCCTGAATACAGTACATGGCAATTGCAAATATCGCCGCTCGTTCCAATCCCGCTTCCATCGCGGCATCCCGCATCATGGTCGCTGCCACAATGCCGCCGGTCAATGGCGGCAGGCCGGCAATTACCAGTTCTCTTTCAATCAGTGCAGGGGCAATCAGCAATGATAACCCACACATACCGGCCAGACCAACCAGGCAGATCACAATTGTCTTCCACTGTTCCGCCAGCTGTTTCAGGCTGATTACTGTCCCCATATGAGTAATCAGCAGATAGATGCCGATGGTACTGCCAAATGGAATCAGCATGGAGTCACTGACCAGATTCGCCGGCAATACCGTCCAATAGCCGATTAAAATAACTACAGCAGTTACAAAGACTGATGGAATCCAGGCTTTTGATAACGTAGATACCACCTCGCCGATAATAAATACCAGCGCACAGATAACAAATGCTAGTGCAAAATTATACATAACCCTACCTCTTCTTTCAGAGCTTTACATACATATCAGCCATCGCTACTGATCTTATATAAACCCCCTTTTAAGTAAAAATTTGGAAAAAGTTCCATCTGATAATTATAGCACTGCATTAAAATTTATACAAGCGGAACTCAATTTTCTGGTCGACCGTTAAATTATGAATTAAAAGACTGGTTATATAAGTGATTAATTCACTCATATAATCAGCTCTTTTGACTAATCTTCTTTCTCCGAAAAGCCATCGGAGTCTCTCCATAATACTTTTTAAAGCACCGCAGAAAGCTCTGGACATTGTTATAACCTAGCTGTTCTGCGATATCTTTAACCTTCAGTGCCGGTGTCTGAAGAACTAACCCCTTTGCTTTCTGCATCCTGACGTAAGTAATATACTTAAGCACCGTATGTCCCGTCTCATCTTTAAATATGATACTCAGATAACCGGAAGACAAAAAAACTGCGTTCGCCACATCATCCAGTGATAAATCCCTCATATAATTCTCTGCAATAAAGGAAATTGCCTTTTCCACTTTAGAAGAGTATGCCTTCTCCTGCCGACAAAAATTAGCTGCACAGACGCTTACAATCTCCTCCGACAGACTTACAAGATCCTGAATGCTGTCCACTCCGAATACGGATTTAAATATATCCTTTTCATTCACTCCCTTCGGCAGCCTGCCACCCATATCAAGAACATTTCGTACCAGGTTGTTGCATATTTGAAAATATACAAATCTGGTGTATTGGATATCCCTGGCCGTATTACTCAAATTCTTTGTAAGCGCGTGAAGCGTTTCCAGTGCTTCCTCTCGCCTTCCTTCCGTAACATAACGGGTAAGCCAGTTTTCCATCTCTTTGCTGTAATACTCATTCTTATATTCTGTTATTGGATCATCCTCATAGATAAATGCATTCTTACCCATAAAAAATGTACGTTCCATCCTCCCCAGTGTCTCCGTATAAACCAGATTCATATTTTCTCTGTTTTTAAATCCACGGCTGACACAGCAGGTAAACATAAATCCTTTATCCGTTTCCAGACGTTCCTTCACCCCGCTGATTTTATCCAGAAATTTCTCATAGCTTAAATGCGTATTGAAGATACCCACCGATCGTGTGGATGTAAGACCTGCAATAAAACCATCTATTTCAGCTTCTTCCTGAATCAGTTTATTAAACTCTGCAATAATTCCTAAAGATTCCTCTCCGTTCCCGCACTCTGTAACTACCAGGGCATTCATCTCGAAGTCCATAGTTTGATTCATCAGCCGTTTCAAATATTCAAAACGTTCTTCATCAAAACACTCCATCACCAGTTTTCCTATGGAATCCCGGATAACAGAAGGAAGAGCATAATCCTTATCGTTCTGAAGTTCATTTACCACATCTTCAATAAGGCTGTATTCATTGGTCACCGGCTTCACCTGACTGTTTTCCGCCAGCCCCTGAAGTTTATGCCCCAGCTGTTTCAGTGGCTTATATACATACAGGGAATAGAGATAGATAATAACACTGGCTATGGCAATCATCAAGACACTGACTATAATAATCATCCGGGTCACGTGGCCTGCTTCCTTGGACAGATACGTATAATCCTGCACTGCGGCCAGCGATATATCAGATACCGATGATTTGTGTTTATACAGCACCAATTTCTGACCGTCCAGCTCAAGCTTCTCACTTTTTCCCACCTGCTCTTTTAAGTTTTCACTGATAAGCGAACCAATCTCGTCCACCCCATCCACAGATAAAACATCACCGTCATCAGTAAGCAGATAACTTTTCACCATCTCTGTCTCATTGCCGATCAGCAGATTAGCGGTAAAGGCTTCTTCATTTAAGGTCAGAATAATATAAACATCCTTTTCTCCACGTACCGGTTCAAATATCTTGACAAATTCAAGCGTTTTCCCTTCTTCACCATTTGTAACCACGAAGGAATTCTGATTATGATACCGGTCATAGAATCCGCACTCCTCTATCAATACCTTGGTCTTTTCATTGATTACAATTCCTCGCTTTACATCAATAAGCCTGATTCCTCCTATCAAGCTGTTGTTGGAACAGATATTCTGGAAATGCCTGATCATTTTAAGAATCATGGTAGGCTTTTCGTAATAAGATTCATTCGTCATCAAAAACTTAAATACATTCTCTTCTCCAATAATCACATTTACGGTTTCTTCCAACTGCTTAATACGCCCATCCAGAGCCGCACTTTTTTCAGCAATCATTTCTTCATTAAATGATGTCATATTCTTCAATATCATTCTGGAACTGTACGTACTGCAGATAAAAGAAATCAGGCATATAAAAACAACGGTAATAAAAATATTAACCAGATACAGCTTATAAAAATTTACACTTTTAGATGATAATCTTTTTTTATTCATTTCCTTTCCCCCAATATGTATAACTATATCAGAATGAAATGCAAAAAGCAATTATCCCATTATCAGGCACCATCTCCACCTTTATAGCTTCCACCCCTGGTGCCAAATTATAAATCCGCTCGGATTTGTAGGGAAGATAGAAAACTCCATTCTCAACATTTACGCACACCCTGGAAGCCCGCTTCTCTATTGTCATTCCAGACTCATCCCATACCGCATTATCTGTACGTCCGGATATCATCGGCAGAATAAATCTAGCATTCTGATTCACATATATCCGCACACTTACACAATTGTGTTCAAAGCGGTATTCCGCATGATACGCTCCCTGTCCTTCTTCCGGACAGTTCTGATTGATATCCATCAACATTCCCTTAACTGTGATTACTGTTCCAGCCCCTGTCTCCGAAAAGATCATTTCAAATCTGTCATCGTATAAACTGCTGTATACAGTTCTACCATCAGAAGCCGTGCTTTCCAGTCTTGGTGTGACACACTCATGGCGGCTAAAACGCGGAAGCTGCATATTATTAGCTTCTCTCATTATATACCGACTCATCCCTCCGCATAAAACCAGGCCTGCTGTCTCATGCCACAGCAGCGTTAATGTACCGCCGCATGCATGCCCGCCTTTTAAATTCACATACTCCCAGTCATATCCCGTAAATGTAGCAGTATATTCCCGTCCCGGTATCAAATACGTATCTGTTTCCGTAATATAAGCCGTATTTTCAAGCCGCATCCGGGGCATCCGATCTTTCTCCTCCCCCTTCTTATCAAGCTGTCTCCGCTTCTTTAGCAATCCTTCAAGCCCTCTGTCCAGAATTCCAGCCAACACTTTCGCATGGCTGAAAGCATGGTGAACGCAGGCATACTCACCAATTTCATGCGTATGAAGCCCTCCATATAAACAGCCGTCATGAGTACATGCTGCCAAAAGCTTAAGATTCTTATAGGCACCTGCTGCAAAATCAGGTTCTCCGTCTGCTGCAAGAAGATATCCTAGTGTACAGCCATCAGAAGTGCGGCTGCCCCAATAGGTCCATTTATAATTTCTGGTCCCAAAGCTGTTGTCAATTCCTCCGTCATCCAACATAAATAAAAGGTGACGTGTTAAGGCTTTTTTTCCAATTTCTTTCAATTCTTCATCACCGGACGCATAAGCATACTGAATAAAGGCAGGAAGCGATTCTTCTAAATTATAACCGATATCAACCGGACGGCATCCGCGTCTGCTGCTGCCACTGACAGGACGCCCTTCTCCAAAGAGAATCCCGTTATCCGATATATTTTCGACTGCCATCCGAACCAGTTTTCTTCCGCGGGAAGCATACCGCTCCTCTCCCAACAGTTCACTGCATAGCAGCATGGCAAGGCTGTTGGCAATCCTGTAGTTAATGTTGCACACTTCAAATTCTTTAAAATTACAGAGAAAATCTGCGGCTCCGTCAATTCTTTGCCTCCATCTTTCATAAGTAACCGAATCCAGCAAATGGCCGTGAAAAGTGAGGGCTTCGGTCAGCTGAATCACACTGAATACCGTAGTCCCCTTCCAGTCAGAATTCGTGTCATTAACGTAAGAGCCATCTTCCCTGGATACCGTATTCTCCGCCCATTCAAAAAGCATTTTAGCTGCTTCCAGATAGCGGTTGTCCCCATCAGCATCTGCCAGATACATAAAAGGATAAATTGCATCAAAGCATCTGCCATGGATCCTCGCACAGGCAGGACACAGGATCCCACCTCGCAGCGCAGGGTTATCCACAGAAGTAACCTGAAACACCAACAATTTTTCACACCACACCCTTAACAAATCCCCGCAAAAACTCATATCTCGCCTCATTTCTCCTTATATTCCCTGCATTTTCCATTATACCTGATCCAGAAAGTATTATTTTCCCTATCATATTCGGGACAATTTTCCCAAGATAACTCTGCCTCTGAACGGGATTTTACCCCCAGAACAGCACATGAGAGCCACATTTCCCCTGCCGGAATATTACCGGTCAATGTCGGAATATTGGTTCTCGAATACATAAGATTGGTATTCGGATGGGCTAAAATCACCGTTCCTGTCCTGACTCCTTCCAGATTCACAATACCTGTACTTGCCCATGGGAAGAATGCCTTCGCACTGCCGTCATCAGATAATATCTCATACTGCACCGGCCCATCTTCGTAAAAATCACAATTTACCGCATAAGCACCCTCACCTGATGCCAGATTCCTGTTCGTCTTAATCTTATGTACTCTCACATGCCAAGAGCCGCAGGGAATCAACCAGGTCTCAATCCGCACATTCTCCCACGGTCTCCATACACTGTATACCGCCTCTTCACTCACCTTTACAAACTCACATTTTCTTCTCACCCGGTAGAGATTATCGCCTTCTTCACACAATGCCAGCATGGAATCATAAGCCCCCTGGTCAAGACCGTATTCCCCACCCGGAACGCTGAAGCCAAATACATTGGAATAGGCAAACTTTTCGTATTTTGCAGCCATAAAGCTGGGTTCAAAACGGGCATACTGCCCTGATGTCAGTGCCTGGATATGACCTCCCTGTTCAGTTCTTGAAAATATCATAAACGGCTGTTTCTGTACTGAAACAGACTTTAGTTCAGGCAGCTCCTGTTCCTCTGCTCTCCAGAATGGGTGATCGGCCGGAAGAGCCAGAACCAGAAATGCTTTCATCGCCCAGGAAGGGGAACCCGGAGCATTATAAAACTCCGCCATTTTGAGATTGGGATAACGGTATCCGATGGTTAAAAGGTCCTCTCTGTCAAAGATCGGCTGCTTCAGCCACCACCGAATATTGCGCAATACAATTCCCTTTATGATCCCCCACGGCAAAGCTTCCACACCAGCATAAGCCAGCCCGCTCCAAAATGCACATGCTGCAAAACGATAGGTCAGACTTCTTCCATAAGGAAGAGCATCCCCATCTTTAGCAAACCAGTATATAAAATCTTTTGCGAAGTACGCTGCTCTCTGCCTGTATATCTCTGCACGCTGCGGATCTACGTCTCCCATAATTACCGAATAAGTCAATCCGTAAAAATGCATGGCAAAAGCCACATAATAATCTCTCTGAAGTGTAGGCCCATCTGAATACCAGCCATCTGATAGATAGCTTTCTTCTATTTTATCAAGCGCAGCTTCCATAATTTCCTGGCTGTACGGAGCATTCACCTTTTTAAGTCCCATATTTACCATAACAGGAAACAAAACCCAGTTATTTGATGCCAATTCCGCATCATTGATCTGGAAGAGCCACTTAGCAAGATTTTCTTTTTCTTGATGATTTAACGGTTCCCACACATGCTCCGGAACCATGGCCAGAGCCAGCCCCAGGGTTGTCATTTCTACAATTTTCTGATCTTTTCCTTTTAGATCCCCCCAGTATTCCTTCGAGTTCGGGTCTGTGCCATTGATAATCCCGCATCTATATACTTCCCAGAGACCTGTATCCCGCCCTTTTGCATCTCCTGCGCTAAAAGGGACAAGCCCGAACAGAGGTCTTAAAAATCCCTCTGCCCAGGCTGTCTTATGCGGATATTTAGTTCCACTTTCCCCGGCATTCAACCAGGCCTTCTGCGGACTTAATTTTTTTACAGCGCAGGATATCATATATTCCGCAAGTCCCTGTAAATCGTCTCTGCTAACCAACGGATTATTTCTAAACTCCTGCATGTTTTTTCTCCTGTTTTACTTATTTTTCCCTATTGACATAAATTGGTGAAATATAGGCCCACTGGCGATTTTTCTGTGATACTTCCATATGGTATACATCACAGTCGTTTTCCGGTGTACTGTCCTCCAGTTCAAAATCAAATACATACTGTGATTCCGGAACTGCCTTAAAGATCTTAAATGCCTGTGAATGATAGTATTCCATATGACTGGTAAATCCATATTTCAACAGTTCACCCACCGTTACTGTATAAGTCTTATGATTTATTTCAAAAGTAATAACAGTATCCAGGCCTCCCTGTACCTTTATAACTACTGAGGATGTAGCCGGATGAAGGGGTGACTTATTACCAACTGTATCGCATCTCCAGACAAACTCATTCTCACTCTTCCATTCAGAAAAGGTCTCAATGTCATTGATATTATCTGCATCATATGTCTCATCCTTCGAAGGGGCAAGCACGCTTCTACCCCTGAAATACGTATGGCAGTCCACAATGGTTCCTCCCTCTGTCCGGATACTTCCATTCCATCGGTACAACGTCGTATTGCCCCATCCCATTTCCACGCGGATTTTATAGCATCCTTCTTTATTCACTTCCTGGAACATCTCACCATTTATGATGTGGTACGGTTTTAAGTTCTTATATACAATGATCTTGTCCAGAACACCTTCTGTCTCAACGTGTGCGGCAATCTTCTTATGATCTGCCGTGATTTCACTGCCCATATACGAGTCATTCACCTTAAAATCGCACAGAATCCGGTCTCCCGTCAGGGCATAAGTTCTTCTTGACTTAATCGCTTCCCATATACTCTCCCTTGTTTTCTCTTCCGCAAGTACCGCCGCGATTCCATCTCCGTATGATCCCGGGAATCCGGCATGATGATCTGTAGATGCCACAAAGCCGAATTTATGTCCCTGGCGCAGTCCCTCATCTACCATATTTCTGGTATCTCTCGGTCCCATGTTATGGTAATACGGGTAATCTGCATCCTCGCT
>Ga0153999_1000249_pt1 | contig 26156 bp, 27 predicted proteins | sample TSNC083MetaG_FD_104675 | JGI IMG/M metagenome (GOLD analysis project Ga0153999, IMG submission 104675) | Attine ant fungus gardens microbial communities from North Carolina, USA - TSNC083 MetaG | ecosystem: Host-associated > Fungi > Mycelium > Unclassified | place: USA: North Carolina, Lumber... | reverse complement strand
TAAATTGATAAGAAATAGTGAAAAGTTATAGATTTACGATTAGAACTGATATTTTTAATTATTAATTATTATTGAAAAATCTTGTTAACTTTAAAAATTCTCTTATTTTATTTATTAATAAAATAAATATTTTTATTAAACCAAGGACCAAAACTAGTCTTACATAAAAATATTTTTAAAATTAGTCTATATCTATTTGATATATAGTAAATAAAAATAAGGAGATAAACAATGTTTACCATTGAAACTCTCGCACGCTTTCAGTTTGCGATGACGACAATCTTCCACTTTTTCTTTGTACCACTTTCTGTCGGAATGGTTCTCATGACAGCGATCATGGAAACTATCTATGTGAAAACTGGTGATGAAAAATGGAAAAAACGGACGAAATTTTTTGGATCAATTATGCTCTTATCCTTTGCAGTAGGGGTCGTAACTGGTATTATCCAAGAATTTCAATTTGGAATGAACTGGTCAGATTATTCTCGCTATGTTGGTGATATATTTGGCGCACCTTTAGCCGTTGAGGCCTTACTTGCCTTCTTCTTGGAATCTACATTCCTTGGAGTATGGATGTTTGGTTGGGATAAATTGGGTAAGAAATTGCACAATGCAACACTTTGGATTGTATTTGTTGGGACCTTCTTATCATCTTTATGGATTTTAGCGGCAAACTCATGGATGCAAAATCCAGTGGGATATGAAGTTAAAGGTGGACGAGCAACATTAATAAGTTTCTCTGCCCTTTTGACAAATCCTCAAACTATTTTGGAATTTAGCCACGTGGCAACAGGTTTCCTTGTAACTGGTGGTTTTGTGGTTGCTGGTATTTCAGCTTATCAAATTCTTAAAAATCGTGAAATTGATATGTTTAAACCAGTTTTACGTTTAGGGCTTTTAGTAGCTCTAATCGGTGCAGTTGGTAACTTTGTTGCTGGTGACCAACAAATGATTGAAGTTAAAAACTCTCAACCTATGAAATTTGCTGCAACTGAAGGGGTTTATGAAACAACACCTGACCCTGCGGCTTGGGATATGGTTGCCTTCTTTAATGAAGCTGACCACAAAGAAGTATTTGGAATTCAAATTCCTTATATGCTTTCAATTCTGACTTATCACCGTCCAAGCGGTTCGGTTGAAGGGATGAATGAAATTAACGCTCAACTTCAAAAGAAATATCCTGATGTAGCTAAAGAAATTGGCGGAAATTTCTTCCCACCAGTAACGGTTCTCTTCTGGACTTTCCGGATTATGGCCGGTCTATCAATGTTAATGATTTTACTTTCTGCTCTGGGGCTATTTTGGACTAGAAAGAAAAAACCAAGTCTATATGAAAATAAATTTGGCTTACAAGTTTATCGTTGGATGCTATTTGCACCTTTCCTTGCGATTACCTCAGGTTGGTTAGTTACTGAACTTGGTCGTTATCCTTGGACCGTTTATGGTTTATTTACAATCAAAGATTCAGTTTCACCAAATGTTTCTGTCGGTTCACTTTTATTCTCAAATATCGTCTATTTCTTCCTGTTCTGTTTCCTTGGTGCTGTGATGGTTTACTTTACGCTTCAAAGAATGAAACAAGGAGTAGAAGGAGCTGAAACAGCTTATGTTTCTTTAGATTCATTTAGTCAAGAAAATTTTGCTCCTTCATCAAAAGAAGATAGTGAAATTCAAAAAGAAACTGATGAGAAAGGGGTGGATAAATAATGACTGGATTACAACTTTTTTGGTTTATTATTGTTGGAGTATTATTTAGTGGCTTTTTCTTCCTCGAAGGTTTTGACTATGGTGTAGGAATGAGTGCAATCACAATTGCCAAGGACAAACGTGAGGTTGAACAAGCTATCGGATCAATTGGCCCAGTTTGGGATTTGAATGAAGTTTGGTTATTAACTGCCGGTGGGGCAATGTTTGCTTCATTCCCTTATTGGTATGCTTCATTGTTCTCTGGTTTCTATCTTATTCTATTTTTGATTTTAGTAGGTTTGATTTTCCGGGGAGTAACATTTGAATTTCGTCATCACTCACATACGGAAAAAGGAAAAATGCTCTGGACAAAAGTTTTGGGCGTTGCAAGTTTTGCTATTCCATTTCTCTTTGGATTGATGTTTACAAGTATGATTCAAGGCGTTCCAATGGATGCTAAAGGAAATGTGACTGCTACTTTTACTACTTACGTTAACTTTTTGTCAGTCGTTGGTGGTGTTGCTGTAATGCTCTTAGCTTGGCTTCATGGCTTAAATTATTTAGCTTTGAAAACAGAGGGAGCTTTGCGTGAGAGAGCTGCAAAGATAGCTAATATCCTCTATTTTGTTCTTTATGCTGGTGAAGTTGTATTTGCTGTATTGCTAGCTATTTTCACTGATTTCTTTGAAAAACATTTTATTGGAACTTTAGTTTTACTTGCTTTGATTGTTATTCTAACTCTTGTGGCACATTTATCTGTTCGTGCAGGAAAAGAAATGTCTGCTTTCTTGGCTTCAGGTTTGACTTTCATTGCCCTTGTTGCATTGATTTTCCAAGGGATTTTCCCACGTGTAATGATTGCAACTAACCCTGCTCACAGTATTTTGATTAAAAATGCTAGTTCAACAGGCTATACTTTGAAAACAATGACGATCATTACTCTGGTTATCTTACCATTTGTACTCATCTATATGGGCTGGACCTATTTCATTTTCAGAAAAAGAATTAAAAAATAAAACATGAAAATAACTGGTTGAACCAGTTATTTTCAGATTAGTTTGTAAATTGATATAATTAATTAAGACAACTACATATTATGGTCAGGAAAATTTTTTCTGACCTAAATTTTTTAGAAAGGAACTGAGGAATTTTATTTTACTGACAGAAATTCTATGAGCAGATTTTAGAAACTGCCGACCTTGCTGATAAGTTCTGTCAGTTGAATGCTCCCAGAGGAAGTCATTCAATCGGTAAATGAAGGAACTGTCAGCTTTGTTGGTAAGTTCTATCAGTAAAATATTATCTCATCAGTAACTTTAAACATGATTGATAAATCTCTTTTTGAACTGCCAGGTGTAAGAAGAATGTTTCCGATATTGGGGATTCTGGCAGTTTTTCAATTCATTGCAATTGCCGGTCAAGCTTTATTTCTAGCTACTGCGATTACTAAGCTTTGGCAAGGACAATTATTTTCTCATACCATTCCTTGGGTTTTGGGCTTTTTTGCTTGCTTTTTGAGCCGTGAAATTATTAATTTTGGTCGTTCAAAGGCTCTGGATAAACTTGCTTACCAATTAGCAACAAAATTGCGGGGGGATATGTTGGATAAATTTTTCCGACTTGGTCCAGTTGCTATTGCTAATTTAGGTTCGGGCTCAGCTGCAACAACAGTAATCACAGGAATTGATCAGGTTGAAAATTATATTAAATTGGTCCTATCCAAAGTCTTAAATATGATGATCATCCCAATGTTAATTTTGATTCCAGTGTATTTTCTTGATTGGCAAAGTGGAATTGTGTTAACTTTGACATTTCCTTTTGCAATTATTTTTATGATTCTATTGGGATACGCAGCACAAGGACGTGCTGAACGTCAATATAAAACTTTCCAATATTTATCAAATCACTTTTTAGATTCATTGCGTGGAATTTCTACATTGAAATATTTTGGATTGTCTAAAGATTACTCAAATTCAATTTATAAAACTTCTGAAGACTTTCGTAAAGAAACGATGGGCGCATTGAGAATCGCTATGCTTTCAACCTTTGCCCTTGATTTTTTTGCAAGTCTTTCGGTTGCTGTTGTCGCACTTTTTTTGGGACTTCGGTTAATGAGCGGTGATATTTTACTTTTTCCAGCTTTAGCGGCTCTAATTTTAGCACCAGAATATTTCCTTCCTCTGCGTGATTTTGCGAGTGATTATCATGCGACGCTTAATGGAAAAAATGCTTTGGCAGCTGTTAATGAAGTTCTTTCAACTGAGGAAAATACTTTGTCAGTACTTACAGAAAAAGTAACTTGGAGTGCAAATTCACAACTTCAACTGACAGAGTTAGGAAAAATTTATGACACAGGGCGTGGAATCTCAAATGTTAATCTGTCAGTAAATGGCTTTAAAAAAATTGCCATTGTCGGAAATTCAGGTTCTGGTAAATCAACATTGCTTTCAATGCTGGCGGGATTTCTAAAACCAACAGCTGGTGAAATTAAACTAAATGAGCAAAGTTTGACTTCTTTAACTGACGAAAACTATCGTCAGTCAGTTCAATTCATTCCACAAAAGACTTATATTTTTGCAGGAACTTTTCGTGAAAATTTAGCTTTTTACGAACCTGATTCTACTGATGACGAAATCAAAGCAGCAGCAAAACTTGCTGGTTTAGAAAGTCTTATCGATGAAATTGGTCTTGATGGACAAATTGGGGCCAGTGGCCGTACAATTTCAGGGGGACAGGCTCAACGTGTTGCATTAGCCAGAGCATTTTTAAGTCATACCCGCAATATTTTGTTTCTTGATGAACCGACAGCTCATCTGGACATTGAAACCGAATTAGAAATTAAAGCAAATATTTTACCTTTACTTGAAAATAAACTTGTTTTCATTGCTACTCATCGTCTTCATTGGCTTTCATCAATGGATTTGGTCATTGTATTAAACGAGGGACAGGTCGCAGGAATTGGAACTCCTGAACAACTATTATCTGAAAATACTTACTATCAAAAATTACTTAGTCAGATGCGTGGGGTTGATGATGACAAAAATTTATTAGACAATGAAACGAGCGAATCAGTAAAGGACCAAGAAGAAAAAGAATCTGAGAGGTCAAACTTTTCGTCAGTAAATGATAAATCTACTGACAGCTCTGTCAGCCAAGCTTCATCAGATAATGGAGGTCAGAAATAATGAAATTAAAAAATATTTTGTTTGGTAATGACTGGATTTCTCCATTTTTGAAAAAAAATCGTTCAGGCTTTATTCTATCTATTTTCTTAGGAACGATTACAATTTCGATGGCGGGACTTTTGATGTTCAGCTCAGGATATGTCATTTCTAAATCAGCAACAAAACCAGAAAATATTTTAATGATTTATGTTCCAGTTCTCTTTGTACGTATTTTTGGGATTGGACGACCAGTGATGCATTATGTCGAAAGATTAACTTCTCATAATTGGATTTTAAAAATCACAAGTCTCTTACGAAAAAAACTCTATTTGCGACTGGAAAAAACGGCCGTTACATTAGCAGATCGTTACCGTTTAGGTGACTTATTGGGTGTTCTTAATGAAGATATTGGAAATCTACAAGACCTCTTTTTGAGAACATTATTTCCAGTTTTAATTGCTGGAAGTTTATCGATTGCTCTAATTATTGCTGGAGGATTTTTCTCACTTTGGTTTGCTTTAGGTTTAGCGCTCTTCTTAGGATTTTTGATTGTTATCTTGCCATTAATTTCTTTGAAATTTACAGTAAAATTAGATGAAGAACTCAAAATTTATCGCAATCAACTTTTTTCTCATTTGACAGATGATATTTTAGGATTACAAGATTGGGTGCTTTCAGGACGAAAAGAAGATTTTCTGACAGCTTATCGAGGTTCTGAATTATCTGCTAGAAAAATTCAAGCCAAACTATTAGCTTTCGGACGTAGAAGAAATTTATTTTTACAAGTTGTCTATGGCGCATTAGTGATCTATTTGATGATTTGGTCTTCTGGTGCCTTAAGATTGGGAGACGCGCCTAATTATATTGCGGCAGTTAGTCTCGCTGCCTTCCCTTTATTTGATGCTTTTTCTCCTTTGTCTGATGCGGTGGTTGAAACGCAACGTTATGGCGATTCAATCAATCGTTTAAATGACTTACCAGACCAAGATGAAGAAGTAAGGACTGAGGAAATTGTTTCTACAGATTTAGTCATCAATAATCTCCAATTTTCATTTGAAGAAAATAAAAAAATCTTTGATAATTTTAATTTAGAAGTTAAACAAGGAGAACATATCGCTCTATTGGGACGTTCAGGCGTGGGTAAATCAACACTTGCCGGATTAATCAGAGGAGATTTAGTTCCCCAAAGTGGAAGTATTCAATTTTCTGGTGTTGAGCCATCTAAAGCTAAAAATGTTGAAGAAAAAATTGGTGTCATTAATCAATCCCCTTATCTTTTTGCGACAAGCCTTCGTTCTAATTTGACTTTGGCGAAACTCAATGCCAGTGATGCTGAAATTTGGGAAGCTCTTGAATTAGTTGGCCTCCGTAAAATGGTTGAATCATTACCTCAAAAACTTCTGACACCAGTAGATGAAGCGGGAGAACGATTCTCTGGTGGAGAACGTCAACGCTTAGCCTTGGCACGGGTTCTTTTATCAGATGTTGATGTTGTAATTCTTGACGAACCAACTGTATCACTTGACCCAATCACAGAAAATCAACTCTTAAGTCTCTTTTTTGAACGGCTCCGTGATAAATCAATTATTTTTATTACTCATCATTTATTAGGTGTTCATCATATGGACCGAGTTCTATTTTTAGAAAATGGCTCGATTAAATTTGATGGAAAACCCGAGTCATTACTGGAGAATAACCCAACATTTAAAGAACTTTATCAACTTGATTTAGGAAATGAATAATATAAAAAATCAGTCTATGGGCTGATTTTTTTAATTTAGTTAGTTTTTGTGTTGACAAAACTAATTAAATGTTTTATAATCTTTTTTGTTAGGTAAATAAAAAATAAACTAACTAATTAATTTAAACTTTTCAAGAAATTAAAAGATAGTAAAGGAGAACCAATGATTAAGATGATAAAAATAATAATTCAAAAATTGAATTGGTTCATCAGACTTATTGAAGGCCCAGATGAACGACTAATCTATGCTTTTGATGACGAATTACAAAGAATTTGATATAAGGAGAATACATAATGTCAGAACAAACAAACAACTTATTGAATCTATTTTCAAAACTATTGCACAATCCAAACATCCTTTTTGCTTTAAGAGCAGATGGGATTTCAAAACAAATGAAAAATCGCGGTAACCGCAATGGAGCTCAAGGTTTACTCGTTGAATTATGGAATAAAGATGGTCTAACCAATGCAGAAATTGCCGAACTTCTTGATATTAAACCTTCAAGTGTAACAGCTCAGGTTAAACAATTAGAAGAAGCGGAAATGGTTATTCGTAAACAAGATGAGAATGATAAACGTGTCAGCCGCATTTTCTTGACTGATAAAGGTCGTGAAGCTCAAGAAACACGTGATACAATGCATAATGATATTTCAGAAACAATTTTTGGCAATCTAACAGATGAAGAACAAGAACAATTAGCCTTTCTAATGGAAAAATTAGTAGAAAATAACGACGCACGTAATGATCAAGATTTCCAACGAATGGCACAATTTTTCGGAAATCCATTTATGGAAAATATGATGAATGCTCATGACCGTCATGCATTTGGGAATCACATGCGCCGTGAAATGCAAAATTGGCAACGTGAAATGCGTCGTTCATCTCAAGAAATGAAACGTGGACAAAATCGTATGCGTCGTGACGAACGCTCACAAGCTCCGTTTGGTGAAGATTGGAAAGCCTTTGGTAAGCAGCTCAAAGATAGCTTTAGAAATAATTTTGGTGGAAGAGATCAAGCCGATTTTAATGAACATTGGGATCACTTTTCAGATGAAATGAAAAATCGTTTTGGTGATTTTGACGGAAACCGTCGTCCAGATTTTGATTCTAAACCAAAGACAGACAAAAATAAAGAACCTAAAAAACCAGAAAACTGGGATGATTTCTAAGGATTGAATAGATAAGGAGCGGAAAATGAGAACACTCATCGCTTACGCTGGTAAGACAGGAAATACTGCCAAGTGCGCTAGAAAGCTAGCGATACATTTAAATCAGGTCACACTTGTGGATTTAAATGCTGAAGTAGTAAATCCTAAAGATTTTGATGCTGTGATTGTTGCCAGCCCTGTTTATAGTCATAAATTTGAACGTTCAGTAGGCAGTTTCTTAAAAAAATATCAAGAAATTTTGCAAACGAAACCTTTTGCGGCATTCGTTACAATGGTTGAATATGATAGTTTTACGAAAGTGATTAAAAAAGAAATCGCCGAACCTTTGCGCAAAAATGCTGTAGCTATCGCAAACTTTGGAGGGGAGGTAAATAATTTGACCCCTTTTAACTGGCACGATAAAATTATTGCAAAATCAATGATAAAGCTTGAGTCTAAAAAACACCCGATTGAGTTTTTACCGGAAGCTGAGAAACAGTTTGTGGCTCAATTAAACAAAGTAGAGTGGATTTAAAATAGCTAAATTTATAGGAGAAGATAATGTCAAAAGAAACCAAAGCTCTTACGATAAACCCTCAGCTTGCAGCTTTTCAAGAAGAACTTCTTAAAAACTATGACAAGGCAAACCTATCAGCAAAAAAGGGACAAATTTTATTTGTTGGCTCATCATTAATGGAGATATTTCCTATTGAGAAGTGGGAGGAAGCTGGAGAAGTTACTTTTTCACACTATATCTACAATCGGGCGGTTAGAGCCACGACGACCTCATTTTTATTAGAACACATAGAGAGTCAAATTTTTAATTTGGAACCCTCAAAAATCTTTATTAATATTGGAACGAATGATATCGGTTTTGAGATTCCAGAAGAAGAGTTTTTGAATAACTATGATCAAATTCTTTCTCAAATAGAAAGTAAATTACCTCAAACGCAAGTTTATGTGATGCGCTACTATCCGATTAATACGGTTGATTTTGGTCAAGACTCAGATGAAAAAACTTTATTTGAAACGAGAAGTAATGAAAAGTTTCAAAAAGCTTCAGATAAAATAAAAAAACTTGCAGATAACCATCATTTTCACTTTATTGATGTTAATGATGGTTTATCTGATGAAAATGGCAATTTGAAAAAAGAATTAACTTTTGATGGAGCGCATCTAAATCCAGCGGGCTATCAACTTGTCTTAGAAAACCTCAAAGTTTATTTGGAAGAATAGAAAATAATTCAAGACGAAAAGTAATTGAAATCATTTCTTTTCGTCTTGAAATTCAATAATTAGAAAAAGGAAGTAAGCAAACAATGGAAAGAGGTCCACAAATGGCCAATCGTATCGAAGGAAAAGCGGTTGACAAAACATCCATTAAACATTTCATCAAATTGATTCGTGCTGCAAAGCCACGTTATCTTTTCTTTATCATTGGGATTCTAGCAGGAATCGTTGGAACACTAATTCAATTACAAGTCCCCAAAATGGTTCAACCACTTGTTAATAGTTTTGGACATGGAGTAAACGGTGGCAAAGTTGCCTTAGTTATCGCTCTTTATATTGGTTCAGCTGCTGTTTCGGCTATTGCAGCAATTGTCCTTGGGATATTTGGTGAATCAGTTGTAAAAAATCTAAGGACGCGTGTCTGGGATAAAATGATTCATCTGCCAGTAAAATATTTTGATGAAGTTAAAACAGGAGAAATGAGTTCTCGTTTAGCCAACGATACCACCCAAGTTAAAAATTTAATTGCAAACAGTATTCCACAAGCTTTTACGTCTATTTTACTTTTGGTTGGTTCAATTGTCTTCATGCTTCAGATGCAATGGCGTTTGACCCTTGCCATGATTATTGCTGTTCCAGTAGTTATGCTCATTATGTTCCCAATTATGACTTTTGGTCAAAAAATTGGGCGAACTAGACAAGATTCTTTAGCAAATTTCCAAGGGATTGCTAGTGAATCATTATCAGAAATTCGCTTGGTAAAATCTTCAAATGCTGAAAAACAAGCCTCTAAAAAAGCAGAAAATGATGTCAATGCCCTTTATAAAATTGGGGTAAAAGAAGCCATCTTTGATGGTTTGATGTCACCAGTTATGATGTTATCAATGATGCTGATGATCTTTGGACTTCTTGCTTACGGAATTTATCTCATCTCAACAGGAGTCATGAGTCTTGGGACTTTGCTTGGAATGATGATGTATTTGATGAACTTAATCGGAGCCGTACCAACTGTGGCAACTTTCTTTACAGAACTTGCTAAAGCTTCAGGATCAACTGGTCGTTTGACCGAATTACTTGATGAAGAACAAGAAGTACTTCATCAAGGAGAAAGTCTTGATTTGGAAGGAAAAACCCTCTCAGCTCGCCATGTTGACTTTGCTTATGATGATTCTGAACAAATTTTACGTGATATCTCTTTTGAAGCTCAACCTAATTCAATTATTGCCTTTGCCGGACCTTCAGGTGGTGGTAAATCAACAATTTTCTCTCTTTTAGAACGTTTTTATCAACCAACGGCAGGAGAAATTACAATTGATGGTCAACCGATTGATAATATTTCTTTGGAAAATTGGCGGAGTCAAATTGGTTTTGTCAGTCAAGATTCAGCAATTATGGCTGGAACCATTCGTGAAAATTTAACTTATGGACTTGAAGGAGACTATACAGATGAAGACCTTTGGCAAGTTCTTGACTTAGCTTTTGCAAGAAGCTTTGTTGAAAATATGCCTGATCAACTTAATACGGAAGTTGGTGAACGAGGTGTGAAAATATCTGGTGGTCAAAGACAACGTTTAGCAATTGCTCGTGCTTTCTTGAGAAATCCAAAAATCCTGATGCTTGATGAAGCAACGGCTAGTTTAGATAGTGAATCAGAATCAATGGTTCAAAAGGCTTTAGATAGTTTGATGAAAGGTCGCACAACGCTCGTAATTGCGCATAGACTTTCAACAATTGTTGATGCGGATAAGATTTACTTCATTGAAAAAGGTCAAATCACAGGGAGTGGCAAACATAATGAACTTGTTGCCACACATCCACTCTATGCTAAGTATGTTTCAGAACAATTGACTGTTGGTCAATAAACTAAAAAGCTCAACGATTTAAGTTGAGCTTTTTTTATTTTGACTTCTTATTGTCGCAATAATCATTTCTCCTGCTGTATAAATGAATACAAAAGGGGGATAGAAGAAAGTGATAATGAAGCTAATGACCATTCCAATCTTCCAAAAAGGATTCCGTAAATAGTGATAAACTTCCATTTGAGCGATTAGTTCAGCCTTTTCTTTAGGATTGTCAGCAATAAAACAATCGGTCATATAACTATATGCAAATCCCCAAATATAAATCATCACGATAAAGAGTAGGGCAGGGGCTTTTGGTGAGTGGATTCCGACATCATGAAAGAAGTCCATTGTGCGTCCAGCCCAAGCAGAAAGTACAGGAAGCATTGATAATGAGAGTACCCAAATCATGCAACTATGATAGATTCGACGAGTGATTTTCTCAGCCTGTGAAAGCATATATTGTTGATTAAACCAAGAAGTTGTAACATAGATAAAACTCAAAAGATAAGCAATCAGATAGACGAGATTATCTTTCAGAAAATCAAGAATTCCACCTGTTTTAGGTAATTCGAATTCTAATAACATAATAGTCATTATTACTGCAATAATTGCATCAATAAAACCGGCTAAACGCCCTTTAGATACCATAAAATCTCCTTTTTATTACCAATTATAACAAAAGTTAATGAAATTTTATAAAAAAAATAAGCATTAAAGCTTATTTTTCTGTATCAGATGAATAGTTTTTATTTTTTGGGAAAAATCGTTTCTTGACAAAGATAAGAATCGCAAGGATGAAAATAATCCCTAAAATCACAACCACAACTGAAGAGTAAGAATCAAGAATTCCAGCAATCATCTCCCAGTTATCACCAAGAGCGGCTCCAAGGCACACTAGAACAATGTTCCAAATAAGTGTTCCCAAGGTTGTTAAAATAAGAAAACTTGGGAGTTTCATTTTAGCAGAACCAGCAGGGATTGAAATTAGACTTCTAATTAAAGGAATGAATCGACAGAAGAAGATTGTTGCATATCCTCTCTTTAAAAACCATTTTTCAGCTTTTGTGATGTCCTCTGGTTTAAGACGAAGTACTTTTCCTAAACGTCCAGAAACTAATTTTTCTAAGCGTTCAACGCTTAAAAGACGACCGACGAAGTAGAGTATCAATGCACCAAGCACAGAACCAATAGTGGCTGCGATAATCATGCCGATAATCCCCAGTTCGCTATAAGTAGTCATGAAACCACCGAAAGTTAAGATTACTTCGGAAGGAATTGGTGGGAAGATGTTCTCAATCATAATGAGAAAGGCAACACCAAAGTAGCCAAATTGGTTCATGACTTGGATAATTATTTCTTGCATTAATACTCCTTTTATTTGTCTATTACTTTAATTCTAACATAAGGCTGGAAGGCCACCAAACAATATAAAGTACAAAAAATAGGCTTTGTCTTTTGGCAAGGTCTATTTTTTGAAATCATAGGTTTACTGACAGAGGCTGTCAGTAGATAAACTTCATCTACAAGTTCTGTCAGTCATTTGAAATTACTGACAGAAGAATTTGTATGTTATTCAGAAGCGAGGGCTTCAATTGTGTTCAAACGTGCTGCACGTCCACTTGGAGCTAAACTTGCGAGGAGAGCAATTAATACAGCAACGATAATCGCAAAGATAATGTGTCCACCAGAAATTTGAACGATACTTGCCCCGTCAAGGAAACTACTTAGAGCTTTATTGATGAGGAATTGTCCGAGGTAGGCAAATCCAATAGCGATAGCGGCTGATGACAGACCAAGAATCAAGCTTTCAGCGGTGAAGAGACGAGAAATATCTTTCTTACGTCCACCGAGTGCGCGGATAACACCAATTTCTTTTGTCCGTTCAGCAACAGACATGTAAGTAGTAACAACAATCATAAAGATTGAGACAATCAAACTGATTCCGGCAATAGCGGCAAGAACATAGCTGACGATATTTGTAACATTAGTGATGACATCGAGGAATGAAGTAACACTATATGTAACAAATGCTTTTGTTCCATCAATTTTCAAGTTTTGAATGTCAGAAGTTGTTGATTTGACATTATCTACTTTATTAACTGTAACTACTGCATAAGTGGCATCACTATCTGCATTAGCAGATTCAAGAGCAGCTTTGACAGTATTGTAAGTGGCAATTAGGCTGCTAGAAGAGCTTGCTGGGCCTTGAGGATTTTTCAAAATACCAGAAACAGTGAATTCTTTTGTAACTTCAACACTTGTTCCAGCAGCTGTTTTAGCTGGAATTTTTAAAGTAATTTTCTTACCAACTAATGATTTATAATCTTTATTTAATTCTTTAGCATCACTAGCATAGATTGCGATTTCGCCATCAGCAGGTTTTGAACCGGCAACGTAATCATCATTGATATTTGATTGAGTCCAAGTATCAAGAGTCATTAAACCAGATTTAGATTTATCACTGACAGTAAGTGTTCCTAAGCCAGAAATTGAATAAGTTGGCTCAACTTTTTTGACGTTATCAACTTTTTTCAATTTTGAAAGATGAGTACTGTCAAGGTTAGTAGCAGCATTTCCAAGTTCTTGTTGCGTTTGTTGGAGTGCTTGCTCATTTCCTAATTTATTATCAGTTGTTGTCCGCTTGAAGATGGTGACCACATTCGGATTGACACTTGAAGTAATGGTGTCATTCATATATTTGGTTGCACCATTTCCTAGTCCTAAGAAAAAGATGACTGAGAACAGACCGATTGCTGTTCCGATTGCAATTAATAAATTAATTTTCCAAGAGTGAGTAAAGTGTTTAAAGGCTGTTCTGAAAGTATCACGATATGACAATGCTTTTGAGTTCATCCGTTGATGTGATTCAACAGGATAGGGTTCTTTTAGACGTTCGTCACCTGTGATTTGTCCATCGGCCAAACGGATAATTCTTGTACCGTAATCAGCAACTTCTTGTGAGTGAGTAACGACGATTACTGTCTTACCAGATTGAGCAATTTGACGTAAGAGTGCTAAAACTTCTTTCGTGTTTTGTGAGTCAAGAGCACCAGTAGGTTCATCAGCAAGAATAATTTCAGGGTCAGAAGCTAGGGCACGCGCGATTGCGACTCTTTGTTTTTGTCCTCCAGAAAGTTGTGATGGATTTTTCTTACGGTGTTCGTAAAGACCAACTTGTTTTGTGAGCTCAATCGCTCTTTCATGACGTTCTTTATCAGATAAGCTTGTCATTTTAAGACTGATTAAAATGTTATCTAATACACTCAAATAGCTAACAAGATTGAAAGATTGGAAGATGAAACCGATAGTATCTCGACGGTAAGCATCCATATCTTTTTCTTTTTTTGTTTTTTGAGCAAGGCCGTCAACGATGACATCCCCCTCATATTTACGGTCAAGTCCTCCGATGATATTCATCAGAGTTGACTTACCTCCCCCGGATTCTCCTAGGAGACTGACGAAATCACCACGTTCAAACTCGAGGTTGATTCCTTTGAGGACAGGAAATTCTTCTTTTCCAAGAAAATAGGATTTCCTAATATTTTTTAATTCCAAAACGGCCATAAAGACTCTCTTCCTTTTCTTAAAGTATGTACTTTACATTATAACTTAATTTTCTTAAATAAAAATAAGACCTAAGTCTTATTTTCAAATTTATTGACTACCTAAGCTAACCGTTCAGTAAAAAATCTAAAATATTCATTCCCGTACTCGTTTGTGCTTTGTAGAGTTCTGTATAACCACATTGAGAACAAGAAATAGTAATAAATTTCTTATTTTGAACATCAAAAATCTTTGAAAAATTTCCACCGGTTGCTTGAAGTTGATCTTCTTCAAAATTATGATTGCCACATTTGATACAAGTGTATTGTTGTTGATAGCCGTTCATTTTAACTCCTCCTCGTTAGTAAAGTGAAAAATCGCTTGTCTTCTTAATTATTTAAATCCATTATAACTCAAAAAAGTTGATTCTTTTAGTCTTTTGAATCCGCTTCACTATTTAATATATTACTTAAATCTAGAATAATAAATAAAAAAGTGAAATTCAAACCATTATTGAAAAACAATGAAAATAATCTTTGTGATATAATTCTAATTATGGATAGACAAGTTAAAGAAAAACTGCGTATTGCATTAATTTTTGCATTAAATGCAGGTTTTATGGATGGTTTCTCATTCTTTCATTTTAATGACCGTTTTATTGGTGCACAATCAGGGAATGTTATTCAGGCGGGGATTAATATTGCTAAAGGAGATTTTGCTAGGTTTTGGGATTTTGCAATTCCGATTATCTTCTTTATATTAGGAGTAATGACTCGGGGCTTTTATTCTCACTATTTGATGAAACGTCGCCGTTTTGATGCCTCTTATTTGTTATTGGTTCAATGGTTAGGGGTGACAATTTTTGCCTTGGCTTATGGTTTGGGCTTGAAGATTCCTGTTTCCTTTTATGTTGGGATTTTCTCTTACTTTATGGCGATTCAATATGATACTTTTACAAAAGTTCATGGTCGTGCTTACGGAAGTATCTTTATGACAGGTAATATGAAGTCCATGTCGGCAAATCTTGCTCAGTATATCATTACCAAAGATAAACAAAAACTCCGGTCAGTTGGTATATATGCCGCGCTTATCAGTATTTTCTTTGCTGGAGCAGCTATTGCAACACTTGCTGGAAATTGGTTTGGAAGTTGGACGATGATGGGTTCTACTTTCATGATAGGGGTCGTTTATCTAATTGTTCGTTTTGATGAAATATAAAAATCCTCAAATAAGAGGATTTTTTTAAGCGTTAAGATAGGATAATTTTCCCTATTGTATGATTTTCTTCAATGAGTTCATGAGCTTTTTTCACATTCTCAGCGGTAATTGGTCCGAGATTCTGAGTCATTGTACTTTTTAGAACGTCATTATCTAGCCATTCAGAAACTTTATTTAAAATATCATGTTGACTTTGTAAATCAGATGTATTTGAGACGACTTTTGTAAACATCCATTCAAAGTTAAAACGTGCAGATTTATGAGCTAGTTGATCTAAATTAATAGCTTGCCCTGGTTCAACAATATTTGCAATCGAACCTTGTGGCGCAATTAACTCATTTACTGCTGGCATATGTTCAACAACGGCATTTAAAATTAAAATATAATCTACAAACTTAAAGCCAAGTTCATGAACTTGAGGAACCAAATTTTCATGATGATTGACGGTATAATCGGCGCCAAAATTTTTGACCCATTCAATGGCTTGGGGATTTGATGCCGTAGCAATCACTGTCAATCCAGCATTTTTGGCCATTTGGATTGCTACTGAGCCAACACCACCTGCACCATTAATAATGAGGAGTGATTTTCCTTTAGATTTATCAGTCACTTCTAGTTTTTCAAAGAGAAGTTCATAGGCAGTCAAACTTGTTAGAGGCATAGCGACTGCTTTTTCTTTGGTCAAATTTTTGGGAGCAAAACCAACAATTCGTTCATCAACGGCTTGGAATTCAGCATTTGAACCTGAACGAGTAACATCACCGGCCCAAAACACTTTATCCCCAACCTTAAAAAGCTTAGTTTCACTCCCAAGTTCGACGACAGTTCCTAAACCATCCCAACCTAGAATTTTTGGTTCTGCTAAATTTCCTTTAATCCCTTTTCTAACCTTTGTATCAACTGGATTGATTGAGATTGCCTCGACTTTTATCAATAAATCATGGGGGCTTAAGATTGGCTTTTCTATTTCAAAGTCAATAAAATTTTTGCTAGAATCAATAGTTCCAATTGCTTTCATCTCTCTACCTCTCTTATAAGTAAAAGTTTATACCAGTCTGACTCCTAAGTCAATCACTTGAATTTAATATTAAATATTTACATCATGTCATTAAAAATTTCTAAGACCAAAGAAATGACGCTTTGCTACAATGGAATGAGTTAAACTAATAGAATCTAGGTAATTTCATGACAAAAACTTATAAGCATTATCATTTTGACCACGTTGGAAGTTTTCTCCGTCCCCAAACTTTAAAAGAAGCACGTTTGGCTTATTCAGAAGGGCAACTTCCATTAAGTGACTTTAAAAAAATTCAAGAATCTGAAATTAAGAGATTAGTGAAAGAAGAAGTGAACGTTGGCCTTAAAGCGGTGACAGATGGAGAATTTAATCGTTCGTGGTGGCACTTAGATTTCCTCTGGGGGCTTAATGGAGTTGGGACTTATGAACAAGAGGATTCTTATAAATTCCATGGTGCAAAAACAAGGACAACTAATATTGAATTGACTGGTAAAGTAGCTTTTAACCCAGAACATCCTTTTTTTGCGGATTTTAACTATTTAAAAACTCTTTTACCAGAAGGAGTTGAACCTAAAGTTACTATTCCTTCACCTTCGTTAATTCCAAATCGTGATGGTCGTTCAGACCGTTGGCCAGAATTTTATGGAAGTTGGGAAGAATTCTTAGATGATTTGGCTCAAGCTTATCATGAAACTTTGCTCCACTTTTATGAATTGGGTGCGCGTTATATTCAACTGGACGATACGACTTGGGCTTATCTTATTGCCAGATTATTAGATGATCCAGAAAATCATGAAAAGTATGTTAAGATGTGTGAAGACATTGTCTATCTTGTTAATAAACTCTTGAAGGATTTACCTGAGGACTTGAGAGTTTCAACTCATATTTGTCGAGGAAATTTCAAATCAACTTATTTATTTGAGGGTTCTTATGAGCCTGTGGCAAAATACTTAGGTCAGCTTAATTATGATACTTTCTTTTTAGAATACGATGATGCTCGCTCAGGTTCTTTTGCTCCCTTAGCAGAAATCTGGAATCAAAGAAAAGATGTCTTGCTTGTGTTAGGACTTTTCACTTCTAAACATCCAGAACTTGAAAAGTATGAAGACATTAAAGCTCGCTTAGACGAGGCGCTTGAATCGATTCCACTTGAAAATTTGGCACTTTCAACACAATGTGGATTTGCTTCTACAGAAGAAGGAAACGATTTGACTGAAGAAGAAGAATGGGCTAAATTAGCACATATTAAAAAGATTGTGGATAAAATTTGGAAATAAAGTAAAAGTGGTGGATTCTACCACTTTTTTTGTTTGTCAGTAAAGATTAAATGGCGCATAAGCTAAATTAGCTTTGCTTTGTTATAATAGACTTAAGCAAAAAATAAAGAAAGCGAGAAAAAAATATGAAATTAACAGCACTAGGTGTTTGGGGCGGATATCCTACGCGCGATGCCGGAACAACCTCTTATCTTTTACAATCAGAATCAGGCTTTAACATGCTTTTAGATTGTGGTTCACGCGCGGTGACAGAACTTGAACATGAATTGCAACCAACTCAACTTGATGCAGTTATTTTGAGTCATTATCATGAAGACCATATTGCAGATTTGGGGGCTCTTCGCCAATATCGTCAGCTTTATCCATTGGGTCAAGATGGTTGGGATGGAATGATGTTGCCTATTTATGGCCATGGGGAAAATGAATATGAATTTTCTAAATTAACTTTGGATAAGGTTTCGGAAGGTCATCTTTATGATGTCGAAAATGGAACAAAAGTTGGTCCTTTTGATATTACTTTTCTAAAAACAGTTCATCCTGTGGTGAATTATGCCATGCGCATTGTTGAACGCAGAACGGGACAAGTTTTGATTTATACTGGAGATACGGGTTATTTTGATGAATTGACTGACTTTGCCAAAGAGGCTGACCTTCTTCTTGCTGATGTTTATTTCTTTAAGGACAAAGCAAAAATGCCTAATCACTTATCATCAATTGAAGCCGGTCAAATTGCTAAGGATGCAAAGGTTAAAAAATTAATTTTGACTCATCTGCCACAATTTGGTGATTTGGATATTTTACTGACAGAAGCAAAAGAAGCAGCGGGGGATGCTGTCATTACTGATTTAGCAGTTCCGCATAAAAAATGGCAACTTTGATAAGCCCTTTTAAAAAGCTAATTTTCCTCATTTCATTTATCATTTTACTGACAGGAATTTTCTTTGGTTTTGTCAGTATCCAAAATTGTGTGCTTAATTACAATCCACCAAAAACGAAAAGTCAGATTGAACAATTGGTTAAAAAAAGTGCTGACAGTTCTAAAACGAGGTTTGTCAGTGACGATAAGCACTATCAGCGTAATTTATTTGTTTCTGACATTCATGGACGCTTATCTGGCTTGAAAAAAACGCTGACAGAGATTCATTTTAGTAAAAATGACCGGCTTTTTGTCTTGGGAGATAGCATTGATCATGGCCGTTTTGGCTTTGAGGTCTTACTTTATTTATTGAAAACTTTGCCAGATGCTGGTTATCATGTGACAGTCATGATGGGAAATCATGAGCAAATGTGGTCAGAACTTGCAAGTGATGGTAAAACGGATGAAGAGCAACTTTCAAATGCAATTGGAACGATTGATATTTATGAAGGGGCTCCACCAAATGGCTGGCAGTATTCAATTGAAAACTGGAAAAAGCTGTCAGTTACTGACAGACAATTTTTATTGACAGAAATGAAAAATAACTTTGGTCAGCCAGAACAGTTGATTGAAAAAATTGAAAATAAGTGGGTGGTACTCTCTCATAGTGCAAAAATGAGCCTTTCTTATGAAAAAGAGAAGACAAAAGATTTGTTTTGGGAACATTTGCCAGGTGATTCTTTTGAACGGCGAAATAGTGTTGCTAAAGCTGTGGGCGTACCAAACACTGATGTTCAGGTCTTTGTTGGTCATGTGAGTGGTTTTTTATTTGGGAAACATCGAAACTATATTTGTTTAGATAATACAATTGTCAATGGGACATTAGAACAATTTGAAGCAGTTCCAGTCAAAATATATTGTCTTGAACAAGAGAAATTTTTAGGATAAATGAATTTTACAGAAGAAGAAAAAGAATTTTTTATGAAGGAAGCACTCAAAGAAGCGCAGAAAGCAGCTGAAAATGAGGAAGTTCCGATTGGAGTTGTCATTGTCAAAGACGGCGAAATTATTGCGCGTGATTTCAATAGGCGAGAGCTTGATGGTCGGGCGACACATCATGCTGAAGTTTGCGTGATTGAAGCGGCAAATCAGGCAGTGGGAAATTGGCGACTTCTTGATTGCGCCCTCTTTGTCACGATTGAACCTTGTGTCATGTGTGCCGGAGCAATTGGGTTAGCGCGGATTCCACAAGTTTACTTTGGAGCGACAAATCCTAAATTTGGAGGAACGGTCAGTCTTTATCAGATTTTAGAAGACAAGCGACTGAACCATCGAGTCCAAGTAGAATCGGGGATTTTAGAAGACGAGTGTGCAAAAATCATGCAAGATTTCTTTAAAAATAGACGAAAAAAATAAATTGTGTTATAATAGTTTTCGGAGCAATAAGTTTCTTACGAAGCGTGTCAGGACCTGACGGTAGCAGCACTAAGTATGGAGCTTATGTGCTCTTTTTTTTTGTTCAATTTCAAACTTCATGAATGTTTCACCAACAGTTCATAAAATCAATTATTTCAATTCATAACAGAATTTTTATTTTCCTCATATTTCATTATATTCAATAATTTTTGGGGATTTCTTGGGGATTTTTTGATTATTAAAATTTTGTCCCCATGAAGTACTAGAGTCTAAAGCTTGGCGCAGAGTTACACGATTCTCAGGTAAAATATGTGTATAAACTCCCATCATCATTCGAGGGTCCTTATGTCCAACACGTTCCATAATCATTTTTTCGGGAACTCCTTTATTGACCAAATAAGTTATATGAGAATGCCGAAGCATGTGAAGTGAAAAATAATCAGGATTTTTGCCGAATAATTGTGTTTTAGCACCTTCATATTTTAGAAACTGTGAAAGACCAATGTAATTAATTTGTTTCTTTTTTTCGGTAACAAATATAAACTCAGAATTATATTTCTTGAAGTTTTGCACAATGTTAAGACAATGAGAGCTAACATCAATCTCTCTGATAGAATCAATTGTTTTGACATTACCCAGTCGTCGCCGCTTTGTATCCCATGACTTTGTTATTGAGATTCTTCCGTTCAATAAGTCTACATCAGACCAATTTAGAGCGAGAGCTTCTCCAATTCTAAGCCCAGTCCAAAAAAGAAATTCAATTAAATCGATTTTTCTATGTGTTTCATCATTGCTGGCATCAAATCTCATTTGCTTAATAAGTAAATTAAATTCATCAAGTGTGAAAAACTTTTGTTTTAGCTTGGTAACACTCTCTTTGGTTCGTGTATCCTTTGGAAGATCAAGGCGGTCAATAGGATTAGATTCAATGTATTCTGCAACGTATGCATATTTAAAAATACTATTGATTCCACGCTTTAAAGCATGCATTGTTTTGATAGACTTTGAATTAAGTACAATATAGTCTTGTATATCTCTTGCTTTAATATCTCTGATTTTCTTTTTTCCAAATGTTTTCAAAAATACATTTAAAAAACAAGATTCTTGATAAAAAGAAGAAGGAGCAAGTTCCATTTTTCTTTTCTTGCTAGACTGATTACTCACTTCAATAACAGTAATTGACTCTATCTTTTTCTCTTTAATTTCCCTTTTTTTAGTTTTCTCCTTAATTTTCCTCTCAATTAAGTTGAGAGCTTCCCTTTGTGATTCTCGTGTTTTTGATTTCATTGTTACACTGACTTCATGCCAACTTCCATCTGTATCTCTATACTTTTCACGGAAACGATATTTACCATTGGGCATTTTTTTTATATTCATAATTTCTCTTTTCTATTCAAAAAAGAGAGTAAATAGATACTCTCATTATAGCACAGGATCAAAGGGTTTTTATACGTTGGTTTGATTTCCAACGTAGGAAATCTTCAAAACCAGAAATACTGACTCTCACTGATTTAACTCCCCATTTAAGAATAATATTATGAAAATCAGGATTTCGTCGAACCTCTGTTAGGATATTATCTAAAGTATGAGGTGGAATGCTGAATATTTCAGCAATTTCTGATTTTTTTGCATATACTTTTTTAGTCATTTTTATACTCCTTTATTTAAATTTGTGGTTTGCTCAAATTGTAACGTTTTGAATCAAGATAAATTTTGAAAAAATAACTCTTATCACAAACAAATTGTAAAAAGTGGGGGTAGTGTTCCGCAATTAAATCGGTAAAGTCCGCAAATTCTTGGACCTCTGAATCTCTCATGATTTGATAAAGTTGCCCCAGTAAATCAGGGCTATTCTCCGTAAGGAATTGTTCAAGGTTGAAGCCACAGCCACTTTCAATTTCATTGATATCGTATTTTATTTTATCAGGGTTTTCTGCATGTGTGAAATAATCAAACATGCCTTTGGGGGACATTACGACCTCCACGTGTGAAGGGGCATTTAATTTCTCTGAAACGAGGTCGGATACTTGTGTGTAGCTTTTGAGTGATTCAAAAAACAAAGCACCGTGTTTATGTGATTTTTTAAATTCGCCAGTTGTTGAATTGATATCTTTATCATGCCAAGGACTAAGTATAAAAGGAATGTGGAGATCTTCAAGCCTTTCCAGATAATCCTCAGGAGTGGATTCCTGATAAATTAAGAAAGCCCACTTGTTCGAACGTTTCTCTTTTTTCATAATTTTCTCATTTCTTGATTAATGATTATTGATCTATTGGGGGTCGTAGTAGCCCCAATAGAATAACTTAAAAGTGGCGCTCTGTGGCTTTCACGTTGTGAGCCACAGCGCCACCCTATTATTTTCTTGTTCCGATAAGCCAAAGTCCGTTTTTATGGCGTTCAAACTCAGAGAAGAAATAAGCGGTGTTACGGGATGAAAGTTCTTCTTTAATTTGCCCTTCAAGTGTTTTTAAAAGTTTTTGTCCTTGTTGAGTGTGAGGCACTTTAATTAAAACAGCGACTTGGTGTTGGGTAATATCAATCATTGATTTTCGCATAGATCGATTAAACTGAGCAGTAATAGGGTTTGGGCTGTGAGTGTTAGAGTTCATCTTGATTTTAGAGACCTCTTGTTGGTATAAGAAATGGCGTAATTTAAGGGTTTGGATGATCGATTTCATAAGGTTTATAGGGGCATCTTTAAGAATCCGTGTGAAGAGTTCACTTAAGGCGAGGCCAAGGAGTGTTATACCTAGCAGAAGGCTAAAATACTTTAATTCAAGGGATAGACTTGTTACGTCTGATTCCTTTAAACTCTTGATGAACTGTCCAAGGATAAAACAGCACAAGGTAAGCCAAAAGAGGGGGATAATGAGTGACAATCTTTTCATAAAGGATGTTTTTTTCATAAAATTCCTTTCTTGGTAGAGTAGGTGGGGCAGAGTAAGGGAAGGACTTGATAAGGATGTTCATTGTCAATCACTTGAATTAAGCCGGTTCCCACTCCAATTGGAATGACAATCCCCTCAGGGTTAAGGTCTGGAAAAAGGAACTGAACTGTTTTATGATTAATGTTACCAACCTGAATCAAGACACTGAGTTGTTCCCGAACCGACACAGGGATAGAATTATAATCAAAGCGTTGAGAAACAAGAAGAAGATGGACTTTTGTTGCTCGTCCCAATAAAGCAATTTGTGAAAGAAGGGAGAAAAAGGCTTCTTTAATGGCTTTGTTTGTTCCTTCTGAGAGTGCTAAAACTTCATCAATGACAAAAGTAAGATGAGTAAATGGGTGCTGAGGGTTATCATAAAGTAGGCGTTGCCGTTCATGGATCAAGTTTAATCCCTGACTTAATGTCTCATTGATTTCAGATACAAAATCAGACTTTGAGCGGTTGGGGTTAGGATGGATGACAGGGACTTGATTTTCTCTTGCCCAACGTGAGGGAGTATCAAATTTAGGGTCAATGATGATGAGCTCAGAAATTGGTTTTAAAAGACTCAGAAAGTAAGTCAAAGCATAAGATTTTCCTGAACCTGAATTTCCTGCGATGGCAATAGAGGTGACTTTTTCATAGTCCAAGACCAAATTTTCCATGAGGGGTAATCGTGTCCCTTTGTTACGCTGGACAAAATCATCTAGATCCTTGATAATGAGCCGTTTTGAAATCCCTTTTTTCCATGGGAAAAAGAAGGCACGTCGGACATGAATGTCCTTAGTATCCAAGGGAATAAAGTAAGCAGAGTTTTGTTTTAAAAGCGTGTAGATAGGGTAGAGCGATGCACTGGCAATCAAAAAAATCTGTTGATAGAGTTCGCTGTCTACGATATAGCCTGCTGGCAAGCGAGGGATAAAGAGAAAGCCTTCATCCTCCACTTTGATATCAAAACTATTGGTGTAACTGGTCTCCCCTTGGATCTGACTGGCAAGTGCCATGTTCAAACTTTGAGTAAGGTATGATTCCAGCGATTGCTTGTCCATTATTTGACCTCTTTCACGCTTAAAGCTTTAAAGTAGATATTATAGCCAACCTCACAAGCTTGTAGCTCTTCAAAAGTAACTAATGCTAGAAAATCAGGAAGTTTCACATTTTTTTCAAACTTGACTTCAAAAGGAGGGAGTCCTGATTGAGCGAACCATGCCTTATAAGCCACTACTTCCTCTGTTCGTACTTTATCTACAAATTTGAATTGAGGGGTTAACTCTAGGCTTAGAGAATGAATGGATTTTGAAGCATCCACAATTTGTGAAGCAAGGTTTGAAGTATAGCCGCTTTGGCGTTTAAGTGAGTTGGTTTTCATAATGAAATTTTTCCTTTCAGGTAAGAAGCAGAATATCGCATTATTCTACTTAGAGAATCATCTGAATCATGATTCAGATGGCAGGCAACCACCAAATTCTTTGCGATGAATTTGATAACTTTATTCTACGTTAGAAAGAAGGTAAAAATATCTATAGGATTGGACTTATTTTTTGAACTTTTGAACACCAAATTAATTACTAAAATTACACCTATAAAAAAAGAGCAAATTTGCTCCTTTTCATTTTTTCTTAAATAGCGAAATCACTAAGCTCCTTCCACACAATGAGATTAATAAAGTGATTTTGAATTCCGACTAAGTTATCAATCATTCCTTCAATATCCTCGTTAATTCTCTTTTGAAAGAGATGGGTGGCCTGGAGATTAACGGATAGAATTCCTGGTATTTTTTGTTCAGAGAAATTAAGGAAATGGCACTCGTTCATAAAAGGGGGGAGATCTAAGAGGTTATCAAGAAAATCTTCAATCGTAATTTTTTGAATTCCTTTCCTAAAGGGAGTACTTAAATCTGTGATTCCCTCTATTCCCTCAAAAATATTTTCTTATTCAATTTTTTTGAAATCTTTTTCATAAACAGGAGCTTTAATTTTAGAAAGGGAATCTACCCATTTGTCCGCAATATCTTTGACCTGTTTTTCTTGTTTTTCTTTATCCGCTATTGGCTCTATCCGATAATGTTTTGTAGGTGGAAAATACACATCCAATGGAATATTTGTGAGATAAGATTCAGGAAGGTCTGAAACTAAAAACTCATCTATGAGTGCCTTGACCATATAGCCTATTTTAAAAATGCTATTTTTCTTTAACTTTTTAACACACTCAGGGATAATTAATTCTGAAAAATCATGATTAAGCCAGTCGTTGACCTTTTTATTAATTCGATTATAGTAGAATTTATCGTCTTGTTCGTTAAACACTGAATATATGACTTTTTCGTTGAATGAAGCTAAAAATCTTTCTTTACACAGTTGCCATAGAATAGTGGACATTGTCAAAAAATCAATTGGATTCTCTTCTATCTGTGATTGAGGAGTTTCTTTTCTTAGGTCATACCACCTTCCAAAATCCGCAAAGGTATAGTAAAGGGTAAGGAGTGAATCTTTAACCTTTTGAGATGGAGTACTTTTAGGTGGCTTAATTCTTAATCGCTCTCTTAAGTCAGAAGGCATAAGAGAGGAAGAGAGTTCAGAAAAGAGAAAGGTCACTAGTTTTTCTAAGTCTATCCCTTCTCCAAAGATGAGGGATACTTTGGAGAGAGAAAAATAATTAGAATAGGTGTCCAAGAGTGTATCAGAAATGAAATTTCCACTCTGAGGAACCTCTCCTTTTTCAATTCTCAAAATTGCGGCTTTTTGTCCGTTAGCAATAAGATCAGGAGGAAGGTTAGAGTGTTCATTTTTTCTTAAATCCCTTAAGCGGGAAGCGATGGTATGAGTTAAATGTTTTTGTAAATCAATCATATGATCTCAATTCTATTTAGCTTGTACAACTAAATATCAGTTTTTCTGATATTATATAATAAAAAATAGAATATTTCAATGAAAAAATCAGAAAAACTAACAAAAAGGAATTGACATTCAAAAAAGAAAAATTGTTGTAAAAAGAAAACAGAAAGAGAGGCGTAAAAATTTTTTAAGAAATAACATACTATATTCTTATAAAATTTAAGTAATACAATAAGTACGAAGTGATTT
>Ga0153999_1000248_pt1 | contig 26223 bp, 21 predicted proteins | sample TSNC083MetaG_FD_104675 | JGI IMG/M metagenome (GOLD analysis project Ga0153999, IMG submission 104675) | Attine ant fungus gardens microbial communities from North Carolina, USA - TSNC083 MetaG | ecosystem: Host-associated > Fungi > Mycelium > Unclassified | place: USA: North Carolina, Lumber... | reverse complement strand
GCCCACACAGATTGTCTGATAAATTGTTAAAGAGCAGTGCGAACAGTGCGTTAGCGTCCTGTCGCGAGGTGGCGTATATTACGCTTTCCTCCTGCAGAGTCAACCTCTTTTTCAGAAGTTTTTCTCCGGCGGCGCAGTCTCCTGTGCCTCTCAGCCCGTTTCCCGTTGCCGGTGTTCCGTGTTGATGGATGCGCATTATAGGGAGTTCGCACAGAGGCGCAACCCATAAAATGCATAAAAAAGCGCGTTCGCTGCATTCCACAGCAAAAGCCGCTGTTATACGCAGTTACGCACAATGTTATCCACACAGAGCGGGCTAATCAAATTTAGGCGAGCATCACGCAAACGTTTTCGCTACAATGCCGGGCAATATTCCGGACCCCCTTATCGGGGCGTTACCTGAGGTTTTTGATCTTTTCTTCTTATATAGAAGAGAAAACCGCGATAAAACCTGATGTAACGCTCTTATATACGCGAAACAAAGCCAAGGGATAAACCACCATGCAACAACCTCGTCCTGTACGCCGCGCATTGCTCAGTGTCTCTGACAAAGCCGGTATCCTCGAATTTGCTCAGGCGCTCTCCCATCGCGGTGTCGAACTGCTCTCCACAGGTGGAACCGCTCGCCTGCTGGCGGATGCGGGCCTGGCTGTCACTGAAGTCTCTGACTACACCGGTTTTCCGGAAATGATGGATGGACGCGTCAAAACCCTGCATCCGAAAGTGCATGGCGGCATTTTAGGTCGTCGCGGCCAGGATGATGCCATCATGGCACAGCACGACATCAGCCCAATCGACATGGTGGTCGTTAACCTCTATCCCTTTGCACAGACTGTCGCCCGTGAAGGATGTTCACTGGAAGATGCGGTGGAAAACATCGATATCGGTGGCCCGACCATGGTGCGCTCTGCTGCCAAGAACCATAAAGATGTCGCCATTGTGGTCAGCAGCGGCGACTACGACGCCATCATTGCTGAAATGGACACTCACGAGAACGCGCTGACGCTTGAGACCCGTTTCGATCTGGCAATCAAAGCGTTCGAACACACCGCCGCCTATGACAGCATGATCGCTAACTACTTCGGTACCCTGGTGCCTGCCTATCACGGTGAACGCAACCAGCCCGCCGGCCGTTTCCCGCGTACCCTGAATCTGAACTTCATCAAGAAGCAGGATATGCGTTACGGCGAGAACAGCCATCAGGATGCTGCCTTCTATATAGAAGAGAATATCACTGAAGCCTCAGTAGCGACCGCGCAGCAGGTTCAGGGCAAAGCGCTCTCCTATAACAATATTGCTGACACAGATGCGGCACTGGAGTGTGTTAAAGAGTTCAGTGAACCCGCGTGCGTCATCGTTAAGCATGCCAACCCTTGTGGTATCGCAACCGGTGACGATCTGCTGGCAGCCTATGAGCGTGCTTACCAGACCGACCCCACTTCCGCGTTTGGCGGCATCATTGCCTTTAACCGCGAGCTGGATGAAGCAACGGCGCAGGCCATTATCAGCCGCCAGTTTGTTGAGGTGATCATCGCGCCCGCCGTTTCTGAAGCCGCGCTGAAAATTACCGCTGCGAAGCAGAATGTCCGTGTCCTGATCTGCGGCCAGTGGCAGAACCGTACCGCCGCGCTGGATTTCAAACGCGTCAACGGCGGCCTGCTGGTCCAGGATCGCGATCTTGGCATGGTGGAAGCCAGCCAGCTGCGTGTCGTCAGCAAGCGCCAGCCAACCGGGCAGGAACTGCGCGATGCACTGTTCTGCTGGAAAGTCGCGAAGTTCGTTAAGTCCAATGCCATTGTTTATGCACGCGACAACATGACTATCGGCATTGGTGCGGGTCAGATGAGCCGCGTCTACTCCGCAAAAATTGCAGGTATTAAAGCAGCTGATGAAGGTCTGGAAGTGAAAGGCTCAGCCATGGCGTCAGATGCCTTCTTCCCGTTCCGCGATGGTATTGATGCTGCCGCCGCGGCAGGCGTGAGCTGCGTTATCCAGCCAGGCGGCTCCATCCGCGATGAAGAAGTGATTGCGGCAGCGGATGAGCATGACATTGCGATGATCTTCACCGACATGCGTCACTTCCGCCATTAATCGATTCGGAGAGTAACAGATGAAAATTTTAGTAATCGGCAACGGCGGACGTGAACATGCTCTGGCCTGGAAAGCGGCCCAGTCACCACTGGCGGAAACCGTATTTGTCGCGCCGGGTAATGCGGGCACGGCATTAGAACCTGCGCTGCAGAATGTCGCAATCGGAGCCACCGACATCCCTGCTCTGCTTGAGTTTGCTCAGCGTGAAAAGATCGATCTGACGATTGTCGGACCGGAAGCGCCGCTGGTGATCGGCGTCGTAGATGCCTTCCGTGAAGCGGGGCTGGCTATCTTTGGTCCGACGCAGGCCGCGGCACAGCTGGAAGGCTCTAAAGCCTTTACCAAAGATTTCCTGGCGCGTCATCAGATCCCCAGCGCAGCGTATCAGAACTTTACCGACGTTGAGCCTGCTCTTGCGTATCTGCGTGAGAAAGGCGCGCCCATTGTTATCAAAGCCGACGGCCTGGCCGCAGGTAAAGGCGTCATTGTCGCGATGACGCTGCAGGAAGCTGAAGATGCGGTTCAGGATATGCTGGCCGGTAACGCCTTTGGCGATGCCGGACACCGTATTGTGATTGAAGAGTTTCTGGATGGCGAAGAAGCCAGCTTCATCGTGATGGTGGACGGCGAGAATGTGCTGCCTATGGCCACCAGCCAGGATCATAAACGTGTCGGCGATGGCGATACCGGTCCGAACACCGGTGGCATGGGCGCTTACTCGCCGGCACCGGTGGTCACCGATGAGATCCACCAGCGCGTGATGGATCAGGTTATCTGGCCGACCGTGCGTGGCATGGCCGCTGAAGGTAATGTCTACACCGGTTTTCTCTATGCCGGCCTGATGATCGATCACACCGGGCAGCCGAAAGTGATCGAATTCAACTGCCGCTTCGGCGATCCGGAAACGCAGCCGATCATGCTGCGCCTGCAGTCGGATCTGGTCGATCTTTGCCTGGCTGCCTGCGACGGCAAGCTGGATCAGAAAACGTCACAATGGGATCCCCGCCCTGCGCTGGGTGTGGTACTGGCGGCCGGCGGTTATCCGGGTGATTATGCTCAGGGCGATCAGATTCATGGGCTGCCACTGGAAGAAGTGGCTGACGGCAAGGTATTCCACGCCGGAACACGTCTGGAAGAGGATCGGGTACTGACGAACGGTGGCCGCGTGCTGTGCGTCACCGCGCTGGGTGACGATGTCGCTGCGGCACAAAAGCGGGCTTACGAGCTGACAAAGCCGATCTCATGGCAGGGCAGCTTCTGTCGCCGCGATATCGGCTATCGCGCTATTAATCGCAAATAAGCAAAGGGGGCACATGGTGCCCCCTCTTCAATTCACATATCGTCTTCTGTCGGCTGCTGTGAGCAGTCATCCTGCTGGCTGACCCGCAACAACTGTATCCCTTCAGGCGCTTCAAGCCATGACACCATCAGCGGTGCCGATGCGCTACGCTGCTGCTGTATCAGCATCTGCAGATCGTCAGCATCAAAAGCGGGTCTGGCCTGCTGGCCTTCACAACTCTCCAGCACATTATTTCCCAGCCAGTGCCCCTGTTTCAGAAACACCTGACCGCTTAACAGCGCATCGCTGAGGTTACGCATGCGCTGAGCATCAAACTTATAGAGTTCAATCGAATCCGGGCTGACCGCTTCACGCCGGCCTGCAAGCTGGCGCTGCATAAAGTTGAGACCACCGGCCTGGTCGAAGCGCAGGGTCACATCGTCAGGTTGCTTGCCCTTCACCTGTCGCTGAATGCTGATCAATGACTCTTCCAGCCAGACATAGTCAGTCACTTCACCTTCCCCGCCACTGAACGGCGTATAGAGGGTGCGAATATGAACCGACTGATGATCGCTATTTTTGCGCCAGATTCGCACAACACCACGATCGGCAAGATAGCCACTGGCAGAAAAGGGAGGAATATCCGGCGTCGAGCTACAGCCGAAAAGAAACAGAGAGAGAAACAGAACAGATAAACGCGGTAACAGCGAAGTCATGATGGCTGGCCTCTTAAAAACAAAAGGGGCGAAACGCCCCCTGTTTTAAAGCTTAACCGCAGTGCGACGTCTTACTTAACGGCGTCTTTCAGCGCTTTACCAGACACGAATGCCGGTACGTTTGCTGCAGCGATTTTGATCTCTTTGCCAGTCTGCGGGTTACGACCGGTACGCTCAGCGCGGTGGTTCACTTTAAAAGTACCAAAACCAACCAGTTGTACAGCATCACCATCTTTCAGAGACTCAGTGATCGCAGCCAGAGTAGATTCCAGCGCTGCCTTTGCCTGGGTTTTAGACAGGTCAGCTTTTTCTGCGATCACATCAATCAGTTGAGTCTTGTTCATAAGTTATCCTTAAAGTGTATTTATCGCTTGCTAAGCAACGAGTGCGAGGGAAAAGCCATATTCTGGCACTCTTCTGCCTGCACGCACCGATAGCCACAATTTTCAGCCCCCCAAATGTAGACCAGACAGGGGGCCAATGTGAAGCCTTCAGGCGCGCTAATTCGGGCCTGAAGTCACGTTTTATCGCCTTACTGCTGGAAATTTATACCGATGTTGCTAATTCCCGCTTCACGCAGGTCAGATCGCAGACCTTTAATCAATTCAAGGTCGCGCTCTTCACACTCCGCCAGCAGACGGAAAATCTCCCACTGGAGGTCCCACTCATCGATGATAGCCGGATTTTCACGCAGCTCTTCATCGGTCATTTCGCGTCCAGCCTGGGTCATCTCCAGCATAGCGACAGTGGTAATTGAGGTCTCGCTGACTTCAATAGCATGCTCAAGCGTTTCGCCGCTCAGCTGCGCATGGACGACTTCGCTTAATGCCACACAGGCATCGATAGCCGGATAAACGCCGTAAACCTCAAATGCATCGCCATCAGGAATGGCGGCTTCGAGTTTTTCCAGCTGGCTGTCGAAGTTAATCTTCGCATCTTTAACCGTCAGGTTTTCCCAGATCAGATCAAGAATCCGGCGATAGAGTGCCGGATCGGCAAATTCAGTCTGCTCGCAGAATGCGCGATAGTTGGGATACATGCGTTCGCACAGACAGGCCATAAAAGTCAGGTGCTGCCAGCTTTCCAGCTTCGCCAGACGCAGATGAACGGGGTTCTGTAACATAAAGGTGGCTCTTATTCGTTTCTCTGGCCGCAGTGTAACTGCAAAACCGCAGCACAAACAGTGTTAAAGCGCGTTTTGCCAGCGCTGGAAAGCGGTTCGGTTAGAGGCAACCGCATCGGCCCAGCGGGTGGGTTCCGGCAACCGGTAACCGCGCGTACAGTTTTCGACCCACTGCAGCGCCGTATCCAGGCTGACACGATGACCGGTGGCGACAAACAGCGGATTACAACGCAGCTTGCTGCGCCATACCCAACCTATCTGCTCACCTTTGTCGATCAGCGGCTGACGGCTGCCAGGCTGCGCATCCAGATCGTCAAAACGTCCGCAGAGACGACTTTTCGCAACGCCAATCGTGGGCACATCGACCAGCAGGCCAAAATGCGATGCAACGCCCAGCCGTCTTGGATGCGAAATACCGTGTCCATCCACAAACAGCAGATCAGGCTTTTGCTCCAGCATCTGCCAGGCAGCCATCAGCGCCGGATATTCACGGAAGGAGAGAAAGCCCGGAATGTAGGGCATGGTGGTCTCAACGCGCGCGATGCGATGCTCCACCAGCGTTAACGAAGGATATTCCAGTATCACCATCGCCGCCCGCGTGATGGTGCCGTCCTGCTCAAATCCAACGTCTGCCCCGCCAATAAAGCGGGGAGGCAGCACGTCAAAGTCATCTTCACGCACCACGTCAGCGGCGCGTTGTAACTGCTCAGCGCGAAGTGCGGCAATGTCCATGATTACTCCTGATGCCAGGGACGTGATAAACGATGCACAGCGTCAACAAAGACACCGGCATTTTCGGGCGGAACATCCTGATGAATGCCATGCCCCAGATTAAAGACGTGACCAGTGCCTGAGCCAAAACGCTCCAGAATACCAGCCACCTCCTGTTCGATACGTTCAGGTGCCGCATAGAGCATAGAGGGATCCATGTTGCCCTGCAGCGCAACTTTGTCGCCTACGCGACGGCGCGCATCATCAATATCGGTGGTCCAGTCGAGACCCAGCGCATCACAACCGGTGGCAGCCATCGCTTCCAGCCACTGTCCGCCGCCTTTGGTAAAGAGCGTCACCGGCACGCGGCGGCCGTCGTTTTCACGCAGCAGGCCATCGACAATCTTGTGCATGTAGTGCAGGGAGAATTCGCGATAGTCACGACCGGTCAGCACGCCGCCCCAGGTATCAAAAACCATGACGGACTGCGCACCGGCGCGGATCTGAGCGTTGAGATAGAGGATGACGCTGTCGGCCAGCTTATCCAGCATCGCGTGCAGCGTCGCCGGATCGGCATACATCATCTTCTTAATTTTGGTAAACGCCTTGCTGCTGCCGCCTTCCACCATGTAGGTGGCCAGCGTCCAAGGGCTGCCGGAGAAGCCAATCAGCGGCAGATCGCCATTCAGGTTTTTACGGATGGTGCGGACCGCATTCATCACATAGCCCAGCTCCATTTCAGGATCGGGCACCGGCAAACGCTCAACGTCGGCGCGACAGGTCACAGGGTTAGAGAAACGCGGGCCTTCGCCGGTTTCAAAGTAGAGACCCAGTCCCATCGCATCCGGAATGGTCAGGATGTCACTGAAGAGGATGGCGGCATCCAGCGGATAACGGCGCAGCGGCTGAAGGGTCACTTCACAGGCCAGCTCGGCGTTTTTACACAGCGACATAAAATCACCCGCCTGGGCGCGTGTCGCTTTGTACTCCGGCAAATAGCGCCCGGCTTGTCGCATCATCCATACCGGCGTGACATCGACCGGCTGACGTAGCAGGGCACGCAAATAACGATCGTTCTTCAGTTCACTCATCTCAACACTCTCTCAATAACAGGCGTGTAGTGTAGCACTTTCACGCTTCGGCGCGGCACAGGGCGACGGTATCTTCAATCAGGCGGCGTGCCACGGTGCCTGGCGGTGGCAGCAAAGGCAGCGCATCAAAACGGAACCAGGCGGCATCCAGCAGCTCTTTACCGTCGTGTTGCAGATCGCCACTGTCATACTCCGCCATAAAAGCGGTCATTAGCGATTGCGGGAAGGGCCACGGCTGGGAGGTCACGTAACGGACGTTTTTGACGCGGATATTGCTCTCTTCCATCACTTCCCGGGCAACGGCCTGCTCCAGCGTCTCGCCGACCTCCACAAAACCGGCCAGCACGGTGTAGACCTTGTTGCGATGGCGGGCATGATTCGCCAGCAGGATTTCATCGCCACGACGGATAGCCACAATGATGCAGGGCGCGATCTGCGGATAGTAACGCTCACGGCAATGGCTGCAGAGACAGGCAAATTCATGTTTGCTGTGGTGCATCTCATGGCCGCAATAGCCGCACCAGCGATGAGAACGGTAGAATTCCGCCAGCTGTACACCGCGACCCACCAGCTGAAACAGCTCCACCTCCTGATCGATCAGCTGTCGCACGGAGAACATATCGGAAGAACGCGGCTCACAAATCAGCCAGACTTTTTCGCCCTGCCATTCACCAATGGTCCGGGCCTTACTGCCGGTTAAACCAAATTTTTCGGCGTTTCCGTGGGGTAAATCACCTTGTGGCAACCAAAGTTTCTGTTCATGGCTGACAATCCACCATCCAGCGTCTACGCTTGAGATTTCGCATTGCATTTATTTCGTCATCCTTAGCGTCAACCCGCACGCTGAAGCCCTGATGTTAAGTGTGTAGATAAACAACTATAACTCACATGGAGTTAGATATGCTTAACCAGTTAGACGTCCTGGCTGAACGCGTAGGTGGCAGTAATGAACTGGTCGATTCGTGGCTTGAAGCACGCCGCCAGCTACTGGTGACCTATTATCACCTGGTCGGTCTTAAACCTAAAAAAGAGGCGCTGACGCGTCTTGACGAGCAGGCACTCGACAACTTCTGTCACGGCCTGGTCGACTATCTTTCTGCCGGTCACTTCAGTATCTATGAGCGCGTAATCAGCGAAATGAGTGGCGACAGCCCGATGATCGCTGCCGCGCAGATCTATCCTCCGCTGGAAGCGAATACTGAGCGTCTGATGCAGCTGTATGACGGTCACCTGCAGCAGGCGATTGACGATGAAAACTGCATGACCTTCCAGCAGGCACTCTCCGAAGTGGGCGAAGTGCTGGAATCACGCTTTACGCTGGAAGATAAGCTGATCCAGCTGGCCTGGGATAACCAGCTTGCTACGCCGCCAGTGGCGAATGACAGCCATATCGCGCGTCCGGCTTGATGGTTAACAAGGGCAAAGGGCTTGAGATTATCCCGTAGCCCTTTTATGCTGAACAGGTTCTGAGGAGTACTCTCCAGAGAACCTTTGTTATTTTAGCGTTGAAATGTAAGGTTTTTACGCCCGGGTTTGTTATCAGACACCCGCGTAAAAACTGCTTCTTGTCGGAGTGCCCAGTTGGGCTGAGACCGTTAATTCGGGATCCGCGGAACCTGACCAGGTTAGAACCTGCGTAGGGAACAAGAGTAAAAATTCTCTGTATGCCAGCATGCCTGTGCTGTCTATACGGTTACTCCTTCCGAACTCCGGACAAGCATCGTTCCCCCTTAACAGGAAGATTGCTATGTCTGACCCAAAAATGACCCGTCGTGAACAACGTGCCCAGGCGCAGGAATTTATCGATTCCCTGCAAAGCGGCAGTGCTTTTCCCCAGTCCCGTCGCATCTGGATTACCGGCAGCCGGGAAGATATTCGCGTGCCGATGCGTGAAATCACCCTAAGCCCGACCCACATCGGCGGCACCAAAGAACAGCCTCTCTATGAGCAAAATGAAGCGGTGCCGGTCTATGACACGGCGGGTGCTTATGGTGATCCCGCGGCGCAGATCGATGTGCATCGTGGTCTGGAAAAGCTGCGCGCTCGCTGGATTGCTGAGCGCGACGACAGTGAGCTTCTCGAACAGAACAGCTCGGGCTATACCCAGCAGCGGCTGGCTGACGAGGGGCTGGATCATCTGCGCTTCGATCACCTGCCGACACCGCGCCGCGCCCGTGCAGGCCGCCGTGTCACGCAACTGCACTATGCCCGTCAGGGCACGATTACCCCGGAGATGGAGTTCATCGCCTTGCGGGAAAACATGGGCCGTGAGCGAATACGCAGTGAGGTACTGCTGCAACAGCATCCGGGGCACAGCTTTGGCGCACATCTGCCCGCCGACATTACCCCCGAGTTTGTCCGTCAGGAGGTCGCAGCCGGACGCGCCATCATCCCTGCCAATATCAATCACCCGGAATCGGAGCCGATGATCATTGGCCGTAACTTCCTGGTTAAGGTCAACGCCAATATCGGTAACTCGGCAGTCACCTCTTCTATCGAGGAAGAAGTGGAAAAACTGGTCTGGTCGACCCGCTGGGGTGCCGATACGGTGATGGATCTCTCTACCGGTCGCTATATTCATGAAACGCGAGAATGGATTTTGCGAAACAGCCCGGTGCCCATCGGTACCGTGCCGATTTATCAGGCGCTGGAAAAAGTGAATGGCGTGGCTGAGGCGCTGAACTGGGAAATATTCCGGGACACGCTGCTGGAGCAGGCGGAACAGGGCGTCGATTACTTCACTATCCACGCGGGCGTGCTGCTGCGTTATGTCCCGATGACGGCGAAACGTCTCACCGGGATCGTGTCGCGGGGGGGATCGATCATGGCCAAATGGTGCCTGTCGCATCATCAGGAGAGCTTCCTGTATGAGCACTTCCGGGAGATCTGTGAAATCTGCGCCGCTTACGATGTCTCCCTGTCGCTGGGCGATGGTCTGCGTCCGGGTTCGATTCAGGATGCCAACGATGAGGCGCAGTTTGCCGAACTGCGAACCCTGGGTGAACTGACGCGTATTGCCTGGGAGTATGACGTTCAGGTGATGATTGAAGGTCCGGGACATGTGCCGATGCATATGATCCGCCGTAATATGACCGAACAGCTCGACCTGTGCGATGAAGCCCCCTTCTACACGCTTGGCCCGCTGACCACTGACATCGCGCCCGGCTACGACCACTTCACCTCGGGTATCGGTGCCGCCATGATTGGCTGGTTTGGTTGCGCCATGCTGTGCTACGTCACGCCCAAAGAGCATCTGGGTCTGCCGAACAAAGAGGACGTGAAGCAGGGATTGATCACCTACAAAATCGCGGCGCATGCTGCCGATCTGGCGAAAGGCCACCCCGGTGCGCAGATCCGTGATAACGCCATGTCCAAAGCGCGCTTTGAATTCCGCTGGGAAGATCAGTTTAACCTGGCGCTGGATCCCCATACGGCAAGGGCGATGCATGATGAAACCCTGCCGCAGGAGTCGGGCAAGGTGGCCCATTTCTGCTCAATGTGCGGCCCCAAATTCTGCTCAATGAAAATTTCCCAGGAGGTGCGCGAGTTTGCGGCACGCCAGGATGCCCGTGCCGAGCCGGTTGAAGTTGGCATGGCGCAGATGTCAGATCGTTTCCGCAGCCGCGGCAGTGAGCTCTATCACCCTGCCGATGCCATTAAGGAGGAGTAAGGATGCCTGCATTTCCCGCTACCGCCCCGCGTCTGGGACTTTATCCGGTGGTTGATAGCCCCGAGTGGCTCGAACGCCTGCTGGAGATGGGCGTTCGCACGCTGCAGCTGCGTATCAAAGATCAGCCTGATGAGGCCGCCGAGCCCGCCATTGCTCAGGCAATTGCGTTGGGCAAACGCTACGACGCGCGTCTGTTTATCAATGATTACTGGCAGCTGGCGATTAAACATCATGCTTATGGCGTACATCTGGGTCAGGAGGATCTGGATGTCGCCGATCTTGCCCGCATTCATCAGGCCGGGTTACGACTGGGACTCTCTACCCACGACGATGCGGAACTGGATCGCGCTCTGGCAATCCAGCCCTCTTACATCGCACTTGGGCATATTTTCCCGACGCAGACCAAAGAGATGCCTTCTGCACCGCAGGGCATTGCACAGCTGAATCAACACCTGACACGTCTGTCGCATATTCCCACCGTGGCGATTGGCGGTATCTCGATTGCACGGGCACCTGAGGTGCTGGCCACCGGCGTCGGCAGCATTGCGGTGGTGAGTGCGATTACTCAGGCAGATGACTGGCGTGCAGCAACGCGCACGCTTTTGGCGCTGGCAGGACCAGGCGATTAAGCATTTATGGAACCTGCCGCGCATATTGGCTGCAAAATCGGTAACGCCAGCATTCTTCCGGGAAAGCAGCGCGCAAAGTGGAATGTTGCCGATGGCGTGCTGTGATCCAAAACCTTAACGTGGCATCCGTCAGGTTAAGGTTATCTGACCAGGGCCGGTTCCCTCCTCTTGCCGGCCCTGCTTCTTCTTTTCGCTATGCGGGCGTCGAGGTGGAAGTCTGCGTCTCATGCTGGCACGAGAGCATGGCACGTTCGACGGCCGCACCCACCATCGCCAGCGCCTGTTCAGTCTGCTCGTTGATCGGCAGCCCGTAGTTTAAGCGCAGACAGTTACGATATTTACCCGACGCTGAAAACAGTGAGCCTACAGCAATCTGAATTTTTGACTCGCGCAGTTCCCGGTTAAGCCGGACCGCATCAAACGCTTCGGGGAGTTCAATCCACATCAGAAAGCCGCCCTGAGGACGGGAAACGCAGATGCCGCAGGGAAAGTAGTGGCGTACCCAGCAGCTAAAGGTTTCATAGTTACGATGATAGATTTGCCGCATCCGGCGCAGATGGGGCTGATAATGTCCCTGGCGGATAAACTCAGAGACCGCATGCTGAGGCTGCGTCGCGGTTGAGCCTGTGACAATATATTTCATGTGCAGCACGCGATCGCGATAACGACCAGGTGCAACCCAGCCGACGCGCAGACCTGGCGCCAGCGTTTTGGAAAAGGAGCTGCACAGCAGAACCCGGCCATCGAGATCCAGCGCTTTAATTGTGGAGGGGCGCGGGTATTCCCAGGCTAACTCACCATAAACATCATCTTCAATCACGGCGGCATCAAACCGCTGCGCCAGCGCCAGCAATGCCCGCTTACGCTGTTCGGGCATGATGAATCCCAGCGGATTATTGCAGTTCGGCACCACGACCACCGCTTTGATCGGCCATTGATCAAAGGCCAGTTCCAGCGCTTCCAGACTGATGCCGGTGACCGCATCCGTCGGGATTTCAATGGCACGAATGCCAAAGCCGCGCAGGGTTTGCATGATGCCGTGAAACGACGGTGACTCAACAGCAATGATATCGCCCGGCTCACAGACCGCGCGTACGGCGACCGATAACGCTTCGTGGCAGCCGGTCGTAATGACAATGTCATCGGCCGTGAGCTGACAGCCGCTGTCTATCGCCAGCCGTGCAACCTGTTGCCGCAGCGCGAGCACACCATAAAGGTTGTCATAATTCAGCAGCGCCATGTCCTGCTTCTGCGCCTGGCGGCTGAAAGCTTTCCACAGCGGCTTAAGCGTCGGCTGGGTCAAATCGGGCATGCCACTGCCCAGCTGCAACACATCATCTTCCAGACGGCCGTTAATCAGTTCCAGCACCGCATCCCACTGTGTCACCTCAACCGGCCGCTGGGCGGGACGGGTCAGCGCAGGGATCGGCGGCGTTGCTTTGCGTGACGCCACAAAATAGCCGGAGCGCGACTGCGGTGTAATCATCTGCTTCTCTTCCAGCAGATGATAAGCCTGCTGCACGGTACTGATACTGACGCCATGCTCCGTACTCAGACTGCGTACTGAAGGCAGGCGCTCACCGCTGCGATATAAGCCTTGTTCGATACGCTGAGCCAGCAGCGTAGCCAGATGTTCATAGCGGGTCATTGTATCTCCACAGGCTCAGATGCTGAGCCGTAACCAGTACAGTTCCGTCTCTTTTTTACCATTCAGATCGTCATGACGGCAATCTGTATGTTAAATAAAAGTGATTTTTGCGTCTGTATCATACAGAGCAATCCACTGAAAATGGTCCTCAGACACTTCACTGAGGGCACTATCATGGGATATGACGAGAATCGCGCAGCTAAACCGTTTACAGGCACGCCTTACCACCTGGTTCGTTATCTGTGGCGCAGTTACAAACGCTGGCAACTGCGGCGTGAGACGCGCCTCATCCTGTCGAAGTTAAGCGACAGTCAGCTGAAAGATATTGGTATCAGCCGCAGTGACTGGAATGGCTGAATCTGAGACAAAAAAAACCCTGCCGAGGCAGGGTTTTTATCAGGCAAAGGACGATTAATCGTCTTTGTTGCCGCCGAGACCGGCGTTCAACAGTTCAGCCAGGCTGGCTGAGGCTTCATCCGCAGTCACCTGCGGTGCAACCGGAACTTCACCTGCCGCTTTGCGGCGCATACGATCCTGATGGTACGCATAACCGGTACCGGCCGGGATCAGACGACCCACGATCACGTTCTCTTTCAGGCCGCGCAGTTCGTCACGCTTGCCTGCTACTGCTGCTTCGGTCAGGACACGTGTGGTCTCCTGGAACGAGGCTGCAGAGATGAACGATTCGGTAGCCAGTGACGCTTTGGTAATACCCAGCAGGTCACGCATGAAGGTTGCGCCGACTTTTCCGTTCGCTTCCAGATCACGGTTAGAGATCTTGATGCGAGAGAATTCAGCCTGCTCACCTTCCAGGAAGTCTGCACTTCCTGCGCTCACGATGGTTGCTTTACGCAGCATCTGACGAACGATGACTTCGATGTGCTTATCGTTAATCTTAACGCCCTGCAGACGGTAAACTTCCTGCACTTCGTTAGTGATGTAACGGGTCACCGCATGCACGCCACGCAAGCGCAGGATGTCATGTGGAGACTCTGGGCCATCGGAAACCACGTCACCGCGCTCAACACGTTCACCTTCGAACACGTTCAGCTGACGCCATTTCGGAATCATCTCTTCGTATGGCTCACTGCCATCCAGCGGAGTAATGACCAGACGACGCTTACCTTTGGTCTCTTTACCGAAGGAGATGATGCCGCTGATCTCCGCCAGAATAGCTGGCTCTTTCGGACGACGCGCTTCGAACAGGTCAGCAACGCGTGGCAGACCACCGGTAATATCCTTGGTACCGCCAGATTCCTGCGGAACACGCGCTAACGTGTCACCAGCACTGATCTTAACGCCATCTTCCAGCTGAACAATCGCTTTACCTGGCAGGAAGTACTGAGCCGGCATATCGGTGCCTGGGATCAGAACGTCGTTGCCGTTGGCATCAACAATTTTCAGCGCAGGACGCAGATCTTTACCGCCTGCAGTACGTTCAGCACTGTCCAGAACCACCAGCGAAGACAGACCGGTTAAGTCATCTGTCTGACGGGTAATCGTCTGGCCATCAACCATATCCGTGAAGCGAATGAAACCGCCCACTTCGGTGATGACTGGCATGGTATGCGGATCCCAGTTTGCGACGGTTTCGCCCGCTGCAACCTGCTCACCATCACCTTTCGCCATGGTAGAACCGTAAGGAACTTTATAGCTCTCTTTGGTACGACCAAATTCGTCGATCATTTTCAGTTCAACGTTACGCGAGGTGATCACCAGCTTGCCTGCCGAGTTCGTTACCGACTTGGCGTTGGTCAGCTTGATGGTACCTTTGTTCTTCACCTGAATGCTGGATTCAGCAGCCGCACGTGATGCCGCACCACCGATGTGGAACGTACGCATCGTCAGCTGTGTACCTGGCTCACCGATGGACTGTGCCGCGATAACACCGATCGCTTCACCTTTGTTGATGATGTGACCACGTGCCAGGTCGCGACCGTAGCAATGCGCACACACACCAAAGTCGGTTTCACAACCTACTACCGAGCGGACTTTCAGGCTGTCGACTGAGTTCAGTTCCAGCACGTCACACCAGTGCTCATCGAGCAGCGTGTTGCGTGGGACCAGAATATCAGCAGTACCCGGCTTCAGAACGTCTTCAGCAGTCACACGACCCAGTACACGTTCACGCAGTGGCTCTTTAACGTCGCCACCTTCGATGACAGGCGTCATCATGATGCCTTCGTGTGTACCACAGTCATCTTCGGTAACCACCAGATCCTGGGCAACGTCAACCAGACGACGCGTCAGATAACCGGAGTTCGCTGTTTTCAGTGCGGTATCCGCAAGACCTTTACGTGCACCGTGGGTTGAGATGAAGTACTGGAGTACGTTCAACCCTTCACGGAAGTTCGCCGTGATTGGTGTTTCGATGATGGAGCCATCTGGCTTCGCCATCAGACCACGCATACCGGCCAGCTGACGAATCTGTGCAGCAGAACCACGCGCACCTGAGTCAGCCATCATAAAGATGCTGTTGAAGGAAACCTGGCGCTCTTCTTCGCCGTCACGGTTAATGACGACTTCGGTAGAGAGGTTTTCCATCATCGCCTTGGCAACACGTTCGTTGGCTGCAGCCCAGATATCGATGACTTTGTTATAACGTTCGCCTGCGGTTACCAGACCAGACTGGAACTGCTCCTGGATCTCAGCCACTTCCGCTTCCGCTTCAGTGATGATTTCCACTTTCTTCTCTGGAATAACCATGTCGTCGATGCCGACTGACGCGCCTGAACGGGCAGCATAAGCGAAACCGGTGTACATGGTCTGGTCAGCAAAGATAACGGTCGGCTTCAGGCCCAGAATGCGGTAACAGGTGTTCAGCATTTTGGAGATAGCTTTTTTGCCCAGCGCCTGGTTAACGATGGAGAAAGGCAGACCTTTTGGCACGATCATCCACAGGATGGCACGGCCAATCGTGGTATCGATGATGCTGGTTTTAGCAACCCACTCATCCTGCTCATTCTTCTCGTGTTCGGTGATACGCACCTTAACGCGAGCATGCAGAGAGGCGAGGCCGGCGCGATAAATACGCTCAGCTTCTTTCGGGCCAGTCAGCACCATGCCTTCGCCTTTGGCGTTAACACAGTCACGGGTCATGTAATACAGACCCAGTACAACGTCCTGAGAAGGAACGATGATTGGCTCGCCGTTCGCAGGTGACAGGATGTTGTTGGTCGACATCATCAGCGCACGCGCTTCCAGCTGGGCTTCCAGCGTCAGCGGTACGTGAACAGCCATCTGGTCACCATCGAAGTCGGCGTTATAAGCCGCACAAACCAGCGGGTGCAGCTGGATCGCTTTACCTTCGATCAGAACCGGTTCAAAGGCCTGAATACCCAGACGGTGCAGCGTAGGCGCACGGTTCAGCAGAACCGGGTGCTCACGGATCACTTCGTCGAGGATATCCCAGACAACCGCTTCTTCGCGCTCAACCATTTTCTTCGCGGCTTTGATGGTGGTGGCCAGGCCACGCAGTTCCAGCTTGCCGTAAATAAACGGTTTGAACAGTTCGAGTGCCATTTTCTTCGGCAGACCGCACTGATGCAGACGCAGGTATGGACCAACGGTGATAACCGAACGACCAGAATAGTCGACACGTTTACCCAGCAGGTTCTGACGGAAACGACCCTGCTTACCTTTGATCATGTCAGCCAGCGATTTCAGCGGACGCTTGTTAGAACCGGTGATCGCACGACCGCGACGACCGTTGTCCAGCAGTGCATCGACCGCTTCCTGCAACATACGCTTTTCGTTGCGCACGATGATGTCTGGCGCAGCCAGATCCAGCAGGCGCTTCAGACGGTTGTTACGGTTGATCACGCGACGATACAGATCGTTCAGATCCGACGTAGCGAAACGACCACCATCCAGCGGTACCAGCGGACGCAGATCCGGTGGCAGAACAGGCAGCACGGTCAGGATCATCCACTCTGGCTTGTTGCCAGACTGGACGAACGCTTCCAGCAGCTTGATGCGCTTGGTCAGTTTTTTACGTTTGGTTTCGGAGTTAGTTTCGTTCAGCTCTTCACGCAGCTGCTCGCACTCCTGCTCCAGATCCATGTTTTTCAACAGGGCCTGGATCGCTTCGGCGCCCATTTTGGCGTCGAACTCGTCACCGAACTCTTCCAGAGCGTCAAGGTACTGCTCTTCAGTCAGGATCTGACGCTTCTCGAGGTTGGTCATGCCACCTTCGATTACCACGTAAGATTCAAAGTAGAGCACGCGCTCGATGTCACGCAGTGGCATATCCAGCAGTAAGCCGATACGCGATGGCAGTGACTTCAGGAACCAGATGTGCGCAGTCGGCGACGCCAGTTCAATGTGGCCCATACGCTCACGGCGTACTTTAGTCTGGGTCACTTCAACGCCGCACTTCTCACAAATCACACCACGGTGTTTGAGGCGCTTATACTTGCCGCACAGGCACTCATAGTCTTTTACCGGCCCGAAGATACGGGCACAGAACAGACCATCGCGCTCTGGCTTAAAAGTACGGTAGTTAATGGTTTCTGGCTTTTTCACTTCACCAAAAGACCAGGAACGGATCATGTCTGGCGAAGCCAGCGCAATTTTGATCGCATCAAACTCTTCGGTCTTAGTTTGCGCTTTCAGAAACTTAAGTAAGTCTTTCACGGATTAGCTCCCGTCGGAGTGAGACTCAGGGGGCGTCCAACCGAAATTGAACGCCCCGTAACCAGTACAATTGCGAGCGCTTTAAACCCTGCGCTTTCAGGCGGCGGCAAGCCGCAGCCTGAAAAGGGGTTACTCGTCTTCCAGCTCGATGTTGATACCCAGCGAGCGAATCTCTTTCAACAGTACGTTGAAGGATTCCGGCATGCCCGGTTCCATCTGATGGTTACCGTCAACGATGTTTTTATACATCTTGGTACGGCCGTTGACGTCATCAGACTTAACGGTAAGCATTTCCTGCAGGGTATACGCGGCACCATATGCTTCCAGTGCCCATACTTCCATCTCACCAAAGCGCTGACCACCGAACTGCGCCTTACCACCCAGCGGCTGCTGAGTAACCAGGCTATAGGAACCGGTAGAACGTGCATGCATCTTGTCATCAACCAGGTGGTTAAGTTTCAGCATGTACATGTAGCCAACGGTTACCTGACGTTCGAACTGCTCACCGGTACGGCCGTCAAACAGGGTAATCTGACCGGAAGAAGGCAGGCCGCCGAGCTGCAGCAGCTCTTTGATCTCGCTCTCTTTCGCGCCATCAAACACCGGCGTGGCGATTGGCATACCTTTCTTCAGGTTCTCAGCCAGACGCAGTACTTCGTCATCAGAGAAGGTGTTCAGATCAACACGCTGACGCAGATCGGTACCCAGGTCATAGGCGCGCTGGATGAATTCGCGCAGTTTCGCGACTTCTTCCTGCTTCTTCAGCATGGCGTTGATTTTCTCGCCGATACCTTTCGCTGCCATACCCAGGTGCGTTTCCAGAATCTGACCGATGTTCATACGCGATGGTACGCCCAGCGGGTTCAGAACGATGTCAACCGGCGTGCCGTTTTCATCGTAAGGCATATCTTCGATCGGGTTGATCTTGGAGATAACACCTTTGTTACCGTGACGGCCTGCCATTTTGTCACCCGGCTGAATCTGACGCTTAACAGCCAGATAAACCTTAACGATTTTCAGCACGCCTGGTGCCAGATCATCGCCCTGGGTGATCTTACGACGCTTACCTTCGAGTTTTTTCTCAAACTCGTGCTTCAGTTCGTCGTACTGCTCTGCCAGCTGCTCCAGCTGGTTTTGCTTGGCTTCGTCAGTCAGACCCAGTTCCAGCCAGCGCTCGCGCGGCAGCTTGTCCAGTTTGTCTGCTTCAACGCCACCCGAAATCAGTACGTTCTGGATACGGCTGAACAGGCCCGCTTCCAGGATCTGCAGTTCTTCAGACAGGTCTTTTTTGGCCTGCTTCAGCTGCATCTCTTCGATTTCAAGCGCACGTTTGTCTTTTTCCACGCCATCGCGGGTAAAGACCTGAACGTCGATCACAGTACCTGACACGCCATTCGGCACGCGCAGTGACGAATCTTTCACGTCAGAGGCTTTTTCACCGAAGATAGCGCGCAGCAGTTTTTCTTCTGGCGTCAGCTGGGTTTCACCTTTAGGCGTTACCTTACCAACCAGAATGTCGCCACCGGTCACTTCAGCACCGATGTAGACGATGCCTGACTCATCCAGTTTAGAGAGTGCAGCTTCACCCACGTTCGGGATATCAGCAGTGATCTCTTCCGGCCCTAGTTTGGTGTCACGCGACACGCAAGCCAGTTCCTGAATGTGGATAGTCGTAAAGCGATCTTCCTGAACCACGCGCTCGGAGACCAGGATGGAGTCTTCGAAGTTGTAGCCGTTCCACGGCATGAACGCCACGCGCATGTTCTGGCCCAGAGCCAGTTCACCCAGATCGGTGGACGGGCCATCTGCCAGCACGTCGCCGCGCTCAACCGGCTCACCCAGAGAAACACATGGCATCTGGTTGATGCAGGTGTTCTGGTTAGAACGGGTATATTTGGTCAGGTTGTAAATGTCGATACCGGCTTCGCCAGCATGCATTTCGTCTTCGTTAACTTTGATAACGATACGTGATGCGTCAACGTACTGTACGGTACCGCCACGTTTCGCCACGGCTGTTACACCGGAGTCAACGGCAACAGCACGTTCCATACCGGTACCAACCAGCGGCTTATCAGCACGCAGAGTCGGAACGGCCTGACGTTGCATGTTCGCACCCATCAGGGCGCGGTTGGCGTCATCGTGTTCCAGGAACGGGATCAGGGATGCACCGACAGAAACCACCTGCTGGGTGGAAACGTCCATGTAGTCAACCTGATCGCGGCTGAACAGACTCGATTCGCCTTTGCTACGGCAGGTGACCAGGTCATCAACAAACGCGCCGTTGTCATCCAGAGGGGCGTTCGCCTGAGCGATAACGTAGTTACCCTCTTCGATAGCAGAGAGGTAGTGAATCTCGTCAGAAACCAGACCGTCGATAACACGGCGATAAGGTGTTTCAAGGAAACCGTACTCATTGGTCTGTGCATAGACAGACAAGGAGTTGATCAGACCGATGTTCGGACCTTCAGGGGTTTCGATGGGGCAGACACGACCGTAGTGCGTTGGGTGTACGTCACGCACTTCGAAGCCGGCACGCTCACGCGTCAAACCACCCGGGCCGAGAGCAGAGATACGACGTTTGTGCGTAATCTCTGACAGCGGGTTGTTCTGATCCATAAACTGAGAAAGCTGGCTTGAACCAAAGAACTCTTTCACCGCAGCCGAAATAGGCTTCGCGTTGATCATGTCCTGTGGCATCAGCGTATCAAGGTCGCCCAGAGACAGACGCTCTTTAACCGCACGCTCAACACGGACCAGACCAACACGGAACTGGTTCTCAGCCATTTCACCCACTGAACGAATACGACGGTTACCGAGGTGGTCGATATCGTCCACTTCGCCTTTACCGTTACGGATGTCGATCAGTTTCTTCATCACTTCGATGATGTCATCTTTGCTCAGGATGCCTGAACCTTCGATTTCATCACGCAGCAATGAGCGGTTGAACTTCATACGACCGACCGCAGAAAGATCGTAACGATCTTCTGAGAAGAACAGGTTCTCAAACAGGTTCTCTGCAGCTTCGCGTGTTGGCGGCTCACCAGGACGCATCATGCGGTAGATCTCAACCAGTGCGCTCAGGCGATCGCTGGTTGGGTCGACACGCAGGGTCTCGGACATATATGGACCGTGGTCCAGATCGTTGGTGAACAGCGTTTCGATGCGCTTGTGACCGGACTGGCTCAGTTTAGCCAGCAGATCCAGTGACAGTTCCATGTTCGCTGCAACAATCAGCTCACCGGTGCTCTCATCGATGTAATCTTTAGCGACCACTTTGCCCGCGATATATTCAACCGGGACTTCGATGTGCTGAATGCCATCTTTTTCCAGCTGACGAATATGGCGCGCAGTAATGCGGCGACCTTTTTCGACGTAGACGGTGCCGTTCGCTTCGATATCGAAGGTAGCGGTTTCACCGCGCAGGCGCTCAGGCACCAGCTCCATCTGCAGCTTGTTGTCACGGATTTCAAACACCACTTTCTCGAAGAAGATATCAAGGATCTGAGGTGTAGTGAACTGTAACGCGCGCAGGATGATAGTGGCCGGCAGCTTACGACGACGGTCAATACGGACAAACAGGTTATCTTTCGGGTCAAACTCAAAGTCGAGCCATGAACCGCGGTAAGGGATGATACGTGCGTTGTACAGCACTTTACCCGATGAGTGGGTTTTACCCTTATCGCTATCAAAGAACACGCCGGGACTACGGTGCAGCTGAGAAACGATAACGCGCTCGGTACCATTGATAACAAAGGTACCGTTGTCGGTCATGAGCGGAATCTCGCCCATGTAGACTTCTTGTTCTTTAATGTCTTTTACGGTGCCTTCTGGCGCTTCGCGCTCATAGATCACCAGACGCAGTTTCACGCGCAGCGGTGCCGAATAGGTCACGCCACGGATCTGACACTCTTTCACGTCAAAGACAGGTTCACCCAGGCGGTAGCTGACATACTGCAACTCAGAGTTGCCGCTGTAGCTCGCAATAGGGAATACAGAGCGGAATGCAGCTTCCAGTCCGTACTGACCTTCTGGATCTTGCTCGATAAACTTCTGGAACGAGTCGAGCTGGATGGAAAGGAGATAAGGTATGTCCAGTACTTGCGGACGTTTACCAAAATCCTTACGAATACGTTTTTTCTCGGTATAGGAGTAAACCATAGGGTTCCTCAGCTAGCTGACAAGTCGACCCACGCTGTCCGTCCTGACAGGACAGTTCATGCAACACGATTTTGTTTGATTCACTGGCTGCGCGGCAGCAGTGCAATACCTCTTTCTATCACGCTTAAATCATTTCATCGCTTTTGTGAAGGCAGGGAACCCGCACAGGAAAGCGGTATATTAAGTCGTCGATAGAGAAAGATATTGAAGAGCAACAATGGACAAACAGTGTGAAACCCCATTGAGACCCTGTAGCGCAAAAAGGCTGGTGACCAAAAAGTCACCAGCCATCAGTCTGAAACTACTCAGACTGCAACCCGAAGGCTGTCTTACTTAACTTCAACTTCAGCGCCAGCTTCTTTCAGAGCAGCTTCAAGTGCAGCTGCGTCATCTTTGCTGATGCCTTCTTTGATTACGCCAGTTGCTTCAACCAGGTCTTTGGCTTCTTTCAGGCCCAGACCAGTTGCAGTACGTACGGCTTTGATGACTGCTACTTTGTTCGCGCCAACAGCTTTCAGTACGACGTCGAATTCAGTTTTTTCTTCAACAGCTTCAGCCGGGCCCGCAGCAACAGCTACAGCAGCAGCAGCAGAAACGCCGAATTTTTCTTCCATAGCAGAAACCAGCTCAACAACTTCCATTACGGACATCGCTGCAACAGCTTCCAGAATTTGGTCTTTAGTGATAGACATGACAATTGTTCCTAAGAATCAGAAAAAGTTTATACGTAAGCAGGTACGAAGAAAAGAATAAGGCCTTAAGCCGCTTCTTTTGCATCGCGTACAGCAGCCAGAGTGCGGACCAGTTTGCCGGCAGCGGCTTCTTTCATGGTCGACATCAGACGTGCCAGTGCTTCTTCGTAGGTCGGCAGCGTTGCCAGACGGTCAATATTGGCCGCCGTGATCAGCTCACCTTCAAAGGCTGCAGCTTTGACCTCAAATTTTGCATTCGCTTTCGCGAAATCTTTGAACAGACGAGCAGCAGCGCCCGGGTGTTCCATAGAATATGCAATCAGGGTCGGACCAACAAACGTGTCTTTCAGGCACTCAAACTGAGTACCTTCAACGACGCGGCGCAGCAGGGTGTTACGAACAACACGCATGTAAACGCCAGCTTCACGGCCTGCTTTACGCAGTTCGGTCATTTTATCAACGGTAACGCCACGGGAATCCGCAACAACCGCTGAAAGCGCACCTTTGGCTACTTCGCTGACTTCAGCAACAATCGCTTGTTTGTCTTGAAGATTTAATGCCATTAGCTTTTGCTCCTGGATTTGACCGGGAAAGGATTTCCCCGGAACTCACTTCACTTACTCACCCCGAGGGGTAATAAGCGCTCGAACACGGTGAGCAGAATCCAGCTAAGAAAATATTCTTTTGGTTCTGTCACCGTCTACGCAGGGGATTAAGCGGAATATCCGGAGATAAACAGCGCCTGCGGTCTTGGACGGAGGCCAGGATAAGGCCTGGCTCCAACCTAAATTCTGTGCGACGCAGCAGAGTCAGAGGGAATGGCGATAAACGCAACAGTCGGTTCTGGCTCTCTGGTGTCCCGTTCTGCTAATAACAGAACAACGGGCGTAAGATTCTAGGTGAATTTTTCGCCCGTTTCAAGCAGCAATTAGTTTGCTGTTGCGTTCAGACCAGCCTGGTCAACGGCAACGCCGGCACCCATGGTGGTTGAAAGGCTGACTTTCTTGATGTACACGCCTTTGGCCTGTGATGGTTTAGCTTTTTTCAGCGCAACCAGCAGGGATTCCAGGTTTTCTTTCAGTTTGTCAGCGTCAAAGTCCACTTTACCGATGGTAGTGTGGATGATGCCGTTTTTGTCGTTACGATAACGAACCTGACCGGCTTTAGCGTTCTTAACCGCTTCAGCAACGTTAGGGGTTACAGTACCGACTTTCGGGTTTGGCATCAGGCCACGTGGACCCAGAATCTGGCCCAGCTGGCCAACAACGCGCATTGCATCCGGAGAAGCAATAACAACGTCAAAATTCATTTCGCCTTTCTTGATCTGATCAGCCAGGTCTTCCATGCCTACCAGCTCTGCGCCAGCTGCTTTAGCAGCTTCAGCGTTAGCGCCCTGGGCGAAGACAGCAACACGTACTGAACGACCAGTACCGTGTGGCAGAACGGTCGCGCCGCGAACGTTCTGATCAGATTTACGTGCATCAATGCCGAGGTTGACAGCAACGTCAACGCTTTCAACGAACTTGGCAGTTGCCAGTTCTTTCAGCAGAGCAACAGCTTCAGCAATGTCATACTGCTTGGTCGCGTCAACTTTGTCGCGAATTACGGTCATGCGCTTGGTCAGCTTAGCCATTTCTTAGTCCTCTACTACCAGGCCCATGGAACGAGCAGTACCTTCGATTGAGCGAGTCATCGCTTCAACGTCAGAACCAGTCATGTCCGCAGCTTTGGTTTCTGCGATTTCACGTACCTGAGCACGAGTCACTTTACCGACTTTATCTTTGTTCGGCTTACCAGAACCAGACTTGATGCCCGCTGCTTTTTTCAGCAGTACGGCAGCCGGAGGCGTTTTGGTAATGAAGGTGAAAGAACGGTCGCTGTATACGGTGATAACAACAGGAGTCGGCAGACCTTTTTCCAGAGATTCGGTCTTCGCGTTGAACGCTTTACAGAATTCCATGATGTTAACACCCTGCTGACCCAGAGCTGGACCAACCGGTGGACTTGGGTTCGCCATACCAGCTGCAACCTGCAGCTTGACGTAGGCTTGGACTTTCTTAGCCATGATATTTCCTCAATTGGGTTATAGCGCCTGTAAAGGCTCCCCGTGATAACGATTTATACGCTGTTGCCAGCGCATAAAAACAAAAGGCGCGAAATTGTAGTTAAATTTCGCGCCTGCTGCAACAGCTAATTTGTGAGCGGAAAGAGGTTAACCTTTCTCCACCTGACCGAAGTCGAGCTCAACCGGTGTTGCACGACCAAAGATGGAAACGGATACCGTCAGGCGGCTCTTCTCGTAATCCACATCTTCAACCACACCGTTAAAGTCAGCGAACGGACCGTCATTAACACGAACCATTTCACCTGGTTCAAACAGCGTTTTAGGACGAGGCTTGTCGCCGACCTGCTGCAGACGATTCATGATCGCATCAACTTCTTTATCGCTGATAGGTGCAGGACGGTCAGAGGTACCGCCGATGAAACCCATCACGCGCGGGACGCTGCGTACTAAATGCCAGCTGGCGTCATTCATCACCATCTGAACCAGTACGTATCCCGGGAAAAACTTGCGCTCGCTCTTACGACGCTGGCCACCACGGATTTCAACGACTTCTTCAGTCGGAACCATGACTTCACCAAACAGCTCTTCCATGTTGTGCAATTTGATATGCTCGCGCAGCGATTGGGCTACGCGGCCTTCAAAACCGGAAAACGCCTGTACGACGTACCAGCGTTTCTTTGGAGCTTCAGACATCTCAGAACCTCAGGCCAGTGATAAACGATACCAGACGGACCAGAATACCATCCAGCCCCCACAAAATCAGTGACATCACGGCAGTAACCGCGGCAACGATTAACGTGGTGTGCAGCGTTTCCTGGCGGGTTGGCCAGATAACCTTACGCATTTCTGTTCTTGCTTCACGAGCAAAAGCCACGGTCGCTTTGCCTTTGGTCGTTAATAGCGCAATGCCGCCAGCCGCTGCAATCAGTACAACTACGGCTAATGCACGCAGTGGCAGTGACACATCACGATAGAGGTAGTTACCTACAATCGCTGCAAGCAGCAGTAATACAACACCTACCCACTTTACCGCTTCCAGGCCACGCCCGCTCCCTTGAGCTTCGGTATTCGCACTCATAAACCAACCTGCCACAATAATTCAGAAACTATTCTGCCCCGCAGTGCGAGGCGTCCAAACCGAATGAGCTTTTGGGGCGTAACTCGGTATCCAACGCCGCATAACAGAGCCTGTCTCAGCAATGATTATGATTCAAAAAATCACTGATGAGCCAGGTTCTATGAAACAGCGTGCAAAAAGGGCATCAAATGATGCCCTTTCCGTGTGCATTGCGTCAAACGTTATCGGTAATTATGCGATAACTTTAGCAACAACACCCGCGCCAACGGTACGGCCACCTTCGCGAATTGCGAAGCGCAGACCTTCGTCCATTGCGATTGGGTGGATCAGGGTAACAACCATTTTGATGTTGTCGCCTGGCATGACCATTTCAACGCCTTCTGGCAGCTCTACTGAGCCGGTTACGTCAGTTGTACGGAAGTAGAACTGTGGACGATAGCCTTTGAAGAACGGAGTATGGCGGCCACCTTCGTCTTTAGACAGAACGTAAACTTCTGACTCGAACTGGGTGTGTGGCTTGATTGAGCCTGGCTTAGCCAGAACCTGGCCACGCTGGATGTCTTCACGCTTGATACCGCGCAGCAGAACACCACAGTTTTCGCCTGCCTGACCCTGGTCCAGCAGCTTACGGAACATC
>Ga0153999_1000247_pt1 | contig 26246 bp, 21 predicted proteins | sample TSNC083MetaG_FD_104675 | JGI IMG/M metagenome (GOLD analysis project Ga0153999, IMG submission 104675) | Attine ant fungus gardens microbial communities from North Carolina, USA - TSNC083 MetaG | ecosystem: Host-associated > Fungi > Mycelium > Unclassified | place: USA: North Carolina, Lumber... | reverse complement strand
GGGCAAATAGAGTTAAAGAGTGAATGTTTGCCGCGGTGGCAATGTATTGGAACAACAGAGATAGCAATGATGCAGGATTTGCGTCTGATATTAATCGTTGTTGGCGCGATCGCCATAATAGCGCTGTTATTGCACGGTCTGTGGACCAGTCGCAAAGAACGGTCAGCGCTCTTCCGCGATCGCCCAGCCAAACGTTCCCAAAAGGAACGTGAACAAACTCCGATCGACGATCTCGAAGAAGGCGTCGGTGAGGTGCGCGTACGCGCCGCTCACCCGCAAGACGAGCCGTCATTCGGCCATTTCGATGCCGCACGCGAAGAACCCGTGGCCGCGCCGAAGCCCGCTCCGGCGGCTGCGCCAGCGCCCCACGCCGTTCAGCCGGCTGCCCATCAGACGCCGCCTCCGCTGTCTCAGCGGCCGGAATATGATGACATCCTGCTGAACAACTACGCGCCGGACGAAGAACAGGCCGAACCGCAGCAACCGCAACCGGCCGTGCGCCGTGAGCCGCGCGTCGACGATCTGCCGCATGAACATGAGGCGCCGCAGGGGGCGGAACCGGCATTCCACGCCGAGCCAGCCCCAGTGCAGCAAACGCCGGAAGTGAAGCCTGCGCCGGAACCTGCACCGCAGCCGGCGGCCGCGCCAATTCAGGCTAAACTGAAAGAGACTGTGCTGGTGCTGCACGTCACGGCCCACCAGGGCGGCGTGATCGGCGGCGAAGTGCTGCTGCAGAGCGTGTTGCAGGCCGGCTTCCAGTTTGGCGAGATGGGCATCTTCCACCGTCATATCAGCCCGGCCGGCAGCGGCCCGGTGCTGTTCAGCCTGGCGAACATGGTCAAGCCGGGATCGTTCGATCCTGACATGATGTCCGATTTCTCCACGCCGGGCGTGTCGATGTTCATGATGGTGCCGTCTTACGGCGACGCCAATCAGAACTTCAAGCTGATGCTGCAGTCGGCACAGCGTATCGCCGACGACGTGGGCGGCGTGGTGCTGGACGACGAGCGCCGCATGATGACGCCGCAGAAGCTGGAAACCTACAAAGCGCGTATCCGCGAAGTGTTGGAAAACAACGCCTGACCGGGTTGCCGCGCGCACTGAACATCCGTAACAACAAAGCCCCCGCTAGCCGGGGGTTTTTTATCTTTGATGGTGAGCCATGGAATCGATAATCCAACAAATCAATCAACTACGAGCCACACTGCGCCATCATGAATACCAGTATCATGTGCTGGATGCGCCGGAAGTGCCGGATGCGGAATATGACCGCCTGATGCGCGAACTGCGCGAACTGGAGAGCGCGCATCCGGAGTGGGTCACCGCCGATTCACCGACCCAGCGCGTGGGCGCGGCGCCGCTGGCGGCGTTCGACCAGGTGCGTCACGAAGTGCCGATGCTGTCGCTGGATAACGTGTTCGACGAAGAAAGCTTCCTGGCGTTTTACAAGCGCGTGCAGGATCGGCTCAAAAGCAGCGATCCGCTGACCTTCTGCTGCGAGCTGAAGCTGGATGGCCTGGCGGTCAGCCTGCTGTACGAAGACGGCGAGCTGGTGCGCGCGGCGACGCGCGGCGACGGCACCACCGGCGAGAACATCACCACCAACGTGCGCACCATTCGCGCCATCCCGCTGCGCCTGACCGGCGACAACATTCCGCGCCGGCTGGAAGTGCGCGGTGAAGTGTTCATGCCGCAGGCCGGTTTTGAACAGATGAACGAAGAGGCGAGGCGCAAAGACGGCAAGGTGTTCGCCAACCCGCGCAACGCCGCCGCCGGTTCGCTGCGCCAGCTCGATCCGCGCATTGCCGCCAAACGCCCGCTGACCTTCTTCTGTTACGGCGTCGGCCTGCTGGAAGGCGGTGAGTTGCCGCGCAGCCATTTTGAGCGCCTGATGCAGTTCAAGGCCTGGGGCCTGCCGGTCAGCGATCGCGCCCAGCGCCGCACCGGCAGCGAAGAAGTGCTGGCGTTTTATCGCCAGGTCGAGCAGGACCGGGCACAGCTCGGCTTCGACATCGACGGCGTGGTGATCAAGATTGACAACATCGATCTGCAGGAAACGCTGGGCTTTGTGGCGCGTGCGCCGCGTTGGGCGACGGCATTCAAATTCCCGGCGCAGGAGCAGATCACCGTGGTGCGCGAAGTGGAGTTTCAGGTTGGCCGCACCGGCGCGATTACCCCGGTGGCGCGCCTTGAGCCGGTGCTGGTGGCCGGGGTGACCGTCAGCAACGCCACCTTGCACAACGCCGATGAAATTGAGCGTCTGGGGCTGCGCATCGGTGATACGGTGATCGTGCGCCGCGCCGGCGACGTGATCCCGCAGGTGGTGGGGGTGCTGGAAGACCGCCGGCCGCAGGATGCGCGCGAAGTGGTGTTCCCGCTGCACTGCCCGGTGTGCGGCTCCGACGTTGAGCGCGTGGAAGGCGAAGCCGTGGCGCGCTGCACCGGCGGTCTTATCTGCGGCGCGCAGCGCAAAGAGGCGTTGAAGCATTTCGTTTCCCGCCGCGCGCTGGACGTCGAAGGCATGGGCGACAAGATCATCGAGCAGTTGGTGGACAAAGAGTACGTGAAGAACCCGGCCGATCTGTTCCGCTTGTCCGCCGGCATGCTGACCGGTCTGGATCGCATGGGGCCGAAATCGGCGCAGAACCTGGTCAACGCGCTGGAGAAATCCAAGCAGACCACCTTTGCCCGTTTCCTGTATGCGCTCGGCATTCGCGAGGTCGGCGAGGCGACCGCCGCCAACCTGGCGGCGCATTTCGGATCGCTCGAGAAGCTGTTCGCCGCCGATATCGAAGCGCTGAAAGAGGTGCCGGACGTCGGCGAAGTGGTGGCCAAACACACCCGCAATTTCCTCGATGAAGCGCTCAATCAGCAGGTGATCAACGAGCTGGTGGGCGCCGAGATCGGCATCCACTGGCCGGCGCCGGTGGTGGTGGTGGCGGAAGAGATAGACAGCCCGTTCGCCGGCAAAACCGTGGTACTGACCGGCTCGCTGAGTCAGCTGTCGCGCGACGAGGCCAAAGATCGCCTGACGGCGCTGGGCGCCAAGGTCAGCGGCAGCGTGTCGAAGAAAACCGATTTGGTGATCGCCGGCGAAGCGGCCGGCTCCAAGCTGGTGAAGGCGCAGGAGCTGGGTATCGCCGTGATCGACGAAGCGGAAATGATCCGCCTGCTGGGTGACTGATGGAAAAGGAAAACCTGCTGGAGATCGCCAATACCGTGATGCCGTTCGGCAAGTACCAGGGGCGGGTGCTGATCGATCTGCCTGAAGAGTACCTGCTGTGGTTCGCCCGTAAGGGCGAATTCCCCAAAGGCAAGCTCGGCATGCTGATGGAGATGACGCTGGCGATTAAAATCGAAGGGCTTGACCACCTGGTCAAGCCGCTGAAGAAAAGCTGAACTGACGGGCCTTGGCCCGTCTTTTTTTTACCCGCGCGACGCCTGCGCGTTGGCGTTGGGCACCGCCTGCTGCGCCCGCTGCTTACGCTGATACCTTTTCGCCAGCACCGCACAGGTCATCAGCTGCACCTGATGGAACACCATCAGCGGCAGCACCATGATCCCTACCGTCGCCGCCGGGAACAGGATATTGGCCATCGGAATGCCGTTCGCCAGGCTTTTCTTAGAACCGCAGAACACGATGGTGATCTCGTCCGCCTTGCTGAACCCCAGCCAGCGCGCCATGTAGGTGTTCACCACCAGCACGATCGCCAGCAGCACGATGCTGCCGCCGACGATAAACGCCAGCGAACCGATCCCTACCTGATGCCAGATGCCGTGCGTGACCGCCTCGCTGAAGGCGGCGTACACCACCAGCAGAATCGAGGTCTGGTCGGTTTTGCCGATCAGCGGGCGATGGCGCTCGATCCAGCCGCCGATCAGCGGCCGCAGCAGGTGGCCGGCGACGAACGGCACCAGCAGCTGCAGCACGATCGAGCCCACCTGCCGCAGGCTGCCGGTATCGCCGTGCACGTTCATCAGCAGGCCGACCAACAGCGGCGACACGAAGATCCCCAGCAGGCTGGAGGCGGAGGCGCTGCACACCGCCGCCGCCACGTTGCCGCCCGCCAGCGAGGTGAAGGCGATGGCCGATTGCACGGTGGCGGGCAGGATGCACAGGTAGATGAAACCGGCGTACAGCTCGGGGCTGACGTCGATCGGCGCCCACCAGGCGAACAGCATCCCCAGCGCCGGAAAAATGATGAAGGTGCTGAACATCACCCACAGATGTAGCCGCCAGTTATTGCTGCCGGCCAGGATGGCCTCGCGCGACAGCTTGGCGCCGTGCATGAAAAACAGCAGGGCGATGGCGGCGATGGTCAGGGCGTTGAGCCAGCCGACGAACTCGCCGCGAGCCGGCAGGAACGACGCCAGCAGCACGGTGGCGATCAGCGTCAGGGTAAAACGATCGGGCAGGAATCTCATGGCGATGCGCTCGGGTAGAAAATCGATGGGGCTATTCTCCCGCGTGGGCATATAATAATTAAATTGATTTATTTAATTCATCTATGAATAAAACACATGAATTACTCACTCAAACAGCTGCGGGTGTTCGTCGTCATCGCCCGCCACGGCAGCTTCAGCCGAGCCGGCGAGGCGATCGGCCTGACGCAATCGGCGGTCAGCCACAGCGTGAAAGAGCTGGAGGCGGAGGTCGGCGTGCGCCTGCTGGATCGCACTACGCGTGAAGTGGTGTTGACCGACGCCGGCCTGCGGCTGGCCAACCGGGTCGAACGGCTGCTGGACGAGCTGCAGGCCGCGTTGCTGGATGCGCGCAGCTTTGGCGTACAGCGCAGCGGCACGGTGCGGGTGGCGACGAGCCAGACCATTTCCGCCCATCTGATGCCGCAGTGCATCGCCGCCGGCGAACGCGAATACCCGGAGATCCGCATCATGCTGCGCGATCAGGCGCAGCAGCAGGTGTTGCACAGCGTGCGCAACGCCGAGGTGGATTTCGGCATCGTGGTCGATCCGGTGCAGGCGGTGGATCTGGAGTGCGAAGCGGTGCTGCATGAACCGTTCCTGCTGCTGTGCCGCGACGATCACCCGTTTGCTGCGCAGCAAGAGGTGCGTTGGTCGGCGTTAAACGGCTGCCGTCTGGTGTTGCAGGATTACGCGTCGGGCAGCCGGCCGCTGATCGACAGCGCGCTGAGACAGCAGGGCGTCGAGGCGCAGGTGGTGCAGGAAATCGGCCATCCGGCGACGCTGTTCCCGATGGTGGCGGAGGGGATCGGCATCAGCATTTTCCCGGCGTTGGCGCTGCCGTTGCCGGAAGGGGGGCGGCTCCGGGTGCGGCGGCTGGTGCCGGAGATCAACCGTGCACTGATGCTGGTACGGCGCAAGAACCGTTCGCTGACGCCGGCGGCGGAGGCCATCTGGCAGGTGGCGCGTCAGCAGGCGGCGCTGCTGCACCAGCGCCGGCAGGAAAACGCGGAATATTGAGTCAGATATAGACGTCCACTGCGTTGAGCGGCGTTGGGCGGTTTACGCCGTCGCCGGCTTGCGCTGCGGCTTTTGCCATCTGCTCCTGCTGCTGCTTTTCCATTTCTTCTTTCTGGATGCGCGCGATCTCGGCCTGCAACATCTTGATCTGCGCTTCGATCAGCTGTTTCTGCTTCTCGATCTCTTTGGAATCGGCGCTGGAGTCCTTCAGCTCCACCAGCTTTTGCTGCAGCGCCTGAATCTGCCGGTTCAGCGCCTTGATGCGCACCGAGGCGCGGCTTTCGTTGAGGTTAGCCGGTTCGTCATTGCCGTTGGCACCTTCGCTTTTCTTCGCCTTGCCGCCTTCCGGCTGGTTGTTGACCGGTTTGGCCATCAGCAATTCGCCCTGATGGCCCGGCGCGCTGAAGACGTTGCTGACGCCGGAGACGGTATTTTTGATCGGTACGATCATGGTGATGGTGGTCGACATGGATGCTCTCCCTGAGTCTGGCTATCGCTGTTCAGGGTATCGGCAGCGGCGATTAGATCTTTACCTGCCGCAGGTGCGGCCAGCGCTGCAGCCAGCCTTTGTCGAGCACGCGCTGGGCATAGGCCGCGCGATCGCCGTTTTTCACATTGAAGGTGATGGTGTCGTCGAACAGCGCCGCGAGCCCGAAGGGGGCCACCAGGGTGATGCTGTCGTCGGCGTTCAGGCGCGCGCCGATCGCCGTTTCCACTTCGGTCCAGAAGCTGATGGCCTCTTCGCTGTTGCGGTAGGGCGCCCGGCCGCCGCGCAGGTGCATGCGCGCCTGGTTCTTGACCGACCACGGCTGCGGCAGCCACTGTTGCAGCCGCGCCTCCAGCATGCGATCGCGTTCGGCGTCCGCACGCTGCGCATCGAAGTGGATCACGTCGATATCGTTGAGCGGCGTGGGCTCCCTATAGCCGTGGCGCCGATCCCACACCAGGTTGCGTACGAAGCCGGCGCCGAGGCACCAGTCATTCAGGCCGAGCCGGCGCACGGTGCGCAGGGCGGCCATGCGCGCGTTATCTTGTTGCAGCCAGTCGATAATTTGCCGTTGCGGATCCATCACCCCTCCTGTTTTCGCGGCTACTGTAACCCGAAGCGACGGCGGGTGAAATGGGGAGAGGCGTGATGGCGGCGATCGCGTGCAAAATAATTTTCTTTTCCCACTGACTACACTTGGTGCAGGGCTGTTATCTCGTCACTCGGGGCAAGGGAGGGGGCTATGTATCAGGCAACGGTGGGCCAACGCGGCTATCGCTTTGGCGATCTGCGTCAGCTGATGGCGAAGGCTTCGCCTGCGCGCTCCGGCGATTATCTGGCGGAGGTGGCGGCGCAAAGCGCCGAAGAGCGTATGGCGGCGCGCATCGCGCTGGCGGATTTGCCGCTCAAGGCGTTTCTGCAGCAGGCGCTGGTGCCGTATGAGCAGGACGAGGTGACGCGCCTGATTATCGACGGCCACGATGCCGCCGCTTTTGAGCCCATCTCGCACCTCACGGTCGGCGATTTTCGCGACTGGCTGCTGAGCGAGCAGGCCGACAGCGCCATGCTGGCGCAGGTGGCGGCCGGCATCACGCCGGAGATGGCGGCGGCGGTGAGCAAGATCATGCGCAATCAGGATCTGATCCTGGTGGCAAAAAAGTGCCGGGTAGTGACGCGCTTTCGCAATACGATTGGTCTGCCGGGCCACCTCAGCGTGCGGCTGCAGCCCAATCACCCGACCGACAGTCTGCAGGGTATCGCCGCCAGCATGCTGGACGGTCTGCTGTACGGCAGCGGCGACGCGGTGGTCGGCATCAACCCGGCCAGCGACAGCTTGCCGCTGCTGGAAAAGCTCAACTACATGCTGGACGAGGTGATCCAGCGTTTCGCCATTCCCACCCAATCCTGCGTGCTGACCCACGTGACCAACACGCTGCGGCTGATGGAGCGCGGCGCGCCGGTGGATCTGGTGTTTCAGTCGATCGCCGGCACTGAAGCGGCCAATCGCGGTTTCGGCATTAATCTGGCGCTGCTGGCGGAGGCGCAGCAGGCGGCGCTGAGCCTCAAGCGCGGCACTCTGGGCGACAACGTGATGTATTTCGAAACCGGGCAGGGCAGCTGCCTGTCGGCCAACGCCCATCACGGCGTCGATCAGCAAACCTGCGAGGCGCGCGCTTATGCGGTGGCGCGCCATTTTTCACCGCTGCTGATCAACACCGTGGTGGGGTTTATCGGCCCCGAATACCTGTATGACGGCAAACAAATTATCCGCGCCGGGCTGGAGGACCACTTCTGCGGCAAGCTGCTTGGCCTGCCGCTGGGTTGCGACGTCTGCTACACCAACCATGCCGAAGCCGATCAGGACGACATGGACACGCTGCTGACGCTGTTGGCCACCGCCGGGTTGACGTTCCTGATCGGCGTGCCGGGCGCGGACGACATCATGCTCAACTACCAAAGCACCTCGTTCCATGACGCGCTCTATATCCGCGAGCTGCTGGGGCTGAAGCATGCGCCGGAGTTCGCCGCCTGGCTGGCGGCGATGAACATTACCGACGAACGCGGGCGGCTGCGCGACGCTGCCGCCAATCATCCGCTGTTGCTGGCGCTGCAGGGAGAACGCACATGAGCAAATCGGTTCACGTCAACAGCTGGGACGCGCTGCGCGCCTTTACCGATGCGCGCATCGCGCTGGGGCGCACCGGCGCCAGCCTGCCGACCGACGAGCTGCTGCGCTTCGGCCTGGCTCACGCCCAGGCGCGCGACGCGGTGCATCAGCCTTTCGACAGCGAGCGGCTGGCGGCGGATCTGCACGATGCCGGTTGGCCCACGCTGGCGGTACACAGCCAGGCCGCCGACCGCGCCGCCTACCTGCGTCGACCGGATTTGGGGCGGCGATTGGCGCCGGATAGCCGCAGCCTGCTGCTTGGTTTACCGCCGCGCCGCGTCGATCTGCTGCTGGCGGTGGCGGACGGCCTCTCCTCCAAAGCGGTGCACCGCCAGGCGCTGCCGCTGCTGCAGGCGCTGCGGCCCTATCTCGATGCGCTGGGGCTGACCGTGGCACCGGTGGTGCTGGCGCATCAGGCGCGGGTGGCACTGGGGGATGAGATCGGTGAATGCCTGCAGGCTCGGGCGGTGGCAGTTCTGATCGGCGAACGGCCGGGGCTGTCGTCGCCGGACAGCCTGGGCGTCTATTTGACCTGGGGACCGAACGCGCGCAGAACGGACGCCGAGCGCAACTGTATTTCCAACGTGCGGCCCGAGGGGCTGGATTACCCGCAGGCAGCGTTCCGCCTGGCCTGGCTGCTGGAGCAGGCGTTCCAGCGGCGGCTGAGCGGCATCGAGCTGAAGGACGAGAGCGACAACCCGGCCCTGCACGGCCGGGTGACGCCGCTTTACCCCCAGCTGGGCGGCTGACCGATGGTTTGCTGCAGCAGGGCGGTGAAGGCCGCCAGCCGGGCGGACACCTTCGCCATCGGGCGCAGCAGATAGATGCCTTGCTGCTCATGGCGCGGATCTTCCAGCATCTGCACTAGCTGTCCGTGCTGCACGTCCGGCCCCACTACCCAGTTGGGCAGAAAGGCGATGCCGAGCCCGAGCAGCGCGGCCTGACGCTGCGCGGTGAAGTCGTCGCAGCGCAGCGCCATGGTGCAGCGGCTCATCAGCGCCGCGTCGAGGATTTGCGCCCAGCAGGCCGGCTGCTGCTTGTGGTAGCGGGCGATCAGCCGATGCTGTGGCAGCGCTTCCAGATCGGCCGGCAGGCCATAGCGGGCGACGTAGGCGGGGCTGGCGCACATGACCCAGCGTTGGGTGGCGATGCGGCTGGCGTACAGCGCGCTGTCCTTCTGCTCGCCGATGCGGATGGCGGCGTCGAGCCGTTCCTGCGTCGGATCGGTCAGGCGTTCGGTCAGATCGAGGTCGACCCACAGCTGCGGGTAGCGTTCCGCCAGCGTCGGCAGCAGCGGCAGCACATAGGTTTTGCCGAACGTTGGCAGGCAGCTGATGCGCAGCGTGCCCTGCGGCGTTTCGTTCAGCGCGCTCAGCTCGGCGCGAAGGCCGGTAATGTCCGTCATCAGCGCGGTGGCGCGCGTCAGCAGCAGCTCGCCGGCGTCGGTCAGCAGCAGGCCACGGGTGGAGCGCACGAACAGTGCGGCGCCGAGCGCGTTTTCCAAGGCGTCGATGTGGCGCACCAGCGAGGAGGGCACCATGCCCAGCCGGCGCGCGGCGGCGGAAAAGCTGCCCAGGCGGGCCACGTCGAGAAAAATTGGCAGATGTTCTACATAGCGGGCGTCATTCATTTTTGCATTATATGCAAAAGCGTTTCTTATGAATACCCGCTTCTCTGCCGACGGCGCGGCGGCTACTCTGGCTGCGGGTTGACGACGGGCTTCAACGCCGCCTTATCCCGGCCGTATAGAGAGAAAACGCATAAACCTCGCGGCGCTTAGCACTAAATAACAGATGTTTTTCCCAGGCTGCGCGAGCCGCCTGCGGAGTTGATTGTCGCTCCAACACCAGATTAACCGTTCAATTTGATATCCGACCCAGCATTAATGATTAGTGAGCCTTTACTTTCACTCATCATGCTGTTGACTCTGGATATCGGCCGGCCAGCCGTGCCGGTTTTTTTGTCGCCTCAGGCTGAATCGTTCCAACTGATGAACGTGCCTTGGGGGGCATCTTGGCCCGCCGTCGGTGGGTCTTTTGAACGCGCGGAACCGCTATCCCGCGCTGGTGGAGGAGTTAGTCATGAACGAAAAACACGGGTGTTCCTGTGCGCACCATTTGGCGCAGGGTTTTGCCAGGCAGTCGATCAACGCCGGGGAGGGCGAAATCTATCAAATCTCGCTGATGAGCGCGCTCATCGACGGGGTCTACGAGGGCGAAACCACCATTGCCGAGTTGCTCAAACACGGCAACTTCGGCCTCGGCACCTTCAATCATCTGGACGGTGAACTGATCGCTTTCGATCGGGAAATACACCAGCTGCGCGCCGACGGTAGCGCCCGGCCGGCCGGCCTGCAACAGAAAACCCCCTTCGCCGTCGTCACCTTTTTCCAGCCCAGCGTCAGCCAGCAATTCGACCGGCCGATCACCAAGGCACAGCTGCACCAGTGCATCGACGAGCAGGTCGCCTCGCCGAACCTGTTTTGCGCGGTACGGGTCGACGGCGAATTCAGCCATGTGGAAACCCGCACCGTGCCGCGCCAGGAGCGGCCCTACCGCCCGATGCTGGAAGCGATAGAAGAGCAGCCGACCTTCTCGTTCCACCAGCGGCGCGGCACGCTGGTCGGCTTCCGCTCGCCGGATTACATGCAGGGCATCGGCGTGGCCGGCTATCACGAACACTTCGTTACTGACGACCGCAGCGGCGGCGGCCACGTACTGGACTACCAGCTCGATCATGGCCATTTGCAGTTCGGCGTCATCACGCGTCTCAATCTTCAGTTGCCGCACGATGCGGATTTCTTGCGCGCCAACCTCTGCCCAGAGGATTTGGACCGCGCGATTCGTTCCGCCGAGGGCTAACCCCGGCGATTGTTTTCTTAGGAGGTGGAACCATGGCACAGGAAAAAACAGGCAATGACTGGCAATGCGGCGCCGATTTGGTGGTGAAAAACCTGGAAGCGCAGGGCGTCAAACACGTTTTCGGCATTCCGGGCGCCAAGATCGACCGGGTGTTCGACTCGCTGGAGGACGCGCCATCGATCGAAACGGTGGTGGTGCGGCATGAGGCCAACGCGGCCTTTATGGCGGCGGCGGTCGGCCGCCTGACCGGCAAGGCCGGGGTGGCGCTGGTCACCTCCGGGCCGGGCAGCTCCAACCTGATCACCGGGCTGGCTACCGCCACCTCGGAAGGGGACGCGGTGGTGGCCTTCGGCGGGGCGGTGAAGCGCGCCGACAGCCTGAAGCAGACGCACCAGAGCATGGATACCGTCAGTATGTTCCGGCCGGTGACCAAGTATTGCGCCGAAGTGCATGCCGGTTCGGCGATTTCCGAGGTGATCGCCAACGCCTTTCGCCGCGCCGAGTTCGGCCGGCCGGGGGCGTCGTTCGTCAGCCTGCCGATGGATATCGTCAATGAACCGGTCAGCGCGCCGGTGCTGGCCGGCTGCCGCTTGCCGCGCATGGGGGCCGCCGCGGCAGACGACATTCAGGCGGCGGTGAAACTGATCCGCCAGGCCAAATGCCCGGTATTGCTGCTCGGCCTGCAGGCCAGCCGGCCGGAGAACAGCGAGGCGGTGCGCCATCTGCTGTACCGCACCCATATGCCGGTGGTCGGCACCTATCAGGCGGCGGGGGTGATCGACGTCAACCACTTCGCCCGTTTCGCCGGCCGCGTCGGCCTGTTCAACAACCAGCCGGCCGATCAGCTGCTGCAGAAGGCCGATCTGGTGGTGAGCGTCGGCTATGATCCGATCGAATACGATCCCTGCATGTGGAACAGCCACGGGCGACTGAAGTTGGTGCACATCGACGTGCTGCCGGCGGATATCGATACCTGCTATCGGCCGGACGTCGAGCTGGTGGGCAATATCAGCGCCACGCTGAACATGATGACCGAAGCATTCAATGAGGCGGTCTGTGTGCCGCCGGAAGTGGAGCTGATCCTCTCCGATCTCGGCCGCCAGCGTACTGAGCTGGCGGAGCGCGCCGCCCGCCGCGGCGGCATGCCGATCCACCCGCTGCGCATCGTCAAGGAGCTGCAGGACATCGTCAGCGACGACGTGACGCTGTGCGTGGACATGGGCAGTTTCCACATCTGGATCGCCCGCTATCTTTACAGCTTCCGTGCCCGCCAGCTGTTGATCTCCAACGGCCAGCAAACCATGGGGGTGGCATTGCCGTGGGCCATCGGTGCGGCGCTGGTGCGCCCCGGCGACAAGGTGGTGTCTATCTCCGGTGACGGTGGCTTCATGCAGTCGAGCATGGAGCTGGAGACCGCGGTGCGGCTGAAAAACAACATCGTGCACGTCATCTGGGTCGATAACGCCTACAACATGGTGGAAATGCAGGAAGTGAACAAATACCAGCGCAAGTCCGGCGTGGAGTTCGGGCCGATTGACTTCAAGGCCTACGCGGAATCCTGCGGCGCGGTCGGTTTCGCCGTGCAGTCGGTGGAAGATCTGCGGCCGATGCTGCGCAAGGCGATGGCGATCCAGGGGCCGGTAGTGGTGGCCATCCCGGTCGACTATGCCGACAACTATAAGCTGATGGCGCAGATGAACTTCAGCCAGATGATTTAATTTCATCATCATCGTGCCGTTTCACCGGGGCAGGCCGCTTGCGAGCCTGCCCGTTTTTATGCGCGGATTTTGTCCTTTACTTCGCTAACTGCATGATTTATTGCTATCCGTTGGGCTGTTTTTTCACCACTGGGGATAGCGCAATGAAAAGAAAAGCAATAACGATCGGGCTGCTGGCGTTGGCGATTGCCGGCGGCGCGCGAGCCAATACGCTGGTCTACTGTTCCGAAGGATCGCCGGAAGGCTTCAACCCGCAGCTGTTCACCTCCGGCACCACGGTAGACGCCAGTTCGGCGGCGATCTATAACCGGCTGGTGGATTTCAAACCCGGCACCGTCGAGCTGCAACCCAGCCTGGCGGAGAGCTGGGAAGTGAGCGAAGACGGCAAGCGCTATACCTTCCACCTGCGCAAGGGCGTGGCATTCCAGAGCAATAAATATTTCACGCCCACCCGCGATTTCAACGCCGATGACGTCATCTTCTCGTTTATGCGCCAGAAGGACGCCGACAACCCGTATCACAAGGTCTCCAACGGTGCCTACACCAACTTCGAGTCGATGGAGTTCGGCACGCTGATCGACCGGATCGTCAAGGTGGATGATCAGACCGTGCGCTTTGAACTCTCCCGCGCCGAGGCGCCGTTCGTCGCCGATCTGGGCATGTACTTCGCCACCATATTATCGGCGGAATATGCCGACGCGATGCTGAAGGCCGGCACGCCGCAGCGGGTGGACAACGATCCGATCGGCACCGGGCCGTTCCAGCTGGTGCAGTACCAGAAAGACGCGAAAATCCTCTACAAGGCGTTCGATCGTTACTGGGAAGGCAAACCGAAGATCGACCGGCTGGTGTTTTCGATCACGCCGGATGCGACGGTGCGTTACGCCAAGCTGCAAAAGAACGAGTGTCAGGTGATGCCGTTCCCTAACCCGGCGGATCTGGCGCGCATGCGGCAGGACGGCAACCTTCAGGTGATGGAAAAATCCGGCCTAAATATCGGCTTCCTGGCGTTCAACACCCAGAAGAAACCGTTGGATAACGTCAAGGTACGCCTGGCGTTGGCGCTGGCGGTCAACAAGCCGGCGATCATCGAGGCGGTGTTCCACGGCGCCGGCCAGCCGGCCAAGAACCTGCTGCCGCCGGCCCAATGGGGCAGCAACGCGCAGCTTGAAGACTACCCGTATTCGCCGGAGCGGGCGAAGCAGCTGTTGCAGGAGGCCGGGCTGGGGCAGGGGTTTGACATCGATCTGTGGGCGATGCCGGTGCAGCGGCCCTACAACCCCAACGCCAAGCGCATGGCGGAGATGATCCAGGCCGACTGGGCTAAAATCGGTGTGCGCGCCAAAATCGTCACCTTCGAGTGGGGCGAATATTTGCAGCGGATTAAAAACGGCGAACACCAGACCGCGCTGATGGGCTGGACCACCGCCAACGGCGATCCGGACAACTTCTTCGGCCCGCTGTTCACCTGCGCGTCGCTCGGCGGCTCCAACTCGGCGAAATGGTGCTACAAACCGTTCGACCAGCTGATCCTGCAGGCGCGCGAAGAGAACGATCATGCCAAGCGGGTGGCGATGTACCAACAGGCGCAGGTGATGATGCACGATCAGATGCCGGCGCTGATGATCGCGCACTCGACCATTTTCGAACCGGTGCGCAAGGAAGTGAAAGGCTACGAAATAGACCCGTTCGGCAAACACATCTTCAAGCAGGTGTCGCTGGAGAAATAAAGCGGGGCGCCGCATTGCCGCGGCGCCCAAAACGTTACCAGCTGTAGCTGACCGTCGCGGTGACGGTACGGCCACTGCCGTAGAAACAAGCGTCCACGCCGCCACAGGACGAAACGTAATGCTTGTCGGTCAGGTTGTTGACGTTAACCTGCAGCGCGGCGCCTGCCAGGCTCGGAGCCACTTCTCCCAATTCGTATCGCGCCATCCAGTCATACAGCGTAAAGGCCGGCACTTTGTAGGTGTTGGTCGCATCGCCTTGGCTGGCGCCGCTGTAGCGTACCCCAGCGCCGGTGGAGAGGCCTTTCAGCGGCCCTTGCAGGAAGCTGTAGGTTCCCCAGGCGGAGGCGGCGTGCGTCGGCACCATCACCAGCGTCTTGCCGCGCTGATCGTCGACATAGGTTTCTTTGGTAACGATGTCGGTATAGGTATAGGCCGCCATGAGCTCAATGGCCGGGGTGAGCTGTGAATGTACTTCGGCTTCCAGTCCTTTGGAGCGCACCTTGCCGATCTGCTCCTTATACTTGGTGACCGGGTTGGTGGAGCTGACGTTTTTCTGCGTCAGATCGAACAGCGCCAGTGTCACCAGCGTGTTGCCGTTTTTCGGCTGGAATTTCACGCCGATTTCGGTTTGTTCACCGGTGGTGGGCTTGAACGGATCGGTGCCCGGCGCGCCGGTATCGAGGTTGGGTTCAAACGATGTGCTGTAGCTGATGTACGGGGCAATGCCGTTGTCAAAGGCGTACAGCAGGCCGCTGCGGCCAGTCAGCTTGGTGTCGTTTTGCTGACTGTCGCTGGATCTCAACATGTCCTGAGTGCGTAGCTCGGTCCAATCATTGCGCAGCGACAACAATAAATTCCAACCGCCGTAGCTCATCTGATCCTGCAGATAAACGCCGAGTTGATCCAGCACCTTGCGGTTATCGGTGACCTTCGGCAATGCGCTTTCGTTGACCGGCATGCCGTAAACCGGCCGAGTCCAGTCGAGGAAATAGCCAGCGCTGTCGCCGCGCCAGTTTTGGGTATTGACCTTGCTCCACTTGTAGTCAAGGCCGGTCAACACGCTGTGCTCGACGTCGCCGGTGCTGAATTGCGCTTTCAGTTGGTTATCCAACCCCAGCTCATGGGATTTGACGATATCTTTTTGCGGACGGCGCTGCAGCAGCGTGCTGTTTTTGGCTTGCGACATGAACACCAGATATTTGTAACGTTCATCCACCGTGGTGTAACGCATGTTCTGCTGGAAAGAGAAAACGTCGTTGATATAGTGCTCGAAGATATAGCCGAACGAGGTTTGTTCGCGGCGAGCCTGATTGAAACCGGGATCGCTGACGTTGAAATCATACGGCAGATAGCCGGCGCTGCTTTTGATCGCCACGCCGGAGGTCGGCAGGAAGTTGCGGTAGCCGTTCTCCGGTTCTTTCTGGTAGCTGGTCAACAGGGTGAACGTCGTGTCTTCATTGGCGATATAGGTCAGCGCCGGTGCGATGGCGAAGCGTTTTTCCTTGTGATCTTTGATACCGGTCTCTTTGGTGCCGGCGATGCCGTTAAGGCGGTACAGCAGTTTGGCGTCCTCGTCCAATGCGCCGCCGAAGTCGAAAGCGGCCTCTCCTTGATGCAGATTGCCCGCGCTCAATTGAAGTTTGCGAATAGCCTGGACGACGGGGCGCTTGCTGGTCATCGCCACCAGCCCACCCGGGTTAGCCTGGCCGTACAGCACAGAAGCCGGGCCGCGCACCACCTCAACGCGTTCAAGCAACCAGGGATCGATCTGGCCGCTTTGATAGCTCAGGCCGTCCAGATATTTTGGGGCGTAACGAAAGCCGCGTACGATCACTTCGTCGCTGCGGTTAGAGGTGCCGCGGTATTCCGCCACGACGCCGCTGGAGTATCGCAGCGCCTGAGCAACGGAAGCCGCATCCTGTTGATCCATTTGATCGCGCGTGACGACGGTGATGGCCTGCGGCGTTTTTACCAACGGCGCGGCGCTTTTGGTTCCCGCCGCGCTTTCTTTGGCGACGATGCCCTGCAGCGGCGCGGTGACGCTTTCCTGTACGCCGGCGACGACGGTGATATCACGCTCAACGTTGTCGGTTTCGGCCTGTGCGCCCGGCACCAACAGCATGGCTGAGGTCAGCAAGAGTGTGGATGCATGTGCCTTGGCTGGGTGACGCAGAGGTTGATTAGCGGTATTTTTGGGTTGTTCTGACATTTTTCATCCCTTAAAAAACAATTTTATATCAAGCTATTGCTGTCTTTTTCTCATTTGGCGCCGCCGAGAAGGGCTGCGCAGTTCCTTGCCATAATGAACGGTGGGCGAATGGCTTACCGTTTTGCAGAGCCACGCTTCGAAGTGGCCTTGTTGACCTCAGGCGCGTTGATTTATAATTGGTTACATTTTATTGAAAATACAAATGATTCTCAATGCCATTTGCATTGTCAAGAAAGCAAAAACCGCCGGGTGCGGTAAACAGGGAAAAAGGAAAAATGCATTCGCTTCATGCTGATGGCCTGGTGCTCAACCTGCTGCAAAGGCCCGATCTCGGCGGGGAAGATTGGTGGCGTCAGGTCGCGGAGTTGGGAACACCTCTCGTTGAACCGCTGCCTGCAGCTCAGGTGCGCGTTACCTTTTTCTGGCGCGACCCATGGGGCGATGAACGGCGCTCGCCGATTAAAAAGGTGTATGTCGATATCAACTGCGTGACCGACCATCACAGCCCCTCGCCACAGAGTCTGGAACGCTGGCCGGGTAGCGATATTTGGTGGTGGCAGTTCACTATTCGCGGAGATTGGCGAGGCAGTTACAGTTTTATACCCATTGAGACGGCGCAACTGCCGCCCGCTTTTACCGGCGATGCAGCTCAGCGCCGGCAGCAACAGCGTCAGTGGTGGTGTTCGTTGTTTCCGTTGATGCGCCATGATCCGCTCAATCCAGTGGCGCCGCACTGCAGCAGCCGCGGTTTCCCGTTGTCTGCGATACATTTGCCGGCGGCGCCGGATCAATCAGCGTGGCGGGCGTTGGACGCCGGGCAAGTATTGCCCGCCGCGTCTGAGCGTTTGCAGCACTTCTTTTGGCACAGCGAACGATTGGCTAACCGACGCAACATCTGGCTGTACGCCACCGGCGCAGGGGAAGATCGCCCGTTAGTCGTACTGCTGGACGGGCAATTTTGGCTGCATGGCATACCGATTTTTTCCGCACTGGACGCCGAGACACTCAACGGAAGGCTGCCGCCTGCGCTTTATCTGTTTATCGACGTGATAGACATGGCGCGGCGTGCGGAAGAATTGGCCTGCAATGCGGCTTTTTGGCGGGCGGTGCAAGAGGAGCTGCTGCCGCAGGTGGCGACGCGTGAGTCTTACAGCGACGATCCGCAGCGTACGGTGGTGGTGGGGCAGAGTTACGGCGGGTTGGCGGCATTGTATGCCGGGTTGCATTGGCCGCAGCGTTTCGGCTGCGTATTGACCCAGTCAGGCTCTTTTTGGTGGCCGCATATCGAAGCGATGATGAACCCTGCCGAGGAATATACCGCGGACGTCGGTTGGCTGACTGAGCAGGTGCGTGGGGGCTTGTGCGCCGCAACGCCGCTGCGCGTCTTTCAAGAGGCTGGTGAAGGGGAGAGGGACATCCATCAGGTCAATCGCCAAATGCATCGGGCGCTGGTGGAGGCGGGACATCGGGTCGATTATCGCGTGTTCGCCGGCGGACATGACGCCGTCTGCTGGCGCGGCGGTTTGATCGATGGGCTGCGGGTGCTGTTGGCCCCCTGTCATGGCTAAGCGAAGGCCGGGGTAACCCGGCCTTTTTCATGCCTGCGGCGCGTCGCAGTGGTAGCGGCCGCGCGGGATCACCAGCGGCGTGTGGGACAGCGGATCGTCGATGATCATGCACGGCATGCCGAACACCCGTTCCACCAGCTCGGCGGTGATGATTTCCGCCGGGTTCCCCTCCGCCACGATCTTGCCGTCGCGCATGGCGATGATGTGATCGGCATAGCGACAGGCGTGGTTGAGATCGTGCAGCACCGCGATGAGGGTTTGGCCGTGCTCGCGGTTGAGCTGACGGAATAGATCCAGCAGCTCGATTTGGTGTGCGATGTCCAGATAGGTGGTCGGTTCATCCAGCAGCAGCAGCGGCGTTTGCTGCGCCAACGCCATCGCCACCCAGACGCGCTGGCGCTGCCCGCCGGACAGCTCGTCGACGCTGCGGTCCGCCAACTGGCTGACGTTGGTGGCCGCCATGGCGGCTTCCACCGCCTGTTTGTCGGCCTGCGTCCACTGTTTCAACAGGCTCTGGTGCGGATAGCGGCCGCGCGACACCAGGTCCGCCACGGTAATGCTGTCCGGTGCGATCGAGGTTTGCGGCAGCAGCCCAAGCTCGCGCGCCAGCGCCTTGGTGGCGAAACTGCTGATGTTTTTGCCGTCCAGCATCACCTCGCCGGCGCTGGGTTTCAGCAGGCGGCACAGGGCGCGCAGCAGCGTCGATTTGCCGCAGGCGTTCGGCCCGACGATCACCGTGAAGGCGCCATCGGGGATCGCCACGCTCAGATCGTCAGCGATGATTTTATTGTCGTAGCCCAGCTTCAGGTGCGAGGCGTGCAGGCGGTGGCTCATGGCATTATCACTCTTCATTATCTGCGGGCCTCACGGATGAGCAGCCAAATCAGGTACAGGCCGCCGATGCAGACGGTCACGACCCCGACCGGCAGTTGGATCGGCGCGAAAAGATGTTGGGACACCACGTCGGCGCTGAGCAGCAGCGCTGCGCCCATCAGCGCCGATGACGTCAGGGTGACCGAGGATTGTCCGGCCAGGCGGCGGGCGATCTGCGGCGCCGCCAGCGCGATAAAGGAAATCGGCCCGGCGGTGGCGGTGACGGCGGCGGTGAGGGTAACGCCGAACAGCATCAGCCACAGCCGGCTGCCTTCGGCGTTCACGCCCAGCGCGCGCGCCGTGTCGTCGCCCATTTCCAATAGCTGCAGCCGTTTGCCCATCAGCAGCGCGGCCGCGGCCGCCAGCACGATGAACGCCGTGGCGGGCTGGGCTTTCTGCCAGGTCATGCCGTTGAGCGAACCAGCCTGCCACATGGCGGCGTCCATGGCGCGCTCCAGCGAAGCGGTGATGATCAGCCAGGTATTGGTGGAGACCAAGACCGCGCTGATGGCGATGCCGACGATGATCAGTCGGAAGCCGGCGATGCCTTGCCGCCAGGCCAGCAGGTAGATGGCCAGCGCGGCGAGAATGCCGCCGGCCAGCGCGCCGCCGGCGATGTAGTAATAGCCGCCGTTGAACAGGGTGATGGCGATCAGCGCGCCGGTGTAAGCCCCCATGTTAAAGCCAATCACGTCCGGGCTACCGAGCGGGTTGCGGATAATCGACTGGAAGATGGCGCCGCTCATGCCGAGCGCGCCGCCTAACAACAGCGCCATGGCGATACGCGGCAAACGCCATTGGGTGACCACGGTGACCAGATTTTTCGGCGCCTCGCCGCTGAGCGCGGCAAAGACCTGTTCCAGCGAAAGTTGCAGTGTGCCGTAGCATAGCGCGGCAACGGCCATCGCCAGGCACAACGCCAGCAGCGAAAGATTGACCAGCAGCAGGCGCAGCGGCATGCGCCAGTTGATGACGCCGTCCGGGCGGCCGATATGCAACGTGTGGGGCAGACTCATCACAGACCCCCCAGCGTTTTCTTGCGGCGCACCAGCCAGATCAGCACCGGCGCGCCGATGAAGGCCGCCACGATGGAAACGCGCAGTTCACCGGCCGCCAGCAAGCGGCCGACCACGTCGGCGCACAGCAGTAAAATCGGCGCCAGCAGCATGGAGTAGGGCAGGATCCAGCGCTGGTCGGGGCCGACCCACCAGCGGGCGATATGCGGCACCATCAGGCCGATGAAACTGATTGGGCCGACGGTGGCGGTCGCCGCGCCGCACAGCAGCGTGATGGCGATCACCGCGACAATCTGAGTCAGCACTACGCGCGCGCCGAGCGCGATAGCCAAATCTTCCCCCATACCGATGGTATTCAGCGGCCGGGCGATGAGCAGCGTCAGCAGGCAGCCGAGCAAAATGGCGGGGGCGGTGACCGGCAGCGTGGACAGCGTGCGGATATCCAGCGTGCCGGCCTGCCAGAAGCGCAGTTGGTCGAAGGTTTGCGGATCGATAAGCGACAGCCCGGTGGTGATGCCGATCAAAACCGCGCCGATCGCCACGCCGGCCAGCGTCAGCCGCACCGGGTTGATGCGCCCGCCCGCCAGCGTGCCGATCAGGTAGACCAGCAGGGTGGTGAGGGCAGCGCCGACGAAGGCATAGGCCATATAGCTTTCAGTGGTGGCGGCGCCGAAAAACATGATGCCGATGACCACGGCGAAGCTGGCGCCGGCGTTGATGCCGAGCACGCCAGGATCGGCCAGCGGATTGCGCGTCAACGCCTGAATCAGCGCGCCGGCGGCACCGAGCGCCATGCCGGCTAAAATGCCCGCCAGGGTACGGGGCACCCGGGCGTTGAGAATGATGGTGCTGTCGGAACCGCTCGCGACGCCCTGCAGGCTGAGCCAGACGGTATGGAAGGGGATGGCCTTGGAACCCAGCATCAGGCTGGCAATGATGCACAGCAGCAACAGCACCAAACCGATACCGAACCCGGCGATGCGTTTGAAGCCACTGGCGTAAGCTGCGTGCGGTGCGGACGAAAGCGTCCGCTCAGTCGGAGTGGGTACGTTCACACCGGTAACTCCTGTATGATTTTTATTCTCATTGTTATTTGCGTTCATGCGGGGTGGCAATAGTAGCACGAGTTTACGCCCGCATGCACCCGCCGGTTGGTGGCAAAGGTGCGTTGACGATGTTAATAACTATTGATATTTCAATTGATTGAATGTGAACGGTCGCCCCGCTTGCGGAAAGCGTCGGCAGGAGCCCGGCCTGCCGACGGCGTGGTTCAGGGTTTTTTGAACAGCCGTTCGATTTGGTTCAGCATGTTGGTGGCACTGTAATAATCGAGGCGGAAGGTGTCGTTGCCGACGGCATAGACGTGCCGCTGTTCCACCGGCTCCAGATGTTTGAGGAACGGGTTGGTCAGCACCTCTTGCACTTTGCGCTCATTGGTGGCGAACAGGATCAGGGTTTTGCCGTTCAGGCCTTCGGCCATTTTTTCGCCGGAGATCTGGATGATGTCATGGCGTTTACCCATGCTGGCGTTGCCTTTGGCGCTTTCCGGCGGGGTGGCCAATTGGAAGCCAAGCTGGGTCAGCAGCTTGCCCTGGGCGGAGCCCGGTGTCCACAGCATGGCCTCGCGGCCGTTGTCGGCATACACCAGCGGCGTGGTCGGCTGTGGCGGCAGCGCGATCGCCTGCTTCACTTGCTCCACGCGCTGTTCGAAACGATCTTCCGCCTGTTTGGCGCCGGCTTCGTGACCGGTGATCTCACCGAGCTCGCTGGCCAGCTGTTGCCAGCTTTTGTCGCCATAATCGAGCACCAGCGTCGGCGCAATGGCGGACAGCTGATCGTACAGCTTCAGCGCTGAATCCCCGCCGGTGGCGGCGACGACGATCAAATCCGGCGCGGCGGCGGCGACGGCTTCGGCATTGGGCTCCACCTGATACAGCCGTTCGACGTGGCGCTGTTTGGCCACTTCGCTCCACTGGGTAAAGAAGCCTTGTTTATCGGCCACCAGGGGATTTGGGCTGGTGGCGGCGCTGGCGACCACCGGGGCGTCGATCGCCAGCAGCGTACCGGTGATGGTGACGCTGGTGGACACGATGCGCAGCGGCGGTTTTTCCAGCGTGAATTTCCCTTTGGCGCTGTCGATGGTGCGCGGCCAACTGCTGTCGGCTGCAGGGGCGGACGGTTTTTTCTCGTCGCTCTTGTCGTCCGGGCCGCAGCCGCTGAGCAACAGGCTGGAAGTGGCGATAAATACAATGAACAGCTGGCGTAAGGATAGGGTCATGAGCGGGCTCTTTCTTTCCTTGAACTAAGGCGTATCAATCCGGCGGCGGATTGGCTGCGTGGTGGATGCCCGCTAATTTACCATTCAAGCCGGAAAAATGATAACCATTCGTATCTCAGCGCGTGGTGAATAAAGAAAGAATACGAAGAAAAGGGAAGTGGGTGAGACAGAAACGAAAAAAGCGCCAAAAGGCGCTTTTTTCTGAATGGGTGGGTCGTGCAGGATTGATTCGGCCTGTGGCCTCACCCTGCGGGCAACGCTGCGCGTTGTCGTATCGCTGCGCGATGCTCGAACCTCTACGGTTCTTCATCCTGCACGACTCGGTAAACTATGCCTGCGAGAAGATGAAGTCAGAGGTGGGTGGCGCAGAAACGAAAAAAGCGCCAAAAGGCGCTTTTTCCTGAATTGGTGGGTCGTGCAGGATTCGAACCTGCGACCAATTGATTAAAAGTCAACTGCTCTACCAACTGAGCTAACGACCCGCAGAAGTGGTGGGTGATGACGGGCTCGAACCGCCGACCCCCTCCGTGTAAAGGAGATGCTCTACCAACTGAGCTAATCACCCACTTCAGGACTTCCAGGTACTGCTAAACGAGAGAATGATGGTGGGTGATGACGGGCTCGAACCGCCGACCCCCTCCGTGTAAAGGAGATGCTCTACCAACTGAGCTAATCACCCTCATTCGTTCTCATTTTTCTCAACAAGATGGTGGGCGATGACGGGCTCGAACCGCCGACCCCCTCCGTGTAAAGGAGATGCTCTACCAACTGAGCTAATCGCCCCGTCTTGTTGGAGTCGCATTATAGGGATAGTTCAAAGTGAGTCAACGGTTTTTAAAATGATTTCAATCGTTCGCCGCAAATTTAGGCAGGGCGCGATAATTATCGCCAACGGCGCCGATTCTTTGCGCAACGCTCTGCGAAACTCGCCGCAAAACGCGCGAAATCGACCGGCGCAATATCGTGTCGGCGTTGAGGAATTAGCGCGTGGTGATACAATGTCGTCCACTCTTTTTTCAATTCCGAGCAATCGTCGGCCATCGCCGACACGCGTTGCGTAATAAGGCAGTGAACCCAATGAAAATCAAAACCCGTTTTGCACCGAGCCCGACCGGCTATCTCCACGTCGGCGGCGCGCGTACCGCACTTTACTCCTGGCTGTTCAGCCGCCATGCGGGCGGTGAGTTCGTTCTGCGTATCGAAGATACCGATCTGGAACGTTCTACCCAGGACGCGATCGACGCAATTATGGATGGCATGAACTGGTTGAACCTGGATTGGGATGAAGGCCCGTATTTCCAGACCAAGCGTTTCGATCGTTACAACGCGGTCATCGACGAGATGCTGGAGCAGGGCACGGCCTATAAATGCTATTGCTCCAAGGAACGTCTGGAAGCGCTGCGCGAGAAGCAGATGGAAAACGGCGAGAAGCCGCGTTACGACGGCCACTGCCGCGACAGCCAGTGCAGCCACACCGACGACGAGCCGCACGTGGTGCGCTTCCGCAACCCGCAGGAAGGCTCGGTGATCTTCGACGACAAAATTCGCGGCCCGATCGAATTCAGCAACCAGGAGCTGGACGATCTGATCATCCGCCGCACCGACGGTTCGCCAACCTATAACTTCTGCGTCGTCGTCGATGACTGGGACATGGAAATCACCCATGTAATCCGCGGCGAAGACCACATCAACAACACTCCGCGCCAGATCAACATTCTCAAAGCGCTGGGCGCGCCGGTGCCGGAATACGCGCACGTGTCGATGATCCTCGGCGACGACGGTAAAAAGCTGTCCAAGCGTCACGGCGCCGTGGGCGTTATGCAGTACCGCGACGACGGCTATCTGCCGCAGGCGCTGCTGAACTACCTGGTGCGTCTGGGCTGGTCCCACGGCGATCAGGAGATCTTCTCCATCGATGAGATGAAAGAGTTCTTCACGCTGGAAGCGATCAACAAATCCGCCAGCGCGTTCAACACCGAGAAGCTGCAGTGGCTGAACCACCACTACATCAACCATATGCCGGCGGAAGAAGTGGCGGTGCATCTGGCATGGCACGTTGAGCAACTGGGCATTGAAACCCGCAACGGCCCGGAACTGAAAGACATCGTCAAGCTGCTGGGCGAGCGTTGCAAAACGCTGAAAGAGATGGCGGAGTCTTGCCGTTACTTCTACGCAGATTTCAGCGAGTTCGACGCCGATGCCGCCAAGAAACACCTGCGCCCGGTCGCGCGTCAGCCGCTGGAAGCGGTGCGCGCCAAGCTGGCCGCCATCACCGTCTGGACGCCGGAAAATGTGCACGATGCCATTCAAGGCACGGCGGATGAGCTGGGTGTCGGCATGGGCAAAGTCGGCATGCCGCTGCGCGTCGCGGTGACCGGCGCCGGCCAGTCACCGGGCATGGACGTGACCGTGCATGCGATCGGCCAGAAGCGTTCGCTGCAGCGTATCGACATGGCGCTGGCTTACATCGCCGAGCGCGAAGCGCAAGCCTGATACGCCATAAATGAAAAAGCCCCGTGGAGCGATCCCGGGGCTTTTTTTATTGCTTGCTGTCAGGCTTGCTCACCGGCAGGCAAACCTGGGCGATAGGCGAGGAAATACATCAACCCGACAAAGCCGGCGCCGCCCAGCGCGTTGCCGAGAAATACCGCAACGAAGTTGGGCTGGTAGTGCTCCCAGCCCAAGCCGCCGGCAAAGATAGCCGCCGGAATGATGAACATATTTGCCACCACGTGCTGGAAGCCGATGGCGACAAAAGCCATGACCGGGAACCACATGCCGATCACTTTACCCGGCACATCCTTGCTGGCGAAGGCTAACCACACCGCCAGGCACACCAGCCAGTTGCAGCCGACGCCGGAAATGAAGGCGTGCAGGAAGTCCGCATCCACTTTGGCCTGCGCGATCGCCAGCGTCTTATGCAAGAACGCACCTTCGGTCAGGCCCAGCAAATGACCGAAGAAGTAGGCGACGGCTACGCTGCCGGCGAGGTTTGCCAGGGTGACCCAAAACCAGTTACGCAGCACGGCGATGGCGGGGATTTCGCGGGCAAACCAGGCCATCGGCAAGGTCATCATGTTGCCGGTCAGCAGTTCACCGCCGGCCAAAATAGTCAGGATCAAACCGATAGGAAAGACCGCGGCACCCAACAGGGCGCCGAAAGAGCCCCATTCGGCCGGCAGGGTGCCGATGACGTGAATATCCAGCAGAAAGCCGGTGGCAATAAAGGCGCCGGCGAGAAAGCCCAGAATCAACAGATTAGCGAGAGGGGCGCGGCTTTTGTTTACCCCGGCCTGAACGGCGAGGGCGGCGATTTCTTTTGGTGAATGCAAAGACATGACGGACTCGGTTTATAGTAATGAAGTTTATGGCGCGGGCAGTCTATGCCGCTCGGGAGTCCGACTCAAGCGCATTTCGCTAACATTCTGTTAATTAAAAATCAACGTGATATGCAGGGTCTTTTGCCATTTTGAGATGTAGCGCGCAAAATGGATGAACTCTGCACAAAGTGATGATTTTTTGGCGCCAAACATGCTGATTTGGCGGCTTTTTCAACGCTTGATTCAGGAATTCAATTTAGCCGTTGACAGCTTTGAGCGGGTTTCATATTATGCGCCCCGTTCACAGCACAAAGTGATTGTGGAACGGGGCTATAGCTCAGCTGGGAGAGCGCTTGCATGGCATGCAAGAGGTCGACGGTTCGATCCCGTCTAGCTCCACCAACCTTCTTCTCAGAGCGGTTGGGGAATACCGTAACGCCGGTCAACGCGTACCACTTTTGTGGGGCTATAGCTCAGCTGGGAGAGCGCTTGCATGGCATGCAAGAGGTCGACGGTTCGATCCCGTCTAGCTCCACCACCATTTAAAAAGCCGACCTTAGGGTCGGCTTTTTGCTTT
>Ga0153999_1000246_pt1 | contig 26254 bp, 23 predicted proteins | sample TSNC083MetaG_FD_104675 | JGI IMG/M metagenome (GOLD analysis project Ga0153999, IMG submission 104675) | Attine ant fungus gardens microbial communities from North Carolina, USA - TSNC083 MetaG | ecosystem: Host-associated > Fungi > Mycelium > Unclassified | place: USA: North Carolina, Lumber... | reverse complement strand
GGCAAAAGCAAATCTAGCAAGCGTTCCTTCTGATTGTCATACAGTTTATATTTCTTTGTTATATGACTTACTTCAATAGCCTTCATAATTCATCACAGACCTTTACAAATAATCAATCAAGTGTCGGCGGAACTTAACATGCAATTTGGCACCAAATATGAATAGAACGATGACAAATGCCCAGAAATAGAGTGTATACTGCCAATGCTCAACGAAATACCATCCTGTACCAAAGAATGCAGCACGATAGCCTTCAATTAAATAATAAAGAGGATTCAATTTCAAAAGTGTCGACAATGATGGAGAAAGAATTGTCATTTGCCAAAGGACTGGAGACAAATAAAGTCCCATTCGCAAGGTCGCATTCAATAACATATGCAAATCACGAATAATTGTCGATAGTGTTGATGTTATTAATGAAATTGCATATAGCAATGCAAATGTGCCAAATAAGAAATAAATCAACTGCAAATAATAGATACTAGCATAAAAACCGGAAATTTGAAAAATAATTATTGTAACAATTAACATAAAAATATGCACATAAAACTGTGAAAAGATTACAAATGTCGGAATAATACTCATCGGAAAGTTCATACGTGACAGCATACGTAGTCTCGTATAGATTGACTTGGAACCCTGAGTTGTTGATTGATAAAAGAACGTCCACAGAATAAACCCTGCTAACATCCAGTTGATAAAGGGAGACATCAATCCTGGCTCTACTTCAATTTCGGCTCTCTGACGAATACTTCCGAATACAAACCAGTAAATTAGAACTTGAATTAGAGGATTAATGACTTCCCATGCAATTCCAAGGTAATTGTTTTTATTTTTGCTGACCAACTCGTACATAGAGAGACGCCTGATCAAATAGAAATGTTCAACCTGTTCTTTTAATACCATAATCGCTGATTTCATTTTAATTTCCCTTCCAAGCATATGGGCGAAACATCACAACAATGTTCAATAGTCTATATTTTACCTATGTGCCCTGCATAATGCAATATCGAACTTGCCGAATTTCCTTATATTATCTGGTTTAAGCATAAATAAAGCATATTCAGCAAATACTCTAATTGGAATTAAATACAATAGAAAGTGAAGTGATTAAATGGAGTCGCATGAAGAAGAATATGAAGCTTTCAATTACTTTGATCAATCTATCATGGATTTCAAAACAGGCAGCAGTCGTCTGCAAGAAGGGCTCCCTGACGTTGTAAGCAACTACTTCAAATTCACTGATGCCTGCTTTGAAGAAGGAGCCCTTTGTAAAAAGCAGAAACATCTCACGGCACTTGGAATCAGCATCCACGCGCAGGATGAATACTGCATTATGTATCATGCCAAAGGATCTGCTGAACATGGAGCAACAGAAAAGGAAGTCATGGAAATCATCGCAATTAGTACAGCTCTTGGCGGCGGAGCAGCTTTCGCACAAGGTACCACTCTTGCTTTAGACGCATTCGATCATTACACATCAGAAAAAAACTAAATAAAAAACGGTTTTATCCATTATGGATAAAACCGTTTTTTACGTTATTCTATATAACTGGAATGAATCCAGGCAGTTTTCCCTTTTAACAAACCGCGATACCATGTATTTCCACCAACACGCTCTGTTAAATTAACATCAAAGCGCTCGTTTTTAAGGTCTGACAGATTATAGACTAGATCTTTACTGCCGCCCCATGCTTTCGTGTATGCCATACCTGTACCTTTAATGTAAAACGTCTTACTCTCTCTATCTATTCCTGCATGTTGGTGAGACGATAAGTCACTTGCTTTAACCCAACCGACAAGCCCTGTTTTTGCTGAAGGGTTACGGCTAAGCAAATAATATAAGGAACCTCCATTAAATGCTTGCTTCTTGATGTAATATACTTGATTCGTATATTTGGATCCTGCTTTCAAAGCAGTTGCCATTACACCTGGTGTTGCAAAAATATTAACATTTCCACTTTTAATGTGGCCAAGACGGCTTGTTTTATATTCCTTATTAGAGCCAGCACCTGAATCCACTCCTGAAGAGTGAATCCAGACGTTTTGACCAGCGCCGTTTATTTTGCCCCTATACCATGTGTTCTTGCCGACTTTTTCAGTTAAGTTCACGTCGAACATTTCATTTTGGTAATCTGACAATTTATAGACAAGATCTTTACTGCCGCCCCATGCCTTGGAATAAGCATTAAGCTTACCATTTATATAGAAGATCTTCTGTTCTTTGTCGACACCTTTATGATCATTTACAGACATATCACTTGATTTCACCCAGCCAATCGCACCTGTTGTAGCCGATGGTCGTGTGCTGATTTTGTAATAAGTTGTACCGTTATAATTTGCCTGCTGTTTAATGTAATACACTTGATTCGTGTACGCACTACCAGCTGCTTTTACACCTTCATCTGTATCAGGAGACTTATAAATCAAGTTCTTAGCATTACGGATATGGCCAAGCTTACTAGTTTTGGATTGCGTGAAGCCAGTCTGCTCAACGTCCTCAGAAACAACTTCTTTGTATTTTGCTGATACGAGCCATGTGAACTGTGTCCATGTATATCCGTACTTCGCGAAATATCCAATTGGATCTGAATGCGTTGTACCACCAAGCTGTTTGCTGACAGCATCATGTGACCAAAGCGTACCTGCGTTGTTGCCTACAGCATTCGTGACAGGAAGACCGTTCGCATAAAGTACTCTAGCTAGATAATCTGCATAGTTGTTAATTGAACGTGCAAATGCATCAAAGCTTTTTTCTCTTACCAGTTCCACCTGTACAAAACGCGCGTTTGCATAAGGACCTGCGCCCCAAACACCTAATGATGTTGGATGAATTTCAATTACATTACTTGAATCTACGAAAGCATGTACAAATGCATTTTGGTAGTTTCTAGTCATGTAGCTGATTTCGCCTTGGATTGTTGAATTGTCATTCGCCGTTTCGTGAGCTACAACACCTTCAGGCTTATTATAGCGATAGCTAAAACGTGGGAAACCTTTATAGCTCTTTACAGTTGAAGATACTTTGAAATTCTTGCTTTCGATATAACTGTTTACATTCGGATATGCTGCCGATCTAGCAACTCTTGGCTGCGGTCCTTCTTCATGGTGCTCGCTCGGATGCTCTTCCTTCCCATCGCGCCAAGCTTCTGGAACATATTTGAGCTCATCTTTGCTCATCTTTCCAATATCTACTCCGTTAACAATTGTGCCTTCTTTAATACCTGTTTCTGGGTTAACTCTTGCTGTATTTTGTGCTGTGTTTGTTTTTGAGTTGTCCTTTTCTGGTGCTGCCTCAGCAGATCCCAGTCCTGGCGCTAGCGTCGAGAATAGCAGGAAAAAGGCCATACATAGTGCAGGCTTTCTCATAATGTCCTCCTTCAAATGGGTAAAATATTGTCGTTACATGTTTATAATCGGATGATCTTGGGTATAGGTGTAGAATAACCCTTATTTGTAACCCTATTGTAATATAGTGGTAATTCACGAGAAAGCAGACCTCGATAAGGTAGGGTCACCTTTCTGGTCTGCTTATCCAATTTTAAGGGTCTTATTTAAATCTTGGGATAATCAAATTAATCTTATAATTATCGAGTAAGTTGTAAAGTGATTCCATTCTGGAAGTTTGCTTAGCTGCCCAGCCAATATCTGTAGCGTATTGATGGGATGCATAGCCTTTAGCATCTGCAAAGTCAGAATTCCAGCGCATTTTGTAAATTGTGTTCTGACCGGCATTGACATATTCCTCGCCAACGAACTTGGCTCCGCCAATGATTGCTGCTCTTGGCGTTGTCCAACCTTCTTTATAAGCTCTCTCAATACCAGATTGAAGTGCGGTATTATCGTATGCACCAATGCCGTACATATTATATACCGTCACACCTGTATTTTTGTATTTATTTCCATTGGCAAGTTGTGAAGATCCGTTTCCTGTTTCAAGTAAAGCATGCGCAATGAGATATACTTCATTGACACCATACGTTCTACCAGCTTCAATGAAATCAGCAGCTCTGCCTTCAAGAATACCCTTGCCTTTTAGAATCTTCTCATTTACTTCATTAGCATCAAGACCTGCCGATGAAGAAAGATCTGCGAACTGCAATGAACTTTGGAAACTGCCTAGGAAATTAGCAGAATCCATATAATATTCAACATCATATCGCTCTGCTGTTCCCCAACCACTTCTAACACCGACTTGATACCAAGTGACGCCGCCAACATTGGCACTGTCTAGAATTGGAAGAGTTTCTCCTGCTTTTGCTACTTTTTGAACACCATAGCTTGGACCCGGACCTCGGCGAATATTATAAGCCGTTTTTACCGTTCCTTTATCGTTTTTCACTGAGGAGAACGCGTCACTATGAATCCACAGTCCATATCTTTTATCCGTCTGTGGATTAACCTTCATCTGAATATCTACCATTTCTTGCAGTGTCTTATTGTAATCTGTATAACTTCTTGTAACTTCTTTAACATTACTTGAAGTTTGACCAATCGAGGAAATTCCGCTTGAATGAATCCAAACTGTTTTCCCTTCAAGTGTTCCGCGATACCATTTGTTTTTCCCTACAGTTTCAATAAGATTGATCTGGAAGATGCTGTCTTTATAATTTGACAGATTATAAACGACATCTTTCTTACCACCCCATGCCTTAGTGAAACCTTGTCCCTTACCATTCAGTATTCCACTAGACTTTTTCTTGCTGTAGCCTTTATGAACATTAGTTGATAGATCACTAGATTTCACCCAACCGACGACACCACTTGTACTACTTGGCTTCGTACTTAACAGATAATATCTAGTACCGTCATAGTCAGCCTGTTTCTTAATATAGTAAACAGCATTCGTATACTTATTACCTGCTGGGAACGTAGTCGATTCATCACCAGGAATGTCATAAATTAATCTTGTAGTACTCCGAATATGACCGAGACGACTCGTTGATGATACTGATGATTGGGAAACAATTGGTTTCGTATAGCTTGAGTGAATCCATACTGTCTGACCCTTCAAAATACCTCTGTACCAGATATTATTTCCTACACGCTCTGTTAAGTTCACATTGAAGGTCTGATCCTTAAAGTCAGCAAGATTATACATAAGGTCTTTGCTACCGCCCCAAGCTTTTGAGTAGGATGTACCTTTTCCTGTAAGAGTTAACGATCTTTTAGTACGGTCAACGCCTACATGTTCATATGACTTGACATCGGCAGAATCTACCCAGCCAATCACGCCTTTTGTACTACTTGGAGACGTACTGATCAAGTAGTACGTTTTACCTTCAAAGGAAGCCTGTTTTTTAATATAATAGACAGCCTTTACATAGGTATTACCAGCTTGAAATGCAGATGAATTATCACCAAGTGTTTTGAAGATTTTCGTGCTCGTGCTGCTAATTTGTCCTAGGCGGCTCGTTGTAGATTCGATAGGCGTTGAAATGACCTTAGCCGATTTTGCTACAGTAGCCGGCTTACTTTGTGCCTTTGCTGCTTCTTTTGCAACAGGCTCTTTGATAGACGGTTTAGCAGGCTCATTTTTGATTTCTTCTGATTCAGGGTTTAATGTGGCTTCTTTAGTTGAAGTCTCTTCAGCTTTCACCCAGACTACTTCATCACTGTCCTGCTTCGTAATGCCATACCAAATATCTTCGCCAACTTTTTCAACTGACTTGATTGTGAATGGTTCATCCGTATTGATTGTGAAATCAGCTTTAAGCAGCTGTTCACCAGCCCAAGCATGATCCTCGTAAATTGCAGCATCATTATTTAAGTAGACAGTACTAGGAACATTCTTCAGTTCTAGTATTTTGCGTGCATAGCTTTCAAGGTCTTTTTCTTTGACCCAACCGATTTCTTGTGTGGGATCTGCCTCACTAGAAGTACTAAGTAAATAATAGATTTCATCATTTACATTAACTTGATGCTGTATATAGTACGACTTTTGCAATTGATTCGCACTAGCTGTTTCCGCTCCAGATTCATTGCCTGGAATCTTATATAGGAGTGCTGTTGCGTCTTTAATTTTGCCAAGACGTCTTACTTCAACTATGTCTTGTTGCTGATCTGAGGAATTGGATGGTTCTGCTGTTTCAGTAGTCGAATTATTGCTGGAAAGTTGTTTTGATCCTGATTGAGTTGGAATTTCTTCTGCGAGCGTAGGTACTGGGGCAATGAACCCGGCTGTAATTGCGGCTACAGATGAAATAGATACGAACTTTTTCATTATTACCTCCTGAACTGAATTGGTAGGTGGCATTTGCTGATTAAGCTTTGTTTCCGACCTCCGAACTCCCATTTGACTCAATAGCGTAAAAGCTCACTATTGCATGAACATACCTCAATTTACTTGAAGCACGCATCTCAGCTGTCCATTTTGCCATTTAAACTATAAAATTAAGTGATAAGCGACTAAAGAAAAAATCCAGAGTGTGTTCTGCAACATAATAGGTTACAAATAATAACAGTGTCTTTGAATCATTCCATAATTAATACATTTATGTATCAGAATGATTCTAAAAGGCTGGACAATTCTTTGTCTGTTAGTCTATCTTACCTTCATTGCCAAGTTTTTTCTATAGGGAAATCGACAAGAGTATGTTATATGACACAGTCTCTGTCATTATTAGATAACCCTTTCATTTTCTCAAAAGATGATTCGTAGTATAATATGTGATGCTGACGCTGATTAAGAGAGTTTTTTGAGGACATAGGTCTTGAGGAGGTTCTACCATTGAAATATAATTGTAATCTAATTGTAAAGAAAGTCCCTATATTAGGTTCATACTCATGATTAGAGAACTAGAAATAACAGCATACCTATTCTTTCATCGGGTCTTATTCATCATTTTTCGGCTATTTCCTTTACAAGAACAAACTGTATTTGTCGCTTCTTTTCCAGAGAACACGGAATACGTTGCAAACGAGTTAGCGCGAAGAAATAAGGAACCGATAATTGTTTTATGTACCTGTGCACCTTGGAAAATAAATTTAGCAAAAGGTGACAATATTAAAATCGATTCATTAAGTATGCGAAATCCTTTTATATGGTTGAAAGGCATGTATGCACTTGCTACAAGCCGAACGATCTTCGTTGATAATTATTTCGGATTTGTTGCAGCAAAGCCTTTTCGTTCAGGTGTGCGTTGTATCCAGCTTTGGCATGCAGCTGGTGCTATTAAACGTTTTGGTTTGGAAGATCAATCCAACTCAACCCGCTCAGCTAAAGCCCATGCTCGCTTCAAAAAAGTGTATCAATCATTTACCCATATTGTCTGTGGTTCAGATAAAATGGCTCAGATATTCGAAGCAAGTTTCGGAACTAGTGAATCCAAGATGCTTCACACGGGTGTCCCGCGGACTGACTTCTTCTTCGACAATGAGAAGCTGGAAGCAAGCAAGCTAAAAGTAAGAAATGAACTGAACCTGCCAGATAAGAAGATTTTGCTATATGCACCAACATACAGAGACGAACAGTTACATGTTTCTAAGATTGCACTTGATTTGGAGCAGCTCGAACGGGAATTGTCGAATACTTACATCTTGCTTTTGAAATTGCACCCAGCTGTGAAAGTTGAATTGGATAAGTTAAACGAGCACTTTGTTATGAATGTATCTAATTACCCTGATATTAATGAACTGCTCGCTGCTGCCGATATTCTTATCAGTGATTATTCTTCGATTCCATTTGAATTCGCTCTGCTTCAGAAGCCGATGATTTTCCATGCGTACGACTTACAAGCGTATGAACAATCTAGAGGATTCTGGGAAGATTATAAGAATCTTGTCCCTGGGCCTGTTGTAGACAATACAGATGGAATCATTACCGCTATTCAAACTGCTCAGTTCGATATGAACCAGGTTTTAAAGTTCAGCAAATCATGGAATACATATTCAAATGGACAGTCGAGTAAAAAATTAATAGATGCATTATATAGAGATAACAAAAACCCCGAAAAATGCGATTAAAGCAATTTCCGGGGTTTTCATTATCTATTTTCAGGATTTTTGGGGCTTTTTAAAGTTCGATCCTTCTCGTCATCATGATGCGCTTTGCCGACTACTCCAGCTCCAGAATCATCGGTTACATCCTTATCCGCCAATGAACGCGGTGTCTTACCCATTTCCCTTTGCAGACTAGCATCTTTAATAACACGATCACGTTCAAACGTGGCTTCTGCACCTACTTTTGTTTCGTAGACTTCGATTGGATCTTTCTTGATTGGCCTTCTTTGACCAATACCTGTCCCATCAAGATTATTGCTTTCTCCAGCATGCAATGCACCTTCGTAGTTACGATCGACAAAGACGAGGATATATCCTTCACGTGATTGTCTAGCGTAATCTTCTGCCTCTCGCGTGGGAATACCCATTTTTTCAAAAGCTTCTCTCACTGGTGCGTCTCCGTTTAAAAAGGCTTTTACCTGCTGAAAGAGATTACCTTTATCAGCTACTTCCAGCTCTACATCCGTACGGCCTTGTACCATTTGAATATCGTCTTCCTTGTGAGAAACAACATAAATCTCAGATCCTCTATAGCCTGACTGTTTCAACTCTGTAATCATTTCCAACACTTGCTGTTCGTTTCGATAAGTTCCAATATATTTCTTCTCGTGTAACATCTTAGATTAACCTCCAACTGGTTATAATTAGAAACATTTAGTTTTGTCTCTTTCTGCTATTCCAAAAGCTTTATCTACTAAAAACAGTCCGCCAAAGCTGCTTTTGGCATCTCAGGCGGACTGATACTTTTCAACTTCCCTCTTCTTTAGATAAGTGGGTCGCGGTCATTTTTTAGTTTGCGCTTTGCATTTGCTTCATTCGTATCGCCGCGTCGTTCAATATCTGCTTCCTCATGGCGTACGGTTTCACGAATATGCTTAGTATCTTCTACTTCTTTCTTGCCTACAACAATCTCTTCATTGACAACAGGCTTCTTCGTAACTTCCACGTGTTCTTGCTTCACTGGAATATGAATATTCTCGCCATCATCGAAGATTTTAGCATCACCAGTAACTGTTTCATTAACCGGACGGCGCTCAATATGAACTTCTTCTCTCTTTACAGGAATATCTAGTGATTGTTTTTCCGTTTCCACATGTTTATTCACATGCACTTCACCGGTTTCTTCCATTCGCTTATCAACGTTCAGACGCTCTTCATGAAGGCGAAGCTTCTCTTCCCTCTCACGATTATGGAGCAGTCCATCTTCACGTTCACGCATCCCGATTTTGTTACGTAAAGGTGTCGTTGTTTTACCATCAATATCTTTGTTCAAACGAGTCTTATTATAAGCGGCGCGGTCAACTTCAGTTTCTCTATTAAGCACGGCCTCGCCTCCAACTCGGTGCTTAAGATTCGGATCACCAGCAAACATCGCTTTGTCGTTTACACGATGGTCGGCTCCTGTTACAGGTTTCTTATAATCTGCCGTGCCTTTTCCCGTAATTCGAGTCTCATGCAAATCTTCACGATCAACGAACAGCAATATTCCTCCATTCTCTGCTTCTCTGTAATATTTATCTGCTTCTACATCTGAGAAGCCCATTCCGGACAAAGCACCTCTTACAGGTTCCTCACCTGTAAAATAACTTTTGAATTTATGAATCCAACTAGTATGCTCAGGGGATGTTAAGTCAACGTCTGTCTGACCTCTCACCATGGATACTTTATTGTCGTTGTTGGCTACTACATACATATCGTTCTCGCCAAAACCTTGAGTTTTCAATACATGAATTTGGTCTAACAATGCTCGCTCACTATGGAAAGTTCCAATATACCTCTTGTTGTCATTCATTTTGTTAGCCTCCTGTTTTGAAATTAAATTTTTGATTGTCTTGCTTATGCTTGTATATATAGCCTCCTCAGATTTCTTTAAACCTGCATCGGCAGAATAGACCTTTGGTATATTACTCCAACACTTCTACTATTGGATATGTTTTCCCTTTCAAAAATCGTACCTTAAAGCATATAATAGTATCGCATGATTTAACATGAGAAGGAGGTTGAATAGCGCGTGGAGAACAAGCTTTTTATAGCTAGGGTATGTACACTGGCCGGAAAAATTATGCTAAAATGCGGAGCAGAAACTTATCGTGTAGAAGATACGATGAATAGAATTGCCTCGGCTTATGGCCTGCGCAACGCACAAAGCTTCGTAACTCCGACGGGCATCAACTTTTCTACAGGATTTGCTGACCCTTCGAATACAATTCGAGTAAGTGGGCGTACGACGGATTTACAGAAAATCGCCGAGGTGAATAGTATCTCTCGCAAAATTGACGAAGGCGATCTTGATGCAGTTGAAGCATTTCGATTATTAAAGGCTATTGAGAAAGCTGAACTCGCTTTTCCTGAATGGATGCAAATCGTAGCTGCGGCCTTACTGAGCGGATGTTTTACAATAATGTTCAATGGCACATGGATTGATTTCTTGCCGGCTTGTATAGCTGGAGGAATTGGTTACGCAGTTGTGTTGACCATCGCTTCTATGATAGAGGTACGTCTTATTGCTGATTTCTTTGGAAGTTTTGTAATTGCGTTACTTGCTGTAGTATTTATCAAAACAGGGCTTGGTGCTGAGATGGATAAGATTATTATCGGTGCGGTTATGCCCCTAGTGCCCGGGCTTCTCATAACGAACGCGGTACGCGACTTAATGGCAGGGCATCTGCTTTCAGGGATGAGTAAAGGCGTCGAAGCGTTGCTGACTGCCTTTGCGATTGGTTCTGGTGTCGCTATCGTACTGGCATTTTTATAAGGAGGTATGAGGATGACGATTATTGCTCAGCTTGTAACAAGTTTCATTGCGTCTGCAGGCTTTGCTATTTTATTTAATGCGCCGAGGCGGACATTACTTCAATGTGGAACGATCGGCATGCTCGGCTGGATTTTGTATTATCTGCTTCATGAACATAGAATGGATGCAGTAGCTGCGACAGTCATTGCCGCTATACTCGTTGGTGTGCTCAGCCAGATTTCGGCACGTGTTTATAAAATACCTATTATTATTTTCAATGTTGCTGGTATCATTCCTCTCGTTCCTGGAGGCCTTGCTTACAATGCCATGCGACAGTTCGTAGAAGATGACTACAATCTTGGATTGCAGCTCTCGACAAAAGTCATGCTCCTATCCGGAGCGATTGCGTTAGGACTCGTTTTCTCTGAAGTAGCAAAACAGTTCAGTGACCGTTACATTTTTAAAATAAAAAAGAAATCAAAATCAAGATCGTGAATTTAAAAAGAGGCTGGGACATAAATGTTTTCAGTATAATAAAAACCGAACTATACAAGAAATCTACTGTAAGGATTTCGATATAGTTCGGTTTTTCTAATTTTAAAATAAAAATGATTAGCTTAAGCCTCCCGCTACGCAAAGAAGCTCGCTTTCCTGCGGGCAAGCACTGAGCCACTTCGGCGCTTTGCGCCAAACCGTCTCAGTACGCTTGTTCTTCCCGCGGGAGTCTCGCATCTTTGCTCCGCTATGTCCGGTGCTCCAAACAAGGATTGCAGCGGAAGGTGACGACTCCAACGGGAATAGCATGAGCTGAAGATCCCCGAGACGGGCCGTCTTTTGCCCTCGAGGAAGCTGAAGCCATGCCCGTGGTAAAGAAGACACTGTAAAAGTGACTGAAAGGAAACTTGAACAGATGTCGCCCTTATGCCCCTGGGTGAAAGCGTTCACCTGGAGCGCAAATCCGGGAATCTACAGCCAAACTTTTGTTGAATGAACTCATCCAGTCATCGTTAGTCTTTTACTTATTAAATTTTGTTATGCCCTCGCCGCTTTTCTTATACTTATTGAGTTTCAGTAGTGTCTCTGTTTTTCTTTGTTATTTTAATCGATAGATCATCAAATAATGTGTATATGACTGGAACGAAGAATAAGGTGAATATTGTTGATACACTAAGCCCGAATATAATTGTAACAGCTAGTGGTTGCTGTGTTTCTGCACCTTCTCCAAGAGCTAGTGCAAGTGGCAACATTCCTAGTACTGTCGTTAGCGTTGTCATAAGTATTGGTCGCAAACGGCTTGGCCCCGCATGGAGGATCGCTTCAAATCGACTCATACCGTTACGCCGTAATATATTGATATAGTCAACAAGTAAAATCGAGTTATTAACAACGATACCTGCGAGCATAATAACCCCAATCAAAACTGGCACACTGCCAGGAAGCCCAGTAATGAGCAACCCTCCTACTACACCTATTACTGTAACAGGCATAGCGAACATAATGATGAATGGGTATAAGAAATTCTCAAATTGTATAGCCATTACAGCATATACAAGGAAAATCGAGAATATCAATGCGAGCCCTAAATCACGGAAGGACTTCTCCATATCAGCCGCTTGACCACCAATTTCATATCCATATCCATCAGGTAAATCCAGTGTGTTCAAGCGGTTTTTAATATCTGTTGTTACACTTTTAAGATCTCTGTCACCGCCTATTTCACTTGTAATATTAATTTGCGGTTGCTGATTCCCTCTAAGCAGTGTGACAGGACCTGCTTTTTCCTCAATGAAAGCTATGTCTTCAATCTTGACGGTTTGCCCAGTTGGTGTCTGAATATCAGCGTTCTTCAGATCATTGATTGTCCGTCTATCTTCCTTAGGATAATAGAGCGTAACATCCATCTCTCGGCCAGCTTCACGGTACCTTGTCGCCTTTTGACCGTTAAAACGTGTTTGGATTTGATTAGCGACAGCATCATCATCGAGTCCGTAATCCGCTGCTTTCTCTTCATCTACTTCAATAGCAAGCTGAGGTACAGCATCTTCTATAGAAGACTCTGCATTGCGTACACCATCTACCTTCTTCACTTCTTGCAGGACTCTATCTGAGAATTGGCGGAGCTCTTCATGCTCTAATCCATGTAATTCAATTTGTATTGGTGAACCTGTACCTAAACCACCATCCGTTGAACCAATGGAAATCTCTGCTCCTTCAATATCTTTTACATCTTTGTTTAATTTCTTAATTAATTCGTCGGTTGACACAGTTCGATCTGCAGCGGGGATCATTTCGACCATGAAAGTTGCTTGGTTCTTATTCCCACCTGCCGAACCGAATCCGCCACCTCCGACAGAGACATAATTTGTTTCAATAACATTTTTATACTTTTCTATTTTGTCATTAATTTGACTTACGATTTTCTCTGTATAAGCTAGGGAACTACCTGGTGATGCTTCGACGTTAATCTGCAGCTGCCCTTGGTCTGATGCAGGTAAGAATTCAGCTCCAACAAATCGGAAAAGGAATAGACTTGTTAAAATGAGTAAAGCTGTTATCAAAACCGTTGTCTTACGGAACTTCAATACAGTCTTCAGGCCACCCTGATACTTATTCGTCACCCAGTTCAGCACGCTATCAAACCAATAACGGCGTCCGCTATCTTCAACAGCACTTGCTAACAATTTGGAAGATAGCATAGGTACGAGTGTAATCGCCACAATAAGTGAAGCAACAAGTGAATAGCATACTGCAAGTGCTAGTGGCGTGAATAGATCCGATGCAACACCTTTCACATAAATAATCGGGAAGAACACGACGAGGGTTGTCGTAGTTGACGCGATTACTGCAGGTGCCAGTTCTGAAGCACCTTTTGTTGCTGACTCAAACAGACTATACCCACGTTGCCTGAATGAATAAATATGCTCCAGTATAACAATGGAGCTATCTACCATCATTCCTATTCCAAGGGCTAGACCACCAAGTGTCAGTACGTTTAAGGATTCACCTGTAAAGTACATTAGTGCAAAAGTAGAGATGACTGCAATTGGTATGGAAAGTGCAATGACAAGCGTTGCTCGAATACTTCTCAAGAATAGCAGAAGAATAAAGACAGAAATACCGCCGCCTATAATGATATTTTGAACAACCGAGTCTATTGAAATCTTAATAAATTCAGAGGAGTCCAATACAACATTGGTTTTAACATCTGCTGGCAGATTATTATTAAGTTCAGCCATAGCATCACGTACATGATCCGCAACATCAACAATATTTGCATCAGTCTTCTTCATGACAGATAGTACAACGGACGGTTTACCATTCACCAATGTAACAGTTTCGGGTTCTTTATACGTATCTTCGACTTTTGCTAAATCGGATAAATGTAATTTCTTGCCTTGCCCATTTTGAATGACAGTAGAACGAATATCTTCAATATTCGTGAATTCACCCGTCACACGCAATTGCAAGTCCTTGCTTCCTTTTTGAATTGTCCCAACTGAACTGGAATGATTCGCACTGTTCAAGGCTTGCAGGACTACTTGGGAATTCACGCCATTTTTCTGCATATCCTCTTCATTCAGGATAATCTGGATTTCCCTTTCTTTCTCACCTTCTGCTACAACAGAGGCAACACCAGACTGTCGTTCAAAAAATGGTATAACCTGATCTTCAGCAATTTGGGTCAAACTCTCAGCTTCTTTACCTGTTATGCTGACCCACATGACGGGGAGCTGATCCGGACTGAAACGCATAATATTCGGTGTACCCGCCGTATCTGGCAATGCAGCTTTGGCTTGGTCCACCTTCTCTCTCACGTCAAGTAAGGCCTGATCAAGATCTGTTCCATTTTTGAACATCATAAGGATAAGAGAAGATCCCGGTTGAGATCTGGATTGTACTGTCTCTATCCCTTCAACTGAACTGACAGCGCCTTCAATTGGACGACTTACCAGCTTCTCAACGTCAACAGAAGCAGCGTCCTTATATGTAGTAGCTACCACAGCAACTGGGAGTTCTATTTTGGGAAATAGCTCAATAGCCAAATTACGCATGGAAACAATACCAAGTGCAATAACAGCAAGAACGACCATGATCACGCCCACTGGACGTTTTACAGATATATTTACCAACTTCAAAATGAATGCCCCTCTTTCCCAGATTCTATATGAAAATAATATGTATCAGTACAAATTTTCTACAATAATATTGTATGTCTTGATTCCTATTAAAATCAGAATTCAATGTAACTTCAGTATAACATTGGATGTGAATTGATTGTTAGAAGGTTACTTATCCTAAACTTAATTTATACCGTAAATCCTACTATATAATGCAACTTCTATAAAAATGGCAAATTGAAAGAGTCACGAATCATATTCGCAATCACATGGCTTGTTTTCTTGTATTGATTGTCGAAAATCCGCCAAGTTATCGGTATTTCTAATAAAGTTCCATCACGAAAATGAACGATTGTATGCTTATCATTCTGATCATAGGTGCTAATGGCATAATAGGAGAACCAAACACACTGGGTGTTCTTCTCAGATGAGGTCGGAAACATATACAATCCGAAATTAGGATGAATGGCAATGGGGAGCATACTATTTGTTCGAAGCAAAAGGCTCGCAGCACGCTTTCTGCCAGATAACGTTGATCCGAAACGCAGACAACTTCTTTTAAGAATTACTAATGCAGGATCAATCGTATATCTCTCTTGGTCCATATCTAGTATTTTTGTCTGATAATAATTGCTATCTGCTACCATCAAAGCTTTTGTTTTACTCGTTATAATATAAACCGAACTCGCCTCCATTAGATTTGATTAAGATACATTCTAACAGATCATTGAACGATTTAGCCTATGCTATTGATTTTATAGGAAAAATGACTTACTATATTATATAAGAATAAAGTCACCTTAAGGAGTGTTGAATTATGGATGTTGCAGCTCTATCCATCGCCCTTTCAAATACCCAGGTACAAAGAGATGCAAGCATTGCAGTCATGCAAAAGGCTATGCAGGCTTTCACACAGCAAAGTACGGACCTTGTTGAATTAATGACAACTCCAAGTCCTTCTGCTCCGCATCCTGTTGTAGGAAATCGTATTGATACACAGATCTGAATAATATATAGAGGAAGCCTGTACAAATGTATTGATGCATTCGTACAGGCTTTTTGTTATGAGCTGATTATACATAAACAGTAAAATTTCACTTCGTTCAACTAGCATTTCGCGGTTAAATTCTATGAAATGAAGTTGCACTTTACTATTGGATTGCGAACATAATCTCTGCTTCGCAAGCTATTTCTCCATCTACAGTGGCGCGACCCTTGCCTTTGCCGATTGCGCCTTTTAGTCGAGTAATTTCAACTTCTAGCTTCAATTGGTCTCCAGGTTTCACTTGGCGCTTGAATCTACATTTGTCTACTCCAGCGAGGAAACCGATTTTACCCTTGTTTTCTTCTTTGCCAAGCATTGCAATCGCACCGACCTGAGCCATTGCTTCAATAATTAATACGCCTGGCATGACTGGATAATCTGGAAAATGCCCTTGGAAAAATGGTTCATTAATTGATACATTTTTAATTGCAACAACACGTTTTCCTTCTTCTACTTCAATAACCTTATCTACCAGCAAAAACGGGTAGCGGTGCGGAATAACTTGCTTAATTTCTTGAATGTCCATACTTATTCTCTCCTTATTTAAAGCGTTTTATAACAGTCTCTTCTCATATTATAACAAAAAGAAGGTTTCAACTTTCGATATATGGGTAAATTAAGTATTACATATCACAAAATAGTTGTTCAGCTGATATCACTTGCAGTAACAGCAGGAATTCTCATTTAACCCATACAATAGAAGTGGTATGTATGCAGTTATCATTTGAACATCTTAAAGGAGGTAAAAAACATGCTTTGGACAATTTTGGTTATTCTTTTAATTCTGTGGATCCTTGGATTCTCATTCAAAATTGGTGGCGGACTAATTCACATTTTGCTAGTTATCGCAGTGATTGTTTTAATTGTTCGTCTCGTTACCGGCCGCGGAGGTCATTAACTTTCTTAAGTAAAGCGTTCTCTTAATCAGAGGACGCTTTTTTGTATAAAATATGTTATTCAGCTCACTATACATAATGTTGAAATTCAATTTTATAAAAATATAACGCTAAGCAGATTACAAGACAAGTATTTATTTTAATGTTAAAGTTTTAATGTTAAAATATATTTTAAGGAGAGTCGATATCATGGGAAGATTACAAGATAAAATTGCGATTATTACAGGTGGTGCATCTGGAATGGGTGCAGCAATGGCTAAACTCTTTGCTAAAGAAGGCGCAACTGTTATCGCCGCAGATATTAATGAGGACAACCTCAAAAAGGTTTCTGAACAAGAGAATGTAGAAGGCATCAAACTTGATATTACTTCTGATGAAGATTGGGCAAACGCCGTTCAATCTGTTATAGACAAATACGGAAGAATTGATATCCTAATCAACAATGCTGGTATTACTTCCAACAAACAATTGAATGATATTACAGAGAATGATTGGACACTTCTTCATAAGATTAACTCGTTTGGACCATTCCTAGGAATCAAGCATGTTGCCAAACATATGAAAGAAGCTGGTAAAGGCTCTATTGTAAATACATCTTCATACACAGCAATCATTGGATCCGGCTTTAATCCATATTCGGCTTCCAAAGGCTCATTGCGTGCAATCGCTCGCGCTGCTGCTGTAGACCTTGGTTCGTATAATATTCGAGTGAATACAGTATTCCCTGGTGTCATCGAAACACCAATGACCGCTAATTTGCAAGAGTATAAAGAAGCGATGGACCATCTCATTCAGGCAACACCGATGAAACGCCTCGGCCAGCCTGAAGAAGTAGCCAATGCCATTTTGTTCCTAGCATCAGACGAGGCCTCTTATATTACTGGCGGCGAACTTGTCATTGATGGTGGATATGCTGCACAGTAACAGAAAAGAGTCCAGATTCCCTACAATAGCGGGAATCTGGACTCTTTTTAATTATTGTTTACTCGTCACAAGCTCAATGATATGCTGCCAGGTGTCGAATTTCAATGCATCTGTCGGTACACCGCCTCCAACAACTCCATAACCAATCACCGAACCTAGAAGAACAGCAACAAGACAAATCGTTGCAAGCAACACAAAGCGCAACCATATCGGAACCGCGTGGTTTTTTTTACTCTCTAACTTCTGCTGCTTACGAGATCCTTTCGACCCCCCACTCGCAGCAGGAGACGAACCACCACTCCGAGCCCGACGAACCGCAGCTCCCATAAAAAAACCTCCTATACCTAAGTGCAAAGATGACTGTACAGGAACGACCGCATAAGCAGGTTTACGGAAAGCTTGCGAACTCTCAAGCTTGTAGTAAAACTGCTTATGACGCGAGTTCCTAGGAACCCTTTGCTGGATAAAAAAACAAGTGTGAAATCGGCTTGTTCAGAAGCGTAGCTCATAAGCAATTATCCGGAAAGCTCACGATCTTGGAGCTTGCAGGAGAAATGCTTATGACGCAAGCTTCTAGCCGATTGAACCGGATGAACAAGTGTGAAAACGGCTTGTTCAGAAGCGTAGCTCATAAGCAGTTATCCGGAAAGCTCACGATTTTAGAGCTTGTAGGAAAAGTGCTTATGACGCAAGCTTCTAGCCGTTTGAACCAGACGCAACAAGTGTGAAAACGGCTTGTTCAGAAGCGTAGCTCATAAGTAGAATTGCGAAAAGCTCACGATTTTGGAGCTTGTAGCAAGACTGCTTATGACGCAAGCTTCTAGCCGATTGAACCAGACGCAACAAGTGTGAAAACGGCTCTGTAAGTATCAACTGATTTAAAATTATCTTAACTGGTTGACAAGCCCAAGCATTTGATCGCCCATTGTCAGTGTACGTGAATTAAATGAATACGCACGCTGTGCAACAGTAAGGTCCGTCAATTCTTTTGCAATATCGACATTCGCTGTTTCAAGAGCTCCACCTTCAATCAAACCTTCAGTGCCATCCACTTGAACAATAATTTCATTCGCATTAGCGCTCTCTGGAAGGCGGAACAAATTATCTCCAGCTGCTTCTAAGTAACGTGGACGGACTGCTTCAACAATAGCGAGACTGCCTTCAACAGCTGTCTCTCCATCTCTCGTGACCATAATATCACCATTCGCACCAATTTCCACATTTTCAAATCCTGGTTCCACCATAATCGGTCCATTTGTACCAAGAACGGGGTTTCCATCTTTAGTCACAAGCATAAGGTTACCCCTATCATCCGCTGCATTTAAATAAAATGAGCCATCTCTTGTGTAAAGTGTTTCGGTTTGCCCGTTGCTCGAGCTTTGAATTTGGAACAAATGATTTTTATTATTTAAGGCTGCATCTAAAGAACGGCCTGTTTCACTTAGAGTACCCTGCGTCATATCAAGACTAATTGCCCCAAGACGTGCACCTGTACCTGTACGAATCTGATCAGGTGTCAAACGGCCTTCTAATCGATCTGCGTCAGAAAGATTGTTAATCTCACGATAAAGTAAAGATGAGAATTCCGCTTGTTTACCTTTATAACCTGTTGTATTTGTATTCGCTAAATTATTCCCAATCAAATCAAGCTTATTTTGCAGCTGACTCATCGTGACAGCTGCCTGGATCATCGTCTGAGACATAGTCTACCTCCTAGCCGATGCGGCCAATTTCCGAAACGGCTTTGCCCATGCTTTCATCATAAGCCTTCAGCACGCGCTGATTCGTTTCATATATACGATACGACTCATTCATTTGTGTCATTGTTACCATCGGATCAACATTGGACCCTTCAAGCTGTCCCTGTTGGATAGAGAATGGGATATTTGCAGGTACTGGCTGGCCTTCACCACGGAACATGTCCTGTCCTTCTTTGGCAAGCTCATTCGTATTTTCTACGTATGCAATACCAAGAGGCACTTCACGGCCTTCTAGTTCAAGATTGCCGTTTGTTCCAACAGTGAATTCCATTCCATCCGTCTGAATGCGTTCTCCATTATTACCAAGTACATAATAACCCTGATTCGTAACGAGATACCCTTGCTCATCTACAGTGAAATTACCATTTCTCGTGTAGCGCTCTTCACCATCTTTTTCAATGGTGAAGAACAGGCCTCCATTCTCATCAGGCACAGCACCTTGGATGATTGCCATATCTGTAGATACACCTGTTTCTCGCAAATCTCCTTGGGAGAAATCAGGAATAGCTTCCTGTACATATACGCCTGTATTCATTGCGCCAATACGTTGATTAGCAGCAACATCAAGACCACGCTGTGTAGGAATCTGCTTAGTTTGCATTCTTTCCATTAGCATTTCAGGGAAGGCTTTCAATACTCCCCTATCTCCTTTGAAACCCGGAGTGTTAATGTTGGCAATATTATTAGAAAGAGTTTCTTGCTGGCGTGCTTGAGCAATCATGCCACTCGCCGCAGTATAAAATCCTCTAAGCAATAGAAACAACTCCTTGCTTTTCTATTAATTAAAATTCGGGTTAATCAACTCTGTTTTCGTGAAATGTATTGTTGCTTTAGATTATCTTTTTCTTTTCGGCTTTGTCGATATTCTCAAGCAGAATACCAGTGCCTTTTGCAACGCAATGAATTGGTTCTTCAGCAATCAATACAGGTACTTTAAGCTCTTCAGCAAGTAGCTGATCGATACCATGAATCAAGGCACCGCCACCTGTAAGAATAACACCACGGTCAATAATGTCAGCAGACAGTTCTGGTGGTGTATGTTCTAGCACTTGCTTCGCTGCCTGAACGATTAGTGATACTGATTCGCGAAGCGCCTCTTCGATTTCTGCAGATCGAACAGTAATCGTTCTTGGCAAACCTGATACCATATCACGGCCTCGGATTTCAATTTCTTCGTCACGTGAACCTTGGAATACAGTTGCCACACTAATCTTAATTGTTTCAGCTGTTCTCTCACCAATAAGCAGCTTATATGTCTTCTTAATATGTTGTAAAATTTCATAATCAAACTTGTCACCAGCCATTTTAATCGACTGAGCTGTAACGATATTCCCCATAGAAAGTACCGCAACGTCTGTTGTACCGCCACCGATATCTACGACCATATTCCCGCTAGGCTGGAAAATATCCATGCCCGCTCCAATCGCAGCCACTTTTGGTTCTTCTTCAAGATATACTTTCTTGCCTCCAGATTTCTCTGCCGCTTCTTTGATTGCCTTTTGCTCAACTTTTGTAATATTAGTCGGGCAGCAGATCAGCATGCGCGGCTTCGTGAAGAAACCTTTGACATCAATTTTATTAATAAAATGACGAAGCATTGCCTCTGTTACGTCAAAATCTGCAATTACACCGTCTCTAAGTGGACGGATTGCTTCGATGTTTCCTGGTGTACGGCCAACCATACGGTAAGCTTCCTGACCGACTTCAAGTACTTTGCCTGTCGTTCTGTCCATTGCTACAACTGCAGGTTCATTCAAAACAATACCTTTTCCTTTAACATGGATCAGCACATTCGCTGTCCCCAAGTCAATTCCAATATCTCTTGCGAACATCAATTTGGTTCCCCCTACATGCATGTCTTTATTTCATTTTGCTATATTTTTAGTTTTATTTTACATAGTATAAAGTTAACGTATCTCTACCATTCTATATTACCATAGATAGTTATGGGAAACTGTAAAAATAAGCAAAAAATAATAGGAGTATGGAACGATTTGAGGATATGACAGAGGAGAAGCAATTGATGCATCAAAAATCTGAGACTTCCCCGGCAAGCTAGGCCTGCCAAGGGAGATTCTTTCATCAGGTTACTTGCGGGGGTCCTTTAATCCGTTCCGTATCAATTAAACAAAATTCTGCATCTGTACGGTACTTTTTCTTCGTTGCCTCACCACCGCGCAGATGGCGTATCGACTTATGATACTCCAATATATCCTTTACCTGCTTGGCAAGATCGGGGTGAATTTCTGGCAATCGTTCAGTCAGATCTTTATGGACCGTGCTTTTGGAAACTCCGAACTCCTTGGCTATCGTACGCACAGTCTTGCGCGTCTCCACCAAATGTTCCCCGATTCGAAGTGTCCTTTCCTTGATGTAATCATGCACACCGTTTCGCCTCCCTGATGTTGTGTTGTCCGAGGTGCCTGTTGAGACAAGTTGGTGTGTGCGGAGGAGCTGGTTCAAAAACTGCTGGGACATTCATATTCAATTGTGAACAGGTCGATCATTTATTCTGAGCAACAGCCTGAATATGCAAAATGCTTTGCATGCAATAACGATACCGGAAAGTATTACAAAGGAAAAAGTGGAAAATAATCACACAAGCGCACACCTCGAGATGTGTAATGCTTGATTGATATTAAGTTATGACTTGCACAACTTGATTATGATTGTATGTTCATATGAACTAAAAAACGACAGTCTCTCCTTGAGACTGTCGCATGTTTATTAGCTTGTATACAAAAAGCTGTTCTCCAGAAATTCACCGGAAAACAGCTTCGATACATTCTATTAACCCTCTTTAGTTTCTTCTGCTTTCGGCGCTGGTGTTTGTTCTTCTTCACTACTGTCTTCAGTTTTCTCTTCTTGTTTACCGTCTTCTTGCTCTTGAGTATCAGTTTGTTCTAAAGATTTATCTTCAGTTTTTTCTTCTGATTTCTCTAAAGACTTATCTTCAGCCTTTTCTGTACTCTCGGACTGCTTTGCTTTTTCTTCGCTTTCAGCTTGTTTCGCTTCGACATCGTCAAGCTTCGATAAAGGCTGATTGAAGTATTGTTCTGGATCTACTTTAATATTGTTCTTGCGCAATTCGAAATGGACATGTGTACCATTATCTTTCATGAACAAGTTCTTGCCAGCTGCACCGATTGTATCTCCTTGCTTCAATTCATCGCCTTCCTTGGCTTTAATCTCACCAAGGCTTGCATAATAAGTAGAAACATCGTTTGCATGCTCCATGATTACAACATTGCCAAGCAATGGATCTTCCTTAATTTCTGCTACCTTACCACTCAAGGAAGCTACTACATCAAAAGTTTCTCCATCTGCCATGCCGATACCGAGACCAGTGCTCTGATAATAGCGATTGTTGTATAGGATGATACCATCTTTTTGAGACTTCTCATCAGCATCGTAGTTGTAGAACTTCGTCACGATCTCTGCCTGGGCTTCATCTGCAATTGGCATCTGAATGGTTTCTTGCTGTTCCATAACGGATTGTGCCTCTTCATCGTGAAGATTCGTGGCAGCATCGTCACCCTTCTTGGCATCCGGCAATTGATTGCCGATATTCTGATACCAGACAACGGCTGTCAGCAACAGGGCCGCTACGGTCATATAAACTGCTGGGAAAAACCACTTCTTCTTAAACATTTGGCTCCACTTATTTTTTGAAGCTCTCTTGTTTTCTTCTCTCATCTGATCATCACCTCAACAACCATTCTGAACAGATAGAGCAGATTATATACACATGTTGGTAATTATTTCTGAATAATCTAGTGAAACCTTATTCCACGGGCGCTTTTTTGTGGAATACTAGTTGATCTAGGCAGGTAAAATAAGCTCGTTCATCAGTGCAAAGAAAAGTATTGGCTGGGACAAGAGTGTTTTCAGCATAATAAAAAAACCGAACTAAACATGAAATCAAACGTTCAGATTTCAGTGTAGTTCGGTTTCCCTATTTCTAGATTCAGTGTGGTTGAGTTGGTCTCAGTGTGTTTCTGCTTTCGCAGGAGTCTCATATATTTTCCCCGCTATGTCCCGGCCTCTACCTAGAAACGAGTGCTGGGGCTGCTTCATCGACAGATCGAATTTCGATTCCTTTATAGTAATGCTTTACTATTTCCTCGTATGTCTTGCCTTCCTTAGCCATACCGTTAGCTCCATATTGGCTCATACCGACACCGTGGCCATATCCTTTAGTTTTAAAAATAAAATGGTCGTTTTTCTGTTCAATCTGGAAATCACTTGATGGCAATTCAAGTAATTCACGAACCTTCTTTCCAGAGAATCGCTGGCTGCCAAGCTTCACCTCTGCAACACGCCCACTCTCTTTTCTTGTCACTTCAAAAGCCGCAGCTGTCCCACCTGATAGGTTGACACCCAATGCCCCGGCAACCTGATCGCGCGTAAATACTTGCTGATCTTGGAATTTTGGAGAATCTTTATCCCAAGGGCTCTGAACACTACGCAAATAAGGCAACTTCTGCTCCCAGTAATCCTCAGAGTTCTCCGTATATCCATTGCTTGTCGAGAAGAAGGAAGGCGTAATCGGTTCTTTATGGTAGGTTAAAATTTTTCCGCTCGTTGCATTAACTGCTTCTTTCAATTTGTTCATCTTGTTATCGAAATCACTGCCCCATACTTTTCTAAGTTCATTTTCGTCCTTATATACTTGATGCTGCACTGTATCTGTCACTTGCGCACCATCGCCACTGCTTTTGGACAGCATATGATTGACGATAAACGTTCTAGCTGCAAGTGACTGGGCCTTTAATGCCTCCATTTCAAAGCTTGCTGGCATTTCCGATGCAACAACTCTCGTAACATATGTTTCCAACGGAACATTTTCTACTTTTTCTGTGGCTGTACGCATGACCTCAACTGAAAAGGCAGAATCCGGTGCTTTAGCATTCTCTTTTGTCTTCAGTTTTTTTGTAGCAATCCCTGCTTCTGAATTATCAACAGTTGTATTGCCAAAGGAAAAAGGAACGACTACAAGAGTCGGGATCATTAAAATAACGAGTAATAAACCTGCCGTTACGAGACCGGGATGTCGCCATTTGGATTTTGTTGGTTTGTTAAATCCATAAGACGCTGTGCCTTTTTTATTTTGCATTTTCTTCAATGCTTCGTTTTTCAACGTTGCTTTCCGCTTCGCTTCTTGGAGTCTTTGCTTGTAATGTTTGTTTGAATTCTTCAATGTAGACTGCCTCCTTTACCCTCTATAATGAATTGGCTCATTCATTAATATATGAGACAGCTAGCTAAATAGAACTGTAACTTCAACATACTCCAGGCTCGATGATAAGGGCGCCTGAAGAAGTTGATAACGTTGCCCGAACCCCAAAAGGAACAGGTTCTTGCGGGTCGCAATGGCCAATCCGAAAACCTTTAATAACTGGTATGGACAGATTTGTTAAATACTCATTTAGAACTTCTTCTAAAGTAAACGATGGGCGAGATCCGGTTGGTTCAGCTTTTGAAAAATCACCGATCACAACCCCTGCAGCTTCAGCCAACTTCCCTGCGTACGTTAATTGCTGCAGCATGCTGTCAACTTTATAAGGAGCCTCATTGACATCTTCTATAAATAGAATTCGCCTATCCGTCATGATCTCAAATGGTGTACCGAGTGTACTAACCAATATACTTAGATTGCCACCGACAAGTTCACCAGTAGCCTCGCCTTGGGAGAGAACTTCCAATGGTTGATTCCTCTTATCTAGAACAAGCCGCTTCGGAGTGAACAGCTGGTTAAATTTTGACAGCATATCGAGCGGGTTTCTGCTCTTACCTAAATCCGAGGCAATCATTGGACCATGAAAACCAACCAAACCAGTTGATTGGCGAATGGAAGTCAGCAGATATGTCATATCACTATATCCCCAAAGAATCTTAGGATTGCTGGCAATAAGCTGATAATCAATTAATGGAGCAATTCTGCCGCTACCGTAACCGCCACACGCAAAGAAAATGGCCTTCACTTCATGATCAGCCATTAATTCATGAAAGTCTGCCAGTCTTTCTGCATCTGTGCCGGCTAAATAGCCTTCTATTTCGCTAATATGTTTTCCAAGTTTCACATGGAGACCAAGAGATTCAAGCAGTTCTATTCCACTAGCAAGTGCCGCCATACACGGAGGGCTTGCTAATGCAGCAATCCCAATACAGTCACCCTGTTTCAGCCGCTCAGGAATCATTAAGTCCCCTCCTTGATTCATTCATTGAAACTTTTTTCATTGATTACGTTTAGAAGATATAAAGCTGGCAATAATGAAGAGGCATCCGGAATTTCCGGGTATTTAAGCAGAACAGGAGGCACTCCCCCTGTCTCCTGAATTGCTTTAATCAACATATGTAATGAGAGACTGTTTTATGAAGTACTTGCGGGGAAACACGAAAAAACAGATGGTGCATTCAGAGATGCTCCACCTGTCCTGTTGAATACTTATAAATAAAATGCTACATAAAGGCAAATACATTAATTGATATGTTGCCGCATCGAGAATTAGGAAAGTCCTTGGGCAATGTCCAAATCAAGATCAATATCTGCAATCGTTTTTGTTGCTTCGTCCGCATCATTCACACGTTCAATATCAGCTCCAAGACTTGCTAACTTACCAGAGAAATTAACATAACCACGATCTAGATGTTTAAGCTCTGTAACTCTAGTAACGCCTTCTCCAACAAGTCCTGCAAGAATTAATGCTGCTGCTGCACGTAAATCAGTAGCTGCCACTTCTGCGCCTTGCAAATTGCTTGGCCCTTCGATAATG
>Ga0153999_1000244_pt1 | contig 26330 bp, 36 predicted proteins | sample TSNC083MetaG_FD_104675 | JGI IMG/M metagenome (GOLD analysis project Ga0153999, IMG submission 104675) | Attine ant fungus gardens microbial communities from North Carolina, USA - TSNC083 MetaG | ecosystem: Host-associated > Fungi > Mycelium > Unclassified | place: USA: North Carolina, Lumber... | reverse complement strand
GATGTTCGGACTTCTGATTTTTGTTAATACATTTGAATGGGGTTATACGATCATTGGCGGTGCACTCGCATTAACTGTGTTTAATATACCTGTCATGGTCCGTGTTTGTGAGGAAACGATACGCAGTATACCCCGTGCGCAGCAGGAAGCAAGTCTAGCGCTTGGCATCACGAAATGGCACACTATCAAAACGGTTATTTTACCAGCAGCTTTTCCTGGGATTTTGACAGGGGCAATTCTAGCATCTGGGCGCGTTTTTGGTGAAGCGGCTGCATTATTGTTTACGGCAGGATTATCGACGCCAGAACTCGATTTTGCAAATTTGAATCCATTTGCAGCGAACTCTCCACTTAATTTGTTCCGTCCAGCTGAGACACTTGCCGTTCATATTTGGTCGGTGAACACGAATGGAATTATGCCAGATGTAACAGAGATTGCACTTGGTGGAGCGGCTGTACTTGTTGTATCTGTTCTTATATTCAATATCGCTGCAAGATTTATTGGCAAGGTCATTGAGAGGAAAATGACAGCAGGGAAATAGGAAGGGAGTAATAATTATGCCAACAGTTGCTGAAAAGAAACGAAGTTTGCCCGAGATTCATATAAAGGAGCGAACAAATCTAAGTCCTGCCTCAATGCCAGTAAAATCTGAAATCTTAATTAAAGCAGAAGGACTTTCTATCAATTATGGCAAAAAAACAGCAATTGATCGTATTGATCTTTCTTTTAAGAAAAATGCGATTACTGCATTGATTGGTCCATCCGGATGTGGAAAATCGACTTTTCTTAGAAGTTTAAATAGAATGAATGATACGATTCCAACGGCAGAACACTCAGGGAAAATCATGTATGAAGATGTGAACATTCTCTCTCCAGAAGTGAATGTAATCGCATTGCGCAAAGAAATTGGTATGGTCTTTCAGAAACCTAATCCTTTTGCTAAGTCTATTTATGCAAATATTACACATGCACTTAAATTTTATAAAGTTCGCAAAAAGAATTTATTGGATCAAGCAGTTGAGAATAGCCTTAAGGAAGTAGGGCTGTGGGAGGAAGTAAAAGATAGATTGCATGAATCTGCTTTGAACCTTTCGGGAGGTCAGCAGCAACGTTTATCTATTGCGCGAGCACTTGCTATGAATCCAAATGTACTGTTGCTGGATGAACCGACCTCTGCACTGGATCCAATTTCGGCGGGGAAAGTTGAAGAGCTTGCTATGCGATTGAAAGAGCGCTACACAATTATTGTTGTCACACATAACATGCAGCAAGCAGCAAGAATATCGGATAACACAGCCTTCTTCTTAAATGGAAAAGTCATTGAAGCAAACAGTACCGATGAACTTTTTACCAACCCGCGCGAACAGGAGACTGAGGATTATATTTCCGGGAGGTTCGGATGATGAATCTGATGATTGAGCCAAAAATTGAAACTACTTTTTTAGTGCGTGAATTGAATCTTTGGTATGGAAAACATCAGGCTTTGCATAAGATTGAAATGAATATTCCAGAACGCGAGGTAACTGCAATTATTGGGCCGTCGGGATGTGGCAAGTCAACGTTTCTCAAAACCCTAAACTTAATGGCTACCAGAATTACAAATTTAAGAATGACTGGGGAAATTCATTTCCAAGGGAAGAATCTTCTTTCTGACAAAACAGACCTAGTAGAATTGCGTAAGGAAATTGGAATGATTTTTCAAAAAGGAAATCCTTTTCCTCAATCGATATATGATAATGTAGCCTTTGGTCCACGTATTCATGGACTGAAAAATAGAAAGGAATTGGATGTTATTGTTCAAGATGCTTTGCAAAAGGCAGCTCTTTGGGACGAGGTAAAGGATCGCTTGAAGGACTCGGCACTGGCGCTGTCCGGAGGTCAAATGCAACGGCTTTGTATTGCTAGAGCGATTGCTACAAATCCGAAAGTTATTCTAATGGATGAACCTACGTCTGCTCTTGATCCGCATTCTACAGCAAGAACAGAAGAGCTAATACTTGAACTTAAAAAGAAATTTACGATCGTAATTGTGACACACAATATGCAGCAGGCGGCTAGAATCTCTGACAAGACAGCTTTCTTTCTTAATGGTAAAATTATAGAGACTGGAAACACAAATCAAATTTTTTCTAATCCACAAGAAAAAGCAACAGAGGAATACATTAGCGGGAGATTTGGATAAATTCAGGCTTTGTGTTATGAAAGCTTTACTGCTTACTTATTTGCGATAAAGTGAAAGGAGAGATTCATTTATGTCTGCAAGACCATTTTTTGAATCAGACCTTATTATAGTAAAAAATGAAATAATTGAGCTGGGCCAAGAGGTTATAACAGCATTATCTGATGCTGTAGCAGCACTTGCCATGCGTAATACTGACTTAGCAAGAACTGTCGTGGAGCATGATATTTCAATTGATAAAAAAGAGTTGGAGATTAACAATAAAGCCTTCTTACTTATTGCTAAGCAGCAACCGGTAGCAAAAGATTTACGACGTCTCGTCACTGCACTTAAAATAGCAAGTGATCTAGAGAGAATGGGAGACAACGCAAAAAATATTGCAAGAGCGGCATTGGCACTCGGTCCGAGTAATCCAATTGCTCTCCATCCATCTATACTCAAAATGGAAAAGAATGCAATTGAAATGGCAGAGCTTGCAATTAAGGCTTTTGCTAACGAAGATTTGACGCTTGCTTTGAAGTTCTGCGAGATGGATGATCAAATCGATGATACTTACGAACAAATCGTTCAAGAGCTACTAACGGAACAGGTAGCGAATGAAGAAGAGATGAAACATGTGATGCAAATGGCTTTTTGTGCAAGATATATTGAAAGGTTTGCAGACCATGTAACGAATATTGCGGAGAGTGTTATATTCCTTGTTAAGGGAGAAACTTTTCAGTTTAACTAAAATAAAGCAGAATGGCTGCGTCCGTAATGCAGCCATTCTGCTTTATTTAGTAATTTCTTTGGCAATTTCTTCTTGATTCATATCACTGGATAATCTGTATTTCCCAATTTGTATTTTTGCTGCATAGCCATTTTTCTCAAGATATTGATCAAATTTAAAAGAATCTTTAATGATTCCATTGTCCGCAAGCATTTCACTTATTTCAGAAGTTTTCATTCCAGAAGCAATCTGAATAGTAAACGATTTATTCTCCTTATCGTCTTTATTGCTGTTGCTTTCAGCTTGCTTCTTAGGCTTCTCAGTTTTTTTATTTTCCTGCTCAGTAGGGATTTCTTGTTTAACTGGATTTTCTTTTATGGAATTGTTATTTTTATTTTTTTCCTTGTCTTGCTGGTACTGAAGTGAAATATATTCCGTTTCTGTAATGACGCGTAGGCCTTGTTTTTTTAGTTGTTCTTTCATTTCTTCCTGGCTCATAGATTCAGGTTCACCTGAACTAAAACCAATCGTATAATATATAGTAATGAGTGTAGCACTTGAAATTAGAAGACCGAGAGAAAAAGCACGAATAATTTGTTTCATAACAAACTCCTTGAACGTATTTTAGTGACTGCCTCTAATAATGGCTTGGATATCATTTGTAGTTAATGATGTATGCTTAGAAATCTCATCAAATGAATAGCCTTGCTGATATAGATGCAACACTTTTTGCATAATGGCGGGTTTTTGATTTGTAGTTGTATGGGAAACCGATCCATTTATATTATCTGTAAGTAATTCTTCTTCTAAAAGCTTTAATTTTTTCTTGATTTGATATGTATCCTGCATTGTATTAATAGAGAATTGTTCAAATTGAGTCTCCATTTCCTTGAACCGATCATTCATGAAAAACGATAAAATAAACAGCACCAAAGCAATTGAAATAATGGTAATTAAAGCTGGTAACATGAGCGAACCTCCTAGTTAAGAATTTAATTATCTATATCATATCAAATTTTGACCGAAAACTGCATGTTTCATCAACAATTCATCTTGCCTGTACGTAAAAAATCTGCTATCCTTAACTAGTGTGAAAACGAATGCTACTTGATATGATCAAGTTGAAAGTCTGGAGGGATACCCATGCGTGTAAACATTACTTTGGCATGCACTGAAACAGGAGATCGCAACTATATTACTACAAAAAATAAAAGAACGAATCCTGAGCGCCTTGAGTTTAAAAAATACAGCCCGCGCTTGAAAAGACATACGCTGCATCGCGAAACTAAATAAGGATGCACAAAAAACAAACCCTTATCAATTAGTTGGTAAGGGTTTGTTTATTAAGTATGCTCATGAGGTGAATATAATGGACAAAAAAGAACTAAGAAAACAAACAATACATAAATTGAAGAATCTATCTGATGAAGAAAAGCTGAAGATTGAGAAAGGCATGCTTGAATATCTTCAGAAACTAAGGGTTTGGAAAAGGGCTCGATCAATTGCGATTACGATTTCGCAAGGTTTTGAGTGGAACACGAAGCCGATCATTGAACTCGCCTGGGCGGAAGGTAAACGTGTATGTGTACCTAAGTGCACGCCTGATGACCGAAAACTAACTTTTCATGATTTTACTTCGTATGATCAGCTGGAAGTCGTTTATTATAATTTGCTCGAACCAAAAGCTGACGAGACAAAGATAATTGATAAAAATGCTATTGATCTAATTGTCGTACCTGGTCTGTTATTTGACAAGAGAGGGTTCCGTGTGGGATTTGGCGGTGGATATTACGATCGCTACCTTCAAGGTTATAAAAACAGAACAGTTTCTCTTGTATCAGAGAAACTGCAGCTTGTTGATGAAGTACCAGATGAATCATTTGATATTCCCGTTGAGTGTATTGTGACTGAAAATGGTTTTTATAATACAAACGCTGGAGATTAATTAGGTATCTTCTGAAGAAGTTGTTCTGTGCGCCCGTTTAGTTTATAGATTACTTGCAACTGTTCATTATCTTTTTTTATTAAAACGAGTGGCATGCATGATTGGGGGTTCTTCTCTGTCAGGGCTTTAATAATGTACTGCTTATATAAGCCTTCCCATAGCTTGCTAATGACTTCTGCAGACTTCTTTTTACTAAGACCGGGAAGTGCCTTATTTTCATAATTGGCTAGAGAAGTAAGCGGGATGGCTGTAAAATCGTTTAAATCGATATTGAGTTCACTTGCGAGATTATTCCAGTAGTACAGAAGATCTTGTTTAACTTTGCTATCGATCTTCTTCTGAAAGTCGTGCTCTTCATCTGTTGAGGGAACTTCGAATGTATGAAGCGTAAAAGGGCGGTTTTTCCCTGCTTCAATATACAGATTAGCCTTGGACATCTTTTGAATAGCTTTGATTTGATTTGGTTTCTCGTGAATTTCACCGTAATGAAAAGATATAGATTCAAGCAGGCTATTTCCTTTTAAACTAGGATATTCTGTCATTTTTAATGTTGAAGTTTTTTCTCTCCACGAACTTTGGGCACCAGTAAGACAGCCATTGTAGAATAAAAGCGATACGTCTTGACGCAAATACACTTCTTCATTGGTTTTAGATGTGCTAGTCCAATCCACTCTGTATTTACCTTCCATACTCGCATCAACCGGTGGAATTAGTTTCGTATAGGCATATGAGAATTCAACATCTTTTGCAGGTGGGAAGTAAGTGATAGCCGGTGCAATCGGATGAATAAATTGTATGTAAATAATAAAAATGAAAAGTGTTAGAATAAGCATGAATAATTTGCTCTTCATTATTAAGCTCCTTTTATCAATTCGATGTTACATCCTATGACCAAATGGCCAAGCTTATGTCTTTTAGGAGGTTAAAAATGAAGTCATTGTATGAGGTCCAACAGTTACTAAAAAAACATGGCGTCATTATTTATACAGGAGATCGTATGGGTGATCTTGATCTAATTGAAATGGAAATTCAAGATCTATATGCTGCTAGTCTTATCATTTTAGAAGATTACCAGCAAAGCAGGCTGCTCATAAACAGAGAGAGGCGACTTGTGGAAGAAGGAAAATAAAAAAAGCTCTGCATCCGAGTGGATACAGAGTGCTATGTAACTATTTGCTAGCAATTTCAGAGATGATTGTTGCTACCGAGAAAAAACCGAAAGCAAGCGCAGAAAGTGCCGAGAAGGCGACTGCAAAATGGTTGCGCAACTTTAGCTGGCGCAAGACTGAAACAGCGCTTAAGAAGGCTACTACAAGCAGAATGATTGCTAATACCATAAGATTTTCCTCCCTTTTACTTTGAAAAAGATTGAAACAAGTCTCATTTTTATATTATTATATATTTACAGAGTATTTCATTATTATTCTAAATGATATAAACATTTTTGTCGAGTCTATTCCAGCATTACAGATAAAGTCAACTGGAGGGTACAAAATTGAATATTCAAGGAATGTCTTTAGGTCCTTTGGGAGCCAATTGTTACATTGTTTATAAAAATGAAGAGGCCTTAATTGTGGATCCAGGCGGTGAAGCAGAAGCAATTATTCACTTTATTGATCAACATCAGCTGAAACCTCAAGCAATTTTGCTGACGCATGCACATTTTGATCATATAGGAGCCGTTGACGCTATAAGAAAGCGCTATCATATTGATGTTTATATACACGACCAAGAGAGAGATTGGCTTGCAGAATCGAGTTTAAACAGGTCTCGGCTGTTTACAGGCGAGGATATTGTTACGGCTCCAGCTGAACATTATTTAGATGAAGGTAGTATGCGAATTGGTAATTTCCATTTTGAAGTCATGCACACCCCAGGACATTCACCGGGAAGTGTAAGCTTCGTATTCCACGATCAAAAGAAAGTAATTAGTGGAGATGTACTATTTTTCCAAGGAATTGGTCGGACAGATCTTCCGGGGGGAGACCGAGATATTTTAGAAGTAAGTATTAAAAAGCGCCTTTATTCGTTATCTGATACATATACCGTTTATCCGGGCCATGGTCCGAATACAACAATTGGCTCTGAAAAGCAAAACAACCCTTTTGTTTACTCTAAATAAATAGATACTTCATTCTATAATTGATTTTAACAACTATTAATCTTCAAAACAAAAAGACCCTTTTTGATAGGGTCTTTTTGTTTTTTTTATGTTCCGACTTAATGTCCGAAACCTGGTACGAGGATAAACTCTGAATACCACGTAAAGCCAACAAAAAACACGGTGCAATATGCTGCAAACAAGTACATATACATGCGTTCGGACAAATTCAAATAACCGACAGTCAAGAAAAATACGGTTTGTACAAGAAATAGCATTGCGGTTTTCTGCATATCACCAATATAGAACATGACGGTAAAGATTCCTGTCCAAAAAGCAAGCATCCTGAACATGCGATCCATGCCTTTTCCTCCTCCCGCGAAAACGATTACAATTTGATTATAAACGAGGCTGAACATAAAGTAAATGAATTGCCTGATTGTTTCATTTATTGGGAAGCTCTTCTATTTCTGCTATGGAATTCTCATGGCTAGTACTCTCATGATTACGAGGTGGAACTTCTATTTGGTGAGAGAAAGTATAGGATACACCTTCGTTCGAAAAGATGACAAAGTCAGCGATATATATAGTTTCGGAATGTTCACTAAGAATAATTTTGGACCGGCCTTGTGGGTAGACAAGTTCTCTATTTAAGCTTTTCACTCCTGGGTTTTTAGTGCTGAATTCTTCTCTCAGTTCATGAAGACTCATTTGATAAATTGTTTCTACTTGCAAATGTCCAAATAAGTTCTTTGTCAACTTCTGTTCTGTTTTATATAACTCAATTGCAGAAATAATGAGTATAAATATAGCAGCTGAAGCCAAGAGAACAAAAGGGAATACAAAACCTCTATTGCTTGTTATAAAGGGAGAAGTGCTTTTCATGAAATTCGCCTCCAGTTCCATAGACTGAAACTTTTAGACCGTACGGCAATTTCTCAAAGTAAACAGACTTTACGTTACGCAGATAAATGTCGTGGCCTTTGTCATCTACTTGCCTGCGAATCAGCTCATCATAAAGCTCAATAGAAACGATCTCCGCAGCATTTTCTGCTAGACTTTCATCTTTAAATGCATACTCATATACAATGCGTTCATCATAGACTTGTAAATTAACAGCTGTAGACATTTCATTACGAATGAAAATAAAGAAATTCTGAATATCCATTTCCTCATAATAATTTTCTGTTTTAAAGCTATTTAACAAATATCCAAGGAAAGGCAGAGCCATTGCTAGAGCTGATATAGCTACTAGCATGGAAATGAGTGTAAACCCTTGTTCACTTTTCGCTAATACCGTAGAGACAGCTCTCTTCTTGTTCATGCTTTGCATTAATCCAGGTGGCACATCCTTTCCATTTATTTCCTATTGGGATATATGAGATTTGAATCTCTTTTTCTTTTTTTATTCTTACGAAATGGAGAGCTGGGGAGTTCTCTGTTGACCAGATAAATGTTTGAAGCTCATCGTGAAGAAGTTGCGTAAATTGCCGTCTTTCACTCAAAATTTTTCTTTCAATATGCAACTTGCTGCTAATCGGAATACATAAAGCTGCTAAAAACAATATTAAAGAGACAGATATCAGTATTTCAATGAAAGAAAATCCTTTAGCGTTTCTCATAGCGCGCTCGTCCTTTTCCTGGGGGCAGATACATTGTGTATACATTGTTTTTTGTGTATATGGCCATGGAGCCTGATTTTTTGATGGAGCCGCTATCGGTAAAAGAAATACTATTCATTCCATTAAATACTGATATTCTATAGCCTGCAGGAAGGTCTCTTCTCAAGACTTCTTGACTTATATGCGTTATTTCATAGTAATTCGTATAAATAGATAATTGATATCCTCCCAAATTAGACATGCATGCATTCTGAAGATAGAGGAGGTCCTGGTCAAGTAGTTGGAAGATTTTGCGCTCTCGTAGCTTTTCTATATGATTTGCACTAAGGGGTACGGAGATAACGACCAACAGTGAAATTATGAAGATGACGACTAAGGATTCAACGAGGGTAAAGCCTGCTTGTGTATTACGCATCTTAATTAGAGATAGTAACCTTTCCATTTTCACTATTGTACTTAAGTATTTGTTTATTTGAACATGTTTTTTGATCATCTTCAATATACCCTTTGCTTGCTAGTTCATCGAGGGTTGTCGGGAACCGACCTTCTGTGAGTTCATAAGAAGTGACTTGTGCTTGAACCATCGATTTAAGTGCCGCACAGCCTTTTTTATTAACTTCTTTGCTTTTTCCAGCAAGATTGGGAATGATCAGAAGGATCAGTACTGCAATAATTAACAAAACAATTAGCATTTCAATTAAAGTAAATCCTCTTTCTTTTTTAAAATATGAAAACAATGCTAAAACCTCCTTATATGGTTTGGATTAATTGAAACATTGGCCACATGAGAGTCATGTATACGAGTACAATAAAGCAGGCGAGCAGAGTAAATGAGATCGGTTGAAGAAAAGCAATTCCTTTTTTTATTTTAGATTGCAGATTTTCTGTTAGTATTTCAGCATAAGCTTCTAGGTCTTTTTCTAATGCCTCGTAATCAGCGTTCTTCTGAAAGATGAACGAAAGATCCTTTTCGAGAAATTCAAATTTATTTAGCATGTGATTAATATAAATTCCTTTGTTCAGTTCGTTTGTTATTTTCTTTGAATATAGAGCAAGTACTGGAAACTTGTCCTGCTTAGACATGTGAAGGAAAATTTCTCGGAACGACATGCCAGTCTTTAAGAGGGAACTAAGATGAAAGGAGAAGGCGAAAGATGTAGTCAATCGCAAGTAAGTACGAAATACGGGAATTCTTTTGTAAACAAGTAGTTGCTTTTCAATACTCAACTTCTTCTTGTAGAAATGCCAGAGCAAACTTGCAAGTATTACAGTAAACCCGCCGAAAAAGAATAAGGTTACGAAAACATCAATTGCTTTTATTGAGATCTGGATAGTTGTTGCTGAATTTGAGCTTGCTTGAAACAAGTCTAGAAATGAGGGAAGGACAGACTGTTTTATGAAGAACAATAAAATAGAAAATATGAAGAATAAGAGGAGCGGATAACGTATTGTTTGTTGGAACTTTTGAGTGTGGTTTATACGATGCTCATACACATCTAGACATTTTTTAAGACTACCTACGAGGTCATTATTTGTTCTAATGAAGTAAAGATGTCCTGAAATTGCCTGATTGAAATTGCATTTTTCTAGTGTTATATCTATTGGCAATCCCGATTTTAACAGGGCGATCATCCGACTTGCTGTTTTCTTTAAAGAGCTGTCCCATTTCATTGTTTCAAGTGCTTCAATTAATGGATAGCCATTTTCCAGAAGGCGCAATAATCTTTTTAGGAAGCGCAGTTGCAAAGTATTTGACAAGGTTCTTCTTCTAATACGAGAAATATGTTTCTTCATGAATGAAGCCATAAGCAAATGCCTTCTTTCTTAAGTGTTCAAAGTTATGATAGGTCTCATAAGTTTTTTTATTGTTCCAGATTACATCTTCTAAATGTTCTCCTTCAAGCAGTTCCATAATGGCTGCTCTTCGAATACTATTACTACCAATTGATATCGTCAGTAAATCAACAGATGCTACGGCTATAAGAGACTGATCGATGTCGGATTTAGCGATTCCCATTTCCAAGAGTCTATGGATTGTTCCCACAGCATTTTTTGCATGGAGAGTGCTTAGAACAAGGTGGCCTGTTAAAGCAGCTTCAAATGCGAATTTAGCGGTTGAAGCGTCGCGAATTTCTCCTACCATAAGGATGTCTGGATCATGGCGTAAAGCAGCCTTAAGTCCTGCTTGGTATGTCATTCCAGCTTTTTCGTTCACCTGTACTTGCAAAATGTCGTCAACTGTCTTCTCTATTGGATCCTCTAGTGTAATCGCCTGGCATGATTGCTCTTTCAAATAAGATTCGAGCAAAGCATACATTGTAGTAGTCTTTCCACTTCCGGTCGGACCGGTGAATAAAATGAGACCGGACTTTTTCGATAGCCATTTCATAACAATATTAAGTTGGTTGGGGAACAGGAAAAGTTTTTTCAGGTCATATTGTCCATCTTGAGGAAGAATTCGAATTGCAAGACTTTCGGTGTGAGAAGTTGGTAGCGTTGATAAGCGAAGGGAGTAACGGAATTGAGATGCATGATCTCTCATTTCAAGTGTGCCATTTTGCGGTTTACGAATCTCGCCGATATCCATGCCCGAAGTAAATTTGTAATAGGTAAGCAAGATTGTATATTGTTCTGCAACCAGGGTTTTATGAAGAATTCGTTTGCCATGTACACGGAAATAAATAGCGGTTGATTTCGGGAGAGGGTAAAAGTGGATATCAGAGGCCCCGCATGCAAAGGCACTTTGGAGAAGTTCCCTTGAGAGTAGAGTAGCGTCGTTCACTTGTATTTCACCTCCTTATAGCATATGATTTCGACATAAAGGTTTGAACTCCTTCTTTTATTCACAAATTTTTTTAGGGAATGGTGAGAGATGTTAGATAGGATTTTTCTCATTGGCTTCATGGGCTGTGGAAAAAGTACAATTGGAAAGAAGTTGCAAGAAGAAATTGGTTTAGACTTTGCTGATACTGACTCTTACATAGAAGAAGAAGAGGGTATGAGCATAGCAGATATTTTTAAGGAAAAGGGAGAAATCTATTTCCGAAATTTAGAGACATTAGCACTAGGAAACATTAAACCAGAAATTGTTTCTACAGGTGGCGGAATCATAGAACGATCTGAAAATATTGAGATTATGAGAAAAAGGGGGAGCATAGTTTTTCTTTACACTGATTTTTCAGAAATTAGCAGACGTCTGGAAGGAGATCAGTCTAGGCCACTTTGGCAACAGGACATGGATTCAAAAAAGGTTTTGTTTGATCATAGAGCGTTAAAATATAAGGCAGCGGCTGATTATATAATTGATACAAACAATAAGAAGGTATTAGATATAACCGCAGAACTAAAAGCCATTATACATAAACATAAAGAATAATTTTAGGTCCTAATGAACATTCTGTATAAGAGTGCTTCTATTAGGAGGGATCACATGAATGGAAATGATTTATTTCAGCTTGCAGCAAAAAAAATTATGATTCAAGTAAATCGAGAAAAAGAAAAGACTAAGGCATCCAAGCCAAGCTTGCCTAAAATGAGTAAAGGAGAGTACTTATTTGGTGCTTTGCCATTTATGATTAAATGTTCTATTAATAATAGGAAAAAGAGCAGCTGAGTTTTTGCTCAGCTGCTCTTTTTAGATTGCATTGTTTTGCAGATGAATAATTCCAGAATTTATAATGTGCATATAAATCTTTGGCTCGTATCGTTTGCGAATCCCTTCAGTCTCCTTATTGAAAACTTCATTGTTTTCTTCACTTCCAATGAAATGATTCAACAAATCCTGTTCCTCTTTCATCGTCCTTAGTGATTGATTCGCCCACTCGTGATTTTGGCTATCAATGTAAGATTGCATGAGCTTTTCTATACGGGCAAAACCATTTTCAATTCGAATTAAAGGCGTAATAGTATGACATAAATCTCCAATAGAAAGGGATAGACGGAGTGGTTCAAGCAATTCCATCATATCTGTCTTCATCGTTCCATTCACAAGTTGCAAGCCGATTGAAAACATCTCCTCACGCATCTGTTTACCCTCATAACTTAATTTGAAATTAACGAGCAGCCATGGATAGAGTGGTGTATTTATGTTGGTTTCTACATGCTGAAATTGCCGGGTGAATCTTTCATTTTTACGCAAATTCGAGAAAATTTGTTGCAAACGCGGACTCCCAAAGTGAATCAATTCTCCCTTTCCTTTTGAGCGATGATCTGTAATAAGTGTGAGCGTCATCGGTTTACCTTCCGCACCAGTACTTTTTACGTAATGCCAATAAAAAGGCCGATTCATTAATGTTTTATCAAGCTCTTCTGTGAGTTGTACTTTCATGAATTCGTCAGTTTTATCTATTTCAGTACAATGGTGAGCAGTAAAATAGCGTTCTAGAAGATTTGTGAGTTCCATTGCATCAAGCCTCTTTCTCCATGTTTTCTGCATTACTCTCTATAACTGCCATCAAATTGTCCAGTTTAATCTTTCTTTCACCTGCAGAGACAGATTCAGTGAAAATATTTTTAATCTCATAATCAAGGTTTTTGATCTCCAGTTCAGAGAGAATATCATCCAGATCTCCGATTACTTTTTCAAATAGTTCTATTTTTTCATATAAAAGGTTCATAATCTGTTCTTCAATTGTATTTCTAATAGCGAAGTTATAGATTTTTACGTCATTTTCTTGCCCGTATCGATGAACTCGTCCAATTCTTTGTTCAAGTCTCATCGGATTCCATGGTAAATCATAATTAAAAACATGGTGACAGAACTGCAAATTGATACCTTCACCAGCTGCTTCGGTTGCAATTAGAACCTGTGCACGATCTTTAAATAGTTGTCGCATCCAGTCTTTTTTACCTGCTTTAAAACCGCCTCTGAAGGGTACTGAAGAAATCCCATGTTTGCTCAAATACCATTGCAAATATATTTGGGTCGCTCTATATTCTGTGAACACAATTGCCTTTTCTCCATTTAATCCTTTTAAATATTCTACAAGTTTCTCAGCCTTTGGATGGTGAGGCATATCGCTGATTTTATTCAAGGCATCTAGCACATTGGAGCTGCTTTGTTGTTTATTTAATGAAAAGCAACATGCTTCACGTGATGAACAAAGTTCGCGTAAGTAAGTAATCCTTGCAAAATGAGGAACGCCAGCGAGTTTTTCTTCTAGAATCGCGTATGCTTCCTTTCCAGTGTTACAAAAATCTAGCCAAACTGTTTGAATAATACGTTTAGTATTATTCAAAGCAGTATCATTACGAGTATTGCGTATCATGACTTTCTGAACGAGCTTATTTAAATAAGTATCTTCTTTTAGCTTACTTCGCTTATTTCCGAAACGATCCATAAATGATTGGCTGCTACCAAGATGTCCTGGTTTTAATATCGAAACAAGATTGAAAATCTCCATCAATTCATTTTGAATGGGTGTTGCTGTAAGTAGGAGGCAGTATTTTTTTCGTAAAGACTGAACGAAAGCATAGTTTTTGGTTTTATTGTTTTTAAGTTTGTGTGCTTCATCTATTAATAAAAAATCGTAGTCAATATCAATAATTTTTTCTTGATGCGGCATTCTCTTCGCAGTATCAATAGAAGAAACCATAATGTCCACCTGAGACCAGTCGTAATTTTTCCTGTAAGCGACTGCAGGTATAAAGAATTTTTCTCTAAGCTCAGTTACCCATTGATTAACGAGAGAAGCAGGTACAAGAATCAGAGCTTTCCTTACAAGACCACGTACCATATACTCTTTTAATATCAAACCGGCTTCAATTGTTTTTCCAAGGCCTACTTCATCAGCTAAGATAGCGCGGCCATTCATCTCTTGAATGGTCTGCTCTGCAGCTTTTATTTGATGATTCATAAACTTCATATGAGGCAAATGAGCAAGAGATTGCAACCCTTGGAAATCGGTTGTAATAGATAGTTTTTCTACTTCGTAGGCCATTTTAAAAAGTTCCCAAGATGACAGCTGTTGGGGATCGTTTATTTTTTCTGAAAGCTGAGAAATAAATTGCTTATCTTTTATTATTTGCATCTGGCATCTTCCTTAATATATTCTAGAGTTAAGTTAAGTTATGGAGGTGTTTCAGATATTGTGAATCTATAGTACTTTGTCAAAAATCCGAAAATTGAAAGAAAGTTTAAACGAGACTACTTCTCTTTTCGTTTTTATGTGATATAATGACTCGTATAAAATAGATTTTCACGATGATTACCCATAGTATGGCCAAAAGACGACAATTTAATAAAGCGAATGATTACAAGGGGAGAGCTTACTTCATGAAACGTGGTTCACATACATATTATTTCATGGAAGTAACGCCGAAGGAGCAAGCGTAAGCGAATCTCTCAGGCAAAAAAGACTCTTGTGGGACGCAACTCTGGAGAGTGTTTACTTGTTACGTAAACCACCCACGAAGCAAGCATCTGCAATATAGGTGTGCAACTTTCAGGTTGAAGGACAGAAATTTCCGGCTTGGTCGATGAAAATTTCTATTTTTTTGCTTAATTTTAATTTTAAAAGGAGTGGATCGATAATGAGTGAACTGAAAAGAACTCCATTATTTCCGGAGTATGAGCGTCTAGGCGCAAAAGTTGTCGATTTCGGCGGCTGGGAAATGCCTGTTCAATTTAGTGGAATCAAGCAAGAACATGAAGCTACTAGAACAAAAGCAGGGCTTTTTGATGTTTCTCATATGGGCGAAGTTACTGTAAAAGGTCCAAAGAGTGAAGAATATCTTCAAAAAGTAACAACAAACGATGTATCCAAGCTTGCCACAGGACGTGCGCATTATACATTCTTCTGCTACAAAGATGGCGGAACTGTAGACGACCTTTTGATTTACAAGCTTGCAGACGAAGATTATCTTCTCGTTATAAACGCAGGCAACACGGATAAAGATTACGAGTGGCTCGTTGAAAACAACGATTACTCTGCTGAAGAACTTGAAGTTAAAAACGTATCACCTGAATGGGTACAGCTTGCACTTCAAGGTCCAGTTGCTGAAGAAATTCTTCAAACAATGACTGATACTGACCTTTCTGAAATCAAGTTCTTTGGTTTCAAAGACGGTGTTAAATTTAATGGCGTTGAACAGTCGGCACTAGTTTCCCGCACAGGTTATACGGGCGAGGACGGTTTTGAGGTCTATCTAGCTGCAGATGGCGGTCGCGACCTTTGGAATGCGATTCTTGAAGCAGGCAAAGACAAGGGCGTAGAAGCTGTTGGACTTGGTGCACGTGACTCCCTTCGCTTTGAAGCAGGTCTTCCGTTGTACGGTCAAGAGCTTTCAAAAGACATTACACCAATTGAAGCTGGACTTAAGTTTGCTGTTAAAGTAAATAAAGAAGGCGATTTCAATGGTAAGGATGTATTGAAAGATCAGGTTGAAAACGGTACGGCACGTAAGCTTGTCGGTATTGAGATGATTGATAAAGGTATTCCAAGAACTGGATATGAAGTTTTCGTTGGCGATGAAGAAATCGGCTTCGTAACGACTGGAACTCAGTCTCCAACACTCGGTAAGAACATCGGTAATATTTTGATTAAAACAGAATTTGCTGAGATCGGTCAGGAAGTTGAAATCCAAGTCCGTAAAAAGAAATTAAAAGCAGTTATTGCTAAAACACCATTTTACAAACGCGAAAAATAGGAGGGTTATTGATGGAGTTTAGATACTTGCCAATGACAGACGCCGACAAAGCAGAAATGCTAAAGACGATCGGTGTCGAATCAACTGAAGAACTGTTTTCAGATATTCCAAGCAAAGTACGTCTTGACCGTGAATTGAATATCAAAAAGCCGTCAAGTGAATACGAACTTAAAAACGAACTTGCTGCTATGGCAGCAAAGAACAAGAATTCAATTGACAATGCTTCATTCCTTGGAGCAGGTGTATACGACCACTTTATTCCTTCTGTAGTGGATCATGTCATTTCTCGTTCTGAGTTCTATACTGCATACACACCTTACCAGCCTGAGATTTCACAGGGAGAGTTGCAAGCAATCTTTGAATTCCAGACTATGATCTGTGAACTTACAGGCATGCCTGTAGCGAACTCTTCAATGTATGATGGCGGAACATCTTTGGCTGAGGCTGTTAACTTGAGTTCAGCTCATACAAAGAAAAAGAAAATTATCGTTTCTAAAGCAGTTCATCCTGAATCAAGAGCGGTTATCCACTCTTATGCAACAGGTCCTGAACTTGAAATCGTAGAAATTGACCATAAAGACGGAGTTACAGATCTTGATCAGCTTGCTAAGGAACTTGATGAGAACACAGCAAGTGTTGTCGTTCAGTACCCGAACTTCTTCGGTCAAATTGAGCCAATGGAAAAAATCCAAGAGCTTATCGCAACACAGAAAAAAGCTATGTTTATTGTTTCAAGCAACCCGCTTGCACTAGGTTATTTGACACCTCCAAGCGAATTCGGTGCTGATATTGTCGTTGGAGATGCGCAAGTATTTGGTATTTCTGCACAATACGGTGGTCCACATTGTGGTTATTTCACAACAACTGAAAAGTTGATGCGTAAAGTTCCTGGTCGCCTTGTTGGTGAAACAGTTGATGAAGACGGTGTTCGTGGTTATGTATTGACACTTCAAGCTCGTGAACAGCATATTCGTCGTGATAAAGCTACTTCAAACATCTGTTCAAACCAAGCATTGAACGCACTTGCAAGCTCTGTTGCAATGAGCTCATTGGGCAAAAACGGCGTTATTACAATGTCCAAGCTCAATATGCAAAAAGCACGTTATGCAAAGAAAGCTTTTGCTGATGCTGGCATTCCTGTTACATTCCAAGGCTCTATCTTTAACGAATTTGTTATTGAATTGAAGAAGCCTGTATCTGAAGTGAACAACCAATTGATCGAAAAAGGCATCATTGGCGGTTATGATCTAGGATTCTACTATCCTGAACTTAAGAATCATATGCTTGTTGCCGTAACTGAAATCCGTACAAAAGAGCAGATTGATGCTTTTGTAAAAGAAGTGGGGGATATCAATGGCTAATAAGGAATTTCCATTAATTTTCGAACGCAGCAGAGATGGCAGAACGAGCTTTAACTTGCCGGCACTAGATGTTCCTGAAACAGATTTGAATGCTGAATTGGGCGATGCTTTTGTCCGCAAAAATCCAGCTGAACTTCCAGAAGTAAGTGAATTGGAAGTTATGCGCCACTATACTGGCCTTTCAAACCGTAACTACGGTGTAGATTCAGGTTTCTATCCACTTGGATCGTGTACAATGAAGTACAACCCGAAAATCAATGAAGATGTTGCTAGAATGGCTGGCTTCAGCCATGTTCATCCTTACCAAGAGCCAAACCAGGTTCAAGGTGCAATGGAAATGCTTTATGATTTGCAGACATCTCTTCGTGAGATTACTGGAATGTACGATGTTTCCTTGCAATCTGCAGCTGGTGCACAAGGAGAATGGACAGCACTTCTTATGATTCGTGCCTTCCACTTGGCAAACGGCGACGTAAAGCGTGACAAGGTAATCGTTCCAGATTCAGCTCACGGTACAAACCCTGCATCTGCTTCACTTGCTGGTTTCGACGTAGTAAGTGTTAAGACAAATGAAAAGGGTCTTGTAGATATCGATGATTTGAAGAGTGTAGTAGGGGATGATACTGCTGTTCTAATGCTTACAAACCCGAACACGCTTGGTCTTTTCGAGACTGAAATCCTTGAAATCGCTGAAATCGTTCACGGTGCTGGCGGAAAACTTTACTATGATGGAGCTAACTTGAACGCAATCATGGGCTACACACGTCCTGGAGATATGGGCTTTGATGCTGTTCACTTGAACCTTCATAAAACATTCACAGGCCCTCACGGTGGTGGTGGTCCTGGATCAGGTCCAGTAGGGGTTTCTGAAGAATTGGCACCATTCTTGCCAAAACCTGTTTTGATGCAAAAAGGCGAGGAGTATGTATTTGAATATGACCGTCCGAAATCTATCGGTCGTATCAAGCCTTACTACGGTAACTTTGGTATCAACTTGCGTGCATATACTTATATTCGCACAATGGGTCCAGTTGGTTTGAAGAAAGTCAGTGAATACGCTGTTCTTAATGCAAACTATATGAAAGAAAAGCTTAGAGAATACTACGATCTTCCATATACACAGCATTGTAAACATGAATTCGTATTGTCTGGCCGTGCTCAGAAGAAGCTTGGCGTCCGTACAATGGATATTGCTAAGCGTCTGCTTGACTTTGACTACCATCCGCCAACTGTTTACTTCCCACTTAACGTTGAGGAAGCAATCATGATTGAGCCGACGGAAACAGAGTCTAAAGAAACGCTTGATGGTTTCATTGATACGATGATTCAGATTGCTAAAGAAGCAGAAACTGATCCAGAAATCGTACAAGAAGCGCCACATACAACTGTATTGAAGCGTTTGGATGAAACAACTGCAGCAAGAAAACCTGTCTTGCGCTACATCAAAAAATAAGCTGTACAATAAAGGCCCCGGCGAAGCGCCGGGGCCTTTATCAATTTATTTAACTTTGCCATTCCACTTTTTAAATCCGCCTTTTAGCTGATAGAGATGTTTATATCCTTTTTTATGTAAAACATCCGCTGCTTTTGCAGAGCGTGTCCCACCTTGGCAATATAAGTATACAGGCTTATCAGGACGAATTTCTACTAAACGCTGCTTTAATTGTGTAGCAGGAATATTACGAGCACCAAGAATGTGTCCATTTTTATATTCCTGTGGTTCCCGAACATCTATAAGTTGGGCTTTACGGTAATTTTTACGGAATTCATCTTCTTCTAGAACAGTTAAATATTTGCTTTGGCGAATTGTTCGGAAGATCGTATAGCCGATCAGAATCACCACAATAATAATCAGAGCCAACCAATTGCCGTCCATGTTTATTTCCCCCGTCTCTCATAACTTTTCTCACGTTTCTATTATAGGGTATGAAATGCGATTTGCAAAACGTTTCTCATTCATTTGCAGAATGGGTCATTTTGCGGTATGATTTAAGTACAACATTATTGTACCAGGGAAAAATATATTCACGAAATGAGGAGATCTCATGCCGACGCCAAGTATGGAAGATTATATTGAACAAATTTACAACCTGATTGAGACAAAAGGATATGCTCGTGTATCTGATCTAGCGGAAGCGCTTTCAGTACATCCTTCTTCTGTAACAAAAATGGTTCAAAAACTAGACAAAGATGACTATTTGAATTATGAAAAATATCGAGGTTTCGTATTGACGACAAAAGGTAAAAAGGTTGGCGAACGACTTGTTTTCAGACATGACCTCCTAGAACAATTCCTTGAAATTATTGGTGTGGAAGCTTCGCAGATCTATGAAGATGTTGAAGGAATTGAGCATCATCTTAGCTGGACATCAATTGATCGAATTGCAGAGCTTGTCAAATACTTTAAAGATGATGAAAAACGTGTACAAGATTTAAAAGACACTCACATAGAAGAATCAGCAGATATCAAAGCATAACCCTTTTAAGGGTTATGCTTTTTCTTTTGGTTCTATTTTAGATCGGGGAGACCTATGTTATAAAGTAAATCTACATTTTCTCCGTAAAATATTAGTGGTACTGTACGGGCAGTCTAATTCTCGCTTGTACGCTTAGAGTACCCTGTTTCGGCTGAATTAAGGGTCTTATTATTCGTTAATTTGCAAAAAACAAGGATGCTTGGGAAATATGAACCAAAGGAGTAATCTATGCATATTGATGTGGTTTTCTCAGGGGGAGGCGTCAAGGCATTTACATATGTGGGCGTCCTACAAGAACTTGAAAGAAAAGGTCTATGTATTAAAAGAGCAGCAGGTACTTCTGCAGGAGCGATTATCGCAGCTTGTATAGCTGCTGGTTATTCTGCTCAGGAGGTAGAGGATATTCTGGAAAATTTAGATCTTGAAAGATTCCTTGATGCTCCTATGATCGAGCGTTTCGTGCCTTACAGCAAATGGGCGATTCTCTTCTTCAAAAAAGGAATTTATAAGGGAGATAGGTTTGAAGAATGGCTTGAAGAAATATTGGCTAGAGCGAACTTGCGTGTTTTTGGCGATTTGCCTGAAGGTGCGCTTAAAATCGTTGCGAGTGATTTAACATTGGGGCGTCTCATAGTGTTCCCAGATGATTTACATGCCGTATATGGAATTAATCCTGACACATTTCCAATAGCAAAGGCGATCCGTTTCAGTGCTGGGTTTCCTTTTTTCTTTATGCCTGCAAAAATGCTCAGAGAAGATGGTGGGTATAGTCAAATGGTTGATGGTGGGATGTTAAGTAATTTCCCGCTTTGGGTTATGGAATCTAGCAATAAAATCAAAGAAAGGCCACTGTTAGGCATCAAAATTTTGGGGAAGCCGGGTAAACAGAAAGCAAAACAAATTAAAAATGCTTATGAGATGTGTGAGGCTATGCTGTCGACGATGAAGACTGCACATGATGCTAGATATGTAACAGCTAAGGAAGAGAAAAATATTATGATAGTACCTGCTGGTGATGTCAGTACTATGAATTTAAATATTACTCAGAAAATAAAAACAGACCTCATTCAAAACGGCAAGGTAGCAGCAGCAAAGTTTTTGGTTAACTGGCCGAATTGATGAGGCGTAGGCGTATCACAGAGTTCCCTTTAGAATAGGGCTCTGTCTTTTTTTTCGGTTTTTTGACCTTCAATAACTCGAAGATGAGACGAGCGCTTTTTCTGTGTTTTCTTTTTTATCTTGGAAACTTGTTTATGCTTAATCACATTTGATGCAGGAGGAGCGGGTTTTTTATATTTCTGTTGAGACTGCTTGACGGCCTGCTTATATTTCTTCATGTCTGAAGAAGGAGCGGCTACTTGACGTTTTTTCATAAACAGAAAATAAAAAGCTACTGAAATCAGAACAGCGAATCCGAGAATCATCAATACATTTTTCAATAGTCCTGTTGGGTCGGCAATCATATTGTAACCGAAACCAAAAAGAGCTAGAAAAATGACAGCATAGACAGTAATAGGTACGATTTTGCTGCGCATGGTAATTCCTCCTTTCGAGGTTTAGAAGCAGTAATGCTTATATCATTGTATACCACTTTTCTTAATATTTTCATCCAACTATTCGAAAAAAGTTAAAGCTTTTTTATTTTATTAAGCAATAGCGTCAATGACACTGATACCCTCATCTTTTCCATAAAATTAAGAAATCATTCCCAATCACAATGAAGTCTTTAGAAAACCTCGACAGTCTAATAAAGTGCAACTTCATCTTTTTGATTGTCAATGTTGAGGTAACTTGCAAAGCCCTAGATAATTTAGCATAAATGTATTCCGTTACACGCCTCAGGTCATAATACAAGATAGAGGTGTTTATATGAATAAGAAAAATCCGGAAACAAGTTTAAGCGTATGCAAGAGATCTATCTTAACAGGATTTGCTGGTGGTATCATTTGGAGTTTTGTCGCAACTGTTTTAACGTATTTCCATTTTATTCAATTTAGTCCCAAAACGATTCTCGTACGCACTTGGCTTCGTGTCGGTTGGACTGAAAAATGGCAAGGTGCTTTACTCGCAATATTGCTTGCAGGTATTCTGTCGATGCTGACAGCATTGATTTACTTCGCCTTGTTTAGAAAATTGACGACAATGTGGATTGGTGCTATTTATGGTGTGATAATCTGGGCTGCTGTATTTTTTTTAATTCTTCCTCTTGTTCGCAGTGTACCATCTTTTTCTGAACTTACCAAAGAAACGATTATTACATCTATTTGCCTATACTTGCTTTATGGTGTCTTTATTGGCTTCTCGATTTCTTATGATTATGAAGATACACTCGTTAACAGCAAGACAAGCAGAACTATGTAGCAATTGTAATATTATTCAAAGAAGCGTGTTTATGTTAAACTTAGTAGCGTCAGAAATAGTTAATAAGGATGAGACGCGATGAAGAAACTGTTGCTTTTAAACGGTCCTAATATTAATATGCTTGGAAAAAGGGATCAAAATATATATGGATCTTTTACTTTACCTGAACTAGAAACAGCTATTCAGCAACTTGTTGCTGAATCTGGGTATGAATTGGACAGCTACCAATCCAACCATGAAGGAGATCTGGTAGATCGCCTGCATGAAGCAGACAGGAAGTATGCGGGAATTGTTTTTAATCCTGCAGCTTATACACATACGAGTATTGCATTACATGATGCAATTGAAGCAATTCAAACACCTGTTATTGAAGTGCATATATCAAATGTGCATAAAAGAGAAGCATTCCGCCATGTGTCGATGACTGCACCAGCATGTTTCGGGCAGATTGTTGGGCTTGGCATGGATGGATATAAATTAGCTGCAAAAGCCTTGATGGATGCTTTTGAAAGAGAGAGAAAACTTTAATTTGGGAGTGTTCATTAATGAACAAATTGGAAAAACTACGGAATAAGTTTGCAGAATCACAAATCGATGCTCTTCTTGTAGCAAGTGAATTTAACCGCCGCTATATTTCAGGCTTTACAGGGACAGCAGGTTCTGTAGTAATTACAAAAACAGATGCTGTACTCATTACTGATTTTCGCTATAAGGAACAAGCTGGTGTCCAAGCCGAGGGATTTAAAGTAATTGAAATGGAACATTCAATGAATGGATCCATTAATGACGTTTTAAAGCAGGCAGGGGTCAAGCGACTTGGTTTTGAAAAAAGACATGTCGCATACGAGCAGTATGAAGTGTTTCATAAGGAACTTGATGCAGAACTTGTACCAACGGGTAACTTTATTGAAGAAATTCGAATGATCAAGTCAGAAGCAGAGCTTGCGATTATGAAAAAGGCTGCGAAGATTGCGGATGATGCATTTGAATATATCCAGACTAAAATACGTCCGGGTGTAAAAGAAATTGAAATATCTAATGAACTTGAATTCTTTATGCGTAAACAAGGTGCTACTTCATCCAGTTTTGATATTATCGTTGCTTCTGGCTTGCGATCTGCTATGCCACATGGTGTAGCTTCTGATAAGGAAATTCAGTCAGGAGAACTCGTTACACTTGATTTTGGTGCAATCTATAAAGGATACTGCTCTGATATTACAAGAACTGTTGCTGTAGGTGAAATTAGCGAAGAACTGAATAAAATCTATCATACGGTACTTGAAGCCCAGCTTCGCGGTGTCAAGGGCGTCAAACCAGGAATGACTGGTAAAGAGGCAGATGCATTGACTCGAGATTATATAAATGAGGCTGGGTATGGCAAATACTTCGGCCACTCAACGGGACATGCACTTGGTATGGAAGTGCATGAACAACCATCGCTTTCCCATCGCTCAGATACGAAGCTTCTTCCGGGCATGGTGGTTACAATTGAACCAGGAATTTATATCCCTGGTGTAGGCGGTTGCCGCATTGAAGATGATATCATTATCACAGAAGATGGAAACGAACGTCTAACAAATTCAAAAAAAGAATTAATACATTTGTAAACGTGTGGTAAAATCAGTAGCGGCTATACTTTTACGGAGCAAACTTAGGGGGACAACACAATGATTTCAGTAAACGATTTTAAAACAGGACTTACAATCGAAATGGACAACGATGTTTGGCAGGTAATTGACTTCCAACATGTTAAGCCGGGTAAAGGAGCCGCATTCGTACGCTCTAAGCTACGCAGTCTTAAGAGCGGAAACGTTCAGGAAAAAACTTTCCGTGCTGGTGAAAAAGTAGGCAAGGCACATGTTGAGCACAGAAAAATGCAATACTTATATGCTACAGGTGATGCACATGCATTCATGGACATGGAGTCTTATGAGCAGACTGAGCTTCAATCAAGCCAGATTGAGCGTGAATTGAAATTCATTAAAGAAAACATGGAAGTATCTGTTATTCAATATAATGGTGAAATTCTTGGTGTCGATTTGCCGAACAACGTTGCACTTGAAGTTATTGAAACAGAGCCGGGAATCAAGGGCGATACTGCAAGTGGTGGTTCTAAGCCAGCTACAATGGAAACAGGTCTTGTTGTTCAAGTACCTTTCTTCATCAATCAGGGAGAAATGCTTCTCATCAATACATCTGATGGTAAGTATATGTCTCGTGCACAAAGCTAAGCATCAATACAATTCAAAATAAAAAGCGGTCCTGCCTTAATGGCAGGACCGCTTTTTTGTCATAAATGATTGATTAGCACATACATATGTCAGTAAGCATTCAGAAGAAAGGAAGCAGCCTATGGAAGAAATACTGCGTCTGTTCCCTGAACCATTCAAAATACTGTTGTCAAAAAGAATTTCAAATCGTTGGGATCAACTTCAAGAAATCCGACTGAGGGTTCAGCAACCAATAGAATTGAATTATGATGATCAGATTGAATGGGTGGACGAGTTGTCTCTTAGTGAACAGGATTGTCATTTTATTTTGAGCCAGCTTTGTGATTTCTCCGTTTATCGGATGGAAGAAGAGCTACGGCAAGGCTTTGTAACAATTCGTGGTGGCCACCGTGTAGGTCTTGCAGGAACTGCAACAGTGCAACAAGGCTCGTTACAATCTCTTAAGCATATAAGTTTCTTTAACATCAGGATTGCGAAGGAAAAATACGGCTCTGCAGATCAAATTATGCCTTATATACACGATGGCCGGTATCGCCATACATTACTGGCGGGTCCACCAAAAGCAGGTAAGACAACGTTACTTCGCGACTTGGCTAGACAAATTGCTGCAGGTTCAAATCGTGCTGCTCCCCATAAAGTCGCAATCATTGATGAACGTTCTGAAATTGCAGCCTCTTGGAATGGTGTAGCCCAGCATTCGGTAGGGAGAAGGACAGATATTCTTGATTCCTGTCCGAAATCTGCAGGCATGTTGTTAATGATTCGTTCTATGTCACCGGAAGTAATCATTACAGATGAAATTGGAAGGCCTGCTGATGTGGATGCTATAGGTGAGGCTGCGAATGCAGGTATTACCGTCATCACGACCGTGCATGCACGTAATATGGAAGAACTGAGAAGAAGGCCATCTCTTCGACCTCTATGGGATGAGAACATTTTTGAGAGGATTGTCTTCTTGAACAATAACCCTTTCCCAGGGCATGTTCAATGCATCCTAGACGGACATGGAAATCGAATCGTTATGAAATAAGGGGGCAAATCATGCTCTTATGGATTGGTGGACTTCTCATTGTCGGAGCGGCAACATGGGGTGGATTCGAATACAGCAAGCAATTGGACATGAGGCCGAAGCAAATTCGCCAATTAAAAAATGCGTTGCAAATACTGGAAGCAGAAATTGCTTATAGTCAGACACCGTTGCATGAAGCTTTTTCTATTATTGCTAATCAGGTGCCGAAACCAACGAGTATATTATTTGATAATATCGCACGGGAATTATCGGTATGTGGAGTGAGCTTACAGGAAGCATGGATACAAAGTATGCGAAAACATGCTGAACATACTGCACTAGGCAGTAACGAGATGGAAATTCTGCTTCAATTCGGGAGAACACTCGGTCAACATGATCTGAACCAGCAGAAGAAACATCTTCTGCTTGCTTTAAGCCACCTTGAGAGGGAACTGGAAGAAGCAAGAACGGCTCAAGAAAAATATAGCAAGATGGCGAAAATGCTTGGTTTTCTCTGTGGTCTTTTTGTTTTACTTTTGTTTATTTAGTTAGCGAATGAGGTGGAAATTTATGCTTTCAGAAGCCGCCATCCTTTTTCAAATCGCTGGGATTGGCATTATTGTTTCACTAATTCACTCGATACTCAAGCAGATGGATAAAGAAGAAATTGGTCAGTTTGTAACATTGG
>Ga0153999_1000243_pt1 | contig 26342 bp, 25 predicted proteins | sample TSNC083MetaG_FD_104675 | JGI IMG/M metagenome (GOLD analysis project Ga0153999, IMG submission 104675) | Attine ant fungus gardens microbial communities from North Carolina, USA - TSNC083 MetaG | ecosystem: Host-associated > Fungi > Mycelium > Unclassified | place: USA: North Carolina, Lumber... | reverse complement strand
TGAATGAGGCTTCGCCACATTTGGCTCGATCTCATCAAGTTTAATGGTAATCTCCTTATGATATATGGCATCCATATCTGAAGAAAGTTCGCTCCAGTCTTCCGCCCTTCCCTGGGCCGTCAGGAATTCCCTGGTTTTTTCATCACTTGGGAAGATCGATGTAGTAATTCCCGCTTCCGCCCCCATATTTGTAATGGTGGCCCGCTGAGGAATTTCAAGATGCTCAAGAGCATCACCGTCATACTCAATGACGGTTCCGATATTTCCTTTTGTGGTAATGATTTTTAAAACTTCCAGCACCACATCCTTGGCGGTGCACCACGGATTCAACTTACCGGTCAGGATAACTTTTGTAATCCTGGGATATGTAATGTAGAGTGGAACTCCTCCCATTGCCAACGCCACATCAAGGCCGCCTACTCCGAAAGCCGCCATTCCCATAGAGCCGCAGGTAACGGTATGGCTGTCGCTCCCAATCAGCGTTTTGCCCGGTTTCGAAAACCGTTCCAGATGAACCTGATGACAGATTCCATTGCCTGCTTTTGAATATACAATACCATGTTTATCTGCTACCGTTTCCAGATAGCGGTGAACATCCCCATTGCCCTGACCCAACTGCAGCATCAGATGATCCGTGTAAGAAACAGACAGCTCCGTTTCTATCCCTGGTTTATTCATCGCCTCAAACTGCAGATACGCCATCGCTCCCAGCGAATCCTGCGTCAGTGTCTGATCAATTTTGATTGCAACCTCCTGCCCTGGGATACAGTCCCCGGAGACAAGGTGTGACCTGATAATTTTTTCAAAAATGCTTTGTCCCATACTTCCTCCATCTGTTATCTGTACAAGATATCCATTATCTGCTGAATATTATCCCACTGCTCCAGGTTCCTGATCAGTTCTATCAATTCTGCAATGGATGCCGGTGAATAGATACCGGTGAGATTAGCGACAAACTTCTTCTCCAATTCTTTCCATCCCACAGGATTGTTCGGCGACCCTTTTAAATCATACAATTCTTTCTTTAATGCCCGGCCGTCCTTAAGCTTGATTTCAACTTTTGCCCCCCGTTTCTTCGGGTAACAGGACTGCACCTCGGGGTCCACCACAATCGTCACGCTGGCGGCAAGCTCCCGGTTGATGGGATCATTCCAGTATTCCGGTGTCAAATGGCAGATAGCAACACTATGTTCACGGAGCGCAAGAGCAACTCCATACGCCAGACTGAATTTTGCTTCTGCCGAATTCTTCGGTTCTTTTATGATACCCGTCAGGTCCACCGCAACCTGATGAGTTCCAACCCACACCGCCTGGACTTGATCATATTCAAATCCATCTTCCTCCGCCAGATCCAGAACTCCTTCGATGGCTGCCTGAGAATGCCGGCAAGTAGGATAAAGCTTGCTGTAAGTATCGCCAATTAAGTAGGTACTGCCCAGTCCATTACATACGGCATCTACATCCACATCCTGCGACTGCGCATGAAAGAATCCGGTCTTGCCTTCAAATACTGTAATTGTGCCCTCCATACCTTCTTTGGCATAATAAGCGGCCGATATCCCATTGAGGGCTGCATTCCCTACCTGCACACACTTAGAACGCTGACCTGATACGGTCGCTTCCATCAGACCTGAAGCAAACAGGCCCGCGAACCCCATGCCATTGGCAATCTGCCGGGCGTTCAGACCCATCAGCTTACCAGCTACCGCCATGGCACCGAATGTATCGCAATTGCCGGAAGGATGAAATCCTTTCTGAATCTGATAAGGAGTCATTCCGGCTACGATCCGGTAAACAATTTCATATCCAATCACAACCGCCGTCAGAATTTCCTTACCTGTAGCACCGGTCTCTTTCCCCAGCGTAAGCGCTGTAGGAACCACCACGGCGCCGGCATGGCAGCCGGCATTTCTATGGCCGTCGTCCAACTCAGCCGCATGTGCATAGGTGGCATGAATCATAGCCGCCCGCTCAGGTGTTACGGCAAATTCACGATTTCCCCATATTCCGGAATCCCCTTTACCAAACTTCTGGCATACTTCTAAAAACATATCTCTGGAATCCCAGCTTGCCTCTCCTGCCACTGCCGCTCCCAAAGTATCCAGAATTCGCTCTCTGGCAAGACCGATCACATCCTCCGGCAGAGAATCATATTCCGTCTCGACAATAAATTGTGCTAATTTCTCTGATATTAACATCGCACCCCCTCCTTACGAATTCTATACAATTTCTTCGCACTTTCTCTTTATTTTAGTCATAGTTTAACAGACATTTTCGCAATCAAAAAGCACATTTTTATTCTTTCCATGTAACTGGAGGTTGCACCTTTCGTCTCAATATGATATGGTTAATAGATAAGGAGGTGGCTTATGCTGAATAACTACCGATATTTTCTCGTTTTAGCAGAAGAACTGAATATTTCGAATGCAGCCAAACGCATGTTTATCTCTCACCAGTGTCTAAGCAAGTACTTAAAGAGTCTGGAAGCCGAATACGGGGTAAGCTTTTTCGAACGAAAACCCCGCTTCACCCTGACCTCCGCCGGGCAGATCATGCTGTCCACATTAAAACAGATAGAACTGGCTGAACAAAATTTAGAAAGCCAGCTCGCAGATGTAAAATCAACAAAAACAGGGACTATCCGCTTCGGTATAACCGAAGGCAGATATCCCATCCTGATCCCCAAATTATTAAAGGAATTTCGTGTTTTATATCCCGATGTGCAATTGATCGTAAAGAATATGACTTCTCCGGAGATGATGGAACTCATCCTGAATAACGACCTGGATCTGTTCTTTTCCGGAACCCGCAATCTGCTCTATGATGAATTGAAATGTGATTTCGCCCTGAAAGAAGATATGTTTCTGGTAATCTCTGATAATTTGCTGAAGCAGTATTTCCCCGACACATATCCGCTGTGCCGGGAAAGTTTTAAGCAGGGCGCTGATTTATGCCTGTTCCAAGAGGTTCCTTTTGTACTAAACAAACCGAATTTCAACTCCCGAATTATGCTGGATCAGCACTTGAGCCGTCTCGGCATATCGCTCAACTGCATCAATGTGATGACACAGCCGGACATGCATTATCGGCTATGTGCGGAAGACTATGCCGCCAGTTTTTGCCTGACCATGTATCTGCCGGATATTTATCGCATCAATCAGTCGGGCAACACCTTATCGCCGCTGAATGTCTTCCGGATTAAGGATTTTGACCAGTATAACATGATGTCGTTAATTTATCATAAAAATAAAATTTTTCCAACTTATACCCAGGATTTCATGAAGCTTGTCAAAAAGCACTGCAGCAGCTATGCCAATCTGATTGTTCCAACTACCCAGGTATATCACTGATGTAGCCCATTTTCCGGGAAATATTTTTACCGCAGTCGACAATATTCTGAACTTTTTCCGCCAGCTCCTCGTCGATCATTCTAGCCGTAGGCCCGGATATGGAAACGGCCGCAATCACCCGGCCTTTCGCATTGTACACCGGAGCTGCAATAGCAGAAAGCCCCTGCTCCCGTTCACCACTGGTAACCCAATATCCCTGCTCTCTCACTTTTACCAATTCCTTTTTAAGTTCTTCGTATCCATCGCCAAGCAGCTCCGTCAGTTCCGCCTCACTCAAATCTGAGAGCAGCACTTTTCCGGTGGCTCCGCTGACCACCGGAAGCCGCTCTCCCACTGTGATGACACGTCTGAGCAGAAGCTTGCTTTCCACCCGCTCGATACAGATTCGGGACAGGCCATCCCGGACATACAGGCTGGCGCTCTCATTGATTCGATCTCTCACCGCAACCAGATAATCATATGCCACTTCGCGCAGACCATTGCCCGAATTGTTTTCCGCCAGACTGCCCAGCCGGACGACCCTGGCTCCCAGCGAATAACGCTTGGTTTCTTCATCCCGCAGAAGATATTCGCGGTGCTCCAGAGTTTTTATGATTCTGTGAACCGTACTGGCAGATAATCCGGTCTTATCTACGATCTCCATCAGATTCATTTCCTTGCTGTCTTCGGAAAAACATTCCAATATGTCCAGCGCCCGGTCCAGTACCCTGATATTTATCTCTTTCACCGATTCCATCTCACTTCTCACCCTTCCCGACTTCCAGCTGGAAATCATATTTTAACTATATAATAGACGCCTGAAAAACGCAAGAACTGAGTGCGCGAAAAAGAGTGCAATTCTGCCAGCTATTGCACTCTTTCTTGCCACCTGTTACAACCGAAACAAACTGACAACGTTGTCCGCCTGCTCCAGATTCCGGATTAGCTCATAACGTTCTTTTCTTGTCTTCGCAGCCGGAGTCCCCTCAATCAGATGTCCGAATTTTTCCGCCAGCATCTCCCAGCCAAAAGGAGTTTCCACATCACCCAAAGGTACTGGTACCCATTTTTCACAAATTTCTCCTTCATTGGTTTCAATGATCACTTTTGCCGCACAAAAATGTGTGGGATTCTCCGTCAGATAGGCCTGAACCTCGTCATCCTTGATTACCTTGACCTTCTGTACCAGCGCCTTTATTTCCGGATCAGTGAAGCTCTTAAATACCAGCTCTTCCGAGTCCATGCGGCCATATTTCAAAGCAACCGCAGAGGCAAACTGCACACTTGCCTGTGCTCCGACAGCCGTCTTGGGCTCCGGATTTGACAAACGGCAGACAAAGGACGAGGTATTGATAGAGATAGTTTTGATGCGATCGGGCATCAGGACATACTGTTCCCGCAGATCCAGAACAGCATCCACCGTTGCATGAAGCCCCCGCTGACATGCATGCCGTTTAAAGTAAATGCTGGTGATCTTAAAATCTTCCCCCAGCTTCTCCAAAACATGACTCATATCACAATATCCGCTGGTCCCTTTGAACGCCTGGAAAAATCCATATTTTCCTTCCAGTGCAGCATCCGGTCCTGTAAATCCGCAGACCGCCAGTCTGGTTGCCCGCAGTCCGGTCAAGGCCCCCCAGCCGCTGCACATAATTTTACCCGAAGTACCGTCATTCTGGTACTCAATCAAACCACCGGTAAACAGGGATGCAATTGCCATTGCATTTTTGGTGCATTCCACATCAGCACCCGTAATTTTAGAAATCAACGCCGCTGCCGCTACCGCACCGCAAACTCCGGTGGCATCAAACCCCCGCTCCCTGTACATAAAGGGATTGACAGCTTCCCCCAATCGCGCGTATATATCATATGCCGCTACAATCGCTGTAATCATTTCCCTGCCGTTCTTTTTATACAGCTGCGCCATCGTAAGCAGCAAGGGAACCAGACCAGAACCAGGATGCCCCATCGCATGACGGTAACCATCATCCAGATCCGCACACCGCGCCATCATGGTATGCACAAAAACAGCATGATCAGAGCTTGTATGCAAATCATCCTCACCAATCAAAGACACCGGTTCCTCGCCAGTCATAACCGAATCCGCCAGTTTCGCATATTGCATAATGCGCCCGCCTGCTTCACAATATCTGCCAAAGACCAGATTGCCATAGGAGTCCAGGATTACCTGCTTTCCTACCTCAATCGCCCGTTCTGATAAATCTTCATATTTTAATCCGACAACATATTCTGCCAGTCCATAAATCAAATGATCCATTCCCATACCCCTTTATTTAATTTTACCACATTCCTATCAGTTTCCAATATGGTAACCCAATCAGGAAGTATACAGCGACACAGCACACCGTAGATATGGTTCCCAGTATCCACCACTTCTTCATTTCCACATGTCCGTATCCAAACAATACCGGTCCGCAGGCACCTCCGTAGTTCGTCAGCATCGCACCAAACCCGTTACAAGCCGCACACAGCATTGCCAGCGGCATAACCGGAACTCCGCCAACCAGCCCGATCGTATACATGACCGGCATCATTGATGTGGTAAATACGGAACTGGAGGCAAACATATAACGCACTACCAGACCGCCAACCACCAGGATAAACATCAGCGTCACACTGCCCATCACGGTAAAATCAAAGGTATTCTGAAGCAGCTCAGCAAACCAGGTGAAGAATCCGGCTCCGGATAACTGACTGGACAGGCCGATGATGGCTCCATACCAAATCAAGGTATCCCAGGCGCCCTTGCTCTGCCTGACATCCACCCATGCCATACATCCAAAGATCAGACACATCGCCAAAAATAGAATCGCAATTGCCGTAGCGTCAAAACGGGTTATCCCGGTTGTTGCCCAGAGCAGGACTGCTCCAACAAAAAATATAGCAAGTAATTTCTCTCTAATGGACATTGCCCCTAATTCTTTCAGACCTTCTCGGGAAATTTCTTTATAATTATCTACTTTCTTGATCTCCGGCGTAAAACATTTATACAGCACAAACGGAATCAGCAAAACCAAACAGATACCAGGCACAATCCCCATCTTTGCCCAGGTCAGCCAATCCAAATCCACATTTAAGATGTCCTTCGCAAATGACGCTATCTGTACATTGGGAGCCATACCGGTGAGGAAAACAGAAGCCGTCACCAGGTTAATATGATAGGATACAATACAGAGATAGGCCGCCAGTTTATTGCTGGTTCCGTCTTCAGCATTTGACCCCAATGTCCTGGCAACATTATTAAATATCGGAAATACCACACCACCGGCTCTTGCCGTGGTAGATGGAATTGCCATGCCCAGCGTCAAGTCCGTAAACGCCAGAGAATATCCCAGTCCCAGACTGGTTTTTCCAAAAATACCAATCAGCACATATGCAATCCGTTTCCCCAATCCGGTTGCCGTAAAAGCGACACTAATCATGAAGGCAGCAAATACCTGCCAGGTTGTGGTGCTGGCATATCCCGACAACAGCGTCCTGGGACCGATCAGCATACCATAAATGCCAATAACTCCGAGCATAACAACCGGTGACGGAAATGGATGCAGCATAATACCGATAATCGCAACCACATAAGCCGAGAAATACTTCCATGCTTCCTCGCTGAGTCCTGCCGGACATGGCGCAAACCAGATGATCATTCCAATTGCTGCCATAATTGCAACCTTCACTAATTTTTTCGTCATTTCTTTATCCATGATCATTCCCCCTGTACATTCATTAACCTGTTCAACAGCTTATCGAAAACACCGCTCACATCCAACACCTGATCAATACTCATAAAAGCACTCCACAAGCCCGCCGCATACTCATGTTCTGAAATCTCTTCCACATGCTTGACAAATTTTTCCGCAATTGCGCCTTCCGGAAGTGCCAGCTCCGGATCTCCATAAGGAACTACCTGCCGCTTTTTAAAGCACCTGCCATCGTTACAAATAATCTCTACCTTTGCAGCTCCCCACAAACTCTTATCCTGTTCTGCCAGTTGAATAATTTCCGGATCTTTTGATACGGTCACTTTCCTTGAATACTCCGCTATCTCCTGATTATTAAGATTCTGATGAACCAGATCGTCTTCCACCCGTCCATGCTTTAAAAGGATTGCCGTAACATACGGAACACTGGTTTGCGCCTGAGCCATATCGGACGGATCGTAGCCACCTGCATCATATAAAAACTGGCTGCCGTACACATTGATTACCCGAATATCCGCTTCGCCCAGCCCCTCAGTTTTGATAATATCACTAATTGCATCCAGTGTCGCATGAATACGTCTTACACAGGCATAACGCTTAATATAAACCGATTTTATATCCCACACCAGCTTTGGATTGTTTAAGTAATCCCAATCCGGATCCGGTGCAAACGCGTTGCAAAAGCCTAATTTCCCTTCAAATACTCTACAGGGTCCTCCCATTCCATACCTGGCAAGCTTCGCAGCGGCAATTCCCAGTTTGGCTCCCCACCCGGCAACCAGATATTTTTGTGCCGATCCGTCAATCGCCGACTGATTCAGCCCGCCCGCCAGTGATGCCGCCAATGAGATGCCGTCCGCAAGCTGTGCGTCATTCAAATCCATAAGTGTACCGGCAACCGCTGCCGCTGCTGCGGCACCACATACGCAGGTCGCATCCACCCCTCTTTTCAGATAAGCCGAAGGATTGATTACCCGGCCCTGGTAACAATACAGTTCATAGCCTCTGACAATCGCCTCAAGCAGCTTTCTTCCTGTCACAGCTTCCTGTTTTAATGCCACGGCAATGGCCGCAGCATTGACAACCACCCCCGGATGCGCCATCGCAAACCGATGACCATCATCAATATCCAGCATCCTGGCTGTGCTCCCCATCCACAATGCCATGCTTTCCGGATTCGTCAGAATGTCGTCTTTCAATGCCTCTTCCAGGCACCTGGCCGTACTTTTCTGTGTTCCGTTAGCAAATATTCCCACAAAATCAGCCAGACATTCTTTCGCCTTCTGAATTACTTCCGGTGGCATTGCTTCATAAGTAATACTGGAAATCACTTTCACAATACCGCCTAAACAAGTTTCTGCATTCCCCATCTACTCCTCCTTAATGAAATTGTTAAATTGTTTGTTTTAAATTAACCATGACTATTATCGATAATTTATGGTCATATTATCAGATACGGGCGCAATTTAAAAGCATATACTTTTTTCAATTATGTAAGTAAAAGTTGCAACCACACATTAATTCTACCGATACAAGCAAACACTTGTGAACGTCGACTGTCTTTCCTGTTTCCCATCTGGTGAAAATCATTGTACAATAATGGAAATGAAAGATATTACATCAAAATACCAGGAATGGGGGTACATAAGTGGCTGGCAACAATAAGAATTTAATCATTGAGTCTAAATGGTGTAAGGGCTGCGGCATCTGTGTCGAATTCTGTCCCAAAAAAGTATTGGAACTAAAGAAAGATAAGGTAACAGTTATCAACGAAGATAGCTGTATCGGTTGCGGACTATGTGAACAACGCTGTCCTGACTACGCAATTTATATTGAAAAGGGGGAGCTTGAGAATGTCAGATAAGAAATCAGCGCTATTACAGGGAAACGAGGCTTGCGTTGAAGGTGCCATCGCTGCGGGAATGAGATTTTTCTCCGGTTATCCGATTACGCCTTCTACCGAAATAGCCGAGGGCAGTGCCGTCAGACTTCCACAGGTCGGCGGCAAGTTTATTCAGATGGAGGATGAGATTGCCGGTATGGCAGCTGCGATCGGCGCATCGGTCGCCGGGGTCAAATCGATGACTGCCACCAGCGGTCCCGGATTTTCATTAAAGCAGGAGAATCTCGGATTTGCCGCACTGGCTGAAATTCCGGTGGTTATTGTCGATGTCCAGCGTTCCGGTCCTTCTACCGGGCTGCCTACTTCCCCCTCGCAAGGCGATGTGATGCAGGCCAGATGGGGCACTCACGGCGATCATCCGGTGATCGCGATTGCACCTGCTTCGGTTCAGGATACCTATAATCAAACGATCCGTTCGTTCAACCTGGCAGAAAAATACCGGACTCCGGTGATTCTCCTGCTGGACGAAATCGTCGGCCACATGCGGGAGGGAATCGAACTGCACCAGGCTGGCAACATAATCAACCGTGACAACAACATGGTCAATGGCAAACCCTATGCTGTGGCTGACGGCGAAACTGTTCCGCACTGCCCGCCCTTCGGCAGTGGAATCCGTTACAATATCACCGGACTCCTTCATGATGATGATGGTTTTCCTACCAGCAGCTCCGACCTGTCCTTTATGCTCTGTACTCGACTGATGAAGAAGATCGAAAACAATCTGGACGATATCCTCTGCTACGAGGAACATATGCTTAATGACGCCGACATTGCCATTCTCTGCTATGGCGGAACCACCAGAGCCGTTCAATGTGCAGTAGCGGAGGCCAGAGCCCAGGGCTTGAAGGTCGGCATGTTCAGACCTGTAACGATCTGGCCGTTCCCGGAAAAAGCATTAGAACACCTGTCCCGGAATATCAAACATCTGATCGTTGCCGAGCACAATTACGGACAGATCCTTCTGGAAGTTCAGCGGATTGTCAAAAACAACTGCACCATCTCCCACATCGGCAAAGTGGACGGCACCACAATTTCGCCGGCGGAGATTGCCAGTCATATCAAGGAGGTATCTTAATATGCCCAGTCAATTAATAAAAAATACTTTCAGAGAAGACCGACTGCCTCACATCTGGTGTCCGGGCTGCGGCCATGGAATTCTGATGCGGGATGTCGCACAGGCAATCGATAATCTGGGTCTTAATAAAGATGACGTGTGCATCGTTTCCGGCATTGGCTGTTCTTCCAGAGCAGCCGGTTATATGGACTTTAATACTCTGCATACCACACACGGCCGCGCCATTGCCTTTGCCACCGGAATCAAGCTGGCAAAGCCTGAGATGAAGGTCATCGTCATCACCGGCGACGGAGATGCTTCTGCGATCGGCGGAAACCACCTGATCCACGCATGCAGACGAAATATCGACCTGACCGTCGTCATCTTTAACAACAATATCTATGGTATGACCGGAGGCCAGTACTCTCCAACCACACCAACCAATGAATACGGCACTACTGCTCCTTATGGCAACATTGACAATGACTTTGACATTCCGCAGCTTGCTATCGCCGCCGGAGCCACTTATGTGGCCAGAGGCACTGCCTACCATGTGCCGCAGACTATTAAAATGATCGAAGAAGGCATCAAAAATCCCGGGTTTTCTCTGATAGAAGGCGTTAGTATCTGCCCGACTTATTATGGCCGAAAAAACAAAAAAGGCAGCGCCGTGAAGATGATGCTCTGGCAAAAGGACAATACCATGGACTTGAAAAAGATTCCGGCCCCGGACTATTCCCAGGTCAAAAACAAAATTGTTATGGGTGTCTTCAAAAACGAACCCAAAGAGGAATACACTGCAAGATATCAAAAAATCATTGAACGATCAGGAGGTAATCAATAATGACAAAAGCAGAATTAAGATTAACAGGTTCCGGTGGACAGGGGGTCATCCTCGCAACGGTGATTTTGGCCGAGGCAGCATTTCTGGACAAAAAACATGTTGTTCAGTCACAATCCTACGGCCCCGAAGCCAGAGGCGGCATGTGCAAAGCTGAAGTAATTGTGGACGAAAAACCAATTACTTATACAAAAGTTCAGAAACCCAACTTCCTGCTGGCACTGACCCAGCAGTCACTGGATAAATTTTCAGCGTCCTTATCCGATGATGCCATCGTTATGGTTGATTCCAGCCTGGATGTACCGGAATCCTTAAAGAGAAGCCATCGCGTCTATGAAGTTCCGATTCTGGATACTGCAGTCAATAAAGTAGGCCGCTCCATTACAGCCAACATCGTTGCCATTGGCGCCATCAACGAAGTATTGCATCTGGCATCCCCGCAGGCACTCATGAAAGGGGTAGGCATGCACATTCCGAAAGGCTCCGAAGAACTCAACATGAGAGCGCTGGAAGAGGGCATGAATTTAATTACTCCATCCCTGAGCCGGGCCAGCTAAATATAAGTGCCAATCATATGTTGCGAGCAAAAGTCAGTGTAGTTTATGCTGACTTTTACTTGATTTTGCCTTTTTACTATTGTATAGTCAAAGATAAGAATTTCTCAAAGATGGAGGGCATCATGAATCTGTATAAGCTGAAATATTTCATAATAACTGCTGAAGAATTGAATATCTCCAAAGCAGCCGAACGGCTGTTTATCTCACAACAGGCACTGAGCAGTCAGATCAACCAGCTCGAAGAATATTATGGAGTAAAGCTGTTTCAGCGAAAACCCTCTTTTACCCTTACTTATGCCGGCTCCTGTCTGCTGGCAAAAGCCCGGCTTATTATTGATTTGGAAAATGAAATTGAAGCCGACATGGATTCTATCAGCCGTCACCGCAAAGGCACGCTGAAGATAGGGGTTTCCTATGCCCGTGGCAACCTGCTTGCCGCCAAAATCATCCCCTTATATCACAAGACACATCCAGGCATTGAACTAAAGCTTGTTGAGGGCAGTTCCAAAGAACTATGCAGTTATCTGGAGCACAAAACAGTCGATTTCATCATTGATTTTGCACCAATTCTGCTTGATAATGTAACGATTGTCAATTTACAAAGAGAACAGATTTATATGATCGTTCCGGAGGAGATTAAAAATAACTTTTTGACCGACAGTTCTGACACCAATCTGCTGCTCAAAGCACCCATGCTTTTACTGCCCAAGGGTAATTATGTCCGGAACATCATCGAGCAGGTCTTCTTTAAACACAATATTGCCCCCAATGTCATCATTGAGAGCAAAAATATTGATACCCTTTGTTCACTTTGCAGGCAGGGAATGGGGATTACCTTTTGTTCAGAGATGTATGCTGCATCTTTGAAAGATACCGGAAATCTTTCCCGCTTTCCAATGGCAGACGAATCCGCTTACGGCCAATTGGTAATCGCATATCAAACCAGCCATGTTTCTGCTTCCGCGATTAAAGGATTCATCAAACTGGCAACCGACTATCTGACTATCACCTCCTGATTAAAAAGATTGATTATTTTTCGATTTTAAATAATTTATTTTTTTGAGAAAGCTCAACAGCGATGTGCGCCTTATCAAGTACGGTGGTTGGTAATTTATCTTTTAAAATTGAAATCACCAGCTGTATGTTTTTGGATTGGACAAATTCAGAAACCTTTACCAACTGATTATCATGCATAAGTTCCTTTTTATCATTCAACAAAAAATGCAAACAAGGTAGTTGTTGCTCATCAGCGAACAGGAGGTAGGCCAAATCAAAACATAAAATTTCACCTTGCTTTTTACCAGAACTCATATTTGCATTAAAGGCATTGAATTTATAAAATTGCTGACCCTTTTTGTTTGTCATTTTATCAAAAGTAAGAGCATATGTTTCTCCATACAATTCGTGTGAAATACTAGAGAAAAGTTTATTGAATTTTTTCACCTGTTCTTTTAACAACGCCTCAAAATCACCCGAAAAAAGATACTTGTCAATATTATCAATCTGACTGTTAAGATTACTAATATTTTCTTCTACCTCAATCAGCTGAGATATAATACTTTCATATTCTCCTTTAACTCTATATTTCTCATTCAGCTCAAATATGATTTTCTCCAACTCTTCAAAAGAATCTCCCTTTGCAATTTTATCAGTTAATTCTTTTTCCTCTTTCAACAGCATATTTAATTCTTCATGAGAAGCTTTAAGCTTATGAAAGAGTTCTGGTAAATCTTGAGAAATGTATTTTACTTTTTCGACTACCATATTGTTATGATAAGCAACTAAATCCTCAAAGGTTTTTTGAATGCCGGAAATGTTAGTAGTTACTTCGTTATAGAACAATCTTAGCTGCTGTAAATCAATGCGAGAAATACTTTGATTTAATTCAACCACGGATTCTTCAATTAAATTTTTGCGAATTTCCAATTTACTGATTTGCGAGCTTATTTTGTTAATCTTATACTTGGCAGCGTTCAGAAACTCTAAATCCTGCTCTAATTTTTCATTAAGATTAAGTGAAGATTTTTTCACATTAAGAGCATCGATTTCGTCATCTACCAGTGCCAATGCTATTTCGTATGTGGTTTTTGTTTGCTTTTTTTCCAAACGCTCTCTAAAAGTATTTTCTTGATTTATTCGGGCAACAAGAGCCTGTTTTTTAGCTCCTTCATTAAAAGTACACCCCAGAAGATACAGATGCAATGTTTCATACTCTATGTCTGTCGTGAATTTATCAAGCGTTTTCAGAGTTTTATTGATGTTTTCATCTTTATATCTAATATTATGGGATATGATCTGCCTAAACGTTGGTTTTTCTGCTTCTTTTTCAGGCATTATGCACCGTTCTAACTCATCCTCAAATTCTTTATCCAGTATAGCTTTCCCATTTATTGTTCTGATTGCTTTCTTATGTGTTAAGAAGTTCCTTTGAATCTCCAATTGTTTCGCTTCTGGATCATTAAGGTTTTCAGTTAGAATAAGCGTAATTTTAATTTCTTCGTCAACCAGAAAATCCTTAACAACATCGTATACCTCTTTTTTATTTTCAGTATCTGTATAGATAATATTTGGCTTAGCACCCAAACAAAAGTCAATAAGTTTCAAAACCGTTGTTTTTCCGACATTATTTCCTGTTGATCTCGAATCATCAATGGGAGTGTCATCAATAATCAGGTTGAGTCCAGAACTAAATTCAATATCACGAATAATCTCTGTAGGACTGGATATTATTAGTTTTTTTATGAACATAGTTCAACATACCCCCTTTCATCAATTTGAGCCACATCAATCAAATACAACCAGTCAAGGCATAATATGAAAGTAGGAAATGACATATTATTAGCATCTTTTATCTTTTGATATAGATTTATAATGGGTTGTTTATCTTTTTTTTTCAGTTCGTTAAGGACTAATGCACCATTATAATATATACTTAATTCTGGATGAATATTATCTGGTAACAGCATAGTTATAGCCCTCCGGATTCTTAAATATCTTACAGCGAATAAAAGCATCAACCACTAGAATTGATACACACATCTCTAATTCCTCGTATGGAATTTCTATGTAATTTTTACTGTTTTTTATCAATTCTACTACATTGTCAATTATGGAAAAGAAAATTTCATATGGCTCTTGTGTATTTACTATCAACTTATTATACCGATCTCTCATGACAGACAACACAGAAAGGCTTTTGTTTGCACCTTGTATATCAAATTCTTTGTACTTTTCATCCAATTTGCTGTAATAAATTTTATAATCATCTATGGTGGGTTGTACAGAGAGTAAGTCATTGAATTCAATTTTTCTTAATATTTCAAAGGGATTGATTTCTGGAGAATCAGCCACCACAGATAAATTTTCTTGTGATAAAATATTGATAATGGACGCCAGATTTGTATCTATCTTAACTATATCGATATTCTTTCCGAGTTCGTCTCTGATAAACTCATATAACCCCCGTTGATCTTTTATCTCTAAATTTAGTACCAAATTGAGCAAGGATTTAATATCAAGTATATCTTCTTCAGCTGAAAAAATTACCCTATGCGGATTGTTAAAAGTATTAGTTTTCAGTTTATCTGCGTCACCCGCAATTGCAATAAATTTAAAATGATAATCGGGATAGTCTTTAAAGATTTTTTTTGCCAAAGAACTTTCGATTTTGGGTTTGGAACAAGTTGACGAAACTTGAGCTATAATTTTGTTTTCTTCATCAATTAAATCTATTCCTTCTGTATTTTGTTTTTCAGCATTAATGTTTTTTAAGTTGCATTTCAGCAGTCGACTTAAAAGTTCAGCAAAAAAAGTTTCCGAATATATATTTAAGTCTAACAGATTGACTCTACCGCGAAGCTTTATACGGTAAGATAGTGTACTTAATTCTCGTTCTATATAGTTAAAGTAATTGCTACGATTCATTATTGTTCCTCCCGTTGCGGAATTCTTTCATCAATAAAAAGCAAATAAGTATCAATGTTTAACGCATCAGCAATTTTCTGTACGTTCTCTAAAGCAATACTCCTTTTTTCTCGTTCTATGGCACTGATATAAGTTCTATGCAATCCTGCTTTTTCTGCAAAAGCCTCTTGCGACAGACCTCTTTCCATTCTATACTTTTTTACGTTATTCGCAAAAACTTTTACTATATCCATGATTGCACGCCACCTCAAAAATAATTCTATTTCATCGAATACAATAAGTCAACATACAATAAGTCACATTGTTGTAATAATGGAGAACGCTCCTCCAGTCCAAAGGCTTCCAGCATCAGCTTGGAGTAAACACCCAAATCAACCTCCCCCCTTATAACTCCGCATCCTTTCCAGGCAACAAACCGGCAAGGCAGACCAACAAGACCAACATCACCAGCAACAACAGCCGATACATAAAGCAATAACTGCCGGTATACTCATAGAGCGCGCCGGCAATAATCGGCGTTATTGCCGCCCCCAGATTGTCGCAGGCGACCATCAGGCTTAGTTTATCACTGTAGGCGCGGGTCCCGAAGATACGGCGAATCAACAGCGGCGGGGCGATCGTCCCCAACGGGCACCCCAGGCTGCCGCCCAGGACGATCAGGACTACTGCTCCGGGCCAGCCCATGAAACTGGCACCAAGCATTCCCAGCGCCAGAAAGAGAGCCGATATCAGCGATGTGATCCGAACCCCCAGAAAATCATACATCTTGCCCAGGAATAATTTTCCGACCGCCATTCCACCCATGGAAATAGCCGTGACTGTTGCCGCAAAATAAGCCGAGTAGCCGGTATCCTGAAGATACGTAGAGGTAAAGTTGATAATCGTATAAGTACCCGCCCCCATCAGCAAGCCCATTAACATATAGGCCCAAAAGCGAATTGTTTTTAAATCCTTCGCAAATGACTCACCGGTTAGCCGTGCCGGCTCGTTCACCTTTGCCTTTGAGGTTGTCCGCTGATCTGCCGGCCGGTCTTTGGGGGCTTCTTTTATTACCAAAAACACCAACGGTACTAAGATCAGCAGCATCATTACCGCAATCGCCCCAAAAGCAAAACGCCAGCTGGCCTTTTGAATAAACAGTGTTGCCACCGGATTAAATACCATTCCGCCAATGCCGCTGCCCATAAAGACTATTCCCAGCGCCAGTCCCAAATCCCGTTCAAACCATTCGCCAACCAAAATTGACAGCGGCACGGTTGTGACAAACGGCATGAGCACACCCAGCAAGGCAGATATCACATAGAACTGCCATAACCTGGTTGCCAATGCATAACAAAAGTAAACCACCGCAAGCAAAACCGCCGCGATCCGAAGTCCTTTCAGGAGTCCTGTCTTTCTGATAACCGTCCCGACCCTGGGTGTCACCGTCATGGTAGTCACAAACAATAACGTCTGATTCACTGCAAACTCACGCCTGGTAAAGCCCAGTTCTTCGGTAACCGGTATTGTAAATAATGCAAAGCAATTATTAATAACACCGATACTAAGTGCCATCAGGCACAATCCCGAAGCTACAATATACCAGCGGTATACGGTTCGATTCTGTATATTGACCATGTCCACGATTCCTTCCGTCTCATCCTGGTGCGGTGTAACTATAACACCACTTCCAACCCTCCCGGATACAGCAGCTGCACCTGATTTTCCGCCAGCATTTCCACCCATTCGTCAGATGGTTTTTCATCCGTTACCAGTACATCGATTTGATAGAAATTGCAATACTTGACAAAAGACATATGATCAAACTTGGTATGATCAACCAGCAGAATCACCTTCTGACCTCTTCCTATCATCAGCTGTTTTACTTCCGTCTCCCCTTCCCGGGAGTCATAAAGCCCTTCCTGCAGCCACATCCCTTTGCAGCTGGTCAAGGCATAATCCACATGATAATTCATAATTGTATTCCGGGCAATCACTCCCTGAAGAGAACATGACAAAGGATTGTTTGTTCCTCCGGTTGACATAATATTCAGCCGTGACTGGTTCAGCACACTAAGGACGGTGACCGAATTGGTCAATACCGTCAGATCGCTTCGGTGGTCCAACAGTTTCAGTGCCTCCATCACCGTAGTACTGGCATCCGCAAATATAGTCGCACCATCCGGGATCAGCTTTGCCACCAGCCGGGCAATCACCAGCTTTTCTTCCACATTCATTTGGCTGCGGTTGATGTAGCCCAGACGGTCAATCAGTTTTTCCGTCTTAAGAACCGCCCCGCCCCGTGTCCGGGTCAGCATCCCCGCCAGTTCAAGATGTTCCAGATCCTGGCGGATGGTCTCTTCTGTCACCATAAATCGCTGACTTAAATCCGCAACGGTAACTTTTTTCTCGTATTTTATGATTTCTATTAAACGGTCTCGTCTGTCTTTCCCTATCATAGTTTTCTTCCTTTTATGCATGGATCAATGGCATCACAGGATCAATGGCATCACAAATGGGCCGGCCTTCTCACAGCCCCGGCCCATTTGTGCGACACTCTAGAAACCTAAAAGCTTCATTTTCTCTTTTACCACCTGTTTTTCGTCGTCCAGCGGCCGCTTCAAAAGATCCATATAGACATAATCACCTGGCCGTTCGGCCAGTTCGGCACGAAGTCCTTTGTCAAAAGCAACCCGCAGCGCAGTCCCGATGTTTACCTTACATACATGATAAGCCCGGATCTTCTCCAGCTGATCATTGGGCAGTCCCGTTGACCCATGAATCACCAGCGGCACCTTGACTTCCGCCTGAATCTCCGCCAGCAGATTATAGTTGATATCAGCCGTCTGCGTCTGCATCATATGAGTAGTTCCCACCGAAACAGCCAGACAACTGCAGCCGGACAGCTGGGCAAAGGCTGCTGCTTCCCGCGGATCGGTCAGCTGATCCTTATGAGTGTTTTTACCCAGATAAGCCACGGAACCAATTTCTGCTTCCACCGACACCCCATAAGTTTCCGCCCGCTTTACCACTTCCCTGGTAATTCGCACATTTTCATCAAAAGGCAGCTGGGAGCCGTCAAACATAACCGATGAATACCCGGCGTCCAACGCTTTCCAGATCGGTTCCACCCCATTGGCATGATCCAGATGCAATACCACCGGAACCGCCGCCCGCTTCGCCATCTCACGGCCAACCATTCCCCAGTAATCATAACCCATATACTCCGATACCGATGGGCTAAGCTGCATGATCACCGGTGCCTTCATTTCTTCCGCCGCCTGAATCAGCACCTGGAGGTCAGGAAATACCGCAAGGTTAAACGCTCCGACTGCCGCATCCTGGTCCAGGTACTTTGGCAGTAATTCATCTAACGTGACTAGCATATTCCGCGTCCTCCATTATCGTTCATTCCAGCCTGGCATCGGCAGGATCGGGGCAATCGCCGCATAATCCGCCGGATATACGGTCTGGTAATTTCCGTCTTTCATCTGCAATACAAATGCATTGGCAGAAGTATTCTGGCCATATTCATCCATCGTAATCGCATTCCACGGAATCGGCAGGGTCGAAGTATCTACCTCCAGGTTGCGAAGTGCCTTATTCAAATCCTGCGGTTCGGTGGTACCGGCCTGATTAATCGCCAGCGCCAGCAGCAATACGTTGATCATATCCTTGCAGTGGCCTTCACTCAGCGCCGCCCCATCCGGTGTATACTGCTTATATAGCTCAATCAGCTGCTTGCTTGTTTCGTTGTCAAGATCTGCGGACCAGCCGCCGGTTGTATAGATATACTCGGTGTCTTTGCCCATGGTATCCAAAAAGTCCGTCTGAACGAAACCGCCGCGCTGTCCTAAAAGCATTCTCGGTACATAGTTCTGTTCTTTGAAGGTCTTTAAGTACAGAATTGCATCTGATGCATAAGAAGACATCATGATCACATCCGGGTCAGCTGCCTTGATTTTCATAACCTCCGAGGATACGTTGGTTGCGGAAGAGGAATAGGTAATGTTCTCTACTACTTCGATCCCATACTCTGCCGCCAGGCGCTCTTCTTCCAATTTGATGTTGGCACCGAACTCCGTATCTTCCGATACCAGGGCGATCGTCTTTAGATTGGCACCGTCCTCTTCGTTCAGCTGTTTAATAAATTCAAACGAATCACGGATATAGTAAGTATCATTAGGACCAAAACGGAAATACCACTCAAGTCCGGTCTCCGGCGCTGTCAGCGACGGTGAAGAACCTGCGGTCAGCAGAGGAATCTCATAGGTCTCAGTTACAACCGCCACTGCTTTGGTGATGGCACTGGTATACTGACCGGTAAGGGCGACAATGTTCTCTTCGGTAATCAGACGCTTCGCTTCCGATGTTGCAATCGTCGGATCACTCTTGTTATCGGCAAAAACAAGTTCGATTTTAGCACCGTTCAGATTTGGCAGACCGGCGTCTTTTGCCAGTGCCATTGCCAGCTCCGGATGTTCCCCGTTGACCACATCCGCAATCATCTGGGCCGCTGCCTTGCACTGCGTTCCATAAGTTGCATTGTTGCCGGACAGTGGGGTTAAAAAGCCAATCCGGATAACCTCCTGGGAACCCGCTGCCGCACTTTCACCGGAACCGCCGGCGGTGGCTGCTGCTTCAGCCGCCTGTGTCACTTTTTCCGTTGGTGCTGCGGTGGTTGCCTGGCCAGAACCGCCACAGGCTGTTAAACCTAAAACCATGGATACTGATAATACTGCCGCTAAAACTTTCTTGTACATTCGCATTTCCTCCCTGCTTTTCATTAATATTATTTTTTATATGAAGACGCCTGCCTTTTTCATAATTTCGTCAAGACAAGACGATGCTTCCTTCGCTGCTGCCCACGGTTCCATCCGCTCATAACGAACCGTCGTCGGTGCCATCGGCTCCACAATCACCGGACCGTCATATCCTCTTTCGTGAAATGCCCGCACAATCGGAATACAGTCAATGATCCCCGCCTCGTTTGGCATCGCCCGCTCCCGGTCGATCTGTTCATCCGGTGTCCGTCCCGGCCAGGCATCATTCAGATGCAGATTGACGACTCGGCCTGTGTTGTTTAGAAACAGGCTTAAATCATCCTGCTTTGCCCCTGATGTATACCAGTGGATCGTGTCAAAGACAAAACCGATTTCCTGACTGACACTGTCCGCCAGAGCCATGGTGCCGCTGATGGTTCGGGCAAAAGGATATTTAAATTGATCACAGACCGTGCGGGCCCCCATAAACTCCAGGCCATACTGAAAACCGTTTTCTTTCATTATGTGATGGATTCTGGCCAGCCGGCGGTGATGCCACGCAAAATTCTCATCGTAATGCCGGTCATCCGACCCTGGCCAAACATGGTTATAGGCCCTGGAGCAGCCAGCCGCTCCCGCCCGTTCCAGCCACCTCGCCCACTGCGCCAGAGCACACGCAAATTGCTGATCATCGACAAGGAACATATCACAAGGTGCCATCATCAGGCCCCATCGCAGGCCCAGGCTTTCCAGCCGTTTCCCGGCTTCCCTGGCCGCTGCAATACTGCCAAATGCATGCGCCGGCACCTCGATGCCCTGAAAGCCATGCTGATGCGCCGCCGCCAGCAGCACTTCATAGGGATGACGGTTCAGCCCCATTGTCCGCGGATTTAAATTCTTGTACATGTTCGGTACCCCTTCTTATAATTCCAGTTCCCGCCCCAGCAGCCGGTAGATTTCGGTCTCCGGAATATCCACCGGCTCACCGATCTGTCTGGCAATACACATGATTCTGGCAATCTTCTCGGCGGCAATGATACGCTGGGCCGCCAGCGCCAGATTAGAAGCCACGCTTAAAACGCCGTGATTGGCCATCAGGATGAGATTCCGCTGCAGCAGATAAGGTCTCGCCTTTTCGATAATCTCATCAGAACCCGGCATGCCATAAGGAACCACCGGAATATCTTTAAAGTGAAACAACAGTTCCGGATGGCACCGCAAAGTCAGCGGAACATGGGTAATGGCATGGGCCGTCAGATAAGGCGCATGACAGTGGATCACGCCATGCAGGCCCTCCTTTACCGCATAGGCACCGCGGTGCATCCTGGTTTCCGACGATGACCGGCCGCCCTGAAGCTGCTCACCGGTGGTCTCGTCATATACACAGATGTTGTCATATGACAGTTTTTTCTTATCGGTCCGGCCCGGTGTGATGTAGAGAAGATCACCATCCTTAATTGACAGGTTGCCTTCAAAGGTATTCACCAGATCCATATCCTGCATCATGGCACCAATCTCCATAATTTCATCCATCCATTTTGTCTCAATTCTGCTGTCCACCATGTTTCCTCCTTTTTTCGCCCTGTTTTTTGGCATTCAGGTATGCCCGCAGGGTGCTTCCTCCCTGAATAAACCTTTTTGTTTTAAATGTTCCAGTCGCTCCGTCCAATAAGCCGTTTCCCGGCCCTCGTAGATTTGCGGCGCCCAGGAGTTTGCGGCAATTTCATTTAACTGCGACGGCGTGCCCGCCTCACCTGCGGCATAGATCTGCATCAGCAGGTTGCCCGCCGCCGAGGCATACGGACTGCCGGCGATGACCGGAATCCCCAGAACATCAGCAAACAACTGCAGCAGCACATGATTTCGGACACCGCCGCCAACGGCCACCAGTTCATCGTACCGGGTACCGGTGATTGCCTCCAGCCGCTCCAGATTCCAGCGCAGGTAAAGGGCGTAACTCTCGAACAGACATCTGCTGATCCCGCCGATTCCGGCCACTGGATTCTGGTTGGTCTGCCGGCAGTAGTCATGGATCAGCTGCTCCACATCCGGTGTGGATACCCGAAACCGGTCATCACCCACATGAATAAAAGCAGTACTTTTCCCAGCTTCCTGCGCCGCCTGACACACCCCTTCATAACTTAAATCAGGGACGGTTTTCCGCCACCGCTCCAGGCAGCGTTCCAGGATCCAAAAACCCGGAAAATCCTTACACAAGGAATAGCTGCCAAAGGCACCCCGTATATTTTTGAAACGACTTTGATAAGTATCTTCATTGATCACCGGCGCTGTCACTCTGGTGCCAAAGATAAACGATGTCCCCAAACTGACGAAGACCTGATTGCCGGTCAGCCCGGGGGCCGCCAGCAATGCCGACTCCGTATCATGACCGACGACACTGACCACCGCCGTTTTGGCAATCGGACCGGCCGCCGCAAAACTCTTTGTGATCTTGCCCCGGCAGCTCCCGGCTTCTGATAATGGGCCAAACAGCCGCCTGGGAATGCCAAGCTTCTCAAACACCGGTAAATTCCAGTCCTCACCCTTCTGGTTCAGCAGATACAATACCGATGCGATGGTCCGCTCTGCGCCCCGCTCGCCGGTGAGCAGATACTCCAGGAGATTGGGCAGCGGCAAAAAACACTGCCCCAGAGCGATATTCGCCGAACCCTCCAGCACATCCTGCCAGAGATGAAAGAGGCCGCGGGTTTTCACCGGAAAATTCCCCGTCAGCTGATACAGCTGCCAGTCGGTATAGTGTTCCTGCACCTTTTCCACAATTCCGTCAACCCGTCGGTCACGGTAATGATGGGGTTGCCGGATCAATTTCCCCTGCGCATCCAGAACACCATATCCATTTCCATAGGTATCAATTCCCAGTGAAATGCACCTGAAGCTGCTGCCAAAGCGCCCTAATCCGGCTTTGATCACCGCCAACATACGGTCAATATCGGCACATTCCCCGCCATCTGTCATGACCGGAGGATTTTCCGCAAAACAGGTATCTTTGATCAGCAGGCGCTCCCCGGTGAACGCCCCGGCCACCAGCTTGATTCCGGTCGCGCCAATATCGGCCGCTGCATAGATTGGTTCCTTCATATCAGCCACCCAGATATGCACGTTTTACATCTTCGTTGCGCAGGAGCTCCTCGCCCTTTCCTTCAATCACCGATTCTCCGTTTTGGATCACCAGGGCATAATCGCACATCGCCAGCGTATCCACCGCATTCTGTTCCACGATAATAATGGTAATTCCCAGCTGCGCAATCTTTTTAACAAATTCAAAAATTTCCGTTACCAGCTTTGGCATCAGTCCCAGCGACGGCTCATCCAGAATCAAAAGCTTCGGATCGGACATCAGTCCTCTGGCAATCGCCACCATCTGCTGTTCCCCGCCGGAAAGGGTATTGGCAATCTGGCTCTTCCGCTCTTCTACTCTTGGAAAAAGCTCATATACCATTTTCAGCTGCTCGGCAATGGCTTTTTTATTGCGGTTCAGATAAGCACCCATCAGCAGATTGTCCTCTACGGTCATGCCGCCGAACAGCATTCGTCCTTCCGGCACCATCGCAATTCCTTTACTGACCAGCTCAAAGGACGGTTTGGCCGTAATGTCTTCACTTTTATAGGTAATGGTTCCGCCCATCGGTTTGATAATACCGGTCAGCGCTCTTAAGGTGGTGGTTTTTCCGGAACCGTTAGAACCAAGAATCGCCAGGATCTCGCCTTCCTTTACGCTGAACGACACATCGCGTACCACCGTCATGCCGTTATATCCTGCTTTTAAGTCAACTACCTGAAGAATTGTGTTTTTCGAATCACTCATCCTTTTTCGATCCTCCTCCCAGATATGCACTGATTACTTCCGGATTGGAGGTAATCTCATCGGGTGTCCCTTCCACCAGAAGTTTTCCTGATACAAGTACCACGACCCGATGGGAAACACTCATAACGACGTCCATATTATGTTCAATCGTCAGGATCGCCACGCCCCTGGCATTGATCTTTTTGATCAGGTTCACGGCTTCCTTTCGTTCGGTGGCCGTCAGTCCGGCCATCGTCTCGTCCAGCAGCAATAACTTGGGATCGGTTGCCATCGCCCGGGCAATCTCCAGGCGCTTTTTCTGGGGCACATTTAATTTGCCGGCATATTCATATTTCATCTCCAGCATGCCGCACAGCTCCAGAACCTGGTCGACGTGGGCAAGTGCCTCTTCCATATTGCTTCGCTGACACAAGGAACCAACCAGCACATTTTCATAAACCATCATGTCATCCAGCGACTGGGGAATCTGAAACGTCCGCCCGATCCCCAGCTTACAGATGTCAAAGGGCTTAGTCTTGGTAATGTCTTTGCCTTCAAAGATAACGCTTCCTTCAGTCAGCGGATGAGCACCACTAATGGAGTTAAATAATGTGGTCTTACCGGCACCATTGGGTCCTACAACACCGACAATCTCGCCCGGTTCCACATCAAATGTGATATTTTCATTGGCGGTAAGACCACCAAAGCGTTTTGTCGCTTTCCTTATTTCCAGTATCTTTCCCATCCCAGGCCTCCTATTGCTCCACTATTTTCTTCACTGGTTTTTCCTTTTTGAAGATCGCCAGAATCTTGCCGCTTTGCTCTTCCACCGCTGAAAGGATCCCCCCCGGCATGAAGAGCACGATCAGAATAACCAGCACTCCATACAGAATCATATCCAATCCGCCGAACTTCCCAAGATACACCCGTGAATACTCAGAAATCGTAGTCAGCACGATCGCTCCCAAAATCGGTCCGATCACGGTCCCAACACCGCCCATAACCGCCGTAAGTACGATCATCATGGAAATGTTCAGAGTCATCAGCATGGAGGGATCAATATACAACATAAACTGCGCATAGAGACTTCCGCCGATACTGACAATGGCCGCACTCAGCATATAGGCTCTGATCTTATAAGCGGCAGCATTGATGCCAACACTTTCCGCCGCCATCTCATTTCCTTTTATCGTCCGCAGATAATAAAAGAATTTTGATTTGTCCAGACACTTGATCAATACCACGACCGCAATCGTAAAGATCAGGAATACATAATAGTAGTTCAGCGGATTCTTGAACTGCATGTATGCCCATTCATTGACATGTTTGGAATAAATATAGACTCCGGTGGCCCCGCCGCACCACTTCCAGTTAATAAAGATGATTCTGGCGCACTCTGCCAGAGCCATGGTGGAAATCGAAAATACATGCCCTTTCATCCGCAGCAGCGGTTTTCCCACCACAAACGCCAGCGCCATGGAGATAAGGGCCCCGATCCAGATCGCAATCCACGGTGACAATTTATAATAGGAATTTGCCAAAGCCACACTGTAGGCGCCCACACCGTAAAACAAACTGTGTCCATTGGACACCTGGCCGCAATATCCGCCAATCACATTCCAGCCCATCCCCACAATGGACCACACCAGAATCATGGAAAGCAGGTTCCAGACAAAACGGACCTTCACTACCTGAGGAAATATAACCGCCAGAGCAATACAAATAATCAATCCGATGAACCAATTTTTATTATCGCGCAGTATTTTTTTCATCTTCTATTTACCTCCAAACAAACCCTTAGGTTTGAACTGAACCAGCAGCAGGAATACCACACAGATACCCACATACTTAAACGCCGTATTCATATATACACCGGTAAACGAATCGGCAATCCCCATAATCAGGCCGCCAAAGAAAGCCCCCGGAATACTTCCGAAGCCGCCCATAACTACGGCAATAAATCCAAATAGCTGGAAGTTCGCGCCAACATTGGGATAGATATAGTAGAAATAGGTCAGTGCACAACCGGCCGCTCCGGCAATTGCTGCGGATAAACCGAATGCCAGTGCATAGGTCTTCTCCGAATTGATACCAACCAGGCCGGCGGCCGTCTTATTCATGGAAGTGGCCCGAATGGCTTTGCCGGTACGGGTCTTATTCAGGAACAGGAACATAGAACCCGCCACGCAAATCGATATCACAAATGGAACCAGCTTTTGTTTGCTGATAACCATGAAACCCAAATCAATCGAACCGCTGATCGCAACCTCCGGGATTGTCTTAAAATCACCGTGAAAAATCAGCAAGGCCATATTTACCAACACCATACTGAGGGCAAAGGTAATCAAGCGCTGGGAAAGTATCGGTCCGCGCAATGCCCGGGAAATAATCAATTTATAAATAATAAATCCGATCACAAACATAATTGCCATACAGAACGGTAATGATAAAATCGGATCTAATCCCAAATA